>ERZ869909.887-NODE-887-length-28452-cov-5.834291_pt1 | contig 28452 bp, 23 predicted proteins | sample MGYA00520892_ERZ869909 | MGnify/ENA primary metagenome ERZ869909 (study PRJEB32215, sample SAMEA104723947) | bioreactor metagenome | biome: bioreactor; feature: anaerobic bioreactor; material: water | place: China | collected 2015-03-12 ...
GCCGCGAAATCCTGGTTTCCGGGCTTCGCGAGTTTCTCGCAGAGCTCAACGTCAAGGTTCATGTAACGAACCTCGCCAAGTGGAAGACCGGCGTCCAGATGGTAGCGCTGGCCGCGCTCATTGCGGGGCCGGCCGGCGACAAGATCGTGCCGGGCGTCTCGACGGCCGGGATGGTGCTGCTCTGGATCGCGGCGGGGCTTACGCTCTGGACCGGCTATGACTATCTCAAGGCCGGTATCCGCCACGCGATGGAAGGATGAGGCCATGTCCAGCGGTACGATGACGATCGGCGGCGTTTCGGCGACTGTCCGCGCGGAGCAGCGCGTGACCGTGCGCTATTTCGCCTGGGTGCGCGAACGCGTCGGGCGTGCGGAGGAGCAAATTACGGTGCCGGCGAGCGTTGCGACCGTGGGTGAGCTTGCCCGCTGGCTGGCCACGCGAGGGCCGGAGTACGCCGAGGCCTTTCGGCGCGCAGACGTTGTGCGCGCCGCGCTCGATCAGGTGCATGTGAAGCCTTCGGCGCCGCTTGCCGGTGTGCGTGAGGTTGCGTTCTTCCCCCCCGTAACAGGCGGGTGAGCGGAGAAACCCCGTGACAGTCAGGGTTCAGCAGGAGCCGTTCGATGCGACCGCCGAGACCGAGGCCCTGACGCGGGGGCGGACCGATATCGGCGGTGTCGTGACGTTTACCGGCCTCGTGCGCGGCGACGTGGACGGCCGCCCGCTCGTCTCGCTGACGCTCGAGCACTACCCGGGGATGACGGAAGCCGAGCTTGGCCGCATCGAGGCCGAGGCGCGGGGACGGTTCGATCTCGTCGATTGTCTCGTGGTGCACCGCTCTGGCGAGCTCACACCCGGCGAGGGTATCGTGCTCGTCGTCACGCTTTCGCGGCACAGGCAGGCGGCGTTCGAAGCGGCCCAATTCCTGATGGATTTTCTCAAGACCCGCGCGCCCTTCTGGAAGAAGGAAACGTTCGCCGACGGGGATGGACATTGGGTCGATGCTCGCGATGGCGACAGCCATGCCGAGGCCCGCTGGCGCGGGGCATTGGCAACACAAAAGTAACCATATATTCTTTGTCTGATTATTCTTTTATCCTTTTGTATTTCCTGGCCCTTTTTGCATGTCGGCCGCGGCGGGGAGCGGCGCATTAGGCGTTTGTTAACCTTTCGCATTTCATAACTTTGCCCTGATGGTGTCCCGTAAAAGGCCATCATCCGAAGGTTAGATTTTGACCGTCCCGCCAAAGGACCGTGTTGCGTAGACGGGGGTCACACAACGATGACGATTGGGTATTTGCGGCGCTTTGCGCTGCAACTCGGCTGTGCGCTGTCGGCGCTCGCTTTTCCGCTCGCGGCCGCCGCGGCGGGAGGTGCAGCTGCGCCTGCCGCGATGCCGCTCCCGACCCAGAAATCCCTCCATCAAGCCAAGAGCGCACAGTCCGACACGAGCGCCCCCTCCAAGACGCGTGGCCTCACCACGGGTGCGCTGTCGGCCGCCGCGAAGGCGAAGCCCGGCGCGACGGGTGCCGATGCTGCGCTTGGCGGCGACGTCACGCGCACACGGTTCCTGATCGGACTTCCGCGCGAGACGGAGTTCCAGGTCTTCTCGCTCGCCAATCCCAATCGCGTCATTGTCGACGTATCCGAGACAGCGCTGCAGCTTCCGCCGCAGCCGGACGAGAACATTGCGGTCGGGCTCGTCCGTAACTTCCGCGCCGGTCAATCGGGGCCGGGCAAGTCGCGCGTGATCATCAAGGTCACGCGGCCGGTGATCGTCGAGAGCGCCCGGATCGTGCCGGCAGCGGACGGCAAAGGCCACCGCCTCGCGCTCGATATCGTGCCCGTGGCGGCCCCGCAGGCAGCGGCCAAGACACCGAAGAAAGCGATCGCGAAACCATCGTTCTCGCTTGGCGCGGCCAGCGTGCAGCCGCCGCTTCCCATGCCGGCGACGCGGCCTGCCGAACTCGCCGCGCGCTCGTTCAAGCCGATCATCGTCATCGATCCTGGCCACGGCGGACACGACTCGGGCGCGAAGAAGCACGGCGCGGTCGAGAAGGACGTGGTGCTGGCGTTCAGCCTCATGCTTCGCGACAAGCTCGAGGAGACGGGGCGCTACAAGGTGCTGATGACGCGCGACACGGACGTGTTCGTCGCGCTCGACGATCGGCGCCGCTTCGCGGAGCAGCACGGGGCCAATCTCTTCATCGCCGTTCACGCCGATTACGCGCAGCGGGCGACCGCGCGTGGTGCCACGATCTATTCGTTGCGCGAGAATGTCGCCACCTCGCTGAAGCGCTCTGCGAAGGGCAAGGTCTCCTCCAACGTGCTCTCGAAAGACGAGCTCGAGACGATGAATAAGGTCAGCGCCGACGGAGATCTGGCGGCGGTGCGCAGCATCCTCGCGGATCTGGCCGGCCGCGAGGTGGGGGCCACGCAGGAGCGGACGAACGTCTTTACGCGCTCCGTCATCGAGTACATGGGCGCGAGCACCGAGATGCGCGCCAAGCCCGATCAGCAGGCGGCGTTCCGCGTCTTGCGCACGGCACAGTTTCCCTCCGTGCTGATCGAGCTGGCCTATGTCACCAACAAACAGGATGCGGCGCTGCTCAAGTCCGACTCCTGGCGCGACAAGGTTTCGGATTCGATCATGGACGCGATCGAGAACTACTTCTCGAACCAGATCGCAAGATTGCCGCTTTAGTTCGCTCACGGTCGCTGTTCCGTTCGCGCATCGCGCGAACGGGCGACCTCCGCGGGGGCGGCGCTCGCGCCGGGTCGCCTTGCTCCCGGGCTGCTTCGCAGCCGTATGACACTCGCTTCAAAAACATAAAGGCCGGTCCCGCGGGACCGGCCTTTGTTTGCGTGGCCAGCTTCCGGGTCGCACGCCCTGCCGGCACCGTCTCAATCAGAGTCTACTTGGAGGATGCTTGGTTTTGAGGCGCCAGAGAAAAACGAATTTCCAGTCGATTTCGTGCCGAAGCTCATGAGTATGAGCGGTGCTCTCCGCACAGGACGCGTCGCTTGACCAGTGACGAAGGTGCTTCAGCATGGTGCACTCCATCTTCGAGTTGGGGCCGCGTCCGAGCTCTGAAGAAGTGCTCCCGCATCAGCCGCGACACACCTCTCCTGCTGCCTGGGGTGGCGGCCCGAGACGACGACGGTGCTGACGGGGACGGAGCGGATACGGCGATCCTGGACGGATACGGATGCAATGCGGGCCCGAAGAACGCTCCCTCTGGCGGCTCCGTCCGGGGCTGCCACGCGTTCTGCTGGGCTCGATGACCAGCCGGTCGGTCGTATTGGCTCAGAGATCTCAAGGACTCCTGTCCCTAGGCTCTGACGCACGCACCCTGGGCGGACGACACTGTGGCCGAGGCCGCGCGTACCGTCCGGCGAGGTGAAAATTTCCCCCACGGCGCGAAGATTACGCGATTCGATGACGCTGATGTGTGGGCCGCCGTAACTATTGCGGGCGCGTGGCCGGCGTGACTCACTCGTGCGGTTGCGGCTCGCTCTCAGGCTCGCCGCCGCAGGAGGAGAACAACGACGTGATGCAGGTCCAAGTGTTGGAGGCGGCTTGGCCGATGGCGGTGCCGGCCTTGCCGATGCCTTCACCCGCCTTCTTCGCGGAGCCGCCGATGGCTTGCCCGGCCTTCTCCAGCCCTTCCTTGGATGAGCGCATGGTCTGCCCCGCCAGCTCTTCGACGGTGCGAGGAACTTTCGACGCCGGCTCCGGAGCCGCGTCGGCGGCTTCCGCTTCGCCTTCGGGTCGAGGCAGGGCGTCGTGAGGTGACTGAGGATCGGGATAGGGTGCGGCGTGCTCGGGATGAGCCGGGCCTTGCAGTTGAGGCTTTACGAGAGCGGTCAGCCCCGGGCAGGGGAACGGCGCGCCGCGCGAGACGGCGCATCGCTCGTGCTTGCCCTGCCTGGCCATCTCGGAAATGCAATAGAGCGAGGCGCGCGGGTCTTCGCCGGGGCCTTCAGGCTGGCCGTCGATGACGCAACGGTAGAGTGCCGGAGGGCCCTCGCAGGTGACGCAATATTCCGCGGCGTCGGCGAGGCCCGGTCGCACGACGGCGAGACACATTCCAGCGAGGATCGGTCCGTGTTTCAGCATGACGCCCCACTTCAGCGCGGCAACGGCGCCCATTTTCCGGGCGATGCACACGCTTGGCCACCTTTATCACACCGCTTGTGGCAAACCAATGAATCGGCAGGCGGGGCAGCCCTGTTCACATGCTGTCTTTCCCCTGTGCGGCGTGCTTGCAAACGGCCAAACCCCCCTCTATACGGGTGCTCGCACCGATCCGGAGACGTGGCCGAGTGGCTGAAGGCGGCGGTTTGCTAAATCGTTATACCCCCTAAAGGGTATCAGGGGTTCGAATCCCCTCGTCTCCGCCATTTTTGACTCACGCGCCCATAGGCGCTCCGCATGGGCGGCGCTCGCGCCGGGTCGCCTTGCTCCCGAGCCCTTCGGGCTGAAGTTTGAGCTTTCCCCTCGCAGGTCCGCCACTCTATCGCTCGCGCGCCGAGTGCGCTCCGCCGGGCGGCGCCCGCGCCGGGTTGCGTCCAAGCAAAGCTTGGCTCCGTCAAGCGCTCCCGCCCCGCTCGGGGCATGGGCCGAATTCGAAACAGCCACCTCTCTTTCGGCCAACCTTTTCTCTTGCGTGCCTGTTTGCCGCCGGGCCGTTGTCTCGGCAGCATCCGTGGCAGTCGAGCGCCTGGGCCGAGCACCTCCGGCGACGGGCAAGAACTGGCCACGGGCTGCACGCCGGACTTGGCGCGCCTGGCGGAAACCGCTGTGGCCACTTGTAACCGTCTCTCGGCTTCGCGTGCGTCGATCACGTGCCGTGGCTTCAACAGTCACGGTGCTACATTCTTCGTCGGCGTTGATTCTTGAAAGGTCGTGTGAAGTGACGACCGCCTGATGCTGGTGGGCGGTGGTGGGCGATCTGGGGGTGGTTGACGACATGTCGGGGTTCTTGCTGCTGCTTGGGCAGGCCATCGTCTATTTCGTCGGGTTGGGCTATATCTTCTACAAGAGGAAGACCATCGGTATCGGGGTCCTTTTCTGCGTCATCGGCACGTTACATTTTCTCGAGACCTACCTGGCCGCAGCTTATTTCATAGAGTTTCCATTTGGTCTGGTTTCGCCCGGCTCAACCGTGCTGTTCACCGGCAAGCTCGCGTTCTTCCTCCTGCTTTACATCAAGGAAGACGCAGAAAACATGCGCGAGCCCGCGTACGGGCTTTTGATCGGCAGTCTCCTTATGGTGGTGTTGGCGTTGATCCTGCGCCTTCACAGCGACCCGGCGGGGTTGCCCGGCTATAATTCGGATCTCCGGTTCCTCGATCAGATCGGCCTGCTCATGGTTTGGGGCACGGCCTTGCTCTTCATCGACGTCGTAGCCCTGGTGTTGATCTACGAGCGTTTGGGTGTGCTGGTGACGAACACCGTTCTCGGCCGCATGTTTATAAGCTTGGCTATCGTCCTGAGCTTCGATCAATTTCTTTTCTATGCCGGTCTGCAGTATGTGACGGGCGTGCCGGCTTCGGCGCTCTACGGCGGCTGGATCGCGAAGATTGGCGCTGCGGTGTTCTTCAGCCTCATGGTCTCGGCCTATTTGACCTTTGTCGAGCGGGGCGAACTTCGCAGCGCGCCACATGCCGCCGGCGACATTTTCGATCGGCTGACCTACCGGCATCACTATGAGAAGTTGGCTGCGCGCGTGGGCAAGGACGCCCTGACGGGGTTGCAGGATCGCGGACAGCTTGATGCCAAAGGGCCCGCGATGCTGCGTGATGCCTCACGTAAGGGGGTGGCCCTGAGCCTGATGATGATCGATGTCGATCATTTCAAGACGATCAACGACACGTTCGGGCACCTTGTGGGTGATCATGTCCTGCGGGGCGTCTGCGAGACCCTCACCAAGGTAAAGCGGGAAGACGATGAACTGTTTCGGTATGGCGGCGAGGAGTTCGTGCTGCTTTGCCCGATATCGCCTACGGATGCCACGACGATGGCGGAGCGCGTGCGTGCCGCGGTGGAACGCAGTCCTCTTCGCGGCCTCGAGCAGCCGGTGACCGTCAGTATCGGAATTGCGAACTTTCCTACGGATGCGACTGAATTTTCGGTGTTGCTGAAACGCGCGGATGAAGCGCTCTACCGGGCCAAGGCGCTTGGCAGGAACAGGGTCTGTGATGCTTCGGACCCGATGACCTAAACCCGATAGGGACGTGAGATGGTGCGCGTTTGCCTTGGCAACTCCAGGCACTCAGGATGGAGCCTGCCGGGCAGGGAAGAGGTCTTTCTGGAATTCAATTGTTGCGGAAAATTACAGGCGCCTTGTCAGCTCCCGATGGGCGTCCCATTCCACTGAATGGTGAAGGAGCCTGGATGCCTTCGGAATATGCAGCTTGTCCTTCACCCGCGTGAGGGCGTTGGAGACCGTTTTGGGGGCGACGCCCAACTCGAAGGCGATGTCCTTGATTTTACGCCCCTTGCTCAGGAGCCGCAGCATCTTCTTCTCGCGGTCGTCCAAGGTGCTTTCCGTAAGGTGGATGTCTGCGTATTGCTTCACGATTTCGTGGACTAACAGTTGATCCACGAAAGGCTTGCCGACCGATACACGTTCAATGGCTTGGCGTAGATCCTCGCGTGAGGCTCCCTTCGTAAGGTAGCCACAAGCGCCTGCGCGAATTGCGCTGTTGGCGAGTGTCACATCGACGTGCGGAGAAAACATGAGAACATGCGCCAAGCGACGCTGCTTCCTGATTTTCTTGAGGATGTCCAAGCCGCCGCGTCCATCTAACGCCGTGTCCAGAAGGTAGACGTCAGGGGACTCCAATTGGGCGGCCGATAAGGCTAAATCCGCTGTAGGGGCGTGCAGAACCAATGCGTCCGGGTCGGTCGAAAAAAGCTGGCATATGCCATGCCAAACCACGGGATGACTATCAATCACCAGTATTTTCATATTGAAGATCCGCGTTTTTTCTCCCTTCAGCGAAACTGCGCCGAGAGCGCAAATGCCGAATATAAACCGGCATAATGGGGAACTCTCTCATCGACATCTACGCAACCTTACAATTTCGCGAGGAAGCGTTTTTCGTCCGCTATGGTCCGTTTTGGTCGGGGCTGTTGATCGCGGTTGGTTGCAACCGCGGGGCCTCAGCCAGAACCCGATATTGCGCACAACGTTCGCGAGGTTGGCGGGAAGCGTGCCGTCGGACGGCGTGCATGCCCCGGACCTTTGCTGTGGCGCGACGCCCTTTGGTCTCAAACGGCTATTGCCGACTTGCGGCGCAGATTCCGCATGATGTGTGCTAGCTTGGGAGAAGCACTTTCTCCGGCTTCTGATTGGCTTCAACCTTCGAGGCCCCATCGGGAAAGAGACAGCGTCGATGCAGAACGAGCCCACGCGACGGCAAGGCCCTGTCGTTGCAACCCTCAAAGTTCTTCTGGTGGCGGGTGCCGTTGCCCTCGCGGGGCTGACCGCTTTGGCGGTGATCGGGTTCTGGGTGGGGCCGCCGCAGCCGCCTTCGCCGGATCGTATCCGGGAGGAATGCGGCGCGCGCTTTGCCGAGCATGGCGAGGCGGCGGTCGAAGCCTGCGTCAGGGACCTGATCGGCCGCGGTGCGGAACAGGAGCGGCAACGCTTGCTGGATGACGCCTACCGTGCGTCGAGACGATCGAAGTAAGGCGCGACGCTTGCTTGCTCAATAGAGCTTGCTGCAAGGCGCCAACGCCTGGCGCGCGCCGTAAAGGCTGAAGCTCGTGTCAACGCCGAGATCCTTGTTGAGGAGACGGAGCTCTGTCCCGCCGCCGATGAGGGAGAGCATGTCGCTTATATCTTCGTCCCCCTCCGCGGTCTCATCTTCGTGGCTGAGCAATGTCAGAAGACCACGGATCTTGCTGTCGGCGCCCGTTCCGGCGGCATAATAGATGACGCCTGTCATGACGCCGGGCTCCGGCGTCAGCATGAACTCCACGTCTTGAAAGCGGGTGCCGGCGAACGCCTTGAGGGTTGCCATCTGTCCGGGTTGAACGCCTGGGGTTGGGTTTTTCTGCGGGGCTGCGAATGCGATCACCGCACCGCCGCGCGTTGCGGTCGTCGTATCGCAGCGGATGTAGAATGCGCCGCCGGATTTGTTGCGCACCGACGTGCCGAAGACGCCGTCGCGCTCGCCGTGGTTGCTCCAGGGCTCCTCCATCGACTGGCCGAAGCAGGGCCGGAGCGCATAATCGGCCGCGAAGAGATTGAAGCTCTCCCGATAGCCGGCGTCGAGAACCTCGATCGTCAGCGTTCCGCCCGTTGCAAGAGCGCGCAGGAATTCGAGGTACACGCCCGCCGTCTCGGCGTCCTCGAGGATTTCAAGGATGGCGTTCGATCCGGGATTGCCGGGCGAGAACGTGAAGACGCCCCCGTGTTGGTAATCACCCATCTCGACGTTGACTTGATAGTTTCCGGACAGGTTCGGTATCTGCCTCAAGCCCCGGAATGCGATGTTGCCGTTGCGCACATCACCGGGCCCGGTCGAGCATTGAACGTAGAAGAGCGTGCCGTTCTCTCCGCTGATGCCGGCGCTCCAGAGGCCGTTCTGTTGGCCTCCGGTGCTCCAGCCATACACGGCCAGGCGCTTGAGGGACGGATCCGAAAACGGGTTGTCCGTTGGGGGCCGTGTTGCCTGCGTTGCCGCTGAAGCGCCGTGCTGCGGCTGTCCGCAGTGCAGTGGGCTGTCCTCTCCGACACCCGTTTTAAAGCTGGTGATAATCCCGGTGGCGATTTTTTCGAAACGATCGCGGTCGGCCGATTTCGAGGGAAAACTGATCTCGACCGCATTCAGGACCTGGTTGCTGCATGAAAAAATCGCCGCGTAGCCATGCGCCCTTGGGCCCGAGTCGGAGAACACCCAGAGTATGTCTCCGGCGATGGCCGCGGCGGGCTCGTTCCCGAACCGGTCATCGCCAGTCAGCAAATCCTGTTTGAGGCTTTGAAGCGTCGCACCATCGGAGTTGAAGCTTGCGAACGCGTTGAGCTCGAACAGGCCGTCAGCGCTGGTCCATGACTGGCCGGCGCCGTTGGCTGGCGGATCATTGGCGACGAATGTTTTAGGATGCATCAGCTCGTAGCCGAAGCGTTCATTGCGATAGCGGACGAACTCTGCGTCCGCGGCGTTCCCCGTCTGGATGACGCGAGCGTTGGCTGGGGCGCCAAGGCCAAACGCGGTGAAAGAGAGGGCAGCCAGTACGCACGCTAGAGACGAGAGGGGAAGTGTTCCGTGTGCGCGATTGCTCCTCACGACCCTCGGTGCGCCGGAAATCATCCGCTCCCGCTGGATCATCCGCCTCTTGCGGATGGGTGTGCAGAGCGTCGTCAGTCCCCGCGGAAAGGCCAGCATGACACGCTAACTCCCTACAACATATAAATAATAAAGATGTTTCTCGTGTGCGGTGAATTTCGCCGTCCAGTATCGTCCCCGAAATCGGTGCCGATTGAAAGGGCGGAAAGCCAGGCAGGTGTTTCGTTTGCCGTGCCGGGGCTTGGCCCCGGTGGACGATGTGCTCTGTGCTGCATCGGTTGTCCGGCAACAGCGAGGGGCCGCGGTTCCGGGTTTGTATCTGTACGAATTGTCTTCACGAGGCGTCGAAATTCCGTACACTCCGTGTCGGTTGGATTCATTGTTCAGGGCCTTATTTTTTTCAAAATCCAACATAGGAAGAAGCGCCATGCGTATGCTTTGGCTTTTCGGCGTTGCGGCCGTTCTTTTCGTCTCGATGCCGACCTCACAGGCGGATGCCAGGTGGGTCTGCCGCGCCTCGAGCAGTACCGGCTCGTGGGGCATGGGGTGGCACAACAGCAGCAGGAGCTATGCGAGGGGGCGCGCACTCCTTGAATGCGCTGCCCGCACACCGAGAAACAGGACCTGCTACATCCGCTCTTGCCGGCGACGCTGATCGCTCGGTCGTTTGTGGCGGGATGTGATGGTGGTGCTGGCGCCGTCAGAGTGGCCCGTTGTGCTCAACGGCCTGCGGAAAAGCTTGCGGACGGCCGAAGCTGGAAGCCGTAGACAGTCCGAGGACGGTTGAGCCCGCAAGCGCCAACCTATGCTGCCCACCTCATGGTCCGTTGCGCCGGCACCGTACGGTCACGTCATGAGCCCGCACGCATGCGCGGCGCGGCCGCTTCGGCGTCGGCAAGCGGCCGTTACTGATCTTTCGGCTTATAGGCTTCGAGCGCCGCCGCGGCCTCGCGGGGCATGTAGTTCTCGTCGTGCTTGGCGAGAATGGTCGTGGCGGTGAACGTCTGCCGGTCGAGCGTGCCCTCGGCAACGACGCCCTGCTCCTCGCGAAACAGATCCGGCAGAATGCCGCTGTACCGTACCGGCAGGGATCTGTTCCCGTCCGTCACCTTGAACGTGACGTCGAGGCCGTTGTCCTGCCGCTCGATGCTGCCCTTCTCGACAAGGCCTCCGATGCGGACGTGCGCGCCTGCGGCGACCTTGCCCGTCAACAGCTCGGTCGGCGTGTGAAAAAAGACAATGTTGTCCCGCATGGCCGCGAGAATGAGCAGGCTCGCAACCGCCAGCAGACCGACCGCAAGCGATACCAGCAGGCCACGCTTCGCTTTTCTGGACATCTCTCATGATCCCTGTGGGTCGTGCCGACACATCGCGGGCACGGTCTCGTCCTGGCGTGGCCGTCGTGCATGATCGTGCACGCGGCGAGGCGGGCGTTTTCTATATCTGTTTCCAGCAGCGCTCCAATGCGTCGACGAGCTTGTCGATCATCTCATCCGTGTGTTGTGGCGCGGGCGTGATCCGAAGCCGCTCCATTCCCTTGGGCACGGTCGGATAGTTGATCGGCTGGACGTAAATCGCATGCTCCTCGAGCAGCAGGTCCGAGAGCGCCTTGCACCTCACGGGGTCCGAAACGAGAACCGGGACGATGTGGCTTGGACCGGGAATGATCGGGAGCGCGGCGTTCAAAAGGCGCCGCTTCACAGCGCTGACGCGCTCGCGATGCGCGTCGCGCTCGGTGTCGCTCGATTTCAGGTGCCGGATCGACGCCAGCGCCCCGGCGACGATCACGGGCGAGAGCGATGTCGTGAAGATGAAGCCCGGTGCGAACGACCGCACGGCGTCGCAGATCGTTCGGGAGGCTGCGATATAGCCTCCCATCACGCCGAACCCCTTGGCCATCGTGCCGTTGATGATGTCGACGCGGTCCATGACGCCGTCGCGCTCCGCGATGCCCGCGCCGCGCGGGCCGTAGAGGCCGACGGCATGAACCTCGTCGAGATATGTCAGTGCGTGATACCGCTCGGCGAGCGCACAGATGTCGGCAATCGGCGCGATGTCGCCGTCCATCGAGTAGACGCTTTCGAACGCGATGATTTTTGGCGTCCGGACCGGAAGGGCCGCCAGCTTGGCCTCGAGATCGTCGAGGTCGTTATGACGGAAGATGAGCTTGGGGCATCCGCTGTTGCGGATGCCTGCGATCATCGAGGCGTGGTTCTTCTCGTCCGAAAGGATCACGCATTCCGGCAGCAGGCGCGCGAGCGTGGAAAGGGCTGCCTCGTTGGCGACGAACGCGGAGGAGAAGACGAGTGCGGACGCCTTGCGATGCAGGTCCGCGATCTCCTGCTCGAGAGCGACGTGGTAGTGGGTCGTGCCCGAGATGTTTCTCGTGCCGCCCGATCCCGCTCCGACACGCTCGATCGCTTCGTACATCGCCGCCCGCACCTTGGGGTGCTGCGCCATGCCGAGGTAGTCGTTGGAGCACCAGACCGTGATCTCGGTCGCTCCCGCCGCCGTTTGGGCGAGAGAGCGCGGAAAGGCGCCCGCGCAGCGGGCATTCTCGAGGAAGTACCGATAGCGGCCTTCCTGCTTCAGCTCCTCCAGGTGGAAGCCGAGCACACGCTCGTAATCCGGCGCCAGGTTGCTCCACTTGCATGGGGCCCCTGCCGCCAGATCGAGCGCGGTATCGTCCCGTACGTCGCGCATCGTCGTTACTGCCTCTCGAGCGGAGCTGAAGGAGGAGCCTTGGCGGCGTATGGCGCCGCTTCGTGCTCGGCGGGGGGCGTATCGGCCGGACGGCGCATGCCGTCGAGCTCGGCGAGGAGCCCGGCAACCGCCGCACGCGCCTCGGTGTTCTCGCCGACGATGCTTTGCAGCCGCCCCAGGATCTCTTTCGCGGGCTCGAAATCGTGTCGACGGATGAGCCCAATACTCTTCAGCCACAGCGCCTCGGGCCGGGTCGGTTCGGCGGCGAGCGCCTTCTCGACGATCTCTTCGGCTTCGGTGTGATCCGCGTCGCTGTCGGAGCGCAGCAGGGCGGAGGCGAGGACGAGATCGAGCTGCGGCTGATCCGGCTCGATCTCCCGGGCCTTCCGGTACATGGCGAGAGAGTCGTCCTCGCGGCCCAGCACGCGATAGCTCCGCGCGAGCATCATGACCTCGTCGAGCGATGCGCCGCCGGCTTTGACCTTTTCCTCGAGCCGCCCGACCATGGCGCCGATATCAGGCGTGCCGTCGGCGCCGATCATCGGTGCGCCGGCCCCGAGGCTCGCATGGGGATTGGGGACCTCTCCGCCCGGCCGAACGCCATTGGGCGGACCCGCGGCCGCCTGCTCGGCCGAAAGCGGAATTCTTCCGCTTGCATGCGGGTTGGCGTCGGAGCGCAGGTCGTTGCCGTCCAGCATGACGGCCAGCGTAATGGTGCTGATCGCGACGATGGCGGCGAGTGCGCCGCCGATCATCGGATAGGTGCGGGCAACGTGCGCCCTCTCGGGGGCGTCGGTTCGCGCCTTGCGCAATTCCTCGGCTGCGGTCTCGGCTTCGCCCATCACCTTGCTCCTCTCCCTGTCGTAGCTCGCGCGGTCGATCTTCTGCTCCGCCAACGCCATGTCCAACGCCACCATCTCCGCGACGAGACGGTCCTTTTCCTCGCGCCATTTCGCGACGCGATCGTCTTTCTCGAGTCCGTCGCCGAGATCGCGGTCCAACGCGCTCATCCAGAGCGGACACAGCGTCCACGCGAGAACCACCGAGCACAGAAGGAGACCTGCTATCGCTGTGGTCACGGTCCCAGCCTCTCGATGCGGTTGATGAGATCGGCGGTGGCCGCGCCGGTCACGGGCTTATCTTGATCGGAGACCTCGGCCGCGCGTCGCCGCAAAAGGATGAGAAAGCCGGCGATCCCGCCCAGGAAGGCCAGCGCCGGAAAGGCCCAGACCGCGGCATTGCGGAGGTTCGCGCGTGGTTGCATGAGGACGAACTCGCCGTAGCGCTCGGCGAAGAAGGTCAGGATTTCGTCGTCGGATCTGCCCGCTGCGACCTGCTCGTGGATCAGGGTTTTCATCTGCCGGGCCACATTGGAGTGGGAATCGTAGATGGATTCGCCCTGGCATACGGGGCAGCGCAGAGCGAGGGAGATCGTTTTGATCCTTTGCTCGGTCGGGTCCTCATACTTCAGCGCGCCGCCGTGCGAGGGCGTTGCCGCAAGAAACAGAGCCAGCACGGCAAAGCCGATCCGCCGCCTCATGGGCTCACTCCCAGTTGCTGGAGATAGGTTCCGGCCTGCTCGCGACTGAGCGGCCCCACATGCCGCGCCATCACCGTACCGTCGGCGGCGATGAAGAATGTTTCGGGAAGGCCATAGACGCCGAACTCGACGCCAGTGCGCCCGTCGCGGTCGATCGCGGACGGATAGGGAAACGCGCCCTGCTCGGCGAGAAACCTGTTCGCGTTGGATTCCCCATCGCGATGGTTGATCCCGACGAGGCGCATGCCGCCGGTTTCCCCAGCCCGCACGCCGAGCTCGACCAGCACGCCGTGCTCCGTACGGCATGCCCCGCACCATGATGCCCAGAAGTTGACGATGGTCGGCGTGCCGCCGTCCGCGCTCAGGCGCACCGGATCGCCGCCGCCGAGCCGAGCAAGCTCGACCGCCGGAACGGGCTTGCCGACGAGCGCCGACGGCAGGACGGAGGAATCGCGGCCGAGACTGAACCCGAACAGGATCATCAGCGCAGCGGGAAGCGCCAGCGCGGCGGACCTCCACCAGCGTCTCCCTGCGGCAGGCCGCGCGGTGTCGGAAACGTCGCTCATGAGCGCACCGCCTCTTCTCGGGCGGCGGGCGATGCGATGCGCGCCTTTTCGCGCCTTTGCGACATGGAAAACAGCGATCCCGCGATGATCACGAGCCAGCCAACCCAGATCCAGATGATCAGCGGGAAATAGTAGCCGCGAATGGACGCACGCCCTTCGCCGAGCTCATCGCCGATGACGACATAGAGATCGCCAGCGAACGTCGTGCGGATGGCCGATTCCGTCGTCACCATATCGCTGCGCGGATAGTTGCGGCGCTGGGGATGAATGAGGCCGAGGCTTTTGTCGCCGTCATGCACCTCGATGTCGGCCTGACGGGCAACCCAGTTCGGCCCGTCCACGGTCTGCAGCCCTTTGAACGTCAGGGTGTACCCACCGACCTCGAACCTGTCGTTCGGGCCGAGCGCGACCGTTTTCGTCTCGACGAACAATCCCGATGCAAGGATTCCGAACGCGACGATCACGACCCCGATATGGACGACGAGGCCGCCATAACGGCGCCGGTTCCAGAGCGCGAGCCAGAGGAGGCTTGAAAGATACGATTTGCCCGATACGGCCGAACGGTTGACGACCGCGCGGCCGACGTCGGCGCCGATCGAGGAGATCACCAGCACCATCCCGGCCACCGCCGCCAACGGAACCACGCCCCGGACGCCGAATATGCCGGCGAGCACCACCAGGCCGGCCGTAATCGCCGCCGGAACCTTGAGGAAGCCGATGATCTGCTTCCCATTGGCCTTCCGCCACGGGATGACGGGACCGAGCGACATCAGGATGACGATTGCGACGAAGATCGGAAGCACGACGGTGTTGAAGTAGGGCGCCGCGATCGTGAGCTTCACGCCGGTGAACACCTCCACCGCGAGCGGATAGAGCGTGCCCACGAGAACCGTCGCCGCGGTCACGATGAAAAACACGTTGTTGAACAGCAGAGCGGCCTCGCGCGAGAGCGTTCCGTCGAGCTTGGCGGCCGTCCGTAGGGTGTCCACCCGCGCGATGAGCAGGCCGAACCCGCCGAGGGTCACGACGGCGAGAAATACGAGCAGGTACATGCCGCGCCAGGGGTCGACGGCAAAGGAATGGACCGACGTCAGAACGCCCGAGCGCACGAGGAACGTCCCGAGCAGCGAGAGCGCGAAGGTCGAGATCGCAAGCGAGGTATTCCACCCGCGGAAGAGATTGCGCTTTTCCTGCGCCATGACCGAGTGGAGAAGCGCGGTCCCCGTGAGCCAGGGCAACAGCGATGCGTTTTCGACCGGGTCCCAGGCCCAGTATCCGCCCCAACCGAGCTCGTAGTAAGCCCAATAGCCGCCGACCATGATGCCGCTCGTCAGCGAGAGCCAGGCAAACAGCGTCCATCGGCGGACAGCCACAACCCATTCGGCGCCGGCCGTTCCGCGCACCAGCGCGGCGATGGCAAAGGCGAAGGGCACAACGAAGCCGACATAGCCGAGATAGAGGAGCGGCGGATGGATGATCAGGCCCGGGTCTTGGAGCAGCGGATTGAGCTCCCTGCCTTCAGGCGGCGGCGGAATGAGCTCGGTGAACGGGCTCGAAAGGAAGACGATGAGCGACAAAAATCCGAACTGGACGGCCGCGAGCGTCGCTATGACATAGGGCATGGAGCGCGGATGCGTCTCCCAATGCCAGATCACGGCCAGCGCGGAATAGATCGTGAGGAACCACATCCAGAGCAGGAGCGATCCCTCGTGCGCGCCCCACAGTGCGGTCAGACGAAAGATGAGCGGGAGGCGCGTGTTCGAGTTCTGCGTGACGTAGGCCACCGAGAAGTCGTTCTGGACGAAGGACCACACGACGGTGAAGCACGCGAGCGTGATGAGAGCGAAGTTGGCGATGAGCGCTTGCCTGGCTACGTGGACATAGGCCGGGCGCGCCAATCGTTCTCCGGCCAAGGCCAGAACGGCGGCGACCACGGTGAGGATGAGCGCCAGAACGGACGCCACCATGCCAAGCTCGATCAAGGATCCGCTCAACGCCCCGCTCCCACAAAGATGCTGCGAACCGACCTCGGTTTTGTCGCGCCGTTACGGCCGAGGCATTGGGCGAGCTGCGCAATGCCGAGATCGATGTCCGTTTCGGAGAGCGCCGCATACCCGAGCACGAGATGGCGGTCGCTTTCCTCCGCCTTGCCGAAATGGTGGGCCGCGCCGGAGTTCAGCCCGTAGATGCCCACACCGGCTTCGAGCGCGCGTCGCTCGATTTCACCGGCCTTTGGAAGACCGTCGGGCAGACGCCAGACAAAATGCATTCCCGAGTCTTCGCCCGAAACCTCGATTGTTCCGAAATGCCGTTCGAGCGCGCTCAAGGCCGCATTGCGGCGCGACAGATACAGTTGCCGCAACCGGCGCAGATGCCGGGCATAGGCGCCGCTCATCATGAAATCCGCCATGGCGGCCTGCTCGAGCCACGGCTGTCCGTTGTTCATGAGGGCCTTGAGCGTCTGCGCCGGCTTGGCGAAGGCGCGCGGCACCACCACGAAGCCAAGCCGCAGGGCAGGGCCCATGCTCTTCGAAAAGGTTCCGAGATAGAACACGCGGTCGCCGCGATCCAATCCCTTGAGCGCCGTGACGGGCGACCCGACGAAGCGGAAGTTGCTGTCGTAGTCGTCCTCGATGATGTAGCTGCGGCACTCGCTCGCCCACTTCAGCAAAGCGAGGCGGCGCTCGAGCGACATCGTCGCGCCCAATGGATACTGGTGGGACGGCGTGACGTAGGCGAGAGCGCGATCGACGTCGGGGATCCGGGAAACGTCGATCCCGTCCTCGTCCACCGGAACCGGATAGAGCTCGGCACCGAAGCTCTCGAAGAGATACGCCGCGCCTTGATAGCAGGGGGATTCGACCACCGCGGGCGAGCCCGGTCCGATCAGGAGGCGAGCGATCAGGTTCAAACCATCCTGCGAGCCGCCCACGATGATGATCTGATCGGGATCGGCCGTGAGCCCCCGCGTGGGCCCGAGATGGTCGGCGATCGCTTGCCGGAGGTCCATCAGTCCCGCGGGGTCGCGATATTCGGTGAGGACGGCTCCCGAACGGTTCAGGCGACGACGGACCAGGTTGGCCCATGTCTTGAGCGGAAAGGCCTCGGGCGCAGGACGTCCTACCCAGAAATCAGCGAGCAGGCGTTTGGCATGGGGATTGACAATTCCATGCGCACGCAGGTTTTCGAGGCGCAATGAAAGGTTGGCATCCGAAACATCGACCGTGATGTCGCCCGATTTCGGCCCGCACGCACAGACATCGGCGCAGAATGCGGTTTCTGGAATTTCAGCGGAAACAAATGTTCCGACATAGGGGCGCGTCTGGATATACCCTTCCGCCATCAGCCGTTCGTAGGCTTGCATGGTGGTGTTTCTGGATATGCCGATCTGCTCGCTAAGTGCCCGGGTTGTTGGCAGAAAATCGCCGCTGCGAAGGCGCCCGTCGAGTATCATGCGGCGGATCTGCTCGACGATCTGACTCTGGAGAGTCATTTTCTCTTGAGCGTCGATTTTTAACGGAAGTTGCACGAGACGCCCCCCGGCAATAAAGTCGACAATTTTCGTCAATAACAGAATTGCCCGCTCAAAATGCTAGAATTGGCAACTGGTCGCGAAAAGGGCCACAAAGATTCCATCTGATAGGTCCACGCAGGTGCAGCATCGCGGGAGCGAAAGCGAAATGGGCGGCAACGCGCGCGCCGAAAATTTCCGGCTGCGTTCGGGAGGGGCGTCAAGAGAGGCGCGAAACGCTCATTCCCCAGTCTGGGGCGCGCTGGGCTGCAGCTTGTAAATCCAGAATCCTCTGTGCTGATACACCAGCGACAGATGGGTGAGCTGCATCGGATTGGACGAGGTGAAGGGAAGAAGCTTCGCGATCAGCCGCTCGCCATCGGCGGGGTTCGGCAGATAGTGCACGCGGATGGCATTCCCGACCGGCTCGACGGCATAAGATGCATCGAGCTTCTGCTCCTTGAGCCATTGACCCGCCGTGCGCATTACGCCGTGCGAGGCCGAGCCCGGAAAGTCCTTCGAGGAGATGGCCAAGCTTTCGGGCCGTTCCGACGCGATTTTCCACACGTCCGAAAGGTGTACGGCGACATACGCGGTCTTTCCGCCAGCGAGCGCCGCCAAGGTCTGTGCGCCGCGCTCCTCGTCGAGAAGCAGCGCGTCGATGAACTTTGAAAACGTCTCGGCCTCCTGCTCCGGCACGGAGGCGCCCCAATAGGCGCGCTCCTTGCTTTCGATGAGAGGTCTTGCCGCCTGCCATGAGGCCGGGACCAGCAGGCCGCGTGCGAGCGGATCGTCGAGCGGCGCATCACGCTCGGACAGAAGCCTGATCTTGCGCGAAAGATCCCACCAGCTCAGGACCACGGCGTCGGCCGGGACATGGTCGCGAATGGCCTTTGTGACCCGCCCCACCTCGTTGGTCGTGAGATCCGTGCCGAGGATCGGCTCGGTCACATTGTTCTGCCAATTGAGGGCGACCACACGGCCATTCGTCTCGTGCGCGATCAGAGCCTGGACGACCGGGTGATTTTGGCCGGGCACACTCATTTCGAGCTTGTTGATCGTCTCGAGATCCTCGGGCGGACTTTCCGTGCCCTTCATCTCTGCCGCCGAGGCTTGCCGCACCTCTGTCGCGTAGGGGAGCGTTTCGGGTTTTCGATCCGGCAGGACAGCAAGTGCGATACCAGCGAGACCGAAGATGACGAGCAAGGTCGGCACGATCCAGGCGGCGCCCGACCCGGATTGCGGAAACCGCTGCTGATCGGGAGTTGTCGTCATGGCGTCCGTCCTCGCAGGAAGGAAAGGGTTCGGACAGCGCATGGGGAGACCACGCGCTGTCCTGTTTCTCGTCGGTTCTTATGCGGTGCGCCGTCTGCGCAAAGCCATTGCCAAGCCCGCGATCACAAGCACACCGCCAAACCCGCCGAGCGCTGCCCGTTTCAGGGGCGAGTCGAGATCGAACATATCTCCGCGCCTCTTCGTTTCCAGCTCGTCGAGCTTGGCTCGCACCGCAGCGGCCTCACGCAACCTCGTGTCCTCGTCGTTGATGCGGACGGCACTCTTGATGAGCTGCGACCAGCCTTCGGAGTAGGTGTAGCCGCCGGGGTGCATGTGGGCGAGCCCCTTGAAGTGCTTGATCTTATGGTGCTCCCACATCTCCGCGTACTCATACTCGACGACGGTCGGGTTGTTGCCCTTGTGCCAGAAGAGTCCGAAGAAGTTGCCCGCACCGTTCTCCTTTTCCGGCGCAGGCGGCGCCGGTCTGTTGGTCTTCTGCCCCGGCAGCAGGCCATCCTCGTAAAGCTTCGTCAGGACGACCTTCGCATCTTCCGTGATCTTGATGCCGTCGATCGTGCCCTTGTCGATGAAGTCAAGATAGGCACGTGCGAAGCGATCGGAGTGACAGTTCGCGCAGGTGCCGGCCCACGCCTCCTTGCGCTCCTCGAACCACGGATGAGAGAGGTTCTCGGCGATGTTGGTGGTCGGCTCGAAGCCCCAGCGAACCTTGCGCACGAGGTTGTGGGAGAACTTGCCCTGATATTCCATATGGCAGAACTGGCACGTCGGCGCGTTCATGCCGCCCTTTTCGAGGGCATCGGCAAGCTGCACGTTCCAGTCCCACGTATCGCCGCGCGTCTGATAGACCACGCCATGCTTCGAGACCATGTAGGCTTCGAACTCATTGTGATCGACGCCGTTGTGGCAGGTTGCGCACGCCTGCGGCTTGCGCGCCTCGACGGTCGAGAATTCATGGCGCGTATGGCAGCTGTTGCAGGTGTTCTGCAGCGTATGACAGAACGTGCACCCCTCGGCCACCTCGCGCTGCTCCATGGCCGCCCAGATCGCCGTCTCCACGTTCGCCTTATAGGACAGGGCGTGTGACGGCCGGCCGGCCGGCCACTGGTCCTGGGGCCATGTGAACGTGTCGCGTTCCGATTCCCGCTCCGCGAACTGCTTGACATGGCACTGACCGCAGGCGGCCGCGTCAGGCATCATGAGCTCGGTCTTGTGCTGCCCGTGATCGCGCCCGACCCCGATATGACAATCGATACAGCCGACTTCCTTCAGCGTCTCTCCGTCCTCGAGCAGGCCCATCGAGCGAAGGTTCGTCTCGACCTCGGTGATCATCTCCTTCTTGTAGAACCGGGAGTCGCTCTCCGTCAGGTTGCGGATCTCGTCCAGATTCCCGTGCACGCTCTTCTGCCAGCTATGCACCCAGCCGGGCGTGATCTGCGTGTGACACTCCACGCACTGCGCGCGCGTCGCGTCCATGTCGACACTGTCGGGGGGCGTATAGAAATCGCGCGGATTGAGATATTTCGTAATCGGGATCGGCTCCCAGAACTCCGCCAACGATCCCTTTCCGGCCCCTTCGGCCGGATCGTTGTAGCGCTTCACCAGCGCATCGTAGAGCTCCTTGGGAGAGGCGTCCTTTTCGAGGCCTAGGGCCTTGTACGTTTCGTCCGGAACGTCGGCGCGCGCGCCGATGCCGGAAAAGCCGATCGTCCCGATCGCTGCCGCCGCGAGCGCCATTGCGCCATAGGCCGCGCCTCTCAAACCCTTGACGAGATGCATCCTGTCACTCCCCTTGGTTCTAATGGGGAATTCCCCGATGAAACCGGTCTAGTTCGAATGCGGAAGAACAAAAAGCACCACTGGCCGGCAGTCGTCTGGTACCAGTTTGCCGCTAAGGCATGGGAAACCGCGGCGCATTCGGACGGCAACGCGGCCGTCTTGCCGCCTTGTCCGAGGCGTCGAGGGCGGCGTTCCGCGGAGCGATTTCAGGGACTTTTACTGTCGTGCGAGTGCGGCCAGCCGGCGATGTGAGATGCCGCGCGGCCAACACATCCGACCGATCCTCCGACAACCTAACCCGTGCTGGTCATCGATGTGGTGAACCGCATGCCGTGCGGGCGGTTTGTGTCCGGGTCCGCTCGTTGACGTGAACCTGCCCGGATCGATCAGGCGGGTGATGCGGAGAGAAGGTGGAAGAACGAGCCGGTGACGCTGCCGTTCCGCGATCCGGCTGTCCGCCTTTCCGGGGTGCCGTCTTCCATATCGAGAAGCGGTTCGCCCGCGTCGGATACGAGCGTCGCAAAATGAAACTCGTGGCCGTAGAGGGTTGAGCCTTCGCGCCCGAGCGCGCAGTCCGTGCGGAGCCTGGCGCGACGGTAGCCGAGGTGGAGCTTACGCATATGGAACGAGGTTTCGGCCGCGAGCAGTCCGGCCATCGAATGGCGTTCGCCGTCGGCATCCTCGATGCCTTGGCCGAGAACCATGTAGCCGCCGCATTCGCCATGGATCGGCACGGATTTCGCCGCGAGCGTTTTCAATCCGTCGATGAAGCGCGATGCGGCCGCGAGTTTTCCGGCGTGCAGTTCAGGGTATCCGCCGGGAATCCAGACGGCGTCGGCATCTGAGCGGGGCATTTCGTCTGCGAGGGGTGAAAAGGGCGCAATTTCCGCGCCGGCATCGCGCCAGCCTTGCAGGACGTGATTGTAGGTGAACGAGAACGCGGCATCCTGCGCGATAGCGATGCGTTGACCAGGCGGATCCAGGGCAGGCCCGTGCGTTTCCGTCTGCTGGCGAATGGTCGCCTCGCTTGCGGCGGCGGCGATGGCCTCGAGATCGACGGAGGTGGTGACGATCTTCGCAAGGTCGGCGATGCGATCCTGTTCGTCGGCATGCTCGCCGGCCTGCACAAGACCCAAGTGCCGCTCGGGCAGGTGGATCTCGTCCGTGCGGCGCAGGGCGCCGAACACCCGTATGCCGATGCGCTCGAAGCCCGGACGGATCAGTTCGTCGTGCCGTTCGCTCGCGACCTGATTGAGGATGACGCCTGCGACACGCACGTCCGGCCGATAGGTTGCGCAGCCGAGGGCGAGGGCGGCCGCGGTTTCCGTTTGTCCGGAGACGTCGAGAACCAGCACGACGGGCCAGCCGAGCAGGGATGCGAGATCGGCCGTTGAGCCGTTGCCGGATCGCCCGCGATTTGGACCGGCATCGAACAGCCCCATGACGCCTTCCGCGATGGATAGATCGGCCGTTGCCGCGGTTCGAGAGACGATGCGCGCGATCAGCTCTTCAGGCATGGCCCAGGTGTCGAGGTTGAAGCTCGGCCGCCCTGCCGCGGACGCATGATGGCCGGTGTCGATGTAGTCCGGTCCCGCTTTGAACGGCTGCGCGGCGATTCCTGCCGCGCGAAACGCCGCGAGGAGACCGAGCGTGACCGTCGTCTTTCCCGCGCCGGAGCTTGGCGCGGCGATGATGACGCCGCGCGGACGCTTCGCAATCGACGTCATCAGCGTTCCCCGGATCGCCGCCGATCGTCGACGCTGTCGAGCGCCAGGGAACTTTCGAGCGCGAGCACGAAGGCGTCTACCATGATGCAGCTTTTCGCAGCTCGACGACGCTCATGACGGACCTTGCTCCGGATGTGTGAAGCCGAGCGGTGGGACGCGAGCGACGATGCCCTTGCGGAAAGGTTCAGACCGTTCCGTCCAGGGGACGATGCCGTCGCTCGATTGCTCGTAGGCGCGCGCGAATGTGACGATATCGTCGAGATGCGCGGCGGTTTCGAGGTTGCCGATGAGGTACGTCCACTTGTTGCGGCCCGTGAGCGCGATGGTGCTCGGACGGTTGCACACGGACAAGCATTGAACGGGCGTCACAGCGACGTTCCTGTCCGATGAAAAGCGTTCGCGCAGGACTTCGGCGAGCTCGCGCCCAGGCTGGTGGAAGCCTTCGCCGTCCGGCAGAATCTGCCGGCATGTGATGCACACGAAGACGGTGATCGAAGCGTCGGTCACCGGCGAGGGTGCAAGGTTCTTGATCGATGTGGCGGCTGCGAATACGTGGCAGTCCTTGCAGGCGCCCTCCGCGTCTGATGGCTCGGAGCACGCGCAGCGCTCAGGAAGCGGTGCATTATCGCGGGGCGGCTGGCTCACGGACAACGTCTGCCTCGTGCGTAGCGGGCGGCGCGCCTGGTGATGAAAAATGGCGATGATGAGGATTGTGTCTTCACGGGCATTCTCCCTGGCCGCCTCTCAGGGGCCGTTTGCGTCCGATCGCCTTCCCGTTCAATCCTCTTGCGAGGAACCGCCTCTGGTTTGGTAAAGGCTGCCAGATCTTTGCGTCAATGGAAATCGGGGTTTTTGCGCTCGCCGAGCCGAAGCGCGGTGATTGCGGCTCAGGGCAACGATGGCAAGCGCGCGACGGGCTGCACGAGCAAACCGTCGTCGGTCATCGTGCGGTGAATGCGAACGCCATAGACCTTCGCGAAGTGCTCGTGAGTCAGAACGTCTTCCGGGGATCCATCAGCGACCACGCTGCCTTTGTCGAGGAGTACGAGGCGGCGGCACCACCGCGCCGCCAGAGGGATTTCGTGGAGCGAAACGATAATGGTGCGTCCTGCCGACGACAATGCGTCCAGGGTTTCCAAAAGAGCGATCTGATGGCCGGGATCCAATGCGGCGACCGGCTCGTCTGCGATCAGGATCGGTGCGGCCTGAGCGAGGACGCGCGCCATCAGAACGCGGGCGCGCTCGCCGCCGGAGAGCGTCGAGACGATGCGGTCGCGGAGGTGGGCAATGTCGGTCAACGCGATGGCGCGTTCGATTTCCGCATGATCGTCCGGAGTGAGGCCGGTGAGTGTGGACAGGTGCGGCGTCCGCCCGAGCGCGACGACGTTTTCGACGGAGAGCGGCCAGGCGATCTCGCGGTCCTGGGGCAGATAGCTCGTCAGATGGGCGAGGGCATGCCGGTCGATGCGTGCGAGAGGCGCGCCATCGTAGGCGATCTCGCCGCGCGACGGGACGAGGCCCAGAATGGCCTTCAGGAATGTGCTCTTGCCCGCGCCGTTCGGACCGATGAGACCGATCACGCCGCCGGGTGCGAAGTCGAGCGAGACATCGCGGACGATGGGTTGGCCGCCGAGATCGACGCTGAGATTTCGGACGCTGAGACGGGTCATGTGAGCGTCCTGCGATAGCGGATAACGAGATAGAGGAAGAACGGCGCGCCGACGATGGCTGTCAGCACGCCGAGCTTGAGATCGCGGTCCGGCGCGATGAGGCGGACTGCGACGTCGGCGGCGAGGACGAGAGACGCGCCTGCGAGGGCGCTCGGCAGGAGAAGGCGGCTCGGCTTCGAGCCGACCACCGGACGCAGCAGATGCGGGACGATGAGGCCGACGAAGCCGATGGCGCCCGCCACCGCGGTTGCGGCGCCGACCGACGTGGCCGTGCCCAGGATCGCCAGCATCTGCGTGCGATTGAGGCGGACGCCCATGCTTTGAGCCGCATCCGCGCCGAGCGACAGAGCGTCGAGCGCGCGGCCGAGCGGAGCGAGCAGGGTCCAGCCCAGGACCATGAACGGCGCCGACAGCCAAACATGCACCATGGAGCGGTCCGTCAGCGAGCCCAGCATCCAGAAGAGGATTTCCATGGCCGAGAACGGATTGGGTGAGAGGTTCAGAGCGAGCGACGTCGTCGCGCCGGCGAGGCTGGTGATCGCCACACCTGCGAGGATCAGCGTGAGCGTTCCGGCGCGTCCGCCTGCGAGGACCTGGATCACCATCACTGCGGCAACGGCGCCCAGCATGGCCATGACCGGCAGCGCCAATGCGAACGCGGCAGAAAGGCCGGTGTAAATTGCAATGACCGCGCCGAGAGACGCCGAGGCGCTGACGCCGAGCACGCCCGGATCGGCGAGGGGATTGCGCAGGTATCCTTGCAGCACGGCGCCGGAGAGGCCGAGCGTTGCGCCGATCATGGCGCCGAGGATCGCGCGGGGCAGCCGGATCTCCTGCATGACGAGGCGGGCGGCCTCGTTGCCGCCACCGAGCAGGCCGTCGAAGGATGTCGCCAGGTCGAGCCCCGCGGGTCCCGTGAACAGGGAGGCCGCAAAAAGCAGCGCAACGAGAAGCGCGAGGCTGGCGACGACGAGGCGGTAGCTCATGGGATAACGGCCTTTGGAGGGGAGACCGTCCTTCGGGGTGCGAGGGGCGCGGCTGCGTCGGCCAGAATGCGGACAGCCTCGGCGGTAAAGGGTGCGCCGCAGACCCAGTATCTGTCGGGAACGGCTGTCATCGGGCGGCCTTGCAGAACGGCGCGCAGGACCGGGTGCTCGAACGTTTCATAGGCGAGCGCGGGTGCAGGACTTTCATAGCGCGTCCCTCCAACGATGAGATCGGGTGCGGACACGACCAGGGTTTCGAGGGGGAGGCGGATCGTGCCGGACAAGCCGAGCCGACTGCCGAGATTTTCGAGGCCCGCTCGTGTCACCGCGTCGCTCGACAGAGTGCCAGACCCCACGGTGTAGCTGTTGGCCAAGTGCAGCGCTGCGAGCGGTCGCCATGCCGGTTCGCCGGATTGCGATGCCGCGGAGAGGCGCCGGTCGAGGTCCGCGACGAGCTCTTCTGCACGCTCGGTACGGCCGAGAAGATCTCCCATCCTGCGGATTTGCTCGCGGATCTCGTCGAAGGAGTAGGTGGGTGGAAATTGCTCCACGCGGAATCCCAAGCGTTTCAGCATCGCTACGCTGGCGCGGCTCGTGAAGGTGCCGGCCAGGACGAGGTCGGGATGCATCATGAAGATTTCTTCAGCGAGGCCGTTGTTCACCGCGAAGCGCTGCGCCTCATCCGGCATGACGGAGCTTTGGGAATCGCGCGCCAGATAGGAGACAGAATGCAGTTGGCCGGGGGCAGCCATCAGCATCGCCAACTGGTCCGTGCACAGGTTCATCGAGACGACGCGGCGCGGTGGCGTGTCGGCGCGCAGCGGGAGGCTCGCGAGGAGGACCGCGACGATGCCGATCATTGCGGCGATGGCCGGCGATGCCCGTGTCATTGGCGCTTTCCTTCAGGACCAGGGTGAGCGAGGTATGGCGTCATCGGACATAGAACGGAATGAAGACGTTCAGGTTCGCGCGTGGCGGCGGTGGCGGAAACCGCCCCCACTGCGTACAGCGGCGAGCACGCCGCGGTCCAGGCTCCTATCGCCCGATGAGCGTGCTCGGCGCGCACTCGCATCCTCTGCGGCAGCCCACCTCTCGCGTTTGATGCGCAAAGGATCAAGGAGACCTCGACTTTGCGCGTGATGCAGCACGCGCGGCCGTCGAAGCCTCCCTGATATTCGTCAGTTGCTCGGCAATGCCATGGTGATGCCGCCGTAGACCGAGAGCCCGGCGGTGCCGTAGTTGAGCATTGTCTCGTAGTCCTCATCGAGAAGGTTCTCGCCGCGGACATAGGCCTTCCAACCCGGCGTGAACTCGTAGGACGCCTTGGCGCTGAGCAGGAAGTAGTCGTCGAGCGCTGCCGCGACAGTCGGGGTCGAGGTGTGAAGCGTGTCGGCGACGTACGTTCCGACGACGTTGAGCTCGACCTTGTCCATGGGCTGGAGATCGAAGCCGACCGTCAGGCTGTGACGGGGAATGTACCTCAGGCGCACGCTATCCGGTGTTTCCGTGTCCACATACGTATACGCGGCCGAGATCACGAGACCGTCGGTGACGATTGCGGCTGCCGACACCTCGATACCGCGCCGTTCGGTGACGCCAGCGATGTTGATGTTGCAGATCTCGCCGGGGAAACCGCAGCCGGTTCCGGCGCCCCAGTCGGTGTTGACGTACTGAATGAGGTTGTCGGTATCAATTTCGAAGTAGGTCGCACCGAGGCGCAGCCTTTCTCCGAAAAAGCTCTGTTCGATTCCGACATCCCAGCTTGTGCTCTCCTCCGGCTGCAGGTCGGGATTGCCGTATTGGAACGGCCCTGCACCCCAATCGCCGCCGTAGTCGCCATAGAGCTCGTCGAGGCTTGGCGCGCGGAAGCCCGTGCCGTGACTCGCTCGTAGCTTGGTGGTGGTGCCGGGGATGAGGTAGGCGGCCGTCAAGCGATAGGTATTGAAGCTGCCGAAGGCGCTGTGCTCGTCGACCCGTCCGCCGCCGGTCAGCACGAGGCCGTCGATCGGCTCCATCATGAGCTGGGCGTATACGCCGCCGATGTCCGCCGTCGCGCGGCTGACGTCGGCATTCTCGAGGCCGATCTCTTCCCAATCGGCACCGGCGAGCAGCGAAAGGCGATCGTTGAAAGTGAGAACGCCCTTGTATTCAGCCTTGATGCGATCGCCGTTGAAGAAGGTGTTGCCCCAACTGTAGGTGAAGTCGCGCTCGATCTGCATGCCCTGGACGGCGAACGTGTTCTGAAACGCACCGCCCAGAAGCGAGATGTCGACGCCCGCGCGGCCGGCATGTTGGACCGTGTCCGAGAAGTCGTCCGAATCCGCAAAAGAGAAGGTGTCATCGAACTGGCTTCTGGCGTCGAGCGTACGGGCTGCGAAGAATACGGATACCGCATCGGATATGTGATACCTGCCGCGGCCGGAGATTGTCAGGTTGCGATAGCCGTCGTCCTCGGTGCCTGCCGATACGGCCGAAAAGCCGTCGGTATCGATGCCCTGGACAGTGAAGGCAATGTTGCTGCCGTCGTTGGCGGCGTAGCCGGCCGTGTATGCGCCGCGATAGGTATTGTAACGGCCGTACTCGGCGCCACCGCTCTGGGAAAACCCTGGTGTCATGGCTTTCTTGGTCTCGACGCTGATGACGCCGCCCACGGCATCTCCGCCGTAGAGCGTGCTCTGCGAGCCCTTCAGCACTTCGATGCGCGACACGTCGCCGACCAGAAGATGCTCGAAATGCGTGGTGGTCTGGACGCCTGAGGGGTCGCTGATGTCGATGCCATCGACCAGGACCTTGACGTAAGCACTGCCGACGCCGCGGAGGATCATGCCGGCGGTGGTGCCTGGCGGACCGTTCTGCCGGAAACCGACGCCGGGAAGCTGTTCGAGGTAATCCTTGAGGAACGTCTTCGACTGTTTCTCCAGGTCCCTCTCGGTGATCACCTCGACCGACGATCCGACCTTGGCGGCGTCCGTCGGCGTGCGGTTCGCCGACTCGATGACGATGCCTTCGAGCTCGGTGACGGTCTGCGCGCCGGCGGGGCCGGTGATGGCAAGAACGGCAAGAAGCGCGCTCGACGATAGAAGAAGCTTTTTCGAGATCGCAGCGTGTCTTGCTGTTGCGTCTCGCTCCAATGAATACGACATCGGTCCCCCGTCATGCGTGATGGCGGGAGCTTCGTCGGATACGGCCTCCGGCGCGCGACGGACGCACAACGCCTATCGGCCAGGCTTATGCGGCGTCATGCGTTGCTCATCCTTGGACGAGCCTGAAATCAAATCGTCAGTGGGTGTTCGAGACCCTGGCCATACCTGACGTTGCCCCCATTCGGTTGCACATCAGTCGCCACTCCGGGTAACCGTTCCCCTGCGCGTCCCGCA
>ERZ869909.888-NODE-888-length-28398-cov-69.316550_pt1 | contig 28398 bp, 24 predicted proteins | sample MGYA00520892_ERZ869909 | MGnify/ENA primary metagenome ERZ869909 (study PRJEB32215, sample SAMEA104723947) | bioreactor metagenome | biome: bioreactor; feature: anaerobic bioreactor; material: water | place: China | collected 2015-03-12 ...
CTCAGGGTTGAATCCTTTTGCAGCAAGCTCAGTATCTGTCGCTGCGCAGGGTCGAGTTTCATGACGTCATGTCTCCAAATCGTGTTCTCGGGTCTCGGTAACCGCCAAGCCAAAGACAACACACTCCGAATGCGCGTCCAGCAGGTTCCGAATTATCCTCGAAACCCCAGTTGGACGTGTTCGAGTGCGCGTCTGGCGCGTCGTCTGGCATGACGCGACCACGCAGCATGGTTGTTCCCTGCAAGGAGGAGCAACGCCGCCAAGCGTGCAATCGGGCCCGCAGCGGACTCACCCATCGGGTGATCGTCGTCGAAGACGCGAATCCCAGGTTGTGCGAAGTATTCAAGGATATTGAGAGCAGTCAACTGCGGCTTCCAGGATTATGGCCCCCCAGCCCGCATTCATGTCGACATGGCTCGACGCAACGCTCGGCTGAGTAGCCTCCCGCCATGAGAAGCTGTCCGCCCACCTGCCAACGCTTCCGCTCCTCGAGTTTCGAAACAAGCCAAGAAATTCGACGCGGCGCGCGAGCGTCGGAGACGCGAGTCGTGCGAATGCTTGGAGCAATGGCGCCACCTCGCCATTGAGAGACGGCTAATCATCCAGGAATTTTCTACTTGCGAATGGGCCGAAGTCCTGGGGCAGGGTCAGAGAATCTCCTCATTGCACGATCATATTGATGTCGTAGCCGTTCTGGCTGAGCCATTCGAGATACCCGCGCATGTCGACCGTTCCTGCGATGGAATCGAGTGTATTCGGATCGAGCTTATAGGCGATGTATGCCAATGTATCGCCCCAGTTCATTCCGAAGGTATTGTGGCCTGTCGCTTTTTCTCCCTGCTCCCGCCCAGATAGCGTACCGTGCGGTCGTCGCTCGAGGCAGTGGGACCGCCCGTGGGCGCTCCCGCCAGCAAATTGCTGCTTTTGTCGTGAATGACCGGGTTGGCGATAATGGTCAGCCTACCGCTTCCCTCCAACCCAGTTCGGGTTGAACCATGGCGCTTCTTCAAGCGGGCCGGTGGTGCAAACCGGGTGCGGGAGATGAGGGAGCGGATCGCAGGGAAAATCTCCACCGTGCATGGCGTAATAAAACCGGCCACCACCGCTGATCTGCACATCCCAGGCAAACAGGACGCCGTCGTCCTTGATGCGGAATTGCAGGCGCAATGCCCCGTGCTTTTTTGCGTAGTCGAAGACTTCCCTGGGGATGCGACTGAGCACGTCGATGCGGTAGTTGCCAACAACCGTCCCTGTTTCCCATCGGCTTCCTGGCGTTGTTCCTTCCCGCCACGTCACATCCACCCAGCGGGGGAAGGAGATTTTGCTACCACCTCCAATCGTGTTCACGCCGCCATTTTGGTGATTGAGTATGGAGGGACCAAACAGTCGGTAGCCAGTGTCCGATATTGCAGCGACGCCTTCCTTCGGTGTTGCAGTGCCCGCAAGTTCATATACAACAACAAAACCCATTCCGCGCATTTCCCGATCCGTATCAGGTTTGCTCGTCCCCGCGCAGGCGGCCACAAGCGGGTAAAACACGATTAAAACAATCCATGCCATTTTCATCGTCCTGCCTCACTGCACTGTCATGTTGATGTTGTAGCCGTTCGCGTTGAGCCAATTCAAGTAGCCTTCCATATCCACCGTGCCAGAAATGTTATTGGCCGTGTTCGGATTCGGGTCATAGGTGATGAAGGGTACCGTGTCGGCATAGGTCATGCCTTGATCCGTTGTCTGTCGCTGCTTGACCACCGAGCTATCGGCATAGCGCACGTCGCGGTCCTCACTCCAGGCAGTGGGGCCGCCCGTCGGCGCCCCCGACAGCAAATTGCTGCTTTTGTCGTGAATGACCGGGTTGGCAATGATCGTTCGATTTGGCTCATCCATATTCACACCAGCAGCTTTTGCCTGATCCACCATCCAGACCAGCGCCACCTTGGCCAGATCGCCATCGGGGAAGCCGCCGCCGATGTCGCTGTGCGCGCCGAGAAAGCCGCGTTCGATGCGCGTGGTGCCCTGTGGCGCCGGTGCTCGCAAAATCGATTCAGCGGGAAAGGCAACCACACCGCCGCGATATTCGTTCAAGGCGGCAGCTTGCGCCACATAAGCAAACTCATCGGGAATGGCCAAGTTATAGGCGTAGCCGCTCAAATTCGTGCTCAACACGGTATCCCATAGCCCCAAGAAACGAAGATTCACTTTCTGGCAGTGGGTTTGGCCATTAATGACATAGCGGTACCATCCGTTGGTGGTGTTGGCCACGATCCGGTTCGCAAAATCCCGCGCTTGAGCCGCGCCCCGGCTGAAACCGATGATGTCCACATCGATGGCGACACTGTCATCGGTTGCAACGTCCGTGGCATAAGTGTTGAAGTATTCGACCATCCGATCAATGCGGGCCGGTCCTGAGTAATTGCCACCCATATCGGCTGTATTCGCAGGCAGGGGGATATACCAGGGCTTGAAGTCGGCCGGATCAATCGGACGGTTGGGGTCGCAATTGTCGACCGTCCCCGGACCGGTAATGTACCGAGGCGTTCCCTCAAGGTACAGATCGCGGAATGCCACCACATTCGACAGTGTGTTGAGGTTGCTCTCGTCATTTCCCGTCCCGTCGAATGCAAACAGGATCAGCCCATCGGGGTCGATGTAGATGAGCGGACTGAACGCCACATAGGCGTAAGGATTGGGCCCGTCGGGCGTGCCGAGCGGATCGGGGGTGAGGTACTGGCCGTGTTCCGGGTCGTAGTAGCGCTGGCGGTTGTAGTGCAGGCCGGTCTCGGCATCGAAGCGCTGGCCGGGCAGGCGCAGGTCGAGCTCGAAGCCCTGGTGCTGGACGGTCGCGGCGCCGAAGGGGCTGTAGTGGGCGCGCCAGATGATGTTGCCATGGCTTGCGGTGGCGAGCTCGGGTGCGTTCAGGTGGTTGGAGTGCAGCCAGACGAGGGTGTCGCCGGAGCCGAACCAGCTTTGCACGATGCGACGCACGTCGCCGGCGATGCGGCTGAGCGCGGACGGGTCGGCCGCTGCGGGCGCGACGCCCTCGGGGGTGTCGATGACCGCCAGCGGTAGATCGGCCACCCACACGTATTGGCGCAGGATGCGCCCGTCGGCGTCGAGTTCGGCCAGGGGTTGGCGGGCCTCGTCGTGGAGGGTGTAGTGCGTATCGGCGTCGATCGTCTTGCGATTGCGCAGCCCGCGATGGTCGTAGCCGTAGCGGGCAAGGGTGTGCGCTGTCTCATCCACCGCGACGAGCCGGCCCAGCGCGTCCCACGCGTAGGTGCGTCCGTCCAGTTCGAGAGGCTGGCCGTTAGCGTTGTAGCGGGTGGGGGTGTCGTTGGTGCCGATGGGACGGTGGGTGCCGGGTTCGAACTGGCTGCGGGTCGTGAGTCTGGTCAGGTCCGACTGCATGTGCACGCCTTGTTGCGCGAGCACGCGGCGCTGGCTCGGGCCATAGGCATAGCGCCAGAGTGCTTCCTCGCTTGCGGTGTCATCGCCGTTTTGTGCCCAGCGCACCGAGGCGACCAACTGCCCACGTGCATCGTAGGCATGGGTGTCCATCGATGCGCCACTCAACGGCTCTGGCGACGGTTCGCGGGTGTGGAGCAGATTGCCGCGGGTGTCCCACAGATAGCGCCGATCAAGCAGCGTGCCGGGCTCGACCGGCAGACCTAGCGCACCGGGCAGCGCCGTCGGTGCGGGCGAGGCGCCGGCCAGGGGCCCGTTCGAGCCGTTCTCCACGGGGCTCGCATGGGCCGCCTTGATGCCGAGAACGCGCTCCAGCACCCCGAAAACCTGGTGGCCAAGAACGATCGTGGGATACGCCTCGGCCACGATCCGGCGGGAGGGTTCAGGCAAACGGCGGTGGACCATGCGGGCGAGCGCGCCCTCGCGGCTGCGCTCGAAGCGGGTCTCGATACCATTGCCGGTGCTAAAGCCGCGCAGGCCCACGAGATCGCGCTCGAAACCGGAGGCGATCGTCTGTTCGCGCTCGAAGCGGCGTAGCCACGTGCTGTGGATCGTGCTGCGCGTGACCGACACCACCTGCGCCTGTCCGTTGCGCGGGTAGCGCAGCGTGCTGCCATCGGGCAAGGTGGTGGCAACGAGTCTGCCGGCGGCGTCGTACTCGTAGCGCGTGACGGCGGTGAGTTTACCGGCCTCGGTCGGGATCGTCACGACGCGCGCCACCCGCAGGCCGCGCGCATCGTAGGTGTAGCGCTCGCGCTGGGTGGGATGATCGAGTTCGACCAGATGATCGCCCTCATAGCGCCAGGTCGTGACGGTCTCATCTGCGTGCAGCGCATCGGTCACGGTCTGGCGCTGAATGCGGCCCCGCACATCGTACTCGTAGCGGGCATGGTGACCCACGGCATCGCGCATCGCGACCAGACGGCCTGCGGCATCGAACCGGCGGCGCTGGACACCCGCATCCGGGCTGGCGCGCCAGACGAGATGGCCGAAATCGTCGAGCAGGCGCACGACACCCAAGGGGGGCTCGCTGCGGTTTGAAGCGCCGTTCGATGCCGCGGCAGACCGGCGGGAGAGGCCGGACGCGTCGTACAGTGCCGTCAGACGCCCCTGGCTGTCGTACTGTGCTTGCACGTACCGGCCGCGGTTGTCGCCGGTCGCTTCCAGGCGGCCGGTCGCATCGTAGTGCCAGAAGCGGCTTTGCTCGAAGCTTGCGCTCAGCCTGCGATGCCCTATCAGCCGGCTCTCGCGGTCATGCTCCAGGGTCTCCAGGATGCCCAGCGCGTTCGCGACCCACTCGAGTCGGCCGTGTGCGTCGAAGGACAAACGCGCGTTGCGAGTCGGATCGTCCGAAGAGCTCGTCTCGACGAGATGGCCGAACGCATCGAAGCGATGCTCGAGCGTTTGGGCCTGCCCCCAGCCCGGGCCATGGCGCTGGAGTCGAACCGCTTGCAAGCGTGCGTTGTACTGGAATTCGGTGTAAGCGCCTTCGCGATTCTCCACGCGCGCCACCAATCCGGTGGCTGCTTCGTATGCAATATCGGAAGTGCGCTCGCCCGGCTGCGTGATGCGCACGATTCGATCGCCCCCCGCATCCCAGGTGAAGCGGGTGACATCCGAGTCACTCGGATCATTGGCCGGCCCGTTGGGCAGCGGCCCATCGATCTCGGTGAGCAGGCTGCGGCCGTTGACCGTGGTGTAGGTGTAAGTGGTGGTGCGCGTGATCGGAGTGGCCGTCTCGGGGGAACTGGTCACCTCACCCGCGGCATCGAGCGGGCTGAAGCCGGACTCGGTGACTTCGAGCGGCTGGCCGTGGGCGTTGTAGGTGATGCGGCGCTGGTGCTCCGCGCCGGGCACCACGCTGGGTCGGGCGATCAGGGTGGGGCGGGGGCTGTCGGCCTCGTATTCGAAGCGCGCGAGCAGCTGTGGTTCGCCGGGTGCGCCATCGACATAGGAGCGCCGCCCGCGCGCACTGACCCGCCCGAGCGCGTCATAGCGGGTGAGGGTGGTCGCCACCGGCGCGCCCGAGGCATCGAGCGCCGTCTCCTCGACCATGCGCCCGAGCGCATCGTAGGCATAGCGCCGGTTGGTCGGCCCGCAGCTCGCGCACCCCGGCCCGATCACCTCGATCAGCCTGAAGCCCGCATTGATCGTCGTGTGCCGATACGTTGTGCGCTCGCCCAGGCTGTTGGTCACCGCTGTCAGCCCGCGTTCGGGGTAGTCGACGGTGACCTGCTCGATGCCGGTGCCCGGCACCGACTGGCCGTGCTCATCTCGGCGCAGCGGCAAGCCACGCACGCTCAAGGTGGCCCGTCCGCGCATATCATAGTCATAGGTTGCGATGCGCACCGGCCCCGTCTCGGACTCGACGCTGATGCCGGTCAGATGATGCGGCAGATGCGGCGCAAACTCGGTCTCATCGGCCCCATAGTGATAGCGGCGTACCGACCCCTCGGGGTTGGTCACTGCTATCAGGTTCGCAAGGCCCGGCGCGGTGCGCTCGTTCTGGTGGGCGAGCGTGAAGCGGCCCACCGGCGAGTCGATCGCCACCACCCCGCGAAACCCGCTCGAATCGCGCGGCGCATACTCGAACACCAGGCTACGCCCCTGCGGATCGGTCACCCGCAGCAACTCACCGCGCGGCCCGCGGGTGAGCGTCAAAAAATGCCCCTCGGGCGACAGAATCTGCAACAGACGCCCGCGCCCATCGAAGTCGAGCGTGCACCCATCGGGCCAGTGCCAGCGGAAGGCCTCGGGCCGGGTGGGCGAACCGGAGAGCGCCAGGCGGCCGAAGGCCGGATCGTGGGCCACGAGGGTGTCCGCCCCGGTGCGCGCGAAGAATACCCGCGAACCATCGGCCTGCAGAATGTGGATCGCCTGATCGAATACCGCGAGCTCGGTCTCGTAAGACAGCCGCCAGCCGCGCCCGAGGATGCCCAGAGGCAGCTCGGGCGCGGCCAGCGTGCTGTTGTAGTGGCGCACGATCTCCAGGCCCATCGGCCCGGGCAGCGCGGGCAGATCGGTCTCGCGGCGGTACTTGTTGCCACTGGCCAGATGGATCGGATTGCCCGCCCCGAGATTGGCCCCCGAGCCGGAGCCGATGCTCGCCGGGCCGGAGGGGTCGCACGGGTCGCACGACGGGGCCGGGCAATAGTTGACCGGGGTCATGCCGCCCGGATCGAGGATGTCGTCGAAGATCGACCGCCCGCCCGGCACCGGTGAGTAACCGCCCTCAGAGGCGTTCGATGCACCGCCGGTCGTCTGGAATGGCGTGCCGCCCTGCTGCGGGTCGGCCCAGGCGGGCGACAGCGCCAGGAAGGTGGCCGCCGCCAGGGCGAGCAGGGGGCGGGTGAAGCGGCTTTGTTGAGGTGGCAAAGGCGGCATGTCGAGCAAAGCAATGACAAATGGCTTTCATGCTAGCACGGCCATGCGAAACGGGTAGTCTGAAAAGTGTTGCAGACCGAATGCGTATGACTGAAGGACCGGCTTCGAAACGGTAACGGCAGCACTCAACCGGATTCACTGAACACCGACAACGTGGCTGGAGCAAGCACGTCGAACAAATCGCTCATCTGTGGTTCGGGCAACTGTCCCAGCAACTGCCAGTAGGTTCCGTCCCGTCTGCGGTAAAGCGTCATGGGTGTGACTTCGAAAAGGGAGGTTCGCCAGAAGTGCGTGTTGGCCCGGATAGCCGACAATTCGGCGGGCGTCGGATTGGATGCGGGGGACAGGCCACCGCTGCGGGCGCTTCGGTCGAACTGCTCTCCATAGTTCTGCGCAAGTGCTTTGCGTGGGTTCGAAGCCCGCAGCAGTTCAACGCCCTTGCCGGCGCTGGTGCGATTCATGTAGCTGACCGGCACCCATAGCGCGGCCCAGTCTCTGCGTTCAGGCATATCGAACCACTGCCAAAGCTGCACGCACGCGGGACAATTCAGATCGATGAAGAACACGACCTGAATGTCGCCGTCGGCCCGCCCCACCCTGGCTCCTGCCAGAGAGATGGCCCCGAGCCACACCTCGCGCGAGCGCCGCCCGTGACGGGCGGGACTGGCGCCTTGGAGAGTGTCGGCAAACGTATTCGATGCGAAGAGCGGCAGGATGGTCGCGGCGATGAAGGAGCGACGGGTGATCCCGTGATGGCTCATGGTGGTCCTGGAAAAGAGGATCTTCAAGAGGATGCTGATAGTGGAAAGCGAAGAGTCAATCGGGCTTCGGTGTCTCGCTCTCTCTTGCTTGAGCTTTCCCTGCCTGTTCCTCTTTCACCATCTGGTGAAGCCAGCGGGCCAGGCCGAAAGCGATTACGAATGCCGCAAAAATCATTGCAGGATATGCAACGAGATAGTCGTATCGTATTGTAGCCGTTGAAACTTGGGCATTATAATAAATGAAGGATGGGTACGTCATGGCGGCAATAGCAATACCTGTTCTTGGTGCAAAGAAAACGACGATAAAACCAATAAGTGGAAAGATTAAAGTGAAGCTCTGTGAAAATTCGTACACATAGCTCGATGGCGGTCTTCTTTGAAAATAGTCATTGGCAATCATTCGATTGTGAGCGTTGTCAATAAAGCAATCATATGCATATAGAGTTATCCTTGGGGAGCTGAGCCCTGTGAAGCATAGAAGGTTGCTTTCCCTTAGTGCTTTTATCAAATCACCCTCAGCCGGTTCTTTCTCTGCCTTCGATTGAAAATCCTTGTAAATCTCTGCCCTCTTTCTATATGTTCTCCATTGTGCGTTGAAGCCCCTTGCCTGGAGGTTGATGGAGCCATTCCTAAGTACCTCGATAACATTTACTTGAAGGTCGAGTACATGCTCGTCGTTGGGGTCTAGCTTTGCGTCCAGAATTGACAGTCGTGCTATCGGAATGGACCAACTCTTCAATGATCCATGGTTTTCATGAAGGACTCGTTCATACGCGTCAGAAACAGCGTCGTGCGAGACTAAGAGCAATGCGATAACGACGAACCAAAACAATAATGACTTCTGAGATCGCATCATTTAGTTATTGATAGCATGGTAAATCGTGCTCACGAAGCTGTCTGTGCTCATGCCCAGTCCCCAAACGTGAATCGTGTTCTCATGTGTAAAGATGAAATGGCTGGAAGGGTTCGGATCGAAATCCAGCTTTTCACCCAGCGCGCGCGCCTGCTTCATTCTCTTGCCGTCGATGCCGATTCGACCGACAAGAAGGTGGTTTTCGTTGAATCCTGCAAAGGCGATGCCGTCGAGCAATGTGGCCAGCTTGACCCCCGAGCTGACGGCATCCCTTGACATGGCATACAAGTCTGCTTTCCATGCCGAATTGTGGTTCGCGTCGAACCTTTCCAGCAAAACATTCATCTCGGGAAACGTTACATAGGTCAGGACGAAGCCGCCATCGGGCAGGGCTATGCCGTTCGCACCGAATCCGTCGATCGGCGCCTCGGATTCGATATCGAGATTATCTGATAACCGGATTTGCGCCGATCCTTTTTCGGAAGAAACGAGTGCGATGAGCTTCCCGCCGGTCTCCAGGATGCCGGTAACCATACCGGGAGAGAAACCGCTGAGTACTCGCTCCTGGCGCATGTTGAAATCTGTATCGAGCCAAGCAATGACCGGCAGATTCTCCCCGTTCATGCCGCTGACGTAGTAGCCATCGGCGGTTTGCAGCGTCTGTGTGACCACCGTGAAGCTCGGGAGATCGCCTTTCAGTTCCAGCCCCGTCAGATCAGGGTGAGGTTCGAAGATATTCCACCGAATATCGGGCTGAAGTTGCGGCAGGACGAGCATGCCGCTCTGTGGTCCTGGCGGAGAAAGCAGTGGCGCTTGCTCGATGTGCAGCTTGACCTGAGTTTGGCCCGTCCTGAAGTCCATGAACTGCAGCGTGGATTCGGGCGCCTGCATGTCGTCTGAACGGGTAAGTGTGGCCGCCACGATGTAGGTGTGAGCCTGGGGTATGTTGAATTGAGAAATGCTGACGATATCGCTTGCGTCATGCACATGGATGGTCAGGCTTTCTTCGTTACCATAAGCGAGACTGGCGGATAGAAACGAAAGAATGGCCAAAAGAACGATTCGGTTGTATTTCATGTGGGATTCCTTGGGGAAGGGTTGAGCATCAGCAACATTGGCAGTACTGCTGCCGTCGTTTATTGAACGCAGTATGCCCGCCGATCTGCAGACCGCGATGCATTATGTTGGCAACCCGTATGCAGTGGTTACGAGTGCCAACAATCCCTGGAGAGGGAAACCATCGGATTGACAGACTGTGATGAGGAATCAGGCTGCACGCGTTGATCATTTCCGCAAGGAACGCGTCATCGCATTCGGCCTGATCCTTGTTGCAGGTTTGATAGCACACATCGTGATCGACGCACGCGGCAAGAAATGACGAATCCTCAGAGTGGCCGATGGGGTTGTTTCGGTCGCGATCAAGAAAGATGCCTAAACCGTATAGGGCATTCACAGTGCGTGGTGGAGTGCTGCAACCGTCAATGCAGAAAGGTCTGGCGGTACTGTTTTCCCATATATCTATGATGTTGTAGTGGTCATTTGGGTCATCTGGATCATGAGGCCTGTTGATTTCGCACATCCCCCAAACATCATCCGGCGGCGCATCATTCTGCTTTCCATCGGGGCAGGCCATCTTGAAGTTGGTCCATGTGAAGCTGTCGAACTCCGGCATGAGCACATCCGGCGTGCTGAAGACTTTGTCAATGACCGTCGCTTCGCCGGTGCGTGGGTTCTTGCCGCAGCACTGAGTGCTCGTGTCGAACTCGCCACATGGTGACGACGGCGGGAAGACGCAGCCGTGCTTGATTTCGTACTGCTTTTGCCCCTCCGCGGTCGTGAAGCACGCCGTGACATCGCACACGGGTTCTTCAGGCTCAGGCAGACAGCTTGAAACCGTGGGGTCGCAGGCAGGCGGCGAACCCCCGAAGATGAAGTCGTCCGCGAGGACCGGTAGCGACAGCAAGGTCAGAAAGATCGCTGCAATCAGCCGTTCGAATCGCATGGATGATGTCCGTTTGTCAGTGACTAAGGCAGGTTGACGCAGGGAGGAGGTGGCTCCGGCTCACCGTCTCCCGGTCCCTCGCCCGGATCACTCCCGCCGCCACTGCTTAGCGGCGTGGTACACGCCGGATCGGTAACCGGACACACCGGTAAGGTCGGCCCCTCGGGTGGCGGCCCCGGGTCGGAGGGCGAACCGGCGTTGCCCGGCCCGGGAATCGATACGTTGGCCGCCTCGATGGCGGGCGAGTGCATGCGCATGACCGTGTGGGTCACCACCGGAATACGCCCCTGGGCGAGGAGGCTTGCGCGGAAGGCGTCCGGATCGGCGGGATTCAGAAACGCCACCGTGCGGGTCATGAACGGGCCGGCGAGCGGGATCTGCTTTTGCGGGGGGATGCCGTAGGTGATGCGCAGCTTGAGCAGGTTGGCGTCACTCAGCGTCTGACCGCTGGCGTTGCTGGCCGGGTTGCGGTTGCAGCCCGGGCGATCGGTGGGGCATTCGAGGTGGGCGAGGTTGGCGTTGGGGATCACGCGCGAACCGACCCCCATGCGCGCGGCCAGTGCCGGGCTGTGGAAATCATCGAAGCTCTCCCGGGTGGGCGAGAGGATCTCGATGCGCACATAGGCCGACTCGGCCGTGGCGCGGGCGCGGGAGGCGGCCAGCTGGGCGGTGGTGGTGCCCCCGCCGTGGTAACCGGTCATGGCGCGGTCGAAGGCGGTGCGTATCGCGGTGGGGTTGGCGTTGGAGACCGTGCCGGCGCGGGCGGCCTCGAAGGTGGCGTAGTTCAACTGGCTCTTGGCATGAAAGGCCAGCGCGTACTGCATGAGCGCGAGCAGGATGAACAGCACCAGCGGGCCGACGATGACGAACTCGACCAGTGTGGCGCCGCGCTGGGGACGATGCGGGGTGTGTGCTCTCATGTCTGTGACCCTGTGTCGTCGGCGAGCAACTCGGGCGCGATGCGCCCGCCCGGCACGAGCCCGAGGCGCGCGGCCTCGCCGGCGGCCAGCTCCAGGGTGTGGCGGGCGGCCACACATGCGGCCACACGCCAGGGTGCGAGCGCGGGCACGACCTTGCGGATGCGCCCGTGGCGATCGACGAAGATCACATCAATGGGGTAGTGCATGAAGGCGGTATGGACCGAGCTGCACGGGCTGATGCGCAACGCCTGACCGGGCGCCGGCGCGGGCGAGCCGATGAGCCCGCGCAGCCGGTCCAGGAGGCGCACCGCCGGGCGCACCACGAGTGCGGGCGCTGCCAGGGCTGCCGAGGGTATCGTGGTCGGATCGGCGCTCGGGTGTGAGGCGCGCGCCTGAGCGCTGTCAGTGTGCGCACTCATAGGCCGACGGCGAGAAACTTCATCACGATGGGGAACATGAGGATCGCGAACACGCACGGGAAGATGAAGAACAGCAACGGAAAGAGGAGCTTGACCGGCGCCTCCATGGCGAGCTTCTCGGCGCGTGCGAAGCGCTCGGTGCGCCGCTGATCGGCCTGGGCGCGCAGGATGGGCCCGAGACTCATGCCGGTGGCCTCGGCCTGGATGAGGGTGGCCACGAAGTTCGAGACCGGCGCCATGTCCAGACGCGCGGCCATCTCGCGCAGCGCCTCGGCACGGGCGCGCCCGGCGCGCACGTCGCGCAGCAACCGGGCGAACTCGTCGCGCAGCGGGCCGGCCGGGCCCTTGGCCACCGCCTGGGCGATGGCGCTGTTCAGATTGAGTCCGGACTCCACACACAGCGTGATCAGATCAAGCATGAAGGGCAGCGCCTTGAAGGTCAGGCGGCGGCGTGCCTCGATGCGATCGCGCAGCCACACCGCGGGGAACACGAAGCCGAGCGCAAAACCCGCCCCCGCAAAGGCGCCCCCGGGCAGGCCAAAGGTGTCGGCCAGCCACAGCCCCACGCCGGCACACACCGCCCCCCACAGCATGCGCCCGGCCAGAAACTGGGCCGGATCGAGCGCATAGTCGAGCCCGGCCAGACGCAGCCGCGCGAGCGAGGCGGCATGCAGGCGATCGGGCATCAGGCCGCGCAGGTAAAAGGCGAGCCACTGCACCGGCCACCACAGCACCCGAAAACCACCCGGTGGGGCGTCGAGCCACAGGCGGTCCTGCCTGGGCACGGCGGCGGCCGAGCGCGACACCAACCAACCCAGCAGCGCCACCGACAGGCCGGCGCTCAAGGCAACGGCGCCGACGACCCAGCGCGGGTCGAGCGCGAGCAGCAAGGAATCGGTCTGTGCGCTCATACGTCGATGCTCACGATGCGGCGGATAAGGAGCACGCCGAAGAATTCCATGATGGCGACCGCGGCGAGCACCCCCCAGCCGATGCGGGTGGTCCACAGCAAGGCCATCGCGTCGGGCTCCATGCGCGTGAGCGCCCACAGCAGGAACACCGGCAACAGTCCCACCACCCACGCCTGGAGCTTGCCCTGGGCGGTAAGTGCACCGATCTTGAGCTCCATCGCGTGCTGGCTGCGCAGGGTCGTGGCGGTACGTTCCAGGGTTTCGGCCAGCCCGCCTCCGGTCTCCGAGGCGATGCGCATGGCCGAGACCATGAGCTTGACCGGTTGCGCAGGCACGCGAAACGAGAGGTTCTCGAGCGCGTCGTCGAGACTTACGCCGAGGCGTTGTTCGTGCTGTACCAGCATGAGCTCCTGCGACAGCGGGGGCGCCAGCTCGGTGGTGACCTGGCGGATGGCCGCCGGTAGCGACAGGCCGGCGCGTGCGGTGCCGGCGAGCATTTGTAGCGCGTCGGGCAGTTGCGCCTCGATGCGTGCGATGCGGCGTGCGCGCAGCCAGCGGAAGATGAGCCCGGGCGAGATCGCGAGCAGCGCCGCTACGACGAGCGCGAGGGTGAGGCTGCCCAGACCGAGCCAGACCGAGCCAGCAACCAGCACGGTGAGTGCGAGGTTGAGCGCGTAGAGCCGGGCCGGATCGACGAACAGGAACAACTCGCGCAGATGAAAGCCGGTGTCGCGAGTGAAGCGGGTGCGCCAGGCATGCATCAGGCGGGCGCCGATGTCGATCAATGCCCAGGTGGCAAGTGCGATAGTGAGCGCGACCGCGAGCAGGACCAGTTCGAAGGGCAAAGCGGTGGGCGTCATACGTTCTCAGGCCCGTTGAAGAGCGACAGGTCGAGCTGGCTGCCGGACTCGGAAAGCCCTTCGAAAAAACCGGGGACTGCGTTGCATCCGGCGAAACGGCCGATAACGCGGCCCTCGGCGTCGCGCCCGAGCGTGTCGTGGCGAAAGAGCGCCTGCATCTGGATGCGGCCGGACTCGATGCCGGCGACCTCGACGATGCCGGTGATGACACGCCGGCCATCGGGCAGGCGGGCCTGCTGGATGACGATGTCGATGGCCGAGGCGATCTGGTCGCGAATGGCGGTGAGCGGCAGATCCATGCCTGCCATGAGCACCAGGGTTTCGAGACGGGCGAGCGCATCGCGCGGGCTGTTGGCGTGCAAGGTGGTGAGCGAACCGTCGTGGCCGGTGTTCATGGCCTGGAGCATGTCGAGCGCCTCGCCGCCGCGGCATTCACCGACGACGATGCGGTCCGGGCGCATGCGCAGGGCGTTCTTGACGAGCTCGCGAATGGCGATCAGCCCGCGCCCCTCGGCATTGGCCGGACGGGCTTCGAGGCTGATGAGGTGGGAGTGAGCCAGTCGCAGTTCGGCAGCGTCCTCGATGGTGATGATGCGTTCGCCGTCGGGGATGAAGTTGGACAGCACGTTGAGCAGCGTGGTCTTGCCCGAACCGGTGCCGCCGGAGATGAGGATATTCTTGCGATGGCGGACGCAGATGCGCATAAATTCGGCCATCTGCGGACTCATGGCGCCGAGCGCGACCAGATCGGCGTCCGAGAAGAGCTTGCGGCCAAACTTCCGGATGGTGAGTGCCGGCCCCTTGAGGGCGAGCGGCGGGATGATGGCATTGACCCGCGAGCCGTCCTTTAGGCGGGCATCCACCATCGGCGAGGCTTCGTCGATGCGCCGACCAATGGGGGTGACGATGCGTTCGATTACGCCGAGTACTGCACGGTCGCTGGTGAAGGAGATATCGTGGCGTTCGAGCCGGCCGTTGCGTTCGATGTAGATCTCGTCATGCCGATTGACCATGATCTCGCTGATGCTGTCGTCGGCCAGCAGTGCGTCGAGGGGCCCGAGACCGACGGCTTCATTGAGTACGTCGCGGCGCAGGGTTTCGCGGTCGATTGTGTCGGGCAGGGCGGATTCGTTTGCGATGACGTCGACGAGCAGTGCCTCGGTTTCGGCACGCAACTCGTCGTCGCTCATGCGCACCAGATCGCGCCGTCGCAGGTCGATGGCGTCGAGCAAGGCTTCGTGGATGCGCTTTCGCCAGTATTGGTCGGGGGTGGTCGTGGTCCGCGCGTTGGAGGGGCGTGCAGTGGCGGCAGTCTGGAGTGGAGCAGTGTGCTCTGAAACTGCGGAGGGTTCAGCACTGCGCTCGTTCTGAAGCTGATCCTGGATGACGAGTGTGAACTGGCCGACGACGATCTGGTCGCTTGGCTCGATCGGGCCGTGTTGTTGCACACGGCTGCCATTGACGCTGGTGCCGAAGAACTGGCCGAGATCCTGGATGAAAAGTCCGGATTTGGTGCGGTAGATGCGCGCGTGCTCGCGTCCGATCTTCCAGCCGGGCAGGCGAACCCGGCATTCACGGCTTTTGCCGATGATGGCCGAGGTATCGCTGACGGACTCGATCCGCGTGGGGCTTTCAGGGTGGCTGATGGTGACCTGGAACATGATGAGTGATAGCGGTTTTCAGTTGCCGACCCAGGGGTAGGGGTAGCCGAGGTGGTCGTGTTGTCCGGGGAGGTTGCGCTGTTCGACAGGAGCAGGCAGACCGGGCACTGCTGACATGTCCGGTTGCTTGGCGCGCGGCGCCTCCTGTAGCCGTTGTTGTGCGCGTAGCATGCTTTCGGCCTGTTCAAGGGTGTGTTTGTCGACTGCGTACGGGGTGACGAAGACGACGAGTTCGGTTTCGTTGTTCTGGAAACGACGCGAGCGGAACAGCGCACCGAGAATCGGCATGTCGCCGAGGACCGGAACCTTGTCGATCGAAGAGCTGATGTCGCGGGTGAGCAGGCCGCTCAGGACTATGGTGCCGCCTTCCATGACGTTGAATTCGGTCTCAGTCTTGCGAGTGCGCAGCGCTGGGCCGGATACGGCGGCCACCGAGAGGTCGAGGTCGCTGACCTCGCTCATGATGCGGGCGCGGATCACGCCGTTGTGGTCGACCGTCGGCGTGATCTCGAGGCGGATGCCATAGGGCTTGAACTGGATGGTCGTGCCGTTGATGTTGCTTACGCTGTAGGGAAACTCGCCGCCCGCAAGAAAGCTTGCGTCCGAGCCGCTGCGGGTGGACAAGATGGGCTGGGCGAGGATGGTGGCCGTGCCGTTCTGTTCCAGCAGCCTCAGTTGTGCGTTGAGCCCCATGTTGACCGCACTGAGGATGTTCAGGCTTGAGCTGAGTGGCACCGGGCCGCCGGATCCGTCGGGGTTGACGATGGGCTGCGCATTTTCGCTGCCAGTGCGCAGGTTGATTTGCAGCGGTGAGCTTCCGCGACGCCCGGGCATCCAGATGCCGCCCACCGCGACGCCCCCGGTGGCGTTCCATGCGAGGCCGACCTCACGCAACATGTTGACCGGAAACTCGACGATCTGGACATCCATGACGACCATCTTTTCCCAACCGACGGGATTGGTGAAATTGATGATCTGCGGGTAGTGGCGGGTGAGTTCTTCGATGCGGGCCTGGTCGCTGTTGCTGAGGTTGTCGCCCTCAACCACGATCTTGTCGCCGATCACGGTGCTGCGGGCATTCGGAATGCCTTGCAGGAAGGCGGCGATCTCGCGATTGACTCGTGGTGTGTCGGATGGGACGACGGTGATCTTGATCCGCCGGTTGTGCCCGTCGGCGCTCCAGATGTGAAGTGATGAAACGCCGGTCTGGTTGGCAATGAGCAGGATTTCGCGGTCGTCGAGCACCGCGGCGGAGAGCACCTGACCATTGCCGACGGCAAGTCGTCCTGCGTTCGGCTCGGCAATGACCCGGGTCTCGCCTTCGAACATGGTGAGCTCGACGAAATTGGTGGCAAGCGCCGAGGGCAGCAGACCGACAAGGAGTAGAAGCAGAAGAGTGGTTTTGAGGTGTCGCATCGTTTTTTTTTGTTGGGCAACTATGGATTGGCAAAATATCGAAGGGAGTGGAGGCGCTTAATCCGTCTCGTCTCCATTGCGTGACATCATGTGCAGACCGTTGGTGATCGGTCCGCCGCCGTAGATCACGGGCACCGAGCTGATGCCGCCGCCATTTGTGCTTGGTAGCCCGAGAAGCGAGCGTGCCTCGGCGATCTCGGCAGACACCGTTGCGAGGTCACCAGGGGCTCGCAAAAGTGCGGTGACGCGTCCGATTTCGCGCGCGGCGATAATGCGTTTGGCGTCTTCCGGCGTGGTGTCGAGCGTGATGGTGGTGTAAGAGCGCGGGCGTCCGTCGGCATCACGCTCGTCGAGGTTTACACGACTGCCGGTTGCGAGCACCGGCACACTTTGGAGAAGGGCAAAGGTGAAATTGCGGTTGTCGTTGCGCACCGAGACGACGATGTCGATGAGGTCGCCGGGTTCGACCATGCCGGACAATGAACTGATCTCATCGACCGGAACGGTGACCGCGCGCTGACCCGCCTGCAGCCTGGCCGAGAAAGTGGGTGCGCGACGCCCCTCCAACTGCGCCCAGATAATGGGTTCGCCGGCCGAGGCAGGGTAGGCCAGGGTGCCACCCTCCGCCCGACTGTATTGATCCGGCGTGATGGCGCCGGAGTGGACCCACTCTCTCGGCACTTCGCGCACTGCGACCGTGTCTGGGGTGATCTGGGCGCCGCGGGACAGGTTGGACTTGGCAACGACGACTTGTACGGTGTCGGTCTGTTGGGCGCGTGCCTCGATTTCTGCCATCCTTTGCGACAGGTAGTTGCTGGCGGCCCAGGCAGCCAGGCCCCCGAGGATCAGCGCGACGAGAAGGACGAGCCAGTTCTTGCGTGGTCGGGGCGGTGCTTGAGTGTTCGTGGTCATAGCGGTAGGGACATGAAGGCGCTGTGCCGGTTGAAGGCGGTGCGCACGGCGTTGAGAAAGGTGTCGACGATCGGGGCTTCGCCGGCGAATGAGACGCCGACGAGCATCATCAGGACGAGCAGGGCCACGAGGTATTCAGTCATAGCCTGGCCGCGTAAGGGGCGAGTGCGAAAGGTTTTCATAGGCCTCTGGAGATGAGGGTAAGCACTGCACTGGTGGTCTGGTCGCGACGCACGAGTACGAGCTTGGCTTCGCCGGTGGGGCCTTCGAAGCGTTGCACCAGGGCATCGTCCGACTCCAGCAAAGGTGCGCCGTCGGGCCTGAGTCCTCGTTCGGAGAGCGTGTCGACGAAGTGATCGAGGTTGGTGCCGAGTCCGTGCGCGTTCAAGACGACGAGCTGGCGGGAATTTGTCTTGCCGTCGATCGACTCCATGTCGGAAAGCAACTCCGACCCTCCGGGCAGCAGGAAACCAAAGGGTCGATTGGCTGCTTCGCGTGCTGCGGGCATATCGGCGACGGATACGAGTGCCTCGACCAAGCCCTCGCCGAGCGGCTGCAGCGTGACGGTGATGAAGTGGTCGCCGCGTGACTGCGACAACACGGTTGACGACGCTATGTCGGACATTGCGACCCGGCCGCCGAGTACGCTGCGGTAGTGAGCGGTCAGCTCATCGATGGGTTTGGCGGAGACTGCACGCGTCATCTGCATCGGGATGCCGTTGAGCCGAATCTGTTCGCCGATGCTCTGGATCAGGGCGTCGCGAGGGTGTTCGACCGACGGCCATTGACCGCCCGTGGCGATGGCGGGCATCAGGGCCAGTGCGACGATGAGCAGGTGTTTTCGGCTCATCGTATTCTGTCGGCGGGCACGTAGTCGGGATCGACACGCCCAATGTTGGGCGGACTGGAACCTTCGAGTACCGAAACGAAGGGTTTGATCGGCGTCACCAGGGTCTCCAGATAGCGATAGGGGAAAGGTCCGGCGATGTTCCAGCCGTCGTTGCGGACTGCCGAGCGCACTGCAGCTGGACCGGATGCGCCCCAGCCGTCAACCAGCACCACGGTGTGGCGCTCCATCGACAAACCGAGTGAATCGAAGGGTATGAGCCCCGCGACGTCGGCCACATCCACCCTTACGCGACCGGTGTGCAGATTGCGGTTGTCCAGACCGAAGCTCGACGCGAACAGCGTGCCAAGGGGCTGAGACAGAGCCTGACGCTGGCTCGTGATCGCGACGTTCGAAGCGAATGCCGGCAGCAGCGGATCGCCGCGGTGGTCGAACCACAGGGGGTTGCGATGGGCGTTGAAATCGCCGGCGATGTCGCCAGCCTTGACCGGCGCGTCGGAGTTGCTGAAGAAGCGCCGGCGTACCTCGTCGGCGAGTGCTGCACCCGACTTCCAGCCGTGCAGACTCGAGCCGTGATGAACCGCGCCCTCGAAGGCCACGTAGCGGCTTGCGACCGCGGTGGTCTGTGCGAGATCGAGATACTTGCCGATCATGGGTACGATCAGGAACAGTGGTACGAGCACGAGTGCGAGTACGAGAAACTCGACCGTAGACTGGCCGCGGGTGCGGTTACGGTCAGTCATCGTCATCGTCGAACTCTTCGCAGCGATTGACTCCGGTTCGGGCTGCCTCGTGCGCGCACCAGTCGGTCATCGCCCGCATGACGCGCGTGTCCGAGTAGGCGCCTGGACCTTCGGCGCAGGGGTTGTGACCAATTCGCTCGGTTTCGTAGGCGCACCATTCGTCGATTAGTGCGTCGAAGTGGTCCGTGATTTGATCGGGGCCGTCGTGCGCGCAAGGGTCGGTGCCGGTGCGGGCGGCCTGCTCACGACACCAGTCGGTCGTGGCGTTGGGGAGCTTGGCCGAGTCGATGGCCAGCGGTTTGTCTTCCGGCTCGAAGAGTGTGCTCGACAACGCGATCGGACCCCGGAAGGAGACGACTTCGTCACGAAGCAGCACGGCTGGGCCGTCGCTGCCCGCGCCGATCATTTCGGCGCTCAGTGCTTCGTTGATGGGCATGCCGATACCTTCGGGCATAAGGCATAGGCGACCCTCTGCCGGAGGCGGGACGAGCGTGATCCAGCGACACTTGCGGCCAGCGATTTCCGTTTCGGGAAGATCCGGTGCGGTTGCGATCGAGTGTGAGCCGCCCCTCAGTTCGACAGCTTCGAGCGATTGAAGTGAGAACGCCTGCCTGATCAACTCGAGCGACGCTCTACCCAGCGGTGGTTGGTTGCGGCTGGACCAAGGCTGGGGACCGGTGACAGGATTGACCTCGCGTGTATGGACCGTGCGACTGCGTGGCTCGTGATGCGTGATCACTGTCGCTTCGCGCTGCAATACCTCGAGACGGCAAACTGCGGTGGTGACCAGTTCAGCGGTGCGTTTGGTGATTCGTGACTTCTGCAGCCCGGGGTGGTGATATTCGATGACCTCGAAATTGCCGACGGTCGCCGGATCTCCGACAAGTTGGAAGGGGCGGCCCAGAAGCTCGCACTGCGCCGGAGTGCCCTTGACAAGCATGACTGCAAAATCGCGAGCGTGCGGTGACGAACCCTGGCGCACGATTTCGAAACCGCCCGCGATGCGGTCGGCAGCGTGGGATCCAGCCGACCCCAGGGTCAGGCTTGTGATGGACAAGACGGCGAGCAGGAACGGAGTGACTTTCGATGGTGTCCGTGAAGAATGCATGGGTGTGGGGTTGAGTGTTATTGAAGCTGAAGACTGCCCTGACGAGCCTGGGCTTGAGCACGTTCAGCAGCCGATACCGGTGCGAGTCGCACTTGCCAGTAGGGGTTGAACAGGCTTCCGAGTTCGGTGCGGCCGGGGTGGCGGGCGTTTCCGGCGTCCGGACGTTCGAAGAACACCTCGACTCGAGAGAGGGCGGCGCTCTGGTTGCCGGAGAGGGCGCCGTCGTATAGATCGAGTCGGCCTTGGGGCTGGATGATGCTCGAGCCGCCAGAGAAGCGCTGAGTGCCCGCGGTCTTGGTTACGCGGATGGTGAGTCCGGTGACTGGGTCGTCCATGGACAGGGCTTGGTCGGACAATTCTCGGAAGGTGGGAATTGCTCCACCGCCCAGCGTTGCCGGGGCCGGGTCGAAACCGGAAGCGATGCCGTCCGAAGAGTCTGCCCGTGAGCTGGCCCTGGGGTTGCGCGTGCGAGATCCTGAGTACGTGTAGGCGCTATCTGCCAATCCGTCCTGCGAGAATGCGGTGCCATAGCCGATTGGGGTCTCGCTCCGCCGGCAGCGCCAGCGCCGTATCCGATAGCGATGAGCCGAGAGGGTGTCCATGGACTTCCAGCCATCTACGAGGTCGATGAGTTCGGTGCTGCCGCGTTTGCGAAGTTGGATGCCGTTGCAGAGGATGACGAGCCCGAAGTCCCAATTCCGGCTGCGCAGAAAGGACTCGCGACTGTCGTGCACAAGTTGTCCCATGCGCCGCCTGTCTTCGCGGGTGGAATAGTCGCGGGTGAAGCCTGAGAAATCATCGGAAATGGGGATCGGATCGACGACAGCTTCCGGATCGTTTTCGCCGGCCACACGACGCATGACGACCAGTCGATTGGCGAGTGCGACGGAATCGCCGGGGCCGTGCATGACCTGCTGTGACAGTGCGAGTGCCTGTATGGCCGCGTCATGCATTGGCAGGGTCGCCGCGAGCGCCGGCGTGAAGACATCCATGATGGACGCCACGTAATCCATGGCCGCCTTGAGTGCTGCGCCGACGTAGGGGATCAGGTAGAGGTACGGGCCGATGTTGTCGGCGGCGGTACCCATGTATTTGGACCACGACGCGAGTCCCACGGCCTGGCCGATGGCTATCTGATTGGCGATGATGGCGCGGTTGGTGTAGGCGTCGTAGTTCAGCACACGCGCTTCGAACACGCCTGCGCTATAGGCGACTGCGTCTGCGGTGTTGGTCAGGCGCAGCTTCTCCTGAACGAGCTGGCCGCTGTTGAACAGGTAGAACACGGTTGCCGCAACCGCGACGAGCAGAACCATCGCAAGCGGAAGAACCTGACCTGATTGGGGGGCGAAGCTGTGTCTTTGCATTGTCCGGATGAGTATTGATCCCCCGTAGCGTTAAGACCGAGGGATCAAGATCCTTGCTTGCTTACTTGCCTGCCTGGTTGACGTAGCTGTCTAGCGTCTGCTTGGTGTCGCCGGCTGTGCTGGCATTGTCGGCCGCGTCTTGCGCAGCATCTTTTGCGGCTGTGCCGTCCTGACCAGAGAGTTCCTGGGCAATCGCCGCGGTCTGGTTGCGAACGGTCTGTCCGAAATACTGATACACGGCGATTGCCGAGATGGCGATCATCGCGACGATGATGATGTACTCGGTCATGCCTTGTCCGCGCTGCATACGGTTCGAACGAAGGTGGGGGTGTGTCATGAGTTGCTCCGGGAGATATCAAACGGTACGCACAGAGTGCGATCTCAGGTTGCGACAGGGTCGAACGGAGAAGTAGGATATGCCAAAGCCATGCAAATAGCTATATGGACTAGGGCATAGGCATATTTGAGCGCTTGTATGCTAGTGTGCGAAAGCCTGGGCGCTACGTTGGGAGCTGGCGTCCTGTCGCGTTGCACCTCACGCAACCTGAAACCCTGGCGCGAGACGTTGCCTCAGACCGCGCGCTGTCCCAGTCGGGTTCTTGTGCCCGATTCAGGATTGCCTGTGTTCAGGAAGGGTTGCCTGAGGAGGGGACGTTCACCGCGTTGTGGTGTGCGCGTTGAAAGGGCATACTTGGCGGCACCAACCAGCTTGTTGTTACTTGATGAATCCAGAGACAAAGAGCAAGAAGGAGCCAGAGGGGGAGCGAGCCGGTGGTCCGCAGGGGACTACGCTGCTCGATACGGGCTTCATTGATGTGGAGATCGTTTCTCCCTCGGTCGATCGGGAGGGGGATGTGGATCGCGCGGCGCTTGTAGGTGTGGCCTCGCCGTTTGAGGGGCAACGCTTCGCGCTTCTGGGCTCCAAGACCACAGTTGGGAGACACCCAGGCAATGACATCGTCCTTCCTGACAATAGTGTGTCCTCTCACCACGCCTGGATCCTGTTCGACGACGGGGCCTATCGCTTGATGAACGTGCTATCAACGAATGGCAGCTTCGTAAACGAGCGCAAGACGCATGACACGGTGTTGTCCGACGGGGATCGGGTGCGTTTCGGGCGGGCCGAGTTCGTCTTCCGGGGAGCGGCGAGGGCTGGTAGCGGCGATGCCCGCGAGCGTAACTTGACCTGGGTCTGGCTCGGTGCGGTCGCAATTATCGCTGCCGCTCTGGCAGTGGTGATGGCTCTCTGAACGGGGTGAAAATGGAATCGACGCTGGGCCGGTACTCGCTGCGTGGCGAGATTGGGCGGGGCGCGATGTCTGTAATACACCGCGGCTACGATCCGCGTCTCAAGCGCGAGATCGCCCTCAAGACGCTGCGGGACGAGTTCATCGACGACAAGGGCTACCGTAGCCGCTTTCTGACCGAGGCTCGCGCTGCCGGTACGCTCAGTCACCCGGCAATTGTGACCATCTTCGATATCGGGATTGCCGATGGCACACCCTTCATCGCGATGGAGCTTCTGGAGGGGCCGACGCTGGCGACTTTCGTCGAGCGCAATGGCCCTTTGCCATCGCGGATGGTGCTCAGGATCGCCATGCAGCTCGCCGACGCGCTTGATTATGCGCACAGACGAGGCGTTGTCCACCGAGACATCAAGCCCGAGAACGTCAGCGTCCTCAACGAGGGCGGCAATGTGAAGCTGATGGATTTTGGCATTGCGAGGCTGCGCAAGGAGAGGGACTGTCGAAGCAGTACCATGGTCGCGGGCACGCCAAGCTATATGTCGCCGGAGCAACTCAAACGCACGCGTGTCGATGGTCGCGCGGACCTGTATGCGCTGGGCGTGTTGCTCTACTGGATGCTGTCAGGCAGAAGGCCGTTCGAGCACGAAGACATCAACGAGTTAATCAAGCTGATCGTGAGTGGTGACCTGAGGCCACTTAGGCCGATCAACCCGGCGACACCGGATGCGCTTGTTGAGCTCGTGCTGACCTTGCTTGCGCGCGACCCCGCTGATCGATTTCAGACAGGACGCGAGCTCTTTGTCGAGCTTGAGCGAATCGATGCAGAACTGGCGGAACGAGAGCGCAGTTGGACAGGCCGGCGGATTATCCCGATTCGCCTTCGTTGGGCTGCAGTAATGGGCTTGATCGTGACGCTGACTGTCGCGCTGGGTCTCGGGTTTGTTTATCAACGCCAGAATGAGGCGATGAACAGCCTCGCTTTCGATTATGGGCTCACTATTTCCGGCATGCTGGCCGGCGAGACTGCAGAGGACCTCTTGCTGCAGGATTACGTCGCAGTCCAGGTGCTGGTAGACGAGATCGCGCGGACCAGTGAGGTGGTCCACCTTTCGGTCAGCGATCAGCGAGGAAGGGTCGTGGCGGCCAATGAACCGGCGCTGATTGGTGAGTTGCGTCCTGCATTCGGGGAGAGCGCAGTTTTGCTTGAGCGTGATGCCCAAGTCGTCCGGCGCGTCGATGGGGCTTCCGGGCAGCCAATCCTGGTCTTCGAATCACCGGTGCTTTTCCAGCACCACGAACTCGGATTGCTTCGGGTGGGGCTGTCGACCGATGCACTGGTCGCTGCCAACAAGACGACCTTGAGCGCGCTTGTGGCCGTGCTTCTGGTCACACTCGTTGCGGTGATCGTCGGGTCTTACGTATTGGGTCGCCGGTTCGCGCAACCGATTGAATTATTGCGCGGGGCGTTGATCCAGATTAGCCGTGGCTCCTATGAGACGCGAATCCGGGCGCGTCGCAACGATGAGTTCGAAAGAGTATTCGCTGCATACAACGCCATGGCCGATTCCTTGGAGGCGCGATCGCTATCGGCACGCTCGGACGCGCTCTTGCCGCCCGACGAGACCATCATGGAAGGTACGGTTGATGTGACCGAGATCGCGGACTCCATCGACCAAACCGAGCAGAACGTCGTCCCTTTGCTCAAGGCCTCTGCTCGAGGTCGCCGAGCCGACGTTTGAGTTCCAGTGCTCGTGTTCGATAGCCTTGAGCCGGTGCGAAATCGGGTGCGATTGCAAGTACCTGATCCCAAAGCGCTATGGCTTCGTCGAGTTGCTGGTTGCGAAAGAGGATGATCGCGGCTTCGTGATATTCGGCAACTTGCGCCTGATCGATGACGCTGTCCGCAGGCGTCGATTCAGGCGAGGTCGTGTCGAGTGTCGGTTCCGGAGCAGCACCGGATGGCGACGGTTGAGCAAGAGGTCGTGCATCCGCAGGCTCGATTGGCGGCGCAAGGCGGGTCGGCAGTTTGATGCTTTGTCCGGCGCGAAGCAGGCGCGGGCGTTCAAGTTTGTTGTAGCGAGCCAAAGCGACGAAAAGGGACTGGTCTCCCAGATGCCTGGCCGCGAGTTCCCCCAACGTTTCGCCTCTTTGTACCTCGTGGAGCCTGTAGTCCGGTCCGAGCAGTTCGACTGGATCCGCCTCGAGCTGTGTCAGCAGGTGCCGGGCCGCTCTGTTGCGGGGCTCGCGCTCGAGCAGCGCATGCAATCCATTACTGGCTTCGTCGTAGCGTCCGTCCTGAATCAGGTCGACCAGCTCCCTGAAGGATAGGGCCGGTTGAGAGGATTCGGGTTGTGCAATGCTCGAAGTCTCGATGGTTTCTGGTGTTTCCGGGTGTGCCTGCTCGTCGGTGGGGAGCGTTTGGCATCCGGCCAGGATCAGCGCCGAGACGGCGGCGAGACAGCGCAGGGTTTTCAAGTCGCAGGTCATCGGAATACGAGTGTGCTCAGTAGAGTGAGGGAGATCAGTATCGCCAGCACAATGGGCCAGTAGGTTCTGAAGGTGGAGGCCGTGGCGTGGCGCTTGGTGAACAGGGCGACCGTCACATTATCCGCATGCTCGCCTCCGCGTTTGGTAGCCAATTCAGCGTAGGTCTGGCACGCGAGCTGTGGGTCTGCGGACTCGAACAGGGCCGGCAACTCGCGGTCATCGATGGCGCTCCAGAATCCATCCGTACACAGCAGAAAGCCGGTGTCGGGTGTCATGGCGATCTTGCCATGCGTCACCTTCGGGACTGCCGTGCTGCCCAGTGCGCGAAGCAGTTTGTTCTGATCCGGGTGCGTCTTTCGCTCTTCGTCGGTCAAGCTCCCGCTCAATACGAGACTGGTCAGTGGAGTGTGATCGTCTGTGCGGAAGACTGGCCTGCCGTTTCGCAACGCGTATAGCCTTGTGTCACCAACATGCGCCCACCATGCACCAGCAGGCGTGACGACCAAGGCAGCAATGGTCGACATCGGACCGGCTTTTTCGTCAGTCCACAAGCTGCGTATCTGAGCGTGGGCATCCTGGCACAATGTCTCCAGGAATCCATGGGGGTCCGTCGGCGCCTCTTTGTGATGGCGCCAGAGGTCTCGCGCTACTGCAATGACCGTTTCAGAGGCCTTCGTGCCGTCCTGGTGGCCACCCATGCCATCGGCCACGACCAGCAAGTGATTCTTGCCATTCTTGCTTGACAGGCATGCGTAGGCATCCTGTTGTTCGGCGCGGCCGCCAATGAGGCTCGCGCCGTACCCGCATGTTCTGCGAGGCATTCAGTCTGATCCGTATGCGTCATGCGGCGGGAGCCGGCGCTGACGCCAGCTTCCGCCGCAGTCGCTTACCCGCAGGTGCCCACCGCACCGCAGGCGGTGCAGAAGTCGCAGCCGTCCTTGCGGATCACCGAGTAGTTGCCACACTCGGTGCACAGCGAACCCTGCATGACGACCGGGTCACTGTCCTTGTGCGGGGCTTCGAGAATGCCCATTTCGCGGGTGGGGTAGCCGTTCTCGTCCAGTACGCCGAGCATCGCGTAGCGGTGGATGATGAGGCGGGCCATGTAGGCGACCGTGCTCGGGAAGTTCTGCTGGCGCTTGGTGCCCGGCACGAAGGCCATGAAGTCGCCCAGGGGCTCCGGATAGCTCAGCAGCTTGCGCAGCTTCATGCCGATCCAGGCCGGATCCATCACCCGCATGTCGAGCGAAAGGATGCGGGTCAGACCGTCGAGGGCCCGCGGGTAGTTGCCGGACAGCCACACCGAGTAGGGGCGGGTGACGCCGTCGGGCAGCGTGATTTCCTTGAGGCCGAGGACGAAATCCTCGCCGGTGGCCGGGTTGGCGATGTCCACCGTCCAGGACAGGGTGCCGTCGGTGCCGGTCTTGGGCTCCTGCAGGCTGAACAAGGTGTCGAGCACCGGTGTGGCGCCTTCGGCTTCCAGCGCGCCGAGTTTCTCGCAGCGGTAGCGCACGACCTGAGCGAACGCGGAAACCACGCCCGGGAACATCTTCTTTTCGCCGTGGGGCGGGAATGGCATGTCGAAGGACTTTTCGCCGATGGTACGGGCGAGCGTCTCGAGCTTGAGCTCGAGCCAGCCGCGGTCGTTGGCGCGCATGTCCATCGACAGGGTCTTGGCGACCGCACCGAGGCCGCGGGGCTGGTCTGCACCATTCACCCATACCTCGAAGGGGAAGTTGCCCGCACCGTTGGATTCGATGTGGCCGACGAAGAGGGCGAATTCACCCTGCGGCGTGCCGAGCATGTAGGTCCAGGCCATGTTGCCGTCCGGCAGATCCGGACGACCTGGCCAGCGCAGGCTGGACAGCACCGGTGCTGGCAGGCTCTTGATCATCAGGCGGCGGTTGGCGTCGGAGAGTTCGACGTCCTGCGGCTGCTTCTGCTCGGCGGTTGGCGTGACCGACAGGACCGCGCCGAGCACGTTGTTCGGACGATACGTGGCCAGACCCTTCAGGCCCGCCTTCCAGGCGGTCATGTAGAGGTCTTCGAAATCGGCATACGGATAGTCGGCCGGCACGTTAACCGTTTTGGAGATCGACGTGTCGACATAGGGCGCGACTGCCGCAACCATGTCCTTGTGCGCCTGCGCGGAAATTTCCAGCGCGGTCACGAAGTAGGGCGGGAGCTGCTCGACGTTGCCACCCATATGCTTGTACAGACGCCAGGCGTAGTCCTCGACCGCGTACTCCTTGAAGGTCCCGTCGGCCATGCGTTTGCGCCGGGTGTAGGTGTAGGAGAACGGCGGCTCGATGCCGTTGGAGGCGTTGTCGGCAAAGGCCAGCGAAATCGTACCGGTGGGTGCGATCGACAGAAGGTGCGAGTTGCGGATGCCGTGTTTGCGGATCTTGTCCTTGATGTCGGCGGGCAGGCGCGAGGCAAAATTGCCGCCGGACAGGTAGAGGTCGGCGTTGAACAGCGGGAAGGCGCCGCGCTCGACCGCGAGTTCGACCGAAGCCAGATAGGCGCGGTTACGCATGAATTCGGAGATGCGGGTCGCCATCTTGCGTGCGTCGACGCTGTCGTAGCGCAGTTGCAACATGATCAGGGTGTCGCCGAGGCCGGTGAAGCCGAGCCCGACGCGACGCTTGGACTGTGCTTCTGCCTCCTGCTCCGGCAGCGGCCAGTGGGTGACATCGAGCACGTTGTCGAGCATGCGGATTGCGGTGTCGACCACCTTGCCAAAGCCTTCGAAGTCGAACTCGGCCTTGTCGGAAAACGGGTTCTTGACGAAGGGGGTAAGGTTGACCGAGCCGAGGTCGCAGCAACCGTAGGGGGGCAGCGGCTGCTCGGCGCACGGGTTGGTCGCCTCGATGGTTTCGCAGTAGTAGAGGTTGTTGTCCTGGTTCATCCTATCCAGGAACAGGATGCCGGGCTCCGCGTGGTCGTAGGTGGAGCGCATGACCTGGTCCCACAGATCGCGCGCGCGCACCTTGCGGTACACCCAGACGCCATCATCGAGCTGATAGGCGCCGGCTTGC
>ERZ869909.889-NODE-889-length-28376-cov-7.506308_pt1 | contig 28376 bp, 26 predicted proteins | sample MGYA00520892_ERZ869909 | MGnify/ENA primary metagenome ERZ869909 (study PRJEB32215, sample SAMEA104723947) | bioreactor metagenome | biome: bioreactor; feature: anaerobic bioreactor; material: water | place: China | collected 2015-03-12 ...
TGCCTGCTATTGGTGGGGCGAGCGTACCCGCGAGCCGAAATCCTCTCGCGGAGGCATGATCAGCCCGTGGGCTCGACGGGCGCGGGCTCGGTCTCTTCGGCAATCGCAAGGGATGCGGCGTCGTCCGCTGCGGTCTTGCGGGCATGGCGGGCGATGCCGGTGTTGACGAGAACGATGACCGCGAGGAACGCGGCCGCGGCATACCATTTGTACTCGCCGAAGACGGGCAGAAACCGCTCGCCAAGGGCCGCGATGACCGACAGGATGGCGAGTGTCCAAAGGGCCGCAGAGATGAGGTCGGTCAGGACCAGCCGCCAGAAGGGCATATGCAGGATGCCGGCCGCGACGAAAACGGGAACCCGCAGGCCGGGTATGCCACGGGCGAGCATGATGGCGATGAGCAGATTGCGTGCATACCATGTGCTCGCGCGGGCGACCATGGCCGGGTGTACCAGTTGCCACCGCACGACGAACCCCGCGGCAAAGCGGCCCATGCCATAGAGCACGACATCCCCCATGAGAATGCCGAAGGAAATGCCCAAAAGGGCGGCCAATAGGGTCAGGTTGCCCTCGGCGATGAGAAAACCGCAGGCAACCAGGGCGGGCTTTTCCATGAAGGTGGCGGCAACAAAGGTGAACAGCCCCTGCATCACGGGGCGCTCGACCAGTTCCGCCGCGACCTCGGTCAGCCAGATATCCACGCCTATTGCCGCATGATGCTGCGTTGCCCGTCGGCGTAGGTCGCGGGCGCGGGAAGGTTTTCCTCAATCACACGACCGTTGTGCTGCGAGCGCAATTGTTCCTTCACCTTTCGCTCGATGATGCGCGGGGCGAGCAACTCACGCGCCTCGTCCAGGGAGAAGGGGCGTTCGGGCTCGTAGCGAAGCAACTCGACCAGCATGATGGAGGGCGGCACCGTCTCACGCTGCGGGCGGCCATCCGGCCCGGTCACGAAGCGGGTGGTCGGCTGCACATTGACGGGCCCGACGATGTCGCCCGGCTCGGCCGTGCCGATGTCATCCCAGAAGCCGCGGTACTGCGGCAGACGCGGATCGTTCGGGACATCGGTCTCGAGCGGAAACGCGAGCCGCTCCTGGGGCGGCACGGGCGACGCGGCGAAGTTGTCGGACGGCATGTACTGGTTCATCACCTCGTCCACGCTCATCCCCTGGTCAAGCTTGCGCCGGGCATCGGCGGCCACGCGCTGCACGAGCCCATCGGTCTCCGGCAGGATGGGGAAGAGCATTCCACGCACCCACGCGCGCTCGAAATCCTTGAGTTCGTCACGCCGGGCCTGGAAGGCCGCGTTGTATTCGGCCTCCGTGATGGCAATCGAGCCCGTTGTGATCGCCTCGTGCGTGAGATAGGCCAAGGCCTGCTCCGCCAGCAGATCCCGGCGGGCCGACTCGATGCCTTCCTGGATCCCCAGCTTCATCGTCTCGAGCCCTGCCTCGTCCACCATGAACAAGGTCGGGTCCATCACCTCGCGCACATCGACGATGTCCGGGTTCTGCCGGAAGAAGCGGTCCTCGGCGGCCTGGTCCGGCACGGCGATGATCCCCAGCCCCGAGAGACGCTCGGCCTCCAGCAGCAACACCTCCTGGTCCACATAGTCCTGCACGGCCTGCACCATGTCCGCGTGCGAGGCGATGATAGGCTTGTCCTGCGGCGGCAGGTTGCGCAGCTCCATGCGGAAATCGCGGCGCGTAATCTCGCGATTGCCCACCGTGGCAATCACCAGGCGCTCTTGGTCCGCCACGATGCCGCAACCCGAGGCGGGCAGCAGGCCGATCGCCAGCAACGCAAGCAAAGGAAGAAACAGGCACAGACGCATCATGTCGTGGGCATCCAATATCCATTTGCGCCCGCCCATTGCAGGCGCTCGGGCCAGTCTACCACGCGTTTGACCATCCCGGCCAACGCGCGGCTTGTCCACGCGTGTGGCCACGCCGTAGACTACTCCCCAGCAACACGAAGGAGAGCCGCGCGTGATTTACTTTCTCTACATGGGCCTGATGGCCATCGCCTTGTTCCTGTGGGTCGTAATCGCCTTGAAGGACGACCAGGGGAACACAGGAGGCGAGTGAACCGCCCCGAGTCTGGATGAAATCAGGCGGGCGCCCATGGGAGTTCTCATCCCTTGGACGCCCGCCTGTATCGTTTCTACTCGGTTCGCTGCGAAATCCGGTTTAGTCGTCGTAAGACTGAATGTTCATCTCGCGGAAGGAGAGGTCCGTCGCCGGGTCATGCCCTTGCAGATGGATCGTACCGGCTTCCGTCACGAACCCGGCCTTGCCGTCGTAGTTGTCGACCGGCGGGCGCACATCGAGCAGGTTGGCGACTTGGTAGCCGTTCACCCACACGGCGAACTGGTTGTCATCGGCCACGATGGTCTTGTAGAACCACTCGAAGTCGTCGGCCACGACAGCGCGGGCAGGCTGACGGGCGTAGATGCCGCCGGTGCCGAAATCGACCGGGCGATCGCGGCGATCGCCGGCCCACTGGTTGCGCAACTGGGACTCATAGCCGCGCCAGAACTGCCCGACGGGGCCGCGGAAGAACACGCCGCTGTTGAGGTGCTCGCCGTTGGAGTAGACCTCCATCTGGAGCAGGAAATCACGGTAGAGCGCGTCGGTCTCGATCTGGCCGTTGCCGTCCTTGATGTTCAAGGCGCCATCCACGACGCTGAACACGGAGGCACGCTCGGGCCAGGGGTTGTTCCAGCCGCTGAGGTCTTCGCCGTTGAAAATCGGTTCCGTGTTGAGGGGGCGGAGCTTGGCGCTGCGCACCTCGAGGGGGCCGCCACCGTAGTACGAAATGGCGATGCGGCCACGGCGGTTAATGTCGGCGTTCGAGATGGTCTCAACCTCTTCCCAGCCACCATTGGTATACTCGCTCACGGACACGCTGTTGCCCTGCAGGGTGAAGCTGAGCGTGACCGTCTTGTCTGCATCGCCCGCGGAGAACGAGAACTGGGCCGAGCCGTTTTCACTGGGGTGTCCCTCGAGTGACGCACGCATGACGACGCCAGCGCTGCTCTCGCGGCGCATACCGAGTTCCAAAATCACCTGCGCGTCCTGGAAGCGCACGCTCGTGGCGATCATGCCGCCCGCGCCGCTGTCCACCTTGATGGCCCCGTCTTCCACGCGCCACTCGGACTCCCCAAGGCGGTCCCAGCCGTACAGACTGTGCCCGTCGAACAGGGCAATCCAGCCTTGGGCCAGCTCTTCATCGGAAATGGGGCGGTATTCATCCGGGATGGCTTGAGCGCCTGCTACGCCCGTAAAGGCGAAAGTGGCCACCGCCGCGGCAGTGAAAAGCTTTCCAAAGCTCGAAGTTCGCATTGTGATTCTCCCGATTCTCGTACAGTTGCGGTTTTAATGCGGGCCGCGCACGCGTATTCGCGGCGAACGCCAGCCATCGAGCATACGCGAAAACGGGGCCGGGTCCAAGCATCGGCACATGACGGCCTCGGCCTGGGGCTCAGTCCAGCATGTACCTGGCCGTGGTCTTGGCCATGAACCCGCCGATTGCCGGCGACAGCCGGGTCACATAGTAGGCCAGCCACGCCTCAGGGGAGACGGGCATGATGGCCTTGTTGCGCTCAATGGCCTTCAAGATCGCGCGGGCCACGCGGTCAGGACCGTAGTTGCGCGCGATGTACTGGCTGTCCACTTGCGCGCGGGTCTTTTCGGCGTCCTCGCGGCCACGGATGCGCGTGGCGCCGATGATGCCCGTCTTGATGATGCCGGGGCTGATCACCGACACGCCGATGTTGTGAGGGGCAAGGTCCATGCGCAGGCACTGGCTCATGCCGAACACCCCGAACTTCGCCGTGGCGTAACCGATGACATCCGGACTCGGGAAGTAACCGAGCATGGACGAGACATTCACCACATGGCCACCCTGGCCACGCGCTACCATGGGGGGAATGAAAAAGTGGCAGCCGTAAATCACGCCATAGAGGTTGATGGAGAGGATCCAGTCCCAGTCCTCCAGCTCCATCGAGAGGGCATCTGCCGCGAGCCCGACGCCGGCATTGTTGACCTGCACATCCACCGCGGGCACAACCGCATGGACGGAATCCGCAAATCGGGACATGGCCTCCCGGTCCGACACATCCACCGTTTCCGCCACGAGGCACTCCGAAATCGCATCGATTTCTTCCCGGATGCCTGCAAGGCCCTCGGAATTGCGGTCGCAAAGCACCAGTTTCATGCCTTGCCGGGCGAGCAAAAGCGCCGTCTCACGCCCGATTCCACTTGCCGCGCCGGTTACCAGCGCCACGCGCCCGTTCAAGTCCCGCATCGCTCGTGCTCCCCCCGTGGTTGGTTTCGGCGATGCTACGCGAGAGAGGGGCAACCGGGCAAGAACTAGACAGCCGCGGTCCCGGCAACCACCTCTTCGAATATGGAGAGCATGCGTTTCCCCCAGGCATCCCAGCACAAGACGGTGTGCGCGCGCTCGAGCGCGGCCTGGGACATGGCCTCGTACCGCGCGGGGTCCCCGCTGATCTCGATGATGGCATCCGCGTAGGCAGCCGCGGGCGCCTCGAGCGGCAGCACGATACCCGTGTGCCCGTGCTTTACTACCGTGGGCAATCCGCCGACATCCGTGACGGCACTCGGGCGGCCGAAATGCGCTGCCTCCGCCGGGGCGATGCCGAAGGCCTCTGCCGTGGACGGCAGCAACATCCAGTGGCTCCGCCGGAGCAATTCCTTGTGCTTCTGGCGGTCATCCGGGTTGTTGAGCATCAGACGGCCGGCCCAATTCACGGCCTCCTCGCCTTCCAGAATGGGGTCATACGGCCCGACGAAATTCAGCGTGGCATTCCAACCCCGCGCGCGCAACTCCTTCGCCACCTCCACGCACAGGCCGAGCCGCTTTCGCTTTGGGTCCGCTGCCACCAGCACCAACTCGATCCCATCCTTGCTTGGTGGCGACGGATCGATCGGCATGTCGCCCGGCACCACATGGGCACCCATTTCCACCACCCGCACCCGTTCCGGCGGCACATCGTAGTCATTGATCGCCGATTGCGCCGTGCGGTCGGAGGTGGCGGCAAACACTGCGCAATTGTGCAACGCGGCCCGCTCCACCACTTCGCTCGCGCGGTGAAAGCCCGACGAGCGGCGCGCGCGATCATGGTAGCTCGCGTTGATCAGGCGGGCCGTTGTGTCACTCACATACACAACCGGGGCGGGCGTACGAAGGTCATAGAGCAATCGCGCCGTGCAGACGCCGAAGTACAGGTCCACCTGGGGCCCCGCATCGACGATCTTCTGGGCATCCCGGCTCATGCGCTCGGCGACACCGACGATGCGCTGGTAATCCCATGGGCTGAGGAGAAACTCGCTCATCCGTTGCCGGACTACGCGTACTTGCCGGCCAATTCCCGGCTTTCCGATTAATTTCCCCACGCCATTGCGGGAGGCACCACGACTGTTGCGGCTCGAATCGAAGCCGCTCAGGTCCACCAGCTCGACGCCAGTCTTCTCAAGGGCTTTCCAGGTGCTGTGGGGCATGCCGCTGAGAAGGCTGGGGTTGTGGGGGTCGTGGTTGGTCAGAAAACCGACGCGCATGGTCACTCCGAAACCGTTTCGCAAGGCCCACGACCCGAGTCAGGACGGACACGCGGGACCTGCCATCCCAGTTCTGATGCGCGCCAGTACGCGATGGCCCTTCCACGCCCCCTGCGGATCAGCCACTGACATCACGACGCAACCCAAATGGTATCGCTTGGTGACGGTCGTAATCAAAACGGCAAGAGCGGCCGTCAGGACGGACCGCCCGGACCGTGGGCTATCCGACCGGCTAGAGTCCCATGCCTGCGATCCTCCTCACTCCGACCGCTTGGCGGATGCATCGCGGTAATAGTTCGGCTGCGGCTTGTCGATTCTGGCAGACTCAAGCGCGATTTCATCGTCAACGGACTGGATGGCGTCCTGAGCGCAGTCAGGGCAGTAGCCATGACTCACATGCTCATTATTGGGGAACCCTTGGGGCGGATGTACCCAGCTCTCCCCCTGGCGAATCATTCGGCATTCACAACACTGCGTAATCATGGTATTCCTTTCACCTGCCTGAGCGCGGCCCTTGCCCGGCAAGATTAACGGCGATTTCTTTTCTGCTACAGACCCTATTAGAGCCCTTGCGGCCAAATTTCGAGTGAATCAATGGTAAAGTTTTGTTAAACTTTTGCGATTGAACCCAAGGTTCACGCAGACAGCGTTGGTCTGCCCCCTGACCCTCCCCATGCGATTCAGCACGGTCGCGAGTCAGGCGTGGCGCTCGAAAGGATGCACTCATTGCGTTCCCAGCGCCTTCGTTGTGTGACTTAAACAGAAAAGCCCGGCAATGTTCTTACCAGGTAAGTTCATTGCCGGGCTTTGGCTTGTAAATGGTAGCGGGGGCAGGATTCGAACCTGCGACCTTTGGGTTATGAGCCCAACGAGCTACCGGACTGCTCCACCCCGCGTCATGTCTCGTTGGAAATGGCCGTGGAACGGTCAGTTGCCAGCGATAATCAGAGGGTAACAAACGGCGGAGGAGGATGTCAAACGCGGTCCAGAAGTGGAATCGCGACTGGTATACTGGCGGCATGCGAACCGAGGCGGACAAACGGGGTCTAAGGAGGGAAATGGGCGTGAGTTCCCATGCTGCCGGGGCGGCACAGCCCGACGCTTCGCTTCCGGACGCCGCCTTGGTGACGGCCGCGCAGCAGGGGGACGCCGCCGCGTTCGATGCCTTGGTGGTGCGCCACCAGGACCGGGTCTACGGCCTGGCGCTGCGCCTGGTGAGCAACCGGGAGGACGCGCTGGAGGTCGCCCAGGATGCATTTGTGCGTGCCCATGGCGCGCTTGCGGAGTTCCGGGAGGAGGCCGCCTTTGCTACATGGCTGTACCGTATCGTGGTCAATCTGGCCCGTAATCGCCTGCGGGATCGTCAGCGAAAGGGGCGGAATCTCGCCGTTTCGCTCGAGGCCCTGCGGGACATGATTCCCGGGCATGAACTCCCGGCCCCGATCGCGTCCAATCCACGCGCAGTGGCGGAGCGGGGGGAGATGGAGGCCTTGTTGCAGGAGGCGCTGGCTTCCCTGGCGCCACCGTATCGCGAAGCGTTCGTGCTGCGGGTGTATGACGAGTTGCCGTATGAGGCCATCGCGGCCGTGATGGCATGCCCGGTGGGCACGGTGCGTTCGCGCTTGAATGGCGCGCGCCGCCAGTTGCACGCATGGCTAACCGAGCGCGGGGCACTATGAGGACCGCCCAATGAGCGAACCAGACACACGCGACCTGCTGAGCGCGTACATGGATGATGAACTAGGTGTGGAGGACCGCGCCCGGGTGGAGTCGGCACTGGCTGCGGATCCGTCCTTGCAAGCGGAGCTGGACGCGATTCGCTCGGTGGACGCGCTCTTCCGCGATGCATCGGCCACGACGCCCGCACCGGCAGAACTGTCGGACCGGGTGCGGTCCGCACTGGCGGATACGGACTCCCAACAACAAGGTGAGCAAGCACCGACTGGGCAGGAATCGGGCGGGAATGTCACGACTTTGATGGGCCGCAGGCCGCGTTGGCGCTTGATGACGCCCTTGGCGGCGGCAGCGGGGCTGCTGGTGGCCCTGGGATTGGCATGGCAGTTCTCCGGTGACAGCCCCACCCGAATCCAACTGGCGGATGCTCCGGAATTGGCGACAAGCATGCGAATGGAATCGGCCATGAGTGATTCTGCCATCAGTGATTCCGCCGCGGACTTCTCGCACGAGGAGGGGGAGATCATGACTTTGGGAGCGGTCCCGCCCCCGGCTCCAGCCCAGGCCTCGCCCCCGATGGAGGCGCACGATGCGCCCGGGGCCTTCGCCGACGAGGGCCGCATGGCCCTGAAAGCAGCGCCGAGTCCAGTTGCCGAGGAGTCCATGACGATGGCCCTGCCCGCGCCGGATTCCGCGCCGATGTTGCTGCGGTCGGAGGTGGCCCCGGAAATCCGCGTGGTGGGCGAGTTCGCATATCGAATGAATGAGGGTCGCTGGACGCCGGAGGAATACACGGGCGAGCCGCTCACCCTCTTGAATCGAGACGATGCCCGTTGGCGTGCCCTCACGACGGAGGAACCTTTGAGCGCGATGCGCCTCTGGGTGGAGCCGATTGTCGTGTCCATCGAGGGCGAATGGTTCGAGATTGCCCCCATCCCTCCGGTTTCGGACTCGATCGACCCCCGTCCGCTGGAGTAGCATGACGGGCTGTCACGGGCGCACCGCACAAGGGCGCATTCCCGTGCTGCACTCCCGTCACGAACTGATTACGCCCCTTTCGAGGAATATCACCGCATGAATCGCCTGCTTTCCCTTGCCATTGCCGTCTCCGTTCTCTGTGCCCACGCTGCCTGGGCGGAAGAGACCCTGCGCGTACCGGCCGACCACGAGACCATCACCGCCGCCCTCGCCGCCGCGCCGGATGGCGCCACCATCGTGGTGTCAGAGGGCGCCTACAGCGAGGTCTTTGCCATTGAGCGACCGGTTACCCTGCTCGCCGAGGGTGAAGTCATCGTGCGGGGCATTGATCGGCAACGCGCGCTGGTGTCCATCGTGTTGATGGACGAGGTGACGATCCGCGGCTTCGTGTTCGAGGGCGTTACGCCGCGGCCGACCGGCAATCCGGAGCAACAGACCGATGCGTTGGTAATCGTTATGGGTGGAGCTCCGCAATTCGAGGATTGCACCTTCCGAAGCGGCGCGCACACCGGCCTCAAGGTCGGCGGGGATACGCAGGCGACTTTCACCGGATGCATTTTTGAAGGCAACGGCCAGAGCGGCGCGTTCGTCTCAGGACCGGACGCGCTTCCGCAGTTCACGGATTGCCGGTTTACGGGCAATCGATTCCATGGCATCACCTTTGCCGCTGGCGCACGCGGTACGCTTACGGACAGCGAGGCCACACGGAACGAGGGCAACGGCATCGTGATCCAGGGCCGCGGCACGGCGCCGGTGGTGTCCAACACGCTCTCCCAGGACAATGCCTTCAACGGCATCCTCGTGCTGGAAGGCGCCGCGGGCACCTTGGAGGACAATACCCTGCTCGGCAATGGCGCCTCGGGCATCAACCTTCAAGTCGTGGCCGATGCCCTCGTGGTGCGCAACAATCGCTGCGAGGACAACACCTTCAGCGGCTTGTTTCTGGGCTCTTCCACCGCAGCCACCGTTGAGGACAACCATTTCGAGCGCAATGGGGTCATCAGCAGCGGCGAGGTCAGCCTGCTGGTGCGCGACGAGAATTTCGAGTCCCTCGATGCAATCGAGGAGCACCTGCGCGTCAACGCCGTTCGCTTTCAATCCGGTGCGTGGCAACTTCCTTTCTTTTACGCCTATCTCCTGGGAAGTTTCCCCGGGTCTCCCCACAGCCAGACGATGAGCTTCGAGGATTGGTGCGGCCGCTGGCAGTACGCCCGGCCGGAATCTCCCACGCCACGCATCGCACGGGGAAAGTGGCACATGCAGCAGGCATGGGCGGCCCGTGGTGGCGGTCCGACGGAGGAAGTGCCCGAGGCGGCATGGGCGCCTTTTGCGGAAGGTCTTGCAAAGGCCTATGGCCCGCTCCTGGAGGCGCAGGAATTGGTGCCGGAGCACCCGCAGGCCTTCGCCGACCTCGTCTATGTGTTGGGCAGTGTGGAGAGCATCCCCGATGCCGGAGCCGAGGCGCGCGAGGCCGCGTGGGCCGAGGTCGAGCCAACGCCGCCGTCGTCACAGGCGATTTTCGAGCAAGGCGCCGCCGCGGTGCCAACCTTCGTGCCGCTCTACACCAGCCGTGCCCGCTTTCTCATGCCGCGCTGGGGCGGGGAGCCGGGCGCCGTCGAGGCATTCGCCGCGGAGCAGGCCGACGCCACCGCCGAGCTGATGGACGACGGCCTCTACGCGATCATCGCGAACGACATTCTATTTTCGTATTTCCTCTGGACGCAGGTGCGCGCCTACTACGAGGAGTTCTCCTTCGCGTGGCCACGCGTGGTACAGGGACATCGCGACCTGATTCGCCGCACGCCGGATTCCACCTTCTGGGCGCAATCCCTCGCCTTGCACGCCGGCCTGCAGGGAGACCGAACGATTGCCACCGAGGTATTCGAGTGGATGGACGAGGCCAACGCGCGTTGGGATAGCGATGTCTGGCAAAGCGAGGATCGCTACTTCACCTTCCGCGCGTGGGCGTTGGAGGACGGACCTTTCCCGGAGGTGTCAACGGACCTCTTGCTCGCGATTCAAATGGGCAACACCGATGCCGCACGAACCTTGCTCGAGGAAGGCGCCGTCGTCAATGCGATTGGCATGCTCGGCTATTCGCCCCTCACCTATGCGGTGGATAGGCGCGATGCTTCCATGGCGGCCCTGTTGCTCGAATTCGGGGCAGACCCGGACTTCCAACTTTACAAGGGGCGTGGCTCGATGCATCGCGCCGCGGCCCACAACGATATCGAGATCATCTCAGCCCTTCTGCAGAACGGCGCGGATGTGGATTTCCTGACGGATGATGGCTCGACCCCGCTCATGTACGCAGCCTACTCGGGACGGCTCGAGGCAATTGAGTTGCTCCTTCTGAACGGCGCGGTGATCGACCTCCGGCATCCGTCGGGTTCGACGGCCTACATCGTGGCCGTGCGCCAAGGGCAACTGGAAGCGGCCAAGGCCTTGCGCGAAGCCGGCGCCGACCCGACGGTGACGACGGTCGAGGGCGAGAGCGCCCTCGACATCGCCCGTAAGGAGGGGCACGACGCCATCGTGGCCTGGTTGGAGGAAGAACTCCCCGAGGAATAACGCGTTCTGCGGTTCGAGGCGCACTAACACTTGTTCGAGGTGCATTGATACGCCGCGAAACCCATCCGGATACCCGAAAGTCACACTTGCAGTAGTAGTGGATCGCATGAGTTGTGGTTCATTGAACGACTTTCATCCCGGAGAGAGCGCCATGCCCCGACATCCCCGCCACGGCTTCACCCTTATCGAATTGCTCGTCGTCATCGGCATCATCGGCATCCTGGCCGCCATCCTGCTGCCGGCACTCGCCCGAGCCCGTGAAGCAGCCCGCCGCGCGAGTTGCTCCAATAATCTCAAGCAGTTCGGACTGATCTACAAAATGTACGCCAACGAATCGCGCGGGGAAAAGTACCCCCCGATGCAATTCGAGGCCCGCTCGCGCACGAACGCGGTCATTGCCTCCGGTCCGATGGTGCGCACAATTTACCCAGAGTACCTCACCGACCCCGCGATCATTATTTGTCCGTCCGACCCGAGTTCCACGCTGGACGATATTCGCGACCCGGCCACGGGGCGCTACAACCTCGGTGAGCGCCCGGGCCAGATTGACCTGAGCTATGTCTACACCGGCTGGGTGTTGGACCGCTGCAACGACACGGACCCGCAACTGGGCGTGGGCGACATCGTCGCCAATCTGCCGGGCGGCCATAACTTTGTGCTGGACAACCCGAACGCCTCGGGTCCGACGCAATACATCGGCACCCTGTTCAGTCTGTTCTTCGAGGCCATCACCCTGGGCCCGACGGCGGCAACGGAGCCCGAGTTCCTTGCGCGCAGTTTCCGCCTCGTGGACGAAGACCGCCCCATGCCGTTTGGCTTTACCACGGATGGCAATGCTGGCACCGACACCGTCCGCCGCTTGCGCGAAGGCATCGAGCGCTTCCTCATCACCGACATCAACAACCCCGCGGGAAGCGCGACGGCCCAAAGCGAAATCTTCACCATGTTCGACAAAATTTCCGCCAATGTACGCCTGTTCAACCATGTGCCGGGCGGCTGCAATGTGCTCTTCATGGACGGCCATGTCGAGTTCATCCGGTACCCTGGCGACGCGCCCGTGTCCGAGGGGATGGCGCTCTTTATGGGCACGCTGCTCGACCGGACCCGCGACGCATGATGACCATCGGCACGAACGGAGGAGGCAGCATCATGGGCAGGAAATGGGCCTGGTACGCGGTGCCGGTGTTGGCCGTGATTCTCACGATTGGCTGTGATCGCAATCCCGAGCAACGCGCGGCCATCGAGAACCTCAACAACCACCCCGAGATTGTTCAACGCGGCGGCGTCGTCAAGGAAATTGAGATGCGCGAGCCCAACCGCGGCGTGCACAACTTTCGCGCGGACATCCTCGACGCGCAGGGCAATGTCATCGGCACGGTGACGGGCGCCCGGGTGGAAAACTTCGGCACCCGCATCAACCGCATCCGCTGGGAGGGCGAGCCCGAGCGCCGAGGGCGTGGCGATGGCCGCGGACAAGGCCGCCAACGCCCCGAGGAGGCGCCGGAATCCGCGCCCGACCCCGCATAACGCAGGCTTCAAGCCGATGCGTTAACCCCGCCGAACACGCGCATTGAATTCGGCATATTCTTTTGCTACACTTTCCGTCCGCGTGTACCCGTAGCTCAATGGATAGAGCGTCTGGCTACGGACCAGAAGGTTGGGGGTTCGAGTCCCTCCGGGTACGCCATTTATAACTTGCGCTGAATCATCGCTTTGCGATGATTCCCGCCACGGCGGCGCGGCTGCAATCCAGAGGCAAACGAGTGTCACCCTGACACCTCAGCACTCTGGAGGGCCGCGCCGATGTCATTTAAGCCCCGCCCCGCTAAGCCCCGCCCCGCTAAGCCCCGACCAGCAGAATCTGGATTCGCGTGATTCGCCCCGTCAAGGCCGATTGCAGCGCTTGCACCCGACATGATGCGGGTATATCGTAGCCGCAGCGGGGCGGTAGCTCAGCTGGTAAGAGCGCGACTCTTATACAGTCGTGGTCGTGGGTTCAAACCCCACCCGCCCTACCATCGTAACATTGATTTCGCCACCGCGCCGGATCTTGGGGAGCGTTCAGCTCTGTCACGAGCGCCTTCCACGCTTGGGCCATGAAAAAACGCAATGTACTTGACGCCATATGCCTTTCATTCCATACTTCAGGAATGCCGAAGAACATAGACGAGAAAATCGAGCGCCTTCGGCCCTCGCACCGCAGGAAGGTGGAAGAACGGGCCAAGCAACTTGTCGCCGAGGAAATGACCCTACGGGAACTCCGGCGCGCCCGGAAACTTACCCAAGTCCGAATGGCCGAAGAACTGGGCGTGACGCAAGATAGCGTCTCGCGCATGGAGAGGCGCAGCGACTTGCTGTTGTCAACCCTTCGGAAGACCATCGAGGCCATGGGCGGGACCCTGCAGCTCGTGGCCCAGTTTCCCGACAGTGACCCCGTCATTCTGTCCGGTATCCGGGAAGAGGACGAAGCGTAGGACGCCTTATTCGAGGTCGAGGATATTCGCCCCGACGGGGATCTCGACCTGAAAGGCGCTCTCGTCAACATCCGCCGCGAGGTCGTAGTTGCTGGCGGTCATGATGATGGTGCCGGGCTCGTCGCCAACCTCGATTTCAGCGCGCAAAACAAGGGCGTTGTCCTGCCGGAAGGAGTAGACGGCGCCGCCAGCCGGGGCGTCCTCGTCCTCTTCTTCCCATTCGGCGCGCACGAGGTAGACGGGAATGCCGTTCACTTCGCCCTCGCCGATGTAGGTAAGGGTGGTGTCCTCCTCGAGTCCTTCCCACATGGACTCGCCGATCGGCACGGTGGATTTCTCGTGGTCGCGCGTGCGGGAGACCTGCTTCTGACCCATGAATTCCATGACCGTATGGACGAATTCACCGTCGTACACCGTGGTGACCTTCGCCTCGATCTCCATGCCGGCCGCGGGCATGTTGATGGCCATCTCGAGATCCATGCGCCAGAAGAAGCTGCCGTCACTCTGGCGAAGGGCCTGCATATTGCCGGTGGAGTTCATGTCCATCTCGGCGCCGGCCTCCTCGTCGACCTGGCTGGTTTCGATATGGATATCGCACTTGAACGAATTCACGCTGCTCCATGTCTCGATGTATTTGGCCTTGACGGCGTCCAGGCTGGACGCAGCGGCCATCGGGGCCGTGAGGAGGAGGGCGGTGGTGGCAAGCACGGCGAAAGACGAGCGCAACAGCATGAGGCTTCTCCGGGGTTTCTGGCAGCAGTGGTCAAACAGGATGGGGCGTGTGTTCAATCATTCACAATGAGTACAAAATCGGTGTACTCGATCCATGCATTTCGAGAGTGCATTTGCAGGCAGATGTGACCCGGCCGAACAACGCGCAGGGCGCCGGTCTCGGAACTTCGAATGCCGTTGACGAGGGTGACGGCGCGCCCGTCCTCGACAACGATGTGCAACAGGTTCCATTCGCCGGGGCGGAAGGCAAGGTCGGAGCCGCGGTCGACGGCATACACGCTGCCCGACGGCATGACGGCGTCGTCGACATCGTACACCTGAATCTCATGGCCTCGGTCCGCGCCGGTTTCAGGGTCATACGAGGGCCAGCGGAAAAAGACGCCGCCATTGGCGCGATGGCTGGTGCGGTACAGCAAGCGCAGGTCGAAGTCTTGCGCTACCATTTCGTTACGGAGATAGCCATCCCCGTTTTCGGCGTAGATCACGCCGTCCCGCACGGTCCACTCAACATCGCCCCGAACCACTTCCCAGCCCTCGAGCGATTCGCCGTCGAACAGCTCGTGATACTCGAGGGTATCCGGCAGCCGGGTGATCTCGAGGTTTCGAATGCGCGTCGTGCTGCCATCGTTCTGAAAACCGAGCGCGCCGCGCCGCAGGCCGTATTTCGTCTCCTCATGCGCGGACAGGTCGAGGTCCTGCACGACTTCGCCGTTGATCAGCACGCGCAGATGCGGCCAATTCATGCTCACCTCGCAGGTGTTCCACTCGCCCGCGTCCTTCACGGCCTGCGTCAACGGGGCTATCCGGCCATGGAGGGCGCCCGTCTCGAACAGCGGCGGGGGACCGCTGCGGCCATCGGCAAATTGGACCTGAATCGCCGCCCGCCAAGCACCCTGAATGCGAGGCGCGTGGATGTAGAACCCGCTCTGCCCCCAGCGGCTGAGCATGAATTCGAAGGAGGCGGTGAAGTTTTCGTAGTCCTCGACGGTGATAAGGGTCGAGGGCTCGTGCCCTGTACTGCGGGTGGTGAGCTCGCCGTCGCGGAAGTGGAAGGAATTCTCGCTGCCGTGAAGCTGCTCCCACGCATCGGGGGTGTCGAGGAGCCGGAGCGGCTCGGCGGGGGCCCCGAGTGCCAAAAGCAGAAAGAAAGCGGCGGGCACGGCGTGTTTCATCAAGCGTGTTTTCATCATGTGTGCAGCGGATCCTATGCGGGTGGCAGCGCACCCATGCGTCCGCCAATCCCGCTCAGTATGCATCAAGCCGGGATGGAAGTCGAGTCCCGGTATGTTGTTCCGATGCATTGCCTAGCATGCGTCGGGGCGGCTCGGCATGAGAGATTCATTGACACACCATGCGCCAGTTTGTTAGCGTTTAAGGCTCAACAGCCGTGCCAGGTCTCGCCGTCGCCCAGAGGGTTGCAAGGGGGGAGTGTGCGACGGAGGCCCAGCCCTGGGCCCGGGTGCTTCTGGTCAGGCTGAGTAACCGGTAGAGGTGCATTGCATGAAAAAGCTATCGCGAGATGGCCTGTATGATCCGTTCTATGAGCACGACGCGTGTGGCGTCGGGTTCGTCGCCAACTTAAAGGGCGCCCCCAGCCACCAACTGGTGCAGCAAGCCCTTCAAGTGCTGGTGAACCTTGAGCACCGCGGCGCCTGCGGCTGCGACCCGGAAACGGGGGATGGCGCGGGCATTTTGATGCAGATCCCGCACAAACTGTTCCAAAAAGAAGCGGGTTCCGCTGGCTTCGATCTCCCCAATCGCGGCGAATACGGCGTCGGCATGGTTTTCCTGCCGACCGAGGCCGAGGATCGCGTGAAAATCGAGGGCCTGATCGAGAAGACCATTGCCTCCGAGGGTATGACCCTGCTCGGCTGGCGCGATGTGCCCCGCGATTCATCGCAGCTGGGCATGGTGGCCAGCTGGGGCGAGCCGATCATCCGGCAGTTTTTCGTGGGCCGCCCGGATGATGTCAAGGACGCGGACGCCTTCGAGCGCCGCTTGTTCGTGCTTCGCAAGCTGGTGGAGCATGGGGCATGGCCGCTGGGCTTGAGCGAGGACTCCAAGGGCAAGTTCTACTTCCCGAGCCTCTCGTGCCGGACGATCGTGTACAAGGGCCTGTTGCTGGCCGACCGCGTCGCGCCGTATTTCCCTGACCTTGCCGATGCCGACACCGAGACGGGCCTGGCGATTGTTCACCAGCGGTACAGCACGAATACGCTGCCGAGCTGGCCGCTGGCGCATCCGTTCCGGTTCGTGGCGCACAACGGCGAGTTCAACACGCTGCGTGGCAACCTGAACATGATGCGCTCGCGCGAGGCGCACATTTCCTCGCCCCTTTTCGGTGATCAAATCAAGAAATTGGCCCCGATTCATACGCCGGGTGCGAGCGACTCCGCCTCGTTTGACGAGAGCGTCGAGCTGTTGCACCGGGGCGGGCGCTCCCTGGCCCATACGATGATGATGCTGATTCCCGAGCCCTGGAGCGGGCACGAGAGCATGCCCGACTACAAGAAGGCATTTTACGAGTACCACGCCTGCATGCACGAGCCGTGGGACGGCCCGGCGTCGGTCGCATTTACCGATGGTGTCCGTATCGGCGCAACGCTCGACCGCAATGGCCTGCGCCCCTCGCGCTATTGGGTGACGGACGACGATTTCGTCGTCATGGCCTCCGAGGTGGGCGTGCTGGACATCCCGCAGGACAAGATCAAGCAGAAGTGGCGCTTGCAGCCCGGCCGCATGTTCCTGATTGACACCGAGCAGGGCCGCATCATCAATGATGACGAGGTGAAGGAAGCGCTCTGCAAGGCGAAGCCGTACCGGGAGTGGCTCAACACGCACCGCCCGGTGATGCCCGTTTCGAAGGACTTGGGCCCGGATGCGGCGATTGCGCCGGAGACGACGCCGCTGATCGAGCGTCAGCAGGTTTTCGGCTACACGCTCGAGGACCTCGAGGTCATCATTCAGCCGATGTGCGAGAGCGGCATTCAGCCCTTGGGCTCAATGGGGAACGATACCCCCTTGGCCGTGCTGTCGAGCCGCCCGCAGCTGCTCTACAACTACTTCAAGCAGTTGTTCGCCCAGGTGACGAACCCGCCGATCGACCCGATCCGCGAAGAGATCGTCATGTCGCTGGAGACGGACATCGGCGCCGAGCGCAACCTGCTCGACGAGACGCCCGAGCATTGCGAGCGGCTGCACCTCAAGTCGCCGATCGTGACGCGCCAGCAGCTGGAGTGGCTCAAGAAGATCGACGAGCCGGGCCTGAAGGCGAAGGTCATTCCCAGCACTTTTCCCGCCGCCGAGGGCCCATCGGGCATCGTGGCGGCCGTGGACCGTATTTGCGCCGAGGCCTCGAACGCTGTGAAGGAGGGGTACACCCTGCTCGTCCTGTCCGACCGCGGCGTGGGCGTGGAGCTTGCCCCCATTCCGGCGCTATTGGCCGTGGGTGCCGTGCATCAGCACCTGGTTCGTGAGCAAACCCGCACGGATGTCGGGCTTGTGTCCGAGACCGGCGAGGCGCGCGAGGTGCAGCATTTCTGCCTGTTGACCGGCTACGGCGCCGATGCCGTGTGCCCGTACCTCTGCTACGAAACCGTGGATGACCTCCTTGCGAAGGAGACGCTGCACGAGTCGAAGCCCGGCAAGGCCGAGGCGAACCTGATCAAGGCCATTGAGAAGGGCATGCTCAAGACGATGGCCAAGATTGGCATCTCGACGCAGCACAGCTACCGCTGCGCGCAGATTTTCGAGGCGGTCGGTCTGGGCGCCGAGCTGGTGGAGCGTTGCTTTACCGGCACGGCCTCCCGCATCGGCGGTATCGACATGGAGGATGTGGGCCGTGAGACCCTCCTTCGCCATGCGATCGCCTACCCGAAGGAACATGCCCGCCCGCGCGAGCTGGACCCGGGTGGCATCTACCGTTGGCGCCGCCGCGGTGAGTACCACATGTGGAACCCGGAGACGGTCGCGAAGATTCAGCACGCCACGCGCGCGAACAGCTGGGAGCAGTACAAGGAGTGGGCGGCGCTGGTGAACGATCGCAACCGCACCCTGGCGGCCCTGCGTGCGCTGTTCACCTTCAAGGATTGCACGCCCATCCCCATCGAGGAAGTCGAGCCGGCAAAGGAAATCGTGAAGCGGTTCTGCACCGGCGCGATGTCGTTCGGCTCGATCAGCAAGGAAGCGCACGAAACCCTCGCGATTGCCATGAACCGCATCGGCGGCCGCAGCAACACCGGCGAAGGTGGCGAGGACCCGGTGCGTTTCGAGCGCGATGAGAACGGCGACTTGCGCCGCAGCGCGATTAAGCAGGTGGCCTCGGGCCGCTTTGGCGTGACCAACGAGTACCTCGTCAATTCCGACGAGTTGCAGATCAAGATGGCGCAGGGCGCGAAGCCCGGCGAGGGCGGCGAGTTGCCGGGCACGAAGGTGTTCGACGAGATCGCCCGGATTCGCTATTCGACCCCGGGTGTCGGGCTGATTTCGCCCCCGCCTCACCACGATATCTACTCGATCGAGGACCTGGCACAGCTCATTCACGACCTGAAGAACGCCAATGTGCACGGCAATGTCTCGGTGAAGCTGGTTTCCGAGGTGGGCGTCGGCACCGTGGCCGCAGGTGTGTCGAAGGGCAAGTCGGACCTCGTCACCATCAGCGGGGACAGCGGCGGCACCGGCGCATCTCCCCTGAGCTCGATCAAGCACGCGGGCCTGCCCTGGGAGCTCGGTCTGTCCGAGACGCACCAGGTGTTGGTCGAAAACAATCTGCGCAGCCGCATCCGCGTCCAGACCGATGGGCAAATCAAGACGGGCCGCGATGTGGCCGTCGCCTTCCTGCTCGGTACGGACGAGGTGGCCTTCGCCACCCTGCCCCTCATCATCGAGGGGTGCATCATGATGCGCAAGTGCCACTTGAACACCTGCCCCGTCGGCATTGCCACGCAGGACCCGGAGCTTCGCAAGAAGTTCACGGGCAAGCCGGAGCATGTGGTCAACCTCTTCTTCTTCATTGCCGAGGAAGTGCGTGAAATCATGGCGCAACTCGGGTTCCGCACGGTAAACGAGATGATCGGCCGCACGGACATCCTCGCGTTCAGCCCGCTGGAGCACCACTGGAAGGCGAAGAAGCTGGACCTGTCGCGCGTGTTGCGCGTGGCGGATGTGTGGGAAGGCGAGACGCTGTATTGCAGCAAGACGCAGGACCACGGGCTGGAGAAGGCGCTCGACAACGAGTTGCTGGAGAAGGCGAAGCCCGTGCTGGATGCCCCGAGTCGCGAGGCGATCAAGCCGATTCGTTTCCACACGGAGATCAAGAACATCAACCGCACCGTCGGCACGCAGTTGAGCAGCGAATTGACCCGGCGTTTCAAGCTGGGCATGTACAACGGCGAGTTGCCCGAGGACACCGTCTGGATCGACTGCGAGGGCGTGGCCGGCCAGAGCTTCGGCGCCTTCTCGATTCGCGGTGTCACGCTCAATGTCACCGGCGAGGCGAACGACTACTGCGGCAAGGGCCTGTCGGGCGGCAAGATCATCGTGACGCCGCCGTCGAGCAGCCCGATCGTGCCGGAGGAGAACATCGTCATCGGCAATGTGGCGCTCTACGGCGCCACGGGCGGTGAGCTGTATGTGCGCGGCATCGTGGGCGAGCGCTTCTGCGTTCGCAACTCGGGTGCGTGGGCGGTGTGCGAAGGCACGGGCGACCACGGCTGCGAATACATGACGGGCGGCCGCGCGGTGATTCTGGGCCGCACCGGGCGGAACTTCGCGGCGGGCATGAGCGGCGGTATCGCCTTCGTCTACGACGCCGACGGCGATTTCCATGTCCGGTGCAACCCGGGCCTGGTCGATTTGAAGGAAATGAACGCGCAGAGTTGTGAAGACCTGCGGTACATGCTGGAGCGCCACGCGCAATACACCGGCAGCACCGTCGCACAGCGCATCCTCGCCAACTGGGCTGAGGAGATTAAACGCTTCGTGCGGGTGATGCCACGCGATTACGCGCGGGTGTTGCGCGAGCTTGAGGCTCAAGCCAACGGGACGCAACCGGCTTCGCGGGAGATTGAGCATGCCGCCAACTAACGACAACAAGAACGGCAAGTCCTCGAAGGCGGACAAGGCACGCGGGTTCATGGACTATGACCGCGCCCTGCCGAAGAACGAGGCGCCGGAATCGCGCGTCAAGCACTGGAACGAATTCACCAGCCGCGGCGACGATGGCTTCCTCAAGGAGCAGGGCTACCGCTGCATGAACTGCGGCGTGCCGTTCTGCATGAGCGGCTGCCCGCTGGGAAACATCATCCCGGACTTCAACGACCTCGTGAAGGACCATCACTGGAAGGAAGCCCTCGAGCGGCTGCACTCCACGAACAACTTCCCCGAGGTGACCGGCCGCGTGTGCCCGGCGCCGTGCGAATCGTCCTGCGTGCTCGGCATTATCGAGCCGCCGGTGACGATCAAGCTCATCGAGCGCACGATCACCGACCGCGGCTACGAGAATGACTGGATCCAGCCGGAACCGCCCAAAACCCTCACGGGGAAAAAGGTGGCTGTGGTGGGCTCGGGCCCGGCCGGCATGGCCGCCGCCCAGCAATTGCGCCGCGCGGGCCACGAGGTGACCGTCTACGAGCGCGACGATGAGCCCGGCGGCCTGATGCTCTACGGCATTCCCGATTTCAAGATGGAAAAGATCCATGTGCGCCGCCGCGTCGAGCAGATGACGGCAGAAGGCGTCAAGTTCGTCTGCAATTGCGAGGTCGGCAAGGACATCTCCTCCAAGCAATTGGTGGAGGAAAACGACGCCGTGTTGCTCGCGGTCGGCTCGACCGTGGCCAACGATTTCGTGAGGACGGCCCCGGGGCGTGACCTCGCGGGGATCGAATACGCCATGGACTTCCTGCCGCAGCAGAACCGCCGCGTTTCGGGCAAGACCGTCGAGGGCGCGGATATTCTCGCCAAGGACAAGCATGTGGTGGTCCTCGGCGGCGGCGATACGGGCTCGGACTGCCTGGGCACCTCCTTGCGGCAGGGCGCCAAGAGCGTCACGACCTACGAAATCACCCCGCGCCCGCCGGAGAAGTACAACCCGGCGACGCCGTGGCCCACGCAGCGCCCGATGATCCTGATGACCTCCTCAAGCCACGAGGAGGGCGGCGAGCGCGACTGGTCCATCCTTACGCGGGGCTTCGAGGGCGAAGATGGCCATGTGAAGAAGCTCAAGGGCGTGCGGATTCAGTGGAAGGACAAGCCCGAGCCAGGCACGCCTCCGTTCGACGAGGTGCCGGGGTCCGAATTCGAGATCGAGGCGGACCTTGTGCTCCTGGCGATGGGTTTTGCCCACCCCGAGCACACCATCTCGGATGAATTGGGCGTCGAGCTGGACAATCGCGGCAATTTCAAGGCCGAATACGCCGGCCCGACCCAGTACCGCACGAGCGTGCCGAAGGTCTACGCCGCAGGCGATGCCCGTCGCGGGCAGTCGCTGGTGGTGTGGGCCATCCACGAAGGCCGCGAGGCCGCGCGGATGATCGACCTGGACCTGATGGGCTTCACGGACCTGCCCAGCGCGAATGAACACGGGTACGATGTGGCCCCGGTCGAGGGCGTGCGCGGCTAGGGATTTCCGGCCCCGCGGTCAACTTTTCGGGCGCCCGGGGGATGATAGGGCCATGGGGCCCGTGTAACGCCGGTGGGTTCGCCCGGTAGGGTGAGCGTTGAAACGCGCGGCGGCGGCAGGTATCGTTACGGCTTGGGGAGCACCCCGCAACGCGTCGAAGGAGACAAAGTCATCATGAAGCACATTCAGGCAGTTTCGCATGTGAAGGTAGAGAAGGCGGTTGATGTCGGTTTCGCCAGCAACTTGATCCTCCTCATCGTGGATATCCTCAATGCGGTGATCGTGAAGAAGAGCAACCTGAAGTAGCCGAAATGTCCTTGCGGACAGGCTTTACGAGGGCTTTCGAATGAAACATATTCGACCGGTGACCGCTGCGCGCGCGCAGTTTTTCATCATTTTCACGCGCGAACTGCGTGAAGCATTGAACTCGTTCGTCATTGCCAAGAAGAATTTGCGTCGGCCGGATTCGGAATTCTAGCCGTCGGCAGGAGGACCCGCGTTGAAGCACTTGCGTTCACTCTCAGCCCCGGAGCCGGCACAGATTTTCTCTCCCGGTCCGCTACTTGACCTGATATCCAATGTTTCCCGGGCCTATTTCGACATGAAGTTCACCTTCCTGTTCGAGCGGGTACCCCCGGGTGGCGGCGGCGGTGGCAATATCCCGGGCGGATTTCTCTAGGCCCGACGCCAGGTGCGCCGGCCGGTGCGCCCGCAACGCGGCGGGGGGCTTGCCGCCGCACGCAGGACAGCACTTCTATGATTACTTGCACGCACTGCGTCATCCGCACCGCGGAGCCCGATGACGCCTGGGACATGGTGCGCCTCTATTCTCCTGACCACCCCCGTGCCGCCCTGCTGGGCCGCAACCGGGAACCATTCCAGCCCGGCGTCGAGGAGATGCGCGAGGTGCTGCGCCCCGGCGAGGGGCGTCCGCAGGTTTTTTACGCCGTGGAAGACCTCGAGGGGGTGATCCGCGGGTATTGCGGTCTCCGTACGGGCCTGGGGGACGATGCGCACTACGGTGAGGCCATCGTGCTGATGCATGACTTGGCCGACTTGGACACCCCCTTGGCGCAGGAAGCATGGGAATGGGTCATTGCGAAGGCCTTTCGTGATTCGCTGTGGCGCAAGACGGTGGCCCACCTGCTGGAATCGGAGACGGCACAGCGCGCGTGGCTTGTCGAGCGGGGATTCGAGAGTTGCGGAGTTCAGCGCGAAGTGCTCTACACCGGTGGGCGCTGGCTGAATATCGAGACGCTGGTGCTGTACAACAGGGAAATCTACCCTGAGATGGGGCTGGAACACGATGCGAAGTGATATCTATCTCCGCCGGGCGGACCGCGAAGACCTGGACCAGATCGTGGAATGGATGGAGGACGAGGACTTCATCCACTTCCTCTACGGCGACGCCTCGCGCTCGCCGCAGCGGATTCGCGAGCACATCGTGGCGATGCTTGGCCGCACCATGGGCCAGACCCTCCCGGGCGGCATTTACCTGCTGATTGATTCGCCATCCTACGGCCCGGTGGGCATGCTGGCGATCACGAACATCAGCTGGCGCAACCGCGCGTGCTCGATCGACACCTATGTGGGCAACAAGAAACTGCGCAACAGCTTCGTGGGCGGACTGGCCTTCTTCCGCACGCTGGAGTATTGCTTCCACGAACTCAACATGCACCGCATCAACCTGTTCGTGTACGCCTTCAATGATCGCTCATGGCGCATCATCGAGCGGTCGGGCGCGAAGCGGGAATTGGTGATTAAGGACCACATCCTGCGGGATGGAAAATTCTACGACTTCTACGGCTACGGCCTGCTGCGAAGTGAGTTCGACGAGTTGTTCGAGAGCATCGCGACCCGAATGCCGCGCGTCACGCTGGCGGAAAACGCAGTCAATTGGGCCAAGGCCATGGAGGAGAAGGACGCGAAGGCGGCTGCGGAAGCGGAGACCCCTTCGTGACCCTCGTCTTCATGATCTTTCTCGGCCTGCATGTGCTCCATAGCGTGGTGTCGAACTGGGCCGGCAACGACCCGGCCCGATTGACGCACGAACGCCCGAATCCCTTCATGTTGTTGAGCCAGGCCCCGATGTTCGTGATTGCATGCACGCTCGCCTATCAATCGGGCATCTTTTCGAGGGAGCTTCTCTCACCCGTCTATTTCGGGCTTGGGACCGTCGCGGGTCTCCTGATTTTCTGCATCAGTGTCATGGTGATTCATCTGTCCGTGCTCGCGGCCATCGAGATGTTCACGCACGGCTGGCAACTTGTGCGCTTTACACTCGATTGCCCCGCGGTGCTCTCACGGTTCATTACCGTGGCCTTCGCCGAGGAGTTGATCTACCGCGGCGTGGCGCAGCCCATCCTCATCGCGTGGACGGGAAGTGTCTGGGTTGGCATTCTGCTGTTGGCGGTCTTGTTTTCCGTGGTGCATCACCACTTCTTTCGCAATTCGTGGCGGGTGTCGTCGGAGTTTCTGGCCTTCAGCATTGCGGTGGGCTGGCTCTACTGGGTCACCGGCAGCCTGCTGTTTGTCATGGTCATTCACGGGGTGCGCGACATCGCGATCGCGTACTTGGAGTTCGAGGAAAAAATGGAAGAATTGGGCGACTGGGAAGCGGCGGCGGACGCAATTGATGCGTCGTACCGCCCGGTGAAGGGCCTGCGGCCGGCAGGGGGCGCGGCATGAGCACGACGCCCCTGATTTCTCTCAATACCGCGGACAAGGTGTTCCACACGCGGCATTTCATGTCGCGCAAGCCGGACACGGACCGGCGGGTGTTTTATCACAAGCGCACGGTGCACGCGGTGAATTCGGTTTCCTTCGATGTGCAGCCGGGCGAAATCTTCGGACTGCTGGGACCAAACGGCGCGGGCAAGACGACCATCGTGAAGATGTTGTCGGGCCTCGTGCGGCCGAGCAGCGGCACGGTGTGGATCGACGGAATCGATGTCTCGCGCAAGCGCTTGAAGGCGCTCGGGACGGTCGGCGTCGTGCTGGAAGGAACTCGGACAAGCATCTGGCCGCTCACGCCGCTGGAGAACCTGGCGTATTTCGGCAACCTGAAGGGCGTGCGCGGCAAGTTGTTGAAGGAGCGCGCGCGTTTCTTGGTGGATTTCATCGGCCTGAAGGAAAAGGCCGATGTACAGGTGCGCTACCTCTCGCGTGGGCAGAAGCAGAAGCTGGCGATCTGCATCGCCTTGATCGCCGACCCAAAGGTGCTGCTGCTGGATGAGCCAACGACGGGTCTGGATGTACAGAGCAGCCGCTCGATCAAGGACAAGATTGTCGAGATGGCGCGCGCGCATGGAAAATCGGTGCTGGTGACCACGCACGACATGCATGTGGCGCAGGAGCTGTGCGGACGGATCGGCATCATCAAGCAGGGGGCGCTGGCAGCCTGCAAGCCGACCGAGGAGTTGTTGGAGATTTTCGGCGACCGCGCCTTGGAAATTCGCTTGGACAAGCTGCCAACGAATGGCTTGCTGGACGGAATCCCCGGGGTGGAGGCCATCGAGTATCCGGATGCCCCGGAAAGCGAACCGATTTGCCTCGTCACGCTCGAGCCGGACCAGGCCCTGCGCTCGGAGGCAATCTACGAGGTATTGGAGCGATTCCGCCGGGATGGACTGCAACTGCGTGGCGTTACACAGCGGCAATCGACGCTGGAGAGCGTGTTCTTGAAGGTTACCGAGGAGGAATCGTCGTCATGACGCACATGTTGTCGGGATTCTTCCTGGTCATGAAGGCCGAGGTCGTGCGTATGCTGATCATCATGCGGCGCTACTGGTTCGCCAGTGTCATCGGTATCATCATCGGCTACGGAATGCTGATCGGGCTGATTATTGCCTTCATGTCGCAACGCGAACGCGTGGACGAGTACACCAGCGGGATGGAAGGCGGAATGGAGGGCGCCTTGGGCCTGATGATCGGGCTCTGGGCCTTCGGCCTGACGGGCTTGTTCACGCAGGGCCTGCAAGGCATGGCGCGCACGGGGGAACTCGAGCAGGTCTGCATGAGTCCCTACGGCCTGGTAACCAACTTCTTCGCACGCAGCCTCGTGATGGCGGTGAACAGCATCTTCTCGCTGGGCATCATGCTTGCCCTGATCTCCTGGACCCTCGGCGGCACGCTCCACATTCATCCCGTCATGGCGCCGCTTCTGGCCATGCTGACTTTCGCCAACCTCACCGGCTTCGGGTTCATGGTCGGCGGGCTGGTGCTGGTATTCAAGCAGACGGGCCAGATCGCGATGATCTTGCGCCTGATCATGATCGGCTTGGCGTTGTTGGCCACCACCCAGAACATGGGCGAGTGGCCCTTGCTGGCGCGGTTCATGGTGCACCTGCTGCCCATTACCGATGCAGCCCTCTGCCTGAAGATGTCCATCCTGGATGGGGCCGGCTATGGCGTTCTCCAGCACTCGTCGTTCTTCTTTCTGCTCGTGAGCTGCGTCATCTGGAATGTGATCGGCGTCACGCTCTTCCACTTCATGGAAGACTGGAGCCGCGACAAGGGAACGCTGGGAACCTATTGATGCGCGAATCCCTCCACCGCTTCGAGCTTGATGGCCGGCGCTTCGCCCTCGATCCAGAGACCTGCTTCTGCTTCGAGTGCGACGATATCTGCTGGGATGTGCTGGAGCACTACCCGAAGCACGGCATCAACCGCATCGCGGCGCTGTTGAAGGGCAAGCACGAAGAAAAGGTCATCGGCGAGGTCATCGGCGAGCTGGAGTGGCTACGGGCGACGAAATCCATCCTGCGGCGCCAGACACCCGAGGAACTCAAGACCGCGTACACGGTCGAGACCGGCCTGAACCGGATGAGCGTCGAGCTCGCGGAAGCGGCGCCTGCGGCTGAGCGTGCGGGTCGGCGTTGGTTCGGGCAGGGCCCTGCAGCGGTCGTGGAGAGTGACGCGCGCCGAATTGCGGCGGATGCGGTGCAGGTGTTGCTGAGCCGCTCGGGCCAACAGAAAACGCTGCGGGTGGAGTTCATCGCGCAAGGCGGGCTGTCGCAGCCGGACCTCGTGACGGACTTGTGCCGGGATGCGCTGCGCATCGCCCGGCTGGCAGGCAAAGAACTCACGGCGGCCGTCCGAATTGAAGGCATCGCCGTTGCCAAGTCCCCGGCGGCGCTCGATGGCCATGCACTTGCCGTCTGCCTCGAGTTGCAGGACCCCGATGCGGCCGCGGAGCCGATCAAGGCCTTGGCGAAGGCAGGCACGGACAACCTCGCGCGTCTGGTGAAGGCCTTGCAGCCGGATGTACCGGGCGTGGGCGGGCGTATCATTGTGACGCCGGGCCATCCTGCCTTTGGCGAAGTGGCGTCGGCCTTGTATGAGGCGGGATTCCGCACGATCGAGCTGGACATGGACGGAGCCTATGCAGCCCAACCAGATTTAAAGCCGGATGCCATGCTGCCAGCCTTGCAGGCGACGGCGGTCTACTACGCCAACATGCTGCTGAAGCGAAAGTACTTCCGGCTGGATCCCATCGCGGCGCTGTTCTGGCGCATCTACGACGGCGCCCCCTTGCGGCGGAACGACCCGGCAGGCTCGAACGAGTTTGCAGTCGCGGCGGATGGGGGCATTTACCCCTCGCGCCTGCTGATGGGACGCGAGGAATTCCGGCTGGGTTCCGTGACGGATGGCTCGCTCGACGAGGAGAGGCGCAATCGCTTCGACGATGTGGGGAGTCTCACGACGGCGGTGTGCAGGCAGTGCTGGGCGCGCCACCTGTGTGGCGGCGGCACGACGGCGGTGCACGAGGCCCTGAGCGGGAACTTTCGCACGCCGAACGAGGCGTGGTGCGATGCGCAACGGACCTGGATGACGCACGCGGTGGCCGCGTTCAATATTTTGAGCGCGGAACAGGTCAACTTTACGCGGGTCTATCAATCCCTCGACTCAAACGCGAAACCCTCGCTCTATTCCATGGTGCGCCTTGCCCTGAAGGCGACCATCTCCGTGCGGCCCTTGGAGGAAACGGACGCCGAGATGCTGATGCGCTGGGAGAACTGGCGCGAGGCGGCGTATTTCCTGCACAACGAGCGGGGCATCCTGCTGGGCACGCAATACGACCGGGAGATGGACTCCCTGCATCCGCTGGGAATGGACCAGGAGTTGATCCTGATTCGGCGAAATGGGTCGCCATTCGGTTTGCTCAAGGTGCGCCCGACCGCCATTCCGGGCCACGCGTTTGCGTGGGTGTTCATGGCCGACGAGGCGGACTACGCGGCGGCGGATGTGCGCAAGGGGTTCCAGCTGATTCTGGAGCAGGCAGTCACGCAGCAGGGCATGCACAGCCTCCTCGTGTTTGCCGCGGCAAACGAGACGGGCCTCCAGGACTTCCTCGCCCATGCCGGGCTCGTGCATGCAGGCACCCAGCGCGACGGCCTCTACCTGCACGGCAAATACCGTGACATTGAGGCGTACAGCCTCGTGAAGCACACGAACTAGGCAATATCACCGCATTCACCCTCACTCGATATCTAGCGCATTTCAGGAAATGATGTAGCCATTTTCGGCCGTGAATACTCATTCTCACGGATGGGAGACCGAGATGGGACACTGAGATGGGCGAAGGGAATGGAGCACGCTTGTTTCTCTCGCACGAATCCATGGGAAAAGCCTTCGACCTCCCGTGCCCCAACGGGGCACAACAGGGTAGCCCAGGGTAAGCCGCCGAAGCGCCCCGCGCGAAGGCGAGCGCAGCCCTGGGTTGTGGTTGACAAAAAATATGCCCTG
>ERZ869909.890-NODE-890-length-28355-cov-7.195311_pt1 | contig 28355 bp, 28 predicted proteins | sample MGYA00520892_ERZ869909 | MGnify/ENA primary metagenome ERZ869909 (study PRJEB32215, sample SAMEA104723947) | bioreactor metagenome | biome: bioreactor; feature: anaerobic bioreactor; material: water | place: China | collected 2015-03-12 ...
CACAGCGCCGCAAGCGCGACCGCGCGCCTGCGACTGCCTGTGCCCGCGTAGGCGGGTATTCGCGGAACATCGCAACGCGGATGCGTTGCGGAACCAAAAGAAAAACCTACCCCCTCACATAGTCCTCGTAATCTTCCTCATCGATATCGCGTTCGGAGACCAGCGTGCCTTTGACCGAGACGCCCGCCTCCACCACGCTGTCCGCGCGCCCTGAAATGAGAGGATGCCAGTCATGAAGCGGCCTGCCTTCGGCGATCAGACGATAGGCGCAAGTCTTGGGCATCCAGCTCAACGCACTGACATTGCCGGGGGTCAGCTTCACGCAACCTGGAACACGCGCGTGCCGGTTGGCGTAATCGGTGCAGCGCACGGTCGATAGATCGAGCAGTTCACAGCCAATGCAGGTGCGCAGGACCGCGCCGTCAGGATCATCCTCGTCAATCAGCGAAACCGTGCAGCACTGCCCGCAGCCATCGCACAGCGATTCCCATTCCGCCGCGTTCATCTGGTCGAGGCGTTTGGTCTTGTAAAAAGGGGCTTGGCGGGTCATCGCCCATAATTTAGCCGTGATCGTCTGGCTTTGAGAACGCCCTTCCCCAGCGCCCGTCCATGATGGAGGCCGATCATCACATTCCGCGCCGACCAGCCGACGACCTTCAAGGAGCGCATGGCCGCGTTCAACGAGGGACTGCGCGCGCGCAAGCTGATGGTGGTGGCAGGTGTCTCCGCGCTTTTTCTGGCCGCCGGAGCCATCGTGGCCCATGCCGCCTGGGAATGGGCGTTCCACGACCTGCCGCCTGTGCCGGAAAGCGCAGAAGATCTGTGGCGCGTGCGCATGGAGCCGACCGTCACCCTGCTTGATTCCGAAGGCGCAGTGCTGGCCATTCGCGGGCCGCTTTACGGCATGCCGGCAAGGCTGGAGGATCTGCCACCCCACGTCGCCCAGGCCTTCCTTGCCATCGAGGACCGGCGCTATTTCGAGCATGACGGGGTGGACTGGCGCGGCACGATCCGTGCCGTGCTGGCCAATATCCGTGCGGGACGCACCGTGCAGGGCGGCTCCACCATCACCATGCAGCTGGTGAAGAACCTCATTCTCACGCCCGAACGCACGATCCGCCGCAAGGTGCAGGAGATGCGCCTCGCCATGGCGCTGGAGCGGGTGCTGACCAAGGAAGAGATTCTCGAGCTCTATCTCAACCGCATCTATTTCGGCGAGCAGGCCTATGGAATCGAGGCCGCCGCGCGGCGCTATTTCAACAAGTCTGCAGCTGAACTGACCGTTCAGGAAGCGGCCCTGCTGGCCGCGCTCCCCGCCGCGCCCTCCCGCCTTGCCCCGACAGATAATCTCGCCGAAGCGCAGGCGCGCGCCACCAACGTGCTCATCGCCATGCGCGATGCCGGATTCCTGACGCCGATGGAGTACATCGTCGCCAACGCCACACAGGCCGAGCCGGTGGAAAGCGCCTTCCGTCCCGGCGGCATGCTGCAATACGGCCACCTGTTCGATTACGCGGTTACCGAGGCCCGGCGCCTGCTCGGCCCGGATAACGAGGTGCCCGATCTCGTCATCGCGACGACGCTCGACACCCCGCTGCAGAACGCCGCGCAGGAAGTGGTGATGCGCCGGCTGGAAGCCGACGGTGCCGCTGCGCGCGCCGGCGAGGCTGCCGCCGTCGTGCTGGACAGCGAAGGCGCCGTGCGCGCCATGGTGGGCGGGCGCGATTATGTCTCCAGCCAGTTCAACCGCGCGATCCAGGCGCGCCGCCAGCCCGGCTCCGCCTTCAAGCTGTTTGTCTATCTCGCCGCGCTGGAAGCCGGCTATTCGCCGTCCAGCGTTTTCAACGACACGCCGGTTTCCTACGGCAACTGGTCGCCGGTGAATTTCGGCGGCGGCAATCGCGGCCGGATGACGATGGAAGATGCGCTCAAGCGCTCGGTCAACACCATCGCCGCACAGGTCGGCATGCTGGTGGGGATTTCCGAGGTCGCGGAGATGGCACGCAGGCTGGGCATCACCACGCCGCTAAGCGAAGTGCCGTCCCTGTCACTCGGCTCCAGCGAGGTGAGCGTCATCGACATGGCGGCGAGCTATCTCGTCATCGCCAATGACGGGCGAAGGCTGGACCCGCATTTCGTGACGCAGATCCGCACGACGCGCGGCGACGTGCTCTATGAGCATCAACCCCAGACCCGCACCCAGCAGGTCATCTCGCGCGGCGATGCCCGCGCCATGTCCACCATGCTGCAGGCTGTAGTGCTGGACGGCACGGGGCGGCGCGCTGCCGTGCCCGGCCATCAGGTGGCCGGCAAGACCGGCACCAGCCAGAACAGCCGCGATGCGTGGTTCGTCGGCTATTCGGCGCAGTACACCACCGCCGTCTGGACCGGCAATGATGATGACAGCGCGATGGCCAATGTCACCGGCGGCGGCCTGCCGGCCGATATCTGGCGCGAAATCATGGTCGCGGCCCTGGAGGGCGAAAGCGCCGAGGCCCTCTCCGCCCCGGCACCGCGCGTGCGTTCCGAACGCGAGGAGCGCCTCGTCGCCTTCTATTCCGGCCTGTCTGCCGAGTTTGACCGCGTACTCTCGGGCGGACGGCTCAATTGACACTGTCCCGGAACGCGCCCGGCAGTTCATCCATGAACAGGCGCACCGCCGGAATAAGCCCTCTTCGCGAGGGAAACACGACATGTGCCAGCCCGCCCGGCAGCTCATAATCGGGCAATAGGGCAACCAGCCGCCCGGCCACTATGTCATCGCACACCAGCAGGCGCGGCAGCGCCGCGAGCCCGATGCCTGCCAGAGCAGCCTGACGCAGGGCCTCCATATCGTCAGTGACAAGGCGCGGCGCGTGGCGCACAGGATGGACCCCTCCGTCCGGCGCGGTAAGCGCAATCACATATTCACCCGTCCGGCTGGTCATGCTCAGTGTTTCAAAGCGGCCAATGTCCTCAGGCGTGACAGGAACGCCGAGCCGTGCGACGAGACCGGGGCTGGCGACCAGCGCGCCGCGATGGGTGGCCAGCTGGCGCAGGATCAGGCCGGAATCCTCCAGAGGAGGAGGCCGCACCCGGATCGCCATGTCAAAACCTTCTTCAATCACGTCAACACGGCGGTTGGTGGACTCAAGACGCACCTGCACCTTGGGATAGCGTATCATGAAATCCGCTATCATCGGCGCCAGCACCTTCTCCACGACCAGCACCGGGCAGCTGACCCGGATCGTGCCCTGCGGCTCTGACCGGGTTGCGGCCATCGCGTCCTCTGCGGCCTGCGCCTGCGCGATCATCGCCGCGCAGTGGCGGTAGAAGAGCTGGCCTGCCTCTGTCACCGCGAACTGCCGCGTGGAGCGGTGGATCAGCGTGACGCCGAGGCGCTCCTCCAGTTGCGCCACCTTGCGGCTGAGGCGCGATTTCGGCACGGCAATGGCCCGGCCCGCAGCAGCAAACCCGCCATGCTCCACCACCTGGGCGAACAGGTAGAGCTCATTGAGATCTGGCAGGCCTATCGTTCCACTCATGGAACACAGAGTGGCATTTATGGTGCCTACTGGCAACGCTGTTCCATGAATAGGTTTCTGTCAACGCCGGATCATCCGGCTGGACGGAGGCAGACATGACAATTCTTCACATCGACTCTTCGATCCTCGGCGAGGCATCGGCTTCGCGCCAGATTGGCGCTGACCTTGTTGCTGTGCTTGCGGGTATGAACCGGGATCTGGGTATCATCTACCGCGATCTGGCTGCTGCCCCGCCCGCCCATTTGGACGGGTCCGTGTTGCAGGCCGTGCGCGGCGACTTAGCCGGGCTGAACGATGCCCAGCGCGCCGAGCGCGCGTATAACGATACGCTGGTCGACGAGTTTCTCGCCGCGGACATCGTGGTGATGGGCGCGCCCATGTATAATTTCTCGATCCCGACCCAGCTGAAAGCCTGGCTCGACCGGCTGGCCGTTCCCGGCAAGACCTTCCGCTATACCGAGACCGGGCCGATAGGCCTCGCCGGCGGCAAGACGGTTTATGTCGTCTCCTCGCGTGGCGGCAAGCTGGCGGGCAGCGCGGCCGAAGCGGCGATGGATCATCAGGAAGCGTATCTGAAAACCATGATGGGCTTTTTCGGCATCAGTGATGTGCGCATCGTGCGCGCCGAAGGTCTCGCCATGGGCGAGGCCTCTCGCACCGAGGGCCTTGGCTTCGCGGCAGACGAGATCGAAAAAATCGGCGCGCGCAAGGCCGCCTGACCAGACTACCCGGCGCTCCCCTTATCCTTGCCGGGCGCTTTCCGGGCGGGCTTTGCCTGCCCGGAAAGCATCAGCGCCTTGAGCTCGGCAATTTCCCCGCGCAGGGCATGCACCTCGTCGCGCAGGGCGGCACGCTCATCGGTGGCCTTCACCTGGCGCTCGGTCTCCTCGTCGAAATGCTTGGCCTGCAGCGAGTCCACGATGACCGCGATGAACATGTTCAGGACCGCAAAGCTGGTCAGGATGATGAAAGGCACGAAGAAGGCCCAGGCCAGCGGATGCTCCGAGATGACAGGCCGCGCCACGCCCATCGACCAGCTCTCCAGCGTCATCACCTGAAACAGGGTGAAGGCCGCTGCGCCGAGATCGCCGAAGAATTCGGGATGTGTGCCGGAGAAGAGTTTGGAGCTCATCACCGCGCCGACATAGAAAATCAGGCCCAGCACCATCATGATCGAGCCCATGCCGGGAATGGCCTTGCCGAGCGCCACGACCACGCGGCGCATTTCCGGCACCACCGAGAACAGGCGGAAGAGGCGCAGGACCCTGAGCGCCCGCAGCACCGCAAACGGCCCTGCAGCCGGGATGAGCGAGATCGTCACCACGATCAGATCAAACCAGTTCCAGCCCGACCGGAAGAAGCTGGCGCGGAAGACAAACAGCTTCAGCGCGATCTCGGCGGCGAAGATGTAGACGATCACCTTGTCGGCGATGAGGAACGCTGCGGCGATATCCGTCGGCAGGGCATAGGTTTCCAGCCCCAGCAGCACGGCATTGACGAGGATCAGCGCGGTAATCCCGTTCCGGAAGAGCGCGCTTTCGACAAACACTTCCAGCCGTGACCGCAGACCGGCCTTCTCGCCACTCATCGCGCGCGCTCCCTTCATTGCCTGGCAGGCTGTCTGGTTAGCCGGTTGCGGGGGATGAGCGCAATGGGGGTGGTGTTCTATGATCCCTCGTCCTTCGAGACGGCCTTCGGCCTCCTCAGGATGAGGGATCGTGTGTTTTGCCCTCATCCTGAGGGCGAGCGAAGCGAGCGTCTCGAAGGACGAGGGCAAAACACCACAGAAACCCTTCCTTCATCGCTTACACGCCAAATCAGCGCCATGATCCTCGCGCTCCTCATCGCCAGCCTGTCCCTGCCCCACGGCGTGCCGTCCGGCGCGATCCTGCATGGCGAGGAACGGCGCGGCGCCGTGCTGGAGCGCCTGGAGGGCGCGCCCGCCCTGTCCTGGCAGGCCTGCGCGGCGGCCTGCGGCTACCGGGAAGCCTGCCAGGCATGGACTCATCACGCCTGGCAGAACCGGTGCACCCTGCATGCCGCCCCGCTCACGCCCCGGCCCTTTCCCGGCGCCGTGACCGGCCTGTCGCCTTCCCTTGCAGCCCGCATAGAACGGTCCATCGAGCGGCCGCCCAGCGCGCGCGAACGCGAAGCGTTGCAACAACCCGGGCAGGCCCCGCAATCCCCGTACAATGATCTGCCCGCGCACGCGCAAGGCCAGCTGTTTCCCGAGCGTTAAGCCTGACGCACGATTAACCAGCCGCGCGCCTTCGAAACGATGCAAACGAACCAAGCATTTACCCTCGGTGGCTAGGGTGAATCGCAAGGCCCGATAACGGGGCGGGTGGGATAGACATGACGATCGAGAGCAAGCTGCATCATCTGACAGATCTGGCGCGGGAAAAGTCCTCCGAGCGCCGCCGCGCGCTTCTGCGCGAGGTCACCGACCTCTTCTTCGAGGACACGCCGCAGGCCGGCACGGGCGCGCACCTGCAGTTCGATGCGGTGCTCTCCTCGCTGGCTGCCCAGACGGCCCAGGATGCGCGCGCCGAGCTGTCCCGCCGCTTTGCCGACGCGCCCTTGGCCCCGCGCGGGCTTGTCATGCAGCTGGCGCGCGACGCCATCGAGGTGGCCGCCCCGATCCTGGCCCAGTCCGGCGTGCTGACCGAGGATGACCTCATCGCCATTGCCAACGAGGCGAGCGAGGAACACCGCCGGGCCATGACCGCGCGCGCGACCGTTTCGGAACGGCTCAGCGATGCCATCGTGGCCAACGGCAGTGACGAGACGCTCGCGCGCCTGGCCGCCAATGACGGCGCACACCTGTCCCGCAGCGCCTTCGAGACGATGACGCGCCGCGCCGAGACCAGCCCTGTGCTGCAGGCGCCCATCGTCAACCGCGCCGACACGCCCGCCGACCTTCTGGGCGATCTGATGAGTGTGGTGGAGACCTCGCTGCGTGACCGGATCATGAAGCGCTTCGAGGCGCTTGACCCGGCCATTGCCGAAGCTGCGCTCGCCGCATCCCATGCCCGGCTCGAAGCCCGCCTCGCCAATGACAAGGCGATCGCCGAGGCCCGCAAATTCGTCACCGCCCGGCGCGTCCGCAAGGAGCTGGACGGTTCGCTGCTCGTACGCCTGCTGCGCGAAGGGGAACGCGTGAAGTGCTGTGTGGCGCTGTCCGAGCTGGCCGATGTTGACCTGGCCGCGGCCCAGCGCGCGCTGGATCATCGCAGCCCGGACGGGCTGGCGCTGATCTGCAAGGCGGCCGGATTCGACAAGGCCCTGTTTGTCACGCTGGCCATATTGCGCGGCCAGTCGCGGGGCAATCTGAGCGAGGACGCGCAGGCACTCGGCGCTCTCTATACCCGCCTGTCAAAAGAAGACGCCGAACGCGCCATGCGCTTCTGGCGCATGCGCCACGACATGCAGGCGGCGTAAGCGGGGCGCGGGCTCTCGCTGAAACCCCGGAACGCGCTCGCGCGTATCCGGGGCCTCGCGCAACGTGCCCTACCCCTCATCATCCCTGTGCTTCGGGTGACGCTTGTAGATCGAGCCCTTGCCCTTTTTCGCCGGCATGGCGCCGGCCTTGCGCGAGCGGCGGGCGAGGCCGCGGGCAACAGGGTTGGGCTTTGCGGTGCGCGCCTTCGGGCTCAATCGTCGCTGTCCTCCACGCGCGCCAGCGGGTTGGCGGTATCATCGGACTCCAGCTCTCCGGCCAGACGCCGGGCATGGCCCTCCACCTCCGGCGGCACGAACACTTCCGCGCCATTATCCATGTAGACGCTGGTCGACGGGAAGGCGAAGGCCGTCCCTGCCCCTTCTACGATGCGCTTCATCTCGAAGGCCAGCTCTTCCTTCAACTCCAGCCAGTCCGCCCAGACGGTCGTGTTGGTAAAGCATACCAGCAGAAGATCGATCGAGGACGCCCCGAAACTGTCCACGCGCATCGCGCGCGCCACTTCGGGCGGCTTGGCAAAGCCGGGATGATTGTCCAGCCATTCCAGCGTCTTGTCGCAGATATAGCGCAGCTGCTCGGTGGTGGTCTTGTACTCGACGCCGATGGTCCAGAGTATCCGCCGGTGCGTCATCCGCGAGAAATTGGTGACCGCCTGATCGGACAGGAAGGAGTTCGGCACATAGACCGGCGAGCGGTCAAAACGCCTGACCAGCGTGGAGCGGAAATTGATCTGTTCGACAATGCCCTCCACCACGCCGTCGACATGGATCCACTCACCCGGCAGGAAGCGCTTTTCGGTCAGCACCAGCAGGCCCGAGATCAGGTTCTTGAACATGTCCTGCGCGCCGAGGCCCACCGCGACACCGAACAGGCCCAGACCGGCGACAATCGGGGCAACCGGAATGCCCCAGAGCTGCAGCACGGCGCCGACACCCACCACGACGAACAGTATGCGCAGGGTCTTGGCCAGCCAGTCCACCAGTACCGGGCCCAGCGCGCGTTGCAGGGGAGACAGGAGGTAGGAGATCGGCGTCACCACGTTATGCAGCGCCCAGAAGATGGCGACGATGATCAGGGTGCGCACCAGATTGATGCCGGGGCCCTCCCCGTCCGGCCCGTCGAGCCCCACGATCAGTACGGCGATATACACACCGATAATGATAGGGATCATCCGGATGGGGCCGGAGAGCGCCTTGACCACCTTTTCATCGAGGCGGGTCGTGGTCTTCTGCGCGTGGGCCAGCAGGAATTTGGTGATCAGCCAGCCGGCCACACCGCGCACGGCAAACGCCAGCGCCACGACGACAAGGCCGAGCAGCGCCTGTCCGACATTCAGGCCCAGAAAGCTGGTATTCCAGACATCAAGGACAATCGCCCAGAGATCATTCATGGTTTCCATTATGCACGGCGCTCCTTGGCCCGGTGGAACTGAATGTCCGGCCATTTTTCCTGTGTGTAGTTCACTTCCCACGCATTCTTGGCCATGAAGACCAGCGCGCCATCAATGTCCTCGGCAATCGCGGTCTTGTGCCGGTCGATCAGCGCTTCCAGCTTGTCGCGCTCGCCGGTGATCCAGCGCGCGGTGTCGTAGGGGCTCGGCTCGAACGTCACGTCCAGCCCGTACTCGGCTGCCACGCGCTCGGCCATCACGTCGATCTGCAGCGCGCCGACCGCCCCGACCACGAAGTCACCGCCGACCTGCAGGCGGAACAGCTGGGTCACGCCTTCCTCGGCCAGACTTTCCAGAGCCTTTTTCAGGTGCTTGGCTTTCAGCGGGTCTTTCAGCCGTGCCCGGCGCAGGAGTTCGGGGGCAAAGTTCGGAATCCCAGCCACCCGCCATCTGCCGCTTTCAGAGAGCGTGTCGCCAACACGCAGCGCGCCGTGGTTTGGCACCCCGATCACATCGCCGGCATAGGCCTCGTCGGCCAGTTCGCGGTCCTGGGCAAAGAACATGATCGGGCTGGAAATGGTCAGGAGCTTGCCACTGTCGGTCTTCAGCTTCATGCCCCGCTTGAATGTGCCCGAGCACAGGCGCGTGAACGCCACCCGGTCGCGATGGTTCGGGTCCATGTTGGCCTGCACCTTGAACACGAAGCCCGCCACTTCCTTCCCATCAGGGCGCAGTTCGGGTTCCGGTCCGCCGGTGGCGGGCTGGGCTTCAGGACCGGGCGCAATCTGCTTGAGTGCCTCCAGCAGCTCGTAGACGCCGAACTGGCGCAGCGCCGAGCCGAAGAAGACCGGCGTCATGTGGCCTTCGCGATAGCTTTGCGGATTGAAGGCCGGACACACCTCGCGGGCCAGCTCTGCGCCCTCGCGCAGTTCCGCCAGCTCTCCGGGCTCCAGCACCGAACTGATCTCGTCGCCGCTCAGGGAGACGCGCTGGCTCTTCACCGGATCGGCGTCATCGGCCGACGGGCGGCGGTAGATGACAAACTCGTCGCGTTCGAGATCGGCGACACCCTTGAAGCGGTTGCCCGAGCCGGCCGGCCACTGCATCGGCACGGCATCCAGGGCCAGCTTGTCCTGGATGTCGTCCAGCAGTTCGGAGGGATCCAGCGCCTCACGGTCCATCTTGTTGATGAAGGTAAGGATCGGGATGTCGCGCAGGCGGCACACCTCGACGAGTTTGAGCGTGCGCGGCTCCACGCCCTTGGCGGCGTCCAGCACCATGATCGCGCTGTCGGCAGCGGTCAGCGTGCGGTAGGTGTCCTCGGAGAAGTCCTCGTGACCTGGCGTATCAAGCAGGTTGAAGATCAGCCCGCCATACTCGTAGGTCATCACCGATGCAGATACCGAAATCCCGCGTTCGCGCTCGATCTTCATCCAGTCCGACTGGGTGCGCCGGTTCTCCCCGCGCGCCTTGACCTGGCCGGCCAGCCGGATCGCGCCGGCCGACAGGAGGATGTTTTCCGTCAGCGTGGTCTTGCCGGCGTCCGGGTGGGAGATGATGGCAAACGTGCGCCGGCGCGCCCATTCGGGGACAGAGCTTGTGGGGGAAGTCATGGCCGGTCCTGGCTAGCGAAACAGTTTCGCTGCCGGACCTAGCAATCAGGTCTCACGCACGCAAGCGCTGGGGCGCGTGCAGCCACACCGCATCATTGGCCGTGCGCGCGCTGAGCATGTCGAGTTCCTGCAGGCCCTTGAGCTGGGTGAGCACCACCAGTCCCACCGAGGCGAGACGCACCTGAACGTCCGCAGGGCCGCGCGTCACATTGGGGCGCACGGCCAGCAGGGCGTTGGCCTCATCGCTCTTCCAGCCGATCAGCGCGGCCAGAAAACGCGCCTTTTCCGGCGTGTTGCGCGCCAGCAGCGGATCGGCATAAACCGCCTCGCGCACCAGCTTGACCGCCTTGCCCAGCGACAGCTTGCTGAGGTCGTTATCGCTGAGCGGGCTGCCGGCAGACCGCGCGGCACGCTCGGGATCGCCCAGATTGAAAACGACATCGTTGAACAGGAACAGCACGGTACCTGACCCCACGGTTTTGCGGCGTGCCGGCCTCCACCCTGCCGCACCATCTTGCCGTGGCGCTGGCGTGTGACCCGCAATCCGGTTGAACATCCTCGATAGGGCGAAGATGACCCGGGACGCGTTAAAACTGCGTCACCACAGCGTTGAGAAAGCAGCAGTGTTACCGGGCCGTTAACGCCCTCTTCCTCCCCCTGCCCTGTGGCGTTGCCGCAGGCCGCCGGGAGGACTGAAGGCAAGCCCGGCGCCTACGCCTCGATCCGTTCCATCAGGAAATGGCGGCCCTGCCGGTCGATGATCTCCACCGCCCAGATGTCCGGGTCATCCTCGCGGCGGCGGGCGATATAGGCATCGGCGCGCGCCTCCTCCACCGGCATGGCCCCTAGCGGCTGGGACCAGACCCGCTCACCCTCCATGTCGCGTACCGGCACGTAAAGCCGCGCCAGCCTGTCCGCGTCGATGAGCTTGACCAGCACCACGCCGGCATCGCCGTCGCCCTTGTGCAGCACGTAAAACGACGCGCCTTCGCACTCTGCGCGCCATTTGAGGGCGTCCACCCAGATCCATGTGCTCAGTTCGGGCATGATTCGCGCTTGCTGGCAGGCCGATTGCTTAATAATGTGTAAATCGAGGGGAGCGTTTCATGATGGTACAGGCACGCTGGTGGAGTGTCATGTGGTCGGCCGTTGCCGTGGCGGTGGCTGCGCTTGTGGCGCCTGTCCAGACAGCTGGCGCGATTCCGGATATCGACGCCACGGCTGCCAGCACACCATCTGCTCCCGAACGCATTGCCCGCTCAGAGGAACGGACGCTGGCCAGCCTGTCCCCGTCCGGCGAGACCACGCACCGCCTCGGCAGCTCGGCGCGCGAACTGCGCATTCCCTTCACCATCGCGCCGGGGGCCGTGCCGGAAGGCCTGGAACTGGTCCTGTCAGCCCAGCCTGTCTCCGCCCGCTCCGGCGGCCGGCTCGAGGCGTTCCTGGCCGGCTCGCGGACCGTTGCGCTCAGCCCGCGCGCGGAAAGTTTCGAAGCACGCTTCACCCTCTATTCCGAAAGTCTGCGGGAAGGCTCGAACATCCTCGTCGTCCGGCTCGACGCCGGGGACGCCGATGGCTGGCGGATCGACCTGCGCTCCAGCCGCCTGCGGGTAACGGCCCTCCCGGCCGCAGGACACGAAACGCTCGAAACGCTGGAAACGGCGCTGGGCGCCCACTTCGCCGCGCCGCGCCGCGTGTTTATCGACAGCGCCAGTGCAGGGCGCGACCGGCTGACCGTGGAAGCGCTCGTTGCCCAGGGTCTCGCCCTGCGCATGGGCCAGGCGCCGGTTCTGGTTGAACGCGCCTCAGCCGCCGAACTGGTGGTCCGCGCAGGCATCGATCCGCTGTCTCCGGGCGCCTCCATTTCAATGAGCGACCCGGCCACGATCCGTCTGGCCGGTGCGGACGCCAGCACCGTCGCCGCGGCCTCGCGCCTTTTCGCCGCGCGCAGCTTCCAGGGCACGCAGGCGCGCATGACCCCCGCCAGCGCGCTGTCGGCGCCGCGCCTCACCCATGCGCCAGCCGCCTCCGGCGCCAGCCGGGAGAACTTGCAGGCCCTTGCCGAGGCAGGCGCTCCGTTCGCGCGCGAAAACGGTGGCCGTGCTGCCGTCATTCTGGCCGGTTCCAGCTCTGCCGATCGTCTTGGCGCACTCAGCCTTCTGTCGCGCGCGGCCCTCGCCTCCGGCTCGGCCTGGCTGTTTGCCTGGTATGGCGATGACGCGGCGGCCGCTCCTGCCGACCATGATCTCTTCCTTCTGGGGCCGATCACCGCCATCGACCCGCGCCTGGTGTCCGCCGCACCGGCAGAAGTGCGCGCAGCGGCCGAAGCCGCCAACCGCCGCATCCCGCGCGAGCGCCGCTCCTACGGCTCCACCGCCTTTGCTGCCGAGGGTGGCCCGGCCACCGGCGCCGTTACCGGCATCGCCGCCCTTTATCGCGAACGCAGCGGGCGCACCGTGGCCCTGGTGACGGCACCGGAAGGGGCAGACTTCTCCCGCGCCGCCCGCCGCCTCGCCCATTCCGACCTGTGGCGCGAACTGCAGGGCCGTGCGGTGCTGTGGGATGCCGGATCGGTCACCGCCTTCGGCCCTACCGCCCGTGGCCAGACCGCGCTTGGCGACCAGCTGGTGGAGCTGTTCCGCCAGCATGACCGTATCCTGGCGCTGATCGCGTTTGCGCTCGCGGTATTGCTGCTGTTTGCGGGCAATGCCGTAAACCGGAGATCAACCCGGAGCGTGTAAGATGCGCTCCCATGATCACTCCGGCTCTTCTTTCAGCCCTGTCCGCAGCGCTTGCCCTTTCCGCCACCACGCAGGAGGCAGGCAGCGATGCCGCCTTGCGTCTGGCAAGGCTCGTTGAAGTCGCCGCAATTGATGATGCGTGCGGATTGCTGCCCCCTTCGGAACGGGCAATTCTTGAACGCGAGATGCTCACCGCCCGCCACCATGCCGAGCGCGACGGCATGTCGTCTGCCACATACGCCTCCGGAACGGCACGCATCCAGCGGCGCTGGGCGACACCGGACTGCACGGCGAGCGCCACCACCGGCCACGTGCTGCGCTATCGCCAGGCGCTTCATGGCTGGCTTCTGGGTGGCGAGCGCAGCTTCGAGGGTCATCAGCGCCAGTGGACGGCCCGCCGCTCTGCTGAAGCCAGCGGCGACTGGATTCTGGCACAGGATGCCCGGCACGGGCCGATGAACGCCCGCTTCGGCACCGTGCTCATAGGCCAGGACGTAACGGTACTCCTCGCCATCCGGTCAGACCGCCTGCCGGCGAGCGCGGTGCTGGTGCTGCGTGATGTCGCCCGCGCGCCCCGGCCCGTCGATTTCACCTCTGGCGGACGCCGCCAGCCGCCGGGCGGCGAACCGCTTGCCGCGCTCGGCGCGCTTGCCTCCGGCCAGCAACGCATCTGGACCAATGGCCGCATACGTGACGGCGGCCGGCTGGCACCCGAAGGGGAAGGCGGCACCACGAGCTTCACCTTCCCGGCCGACACGCTGGAGCGCCTCACGGCGCTCGACACGCAGGAGGGCGCACGCTTTGACCTGTTTGACGCGGCGGGCGCGCGCATCGGCCGGATATGGATTGAAGTCGGTGCGCTGAGGCAGGCCCGCGACTATGCACTGGCGGCCAACGAGCCGCGCTAGATCCTAGGGTCTGTCCTCATAAAGGGTTTGAGGCGCGGTATGCGGCCAGATTGTTCGATTCGAGGAGCGGAACCGCAGGAAGGGCCGGACCCTTTCAAGGTTTTGCGACGCTGAAACGGGTGATCTGGCCCATATCCTTCGGACGCGGCGGATTTTGCGCCCAAGGGCGTCGAGCCGCCCTTGTGGAGGAATGCTACACGGCGGCCGTCTCTCCTTCTCGGACATAAAATCCGCTTCGCGCCGCGCCTGAAATCTTTATGAGTACAGACCCTAGCCGGTTGCTGCCTGCTGGGCGATCGCCTCGCCGGCGGCCTGCGCCCGGCGGATCTGTTCGTGGACGGCCGGCGTCTCCGGCTCGCCTTGCTGGACCTGTTCATCGCCAGCGGCGATGACCGGCAGACGCACCGTCGCTGTCGTACCCTCGCCCGGCCGGCTTTGCAGGCTCATCGTGCCGCCATGCAGCGCCGCCAGCGCATGCACCAGCGCCAGGCCAAGGCCGGAACCGCGCTCGTCTGTCTGACGCGCGCTGGCAGCCTGCTGATAGGCCTGTCCAAGGCGGCTTATCTCGTCGGCGCTCATGCCCGGACCACTATCACCCACCGCGACCACCAGGTCGCGGCCGCTGGCCCGCACCATCACCACCACAGCCCCGCCCTCCGGGGTGAACTTGATGGCATTGGACAGAAGGTTCAGCATGATCTGGCGCAGCGCCTTGCGGTCGGCATGGGCCCGCAGGCCGCCGCCGCCCAGATCGCAGCTCAGCCGGATATTCTTGTCCTCGGCGCGCAGACGCATCATCCGCACGCAGGTTTCCACCACCTCGCCGGCATCGAAATGCTCGCACACCAGCTCGTAGCGGTCGGCCTCGATGCGCGACATGTCCAGCACATCGCCGATCAGATCGAGCAGGTGGACGCCGCTTTCATGGATGAGATCGGTATACTCCGCATAGCGCGCGGGCATCGGGCCGAACAGGCGCTGCTTCATGAGATCGGAGAACCCGATAATGGCATTGAGCGGCGTGCGCAGCTCGTGGCTGATCGCGGCCAGGAACTCCGATTTTGCCTTGCTCGCCGCCACCGCCTCGTCGCGTTCGCGGGCGAGGCGCTCCAGCGCGCGGTCTTCCCTTTGCGGCTCGCCGAGGGCAACGACGAAGCCTTCGCCGGCAAGGTGGGCACGCGCTTCCACCACCACCGGGCGGCCACCGGCGCCGCGCATCTGCGTGATGATAGAGCCCGAGGCACGCGGCAGCTGCGTCTCCAGCAGGTCGCGCCCCTCGGTCTCGTAGGCCAGATGCGCCAGCGGAAGCCCTGCCACGTCACGCGGCAGGCCGGGAAGAAGGGCGCGGGCGGACTGGGACACGGCCTGCATCGTTCCGTCTGCACCGCACACAATCAGCGCGGAGGGGGCATGAGCGAACCCCGCTGCCAGCGGCTGCAGGGCTGCCTTCGCCTTCTCGGCGCGCGATATGCGCGGCAGAAGGCCGCTCATGGCGACAATCCCGCACAGGCCGGCAAAGGCGGCCATCGCGGCTTCCAGCGGCAGGACCACGCCCGGCGCGCCTGTCAGCGCTACACCCGATACGGCAAGCACGCCATAGGCCGCCGCATTGACGAACAGGCTGACGAGGGCCGGGCCGTGCTGGCGGCTGGCACACAGGGCGGCCGCGCCGGTCAGGACCGCAAACGTGGCACTGCCGGACAGGCCGCCGGCCAGAGCGGCCAGCGTCAGCACGGGTATCGCCCAGCTGACCACGATGAAGGCGCGCGCCACGTCACTCCAGTCTCCTGCACGCGCAAAACGCCAGCCGACCAGCCCCGGCAGGGCGGTCGCCCCGAGCAGCAGGCTGGTTTCCAGATCCGCGCCATAACGCAGCGCCAGGCCCCCGCCCGCCAGCCAGAGCACCGCCCACAGGGCATGCATCCACCGCGCCCGCGTGCGCGCGATCCAGCTGCCAAGGCTTGAAGCCAGGGTGATCATGACGCCTCGAGAATCCGACTCAGTTGACCCGTGTCATGACCGCAAGCTCTGCCCGTGGCGTTAACAATTATTGAATCCCGGTTAAGCGCTGCGTGCCGCCTTGGACATTGGCAAAATTCGCGGCAAAGTAAGGCAGTCCCAAGCCGCGTGGAGCCTTCCCGGTCATGATCACACCCCTGCTGGTCAGCCTTTCTCTTTCCGTCCTGTCTGCAGGCTATCAGGATGTCCCCGACGATGCGGCTGCCGGGCAACAGCCCGTGCTGGTGCTCGACGCGCGCAGCGATGGCTCGGGCCTGCGCGGCCGGGCGGACACCTACGCCGCCTTCCACTCCGACGTCAGCGACGCGGGCCGCCGCGAACTGACCTCCGTGCTGGCGCTCGACGAAACGATGGATTCGCTGGCTGCCTACTATACTGACGGCCGCCTCGTGGACGCACAGATTGCCTACGCCGCGCTGGTGGCCTCCCAGCACCCCGAATTCATCGACTCGGTGCGCGCGATCGCGGATTATTACGGCTCGGGCGTTACCGCAGCGAGCCTGATGAACGATCCGGTCTTCGTCACCGGCTTCTTGGGCGCCGATACCGCTTCGGAGAATGTTGTCGGCGCGCTGACGGCCGACAACCGGCAGATGGACGAGGTTGCCGTCCGCTACCGCGAAGCCGCCTATGACCTGCAAGGTCAGACCTGGGCACGCGCACGCGCCCTCGACCGCCGCACCCGGCTGGAACAGATCGAGAGCGGATCGGTTCGCCTCCAGACCCCCTTCCGCATGGCCGAGTCCGGCAATGGGCGCCGTCTGGGCGCCGCCTCGGACATGTTCGGGCCTGCCAGCACGGCCCCGCGCCCTGCCGCGCCCACGCCGGGCCTTGCCCTGACAGTGGGTGAAACCCAGCTGCAGCCCGATGAGCGCCGCGTGGGCCGCATCCTGGCTGTGGCGGCCCTGCAGTCGATCGAGGCCGGTGACATGCGCGCCATGGACATTCTGCTCGCCGATCCGGGCGTTGAGCGCTGCATCGTCTCCGCGCGCCTCAACCTCGCCCAGTGCGTCGCCGCCGGCCACTTCAAGTATGAGGATGCGTTCTGCATTGCCGAGCACGCGCTGGAAGAAGTGGCAGGCTGCCTCACCGCCACGCGCGCGCCGGTGCTGGAATAGGCCGCTCCGGCGGGCATTGATAACGCCCCGTTAACCCAGCTTAAGCAGCGTTAACTGGCCATTTACCCCAGCCCCTGCTTTCTCTGGAAATGGCCGGAACCCTCGCCTAGCGTTCATCGTAAGGGACAGTAAGTCCCCGTCGAAGCAAGGTCTGAGGCAAAAGCCCGATGATGTTCATACTGCGCGCTGCATTCTGGATTGCGGTCGTGGCGGCCTTCGTGCCGCCGGGCTTCACTGCGGCTGGCGGGCTGTTCGCAAGCGATGTGGAACGGATGCTGGCCGAACCGGCCGCCCAGGCGGCCCAGCGCATCAATCAGGAGCCTGTGCAGACCGCCCAGACACGCCAGCATCAGGCCGGACTCTGCGCCGATTATGGCGAGCTGTGCGAGATCTGGGATCATGTCACGGGGTTTGGCGGCTATGTGGGCACGCTCGCCCTCTCGCGCGCAGACGCCATGATCGAGGCCGCGCGCGAGACCGACACCGCCAAGAGCGCCGCGCAGACCCGCTAGCGCCTGCCGCACACCGCCGTCTTGCCCTTGGCGTCTGTTGCGCCTAGGTCAGGCGCATGCAGACCGGCGATGCCACCATCGACACCCTCGTGGACGAGTTCGACTTCCTGGGCGACTGGGAGGAGCGCTACCGCTATCTCATCGAGATGGGGCGGGCGCTGGAACCGCTCAGCGCGCAAGAGCATGGCGATGCCAACAAGGTGCAGGGCTGTGTCAGCCAGGTCTGGCTGGTGCTCGGCACCGACGCAGACGGCAGGCTGACCATTCGCGGCGATTCCGATGCCCACATCGTCAAGGGCCTTGTCGCGCTGCTGATCCGGCTCTATGCGGGCCGTCCCCCGGCCGAGGCGGCCGCGATCGATGCACGCGAGGTTCTCTCACGTATCGGCCTAGGCGAACATCTCTCCCCGCAGCGTTCCAATGGCCTTGCCGCGATGGTCGCACGCATCCGCGCGGTCGCTCAGAAGGCCTAGGTCTCGAACGGATCGGCCACCCGCGCCGGCCTCTTCAGCCCGTAATGGACCGCAAGGCGTTCCAGCGCCAGTTTCAAGGCCGTCCCCCCGGCCTTGTCCGGCCAGTCGAGCTCGCGCACGCCCCGCTCCATCCCGGTCTCGCGGATCACGATATTGATCAGCAGCCGGTCCAGCCCCGGCCCCACCGCTTCCAGCGCGTCCATCACGCGGGTGCGCGCATCGAGCGAGCGCGCCGGCGCATCGGCGCTGTCATGGGGCGAGCGCGTGCCCGAGCGCGCCACGCCCGACCAGGTCTGCGTCACGCGCGAGTGCAGCGTCGACGCGTCATAATCGCCGCGCAGCCGGTCTGCCGCGGTCACATGCACCCGCTCCAGAAGCGCCGGCCTGCCTGGCCGCGCGGCCGCATAGCGCGCCACTGGCGAGACATCGCCATTCGCTTCAGCCACCGCCATCCGGCCATCGGCCTCCATGACAGCGCGCGGCTCCAGCCTGCGGTGCTGGGTGCCAAAGCCGCCATCGGTCTGTGCGCCGGGCGCCTGCTCGCGTGCCAGCCGGGCATGCCCGGCCTCGCTTACGCGCCAGTGTGCGCCGTCATCGCCCTGCTCCAGCGTGCCGTCGCTGAGGGCTGCCCTGAATTCGCGTTCCGACAGCAGCGCCAGCGGCCGCCTGCGCCGGTCTGCACCCGCAAACACGCCATGGCCCCGCCCGCCGGGCAGCGGCGCGACGCGCCGTCCCGTCCGCGCCGCACGGATCAGCCAGGATGGCGCGCTCACCGGTGCTGCCCCGCCGGTTCGCGCATACGCAGCCCGCGCGCAGGCGAAGCTGACGGGCCGGGCGCGGGCATCGTCCGCAGCGAGGCCTCCAGCTCGTCCAGCTGCGCATCGAACGCGGCATCATCGCGCATGTCCTCGATCTTGTGGCAGGCATGGGCCGCCGTGCTGCGGTCCCGGCCGAAGGCCAGCGCCACACGCGCCAGCGACATCTCGAAGGCGACATGGGTAAGATACATCGCCGTCTGCCGGGCAAGCGCGGCCTCGGCCGTGCCGCGCGTGCAGCTCTCCACCTCGCCGGCCGGCACACCCAGGCTGTATGCCGCAGCCTGCCGGGCCAGCTGTGCGCGGGCGCGGTCTGTCGCCCGGTCCGGTTTCGCGCGCGGCTTGCTCGTTTCCATCGTTTCAACTCCCTGCTTGAACGTCATGCCGGACATTCTAGGCCAGAAAGCCGAAAGTGAGGATAATATTCCTATCTCGAGTGTAAAGCTCGTCCCTCACCCGTGAGGGTCCGGGCGCGGCGACACGCGTCCTGATGCGGGAATACTGCGCCCTCGCAGGCTCGAGCCCCCGACGGATAAAGCGCGGGATAAGGGGGAAAGGCCCTATGCCACCGGGCGCGTCAGCGACCAGTTCCAGTAGCGCAACACCGTCTGCGCCTTGTCCACCGACAGCGTGTCGAACACATAGCGGGCCTGTTGCGGTGCCGGTTCACCGCGCCCCGCCGTTTCCAGCAGCATGAGCAGATGCCCGCGTGACAGACCTGTCGCCTTGGTGAGAACCGCCAGAGGCTCGCCGCCGAAATCGGCCAGCATCTGGTCCAGCAGGGAGCGCTGCACGTTGGCCAGCCGCGCCATTTCCGCAACCAGCTCCTCTGCCAGCCCGACCCTGGCGGCCTCCTCGATCACCCCCTCCAGCGAGCCGTAGGCAGAGCTCTCCGCCGCAGCCCGGTTGCGCTGGCGCCGCTCGATATAGGTCAGCGCGCGGCCGATCAGCTCATCGCGCGGCGCCTCGCCCGCGGCCAGCGGAAACACGTCCGCCGCCGCATCTTGCAGGATGGAGCGGCTGACAGCGAACCGCTCCAGCAGGGCCCGCCTTTCGGCATGCGCACAGTCCCAGAACAGGGTGAGCGCCTGCGCGGGGCGCAGCTCAGGCCGCTTGATGAGCACCCGGGCCAGTCCCGGCTCGCTGGCCGTTCGCTGCATCAGCCGGTCCATGGTCTGGCTCGCCAGGCGCGCGCCGGGATTGGCCAGCAGCGCCATGATCTCCGGCATGTCGCCTTCAGAGACCAGCGTGGCGGAAACCACCTCGCTGACACGCTCGCGCCGGGCGATGGCAAGACGGTGCCGTCCCTCGCCCTTTGCGGCGACTTCCATCAGGTCGAAATCGGTCAGCGCACGGGCCGATTGCAGGATCGGCTCGGCCACCTCGTAGACATCCAGCGCCAGCCTGCGCACCAGCCCGCCGGGCGCCTCGGCCTGCTCGGCCAGCCGCCTCGCAATGCGTGCGCGCAGGTCGGGCGCCGCGTGACGCAGTATCTCGTCGAGCACATCGGCCACGATCCAGCGTTCCTGCGGGCTGACCTGGCTGGAAGGCAGGCAGACAATGTCGGCCAGCCGCCGTGTCAGCCGCGAGCGGGCCGTGACGGTGGGCGCTGCAGTTGCAGGTTCGGCTCGGTCCATTGCAAGTCGGCTCCCGGATACGCACGTGATTCCTGGCTGCGCAGCTTGCCGTCAGCCGATTAAGGAAACGTGGCGAAGCGCGCATAATCGGCTTATGGGTGGCCTTCATCGCCAGTCAGGACTCTTGCGCCAGACCATGCCTGAAGATCAGCAAACGCCCGCCCGGACACCCCGGCGCGCCTTCCGGCCCGATCCGTTCTGGGCCTATATGGTCGTGGTCAGCGCCTGGTTTGCCAGCTTTGGCCTGCAGACCACCCTGTTTCCCGGCGTCATCAATTTCACGCTGGCAGAAAGTCCGGCGCGTCTCGGCATCGCCCAGGCGGCCCTGACCGCGCCCATGCTCTTCCTGCTGCCCCTGACAGGCGTGCTCGCCGAACGGGCGGACAGGCGCACCATGTTGCTGGTGTTCCACGTCATCGCGGGCCTTTCGGCCGGCGTTCTGGCAGCGCTGCTGTTTGCCGGCATGCTCAGCTATGAGGCGCTGGTCGTGTACGCGCTGGTGGTGGGCTCGGCGGGCGCTTTCGTGATGCCGGCGCGCGATTCCGCGATCAATGGCGTCACCCGCGTCACCCAGCGCCTCGGCCGCCCGTTGAGCCTGCAGCGCGCCATCGTGTTTGCCTCGCTGGTACAGTTCGGCGCGCAGATCACCGGCATGGGCGCGGGCTTCCTGGCGAGCTTCACAGGCCCTGCCCCGCTGTTTGCCATCCAGGCCTGCATCCTGGTGGCCGGCGGGCTGGTCGCTCTGTCCATGCCGCGCCTGCCCCGCCCGCGCGAGCACTCCGAGCCTGTGCTCACCGCCCTGCTTACCGGGCTGCGCACCGTCATCCACTCTCCGGTGATCTGGCCGATGACGCTGATCATGATCGCGGTCGGAGCGCTCGTGGTAGGAGGCGGCTTCTTCGTCATCATCCCGGTACTGGTGCGCGACATATATGGCGCGGGATATGGCGTTCTGGCCGGGCTGATGGTGACCTTCTGGGTTGGCGCCTTTTTCTCCAACGTCATCCTGGCGCGCATGCCGCTCATCGAGCGTCCGGGGCGCACGCTGATGGTGGTACAGACCATGGCAGCGCTGGCGCTGGGGTGCATCGCCCTGCCCCTGTCCCTGATCCAGCTGTTCGCCGTGATCTTCATCTGGGGACTGGCCGGCGGCGTGGCCATGTCACTGTCGCGGGCCCTGGTGCAGGAGAACGCCCCCAGGCGCCAGATCGCCAGGGTCATGAGCGTCTATCAGCTCGGCCTGTTCGGCGGCATGCCGGCCGGCGCCGTCATCATGGGTTATGTCGTGCAGTGGATGGGTCCGCGCGATGCGGCCCTGATCCCCGCCGTGGGCATTCTGGCCGTGCTCATTGTCATTGTGCTGACAACGCCCATCTTGTCCGTAAGGCGCGCCGATCCCTCCTGACCGGCACGCCGCGTATAAACGCCATCCGAGGAAGCCCCATGCCCCGCCTCTCCGCCGATGAGATCCGCGCCCTGCGGGCAAAGCTCACCCCCGAGCAGGACCACATCGCCTTCCATGAGGGCACAGAGCCGCCCGGCTGTTCGCTCCTGAACGCCGAAAAGCGCGAAGGGATGTATCACTGCGTGGTATGCGGCGAGGCGCTGTTTGCCTCGTCCGCGAAGTATGAATCGCGCTCAGGCTGGCCGAGCTTTTTCGAGCCCGTGAGCCCGGACGCTGTCGGACGCAAGACCGATTTCAAGCTGCTGATGCCACGCACCGAGTTCCATTGTGCCAATTGCGGCGCGCATGGCGGCCATGTCTTCAATGACGGCCCGCCGCCCACCGGCCAGCGCTGGTGTGCAAATGGCGAAGTGCTGGACTTCCGCCCGGCCCACAATGACGGCTAGAGTGCTTCGCACGCCGCGCTGCGGTCTGCCCTTTCATCGTCCGGAGCTTCATTCATGTCCATTTCCCGTTTGCGCACCAGCCTGATGGCTGGCGTTGCCGGCTTTGCCCTGTTGGGCCTTGCCGCATGTGACCCCGCCCCCGCCCCTCAAGACACCAGCGCCGTGAGTCCCTCAGAAATGAACGAAACCGCCCCGCATTCTGCCCTGATCGACCGGGCGCTGGCCTTCACGCCGCCGAGCGTGGAAGCGCGCCCGGTCGAGATCGAGCAGCTTGGCCGCACCCGCACCGACAATTACGCCTGGCTGCGTGACGATAACTGGCAGCAGGTGATGCGCGACCCGTCCGTGCTGGACGCCGATATCCGCGCCTTCCTGGAGGCCGAAAACGCCTATTACAACGAGGTGATGAGCCCGCTCGCCGATCTGCAGGAGACCATCTACCAGGAGATGCGCGGCCGCATCCGCGAGGATGACAGCTCGGTGCCGACCCGCGATGGCGACTGGTTCTATTATTCGCGCTATCGCGAAGGCGGCCAATATCCGATCTTTGCGCGCCGTCCGGCCGACGCCAATGGCGAGATTTCCGGCGAGGAAATCATCCTGATGGACGGCGATGCACAGGCTGAAGGCCTGGAATATTTCCGCCTTGCCGCCTTCGAGCACAGCCCCGACCAGCGCTACGCCGCCTGGGCCGCCGACACCAACGGTTCGGAATACTACGAGATCCGCATCCGCGACCTGGAAACGGGCGAGGACATCGCGACCCTGACCGATGAAGGCTATGGCTCGCTCGTCTGGGCCAACGATTCACGCACCATCTACTGGGTATGGCGCGACGAGAGCGCCCGCCCGAAACGGGTCTACCGGCAGGCCATCGACTCCACCGAGCGTGAGCTGGTCTATGAAGAATCCGATGACGGCTTCTTCATCGGCGTGGATCGCACGGACGGTGACACCTGGGTCGTGGTCTATACCGGCGATCACACCACCAGCGAGATCCGCCTCTATGACGCCAATGACGCGGCGGCCGAGCCGCTTCTGGTGTCCGAGCGCGAGGAGGGCGTGGAATACTCCCTGACCGAAACCGGCGAGGGCATGTTCATCCGCACCAACCAGGGCGGCGCGGTGGACTTCCAGATCATGCGCGCGCCGGTCGCTGATCCGCGCCGTGAAAACTGGGAAACCTTCATCGAGCACCGACCCGGCACCTATGTGAACGGGCTGATGGGCTTCGAGAACTGGCTGGTGCGTTCAGAACGCGAGAGCGCCCTGCCGCGCATCATCGTGCGCAATGTCGAAAGCGGCGAGGAGTTCGCGATTGCCTTCGAGGAAGAGGCCTATTCGCTGGGCATGAGCGGCGGCTATGAGTTTGCCACCGACGAGATGCGCTTCACCTATGAAAGCCCGTCCACCCCGCGCCAGACGTGGGATTTCAACATGGCCACGCGCGAGCGGACCCTGCGCAAGGAGCAGGAAATCCCCTCTGGCCATAATCCGGACGACTACACCGTGCGCCGCATCAACATCACGGCGCGCGACGGCACGGCGGTACCGGTCACCCTGCTGCACCGGGCCGATACCCCGATCGACGGCTCGGCCCCGCTCCTGCTTTACGGCTACGGCTCGTACGGCATTGCGATTCCGGCCACCTTCTCCATCGGCAACCTGTCACTGGTCGACCGGGGCATGATCTACGCCATCGCCCATATTCGCGGCGGTACGGACAATGGCTACCAGTGGTATCTGGATGGCAAGCTCGATCGCAAGATGAACACCTTCAACGACTTCGTGGATGCTGGCCGGGCACTGGCTGCCGACGGCTATACCAGCGAAGGCCGGATCGTGGCGTTCGGCGGCTCCGCTGGCGGACTTCTGGTCGGCGCGGCGATGAACCAGGCGCCCGAACTCTTCGCGGGCATTATCGGCGCGGTGCCGTTCGTGGATGTCATCAACACCATCTCCGACCCCACCCTGCCGCTGACGCCGCCGGAGTGGAACGAGTGGGGCAACCCCATCACCGACGAAGCGGCGTATGACTACATGCTGTCCTACAGCCCCTACGATCAGGTGACGGCGCAGGACTATCCGCATGTGCTGGCAACCGCCGGTCTCACCGACCCGCGCGTCACCTACTGGGAGCCCGCCAAATGGGTTGCCCGCGTGCGCGAGATGCGCACCGATAACGGCCTCACCCTGTTGCGTACCAATATGGGCGCGGGTCATGGCGGCGCCTCGGGACGCTTTGACAGCCTGCGTGAGCGGGCACAGGACTGGGCCTTTGCGCTGATGGTCGCGGGTCTGGCCGACGCCGAAGCCTCGGCAGATGAGAGCGGCGCGGAGCAATAGCAGTCCCGCATCAGCGCTGACAGGAAAGGCCGGGCGGCGCTGCTGCCCGGCTTTTTCGTGCCTGGTACGGGCCGGTCAGGACCGGCCTCCATGCCACCGGGCGCCTGCGCGCCAAAGAAAAAGGCCCCGGCACGAATGCCGGGGCCCTGATTGGCATGCTCTCTGAAGCCGGAGCGTCAGCCCGCCGCCTGCTCGCGCGCAGTGCGCTCGATCTGGGCACGGCGCTCGGCAGCCTGCTCGTCGGTCATCCCGACCTCGCGGAACTGCTCTCCGTACTCGGTAAAGTAGGCCTGGCAACGCTGCGGGATGGTAATCCGTACCCGCCCGTCCTCGTCGGCCTCGCCGATAACAGTGGCGATCCGGCGTTCGGACTCCACCGACAGGCGGCATTCGTCGATCTGCACCTGCTCGCGCTGGCGTTCGCGGCGAGCCACACCTTCGATCTGTCCGTTCACGAACGTGATCCAGCCATTGGCCTGGTTGCGTGACGACGGGAAGCGCGTGCCCTCGCGGAAAGCGGCCAGCGCGCCCTGATTGTCGTTCATGTTGAAACGGGCCGTGCCCAGCAGAACCCATGCTTCACCCGGCTGGCGCAGGCCACCCCGGTTCAGCGCAGTCTGGAAGGCCTGCGCAGCAGGCTCCCACTGGTTCAGCTGGTAGTGGGCCTCGGCGAGCACCAGGGCGGTCTGGCCATCCTGACGGATTTCCGACAGCTGGCGCAGGACCGGCAGGGCGCGCTGGAACTCGGCAGCCTGACGCCACATATTGGCCAGCAGCTCCACCGTGCGGGCATTGCGCTCCACCCGGCCGGCATTCATCTCGCGCTCCAGAATGGAGGCCCCGCGATAGGGGTTGTCATAATAGCTGTAGTACTGGGCCAGGCGGATGAGCTCTTCACCCTGCGTGAACAGGCCGTTGAGATACATCAGCTTGTTGGCTTCGAACGCCTGCGCTTCCTGATCGGTCCGGGCAAGCAGGCTGACCAGGTTCTGCCAGGCCGTCCGCTCCTGCGGGAACCGGTCCACCTGCTCGCGCACCACGCGCAGCTCGTCGGCCGGCCGGTCAAGCTGCTGGTAGTAGACCAGCATGATCGGATACTCGTTGAGCTGCCGGTTCGGCGTGGCCTGGTACCATTGCTCGGCATAGCGCAGGCCGTCGCGATAGCGTTCGGCCTGGGCATAGGCAATGGCCAGAAGGCGGGCCAGACCGGTATTGATCGTGGCGCCGGCCGCAATGGCCGCTTCCAGTTCACGAATACCTTCGTTCACCCGGTCCATGCTGATCAGGATCTGGCCCAGGTTGATGCGCAGGTCGCGCACTTCCTGCTCGTTCAGGCCACCCGAGTTGATCGCCGAGCGGAAGTCCGAGAGCGTCTGCTCGTAGTTGTCGACCTGGAAGTACAGCCGTCCACGCTGGGCGTACATCACCCCGGCCTCATAGGCACTGGGGTTCATGCCCAGCCCGCGCGTGAAGGTCTGGATGGCGCCCTGGTAGTTTTCCGCCTCGATCTGCTCCTGTGCCTGCAGCACAAGCGTACCGATCTGGGTGGAGAAGGTGCGGCTCTCTGTACTTTGCTCGCGGTCCTGGTCACTGCGGCGCTGGGCCTCGGCCACCGTCCCGATAGCCGTCAGACCGATGCAACCCGATACCAGCACGGCCGCAAGCACACGCCCGATGCCGGTCAGGTTCTGGTTCTGGCGGTTCATCTCGTTACTCCTGTAAAACACCACGTTCGGGCGTCTCGGCACACAGGTGCCCGCTCTAGTTATTGAGAGTGTAGTCAAAGTGAGTGACCACGCCGCGCCGCCATTGTGCCACGCCATCCTGAATACGCGGCTCGTAACGCCAGCGCTCGACGGCACGAATGGTATCGCGCTCGAACACGGAGTTGCTGCAGGTCAGAATGCGCACATTGGTCGGCGTGCCTTCAGGCGTCACGTCGAACGTCACCTCGCACCGGCCTTCCAGTCCACGCTCCTGGGCGCGGACCGGGTAGTTCGGCGGAATGCGCACGAGCGGCTGGGCGTCGCGATCCGACACGTTGAAGCTGATGTCGCCGCCGGCCAGCTGGGGCCGGTCGAACTCCGGCAGCCCGCCCACGATGGTGGACATGCTTTCGGTCGGCGCATCGGAGCGGGCCCGTTCAATCGCGGGCGGCGGAGGCGGAGGCGTGACCTCCTCCACGTCGTCCACATTGACGGTCCGGTCACGTGCCGTGATCTCCTCCGGACGGTCCGCGATGGTGATGCGAAGCTCTTCACCCGCTTCATCAAACCCGGTCGAATCGTCGAAGATCAGAATCTGCATCAGGGTGAACAGAAGGAAGGTGATGATCGCCGCGAGCGGCGCACCTACCAGAAGACGGACAAGACTGGCCATCGTTTAGCTCCTTCCTTCCTAACTGCGCCGGGGCCGCGTCGAGATCGTCACCGGAATCTCCATCTCCTGGAGAAGCTCCTGAACGTCCAGAACGGTTCCAATCGGCGCACCCAGATCGCCCTGGATCATGGCTTCGGCACGAGGATTCTCCTGCCGCAACTGCTCCAGCACGTTTCTGAGCTGGTTCATCTGGTAAACCTGACGGTTCACCCACACTTCGTCATTTGCGGTCACCGCCACCAGAATGGTGGGACGCACGCGGTCCTCGGTCTCGGTCAGCGGACGGGTCACGTCCACGCCGGGCTCCTTCACGAACACGGCCGTCACGATGAAGAAGATCAGCAGGATGAAGACGACGTCGAGCATCGGCGTCATGTTCAGCTCGGCCTCTTCCTCGTCGGTTTCGACCCGGCTTTGTCGGCGCGCCATATTACATACTCCTCGCTACGACTGACCGCCGGAACGGTCGCGATTGATCGATACCGGGATGCCGTTGGCCTGCATCTCGTCCCAGATCTGCACCGTGATGCCATGCCGGGATTCATCGTCCGGCTGGATCAGCACTGCCGAGGCAGGCTGTTCGGCGCGGATCCGCGATACGGCGGCCATCACACGGTCAACCGTGGTCTGCTCCCGGTTCACGAACACCAGATTGCGATCGGTGATCTGAACAAGAATGACCGGATTGGCATCCTGCGGCGGCGTCTCGGACGGAGGAGGCGGGCGCATGTCGATGCCCTCTTCCTGCAGGAAGGTCGCCGTCACGATGAAGAAGATCAGCAGGATGAAGACGATATCCAGCATCGGCGTCATGTTGACGTCAGCTGAGTCGTTCCCGCGGTTCTTACGTCTGCGCATGGGCTACCCCACTTCCAGTTCGTCGGCCAGCTCGTGCACACGGCGCTTGGCCATGCGTTCGATCTGACTGGAGAAAATAAGTCCCGAAAGCGCAGAGACCATGCCGGCCATCGTGGGGATGGTCGCGCGGGCCACGCCCGCTGACATCCCGCGGGCATCCGACGAGCCGGAAATGGCCATCACGTCGAACACCGCCACCATGCCCGTCACCGTACCCAGAAGGCCGAACAGCGGAGCAAGAGCGACAAGCGTCTTGATGAGTTCCACGTTCTGGTCGGCCTTCAGCTTGACCTCCGAAATGAGCTGGTCGCGGATGGCATGGGCGTGCCAGGAGCTATGGTCGCTGCGCGCGCCCCACTCCCGGATCGCCCGGCCAGCCACTCCCTTGTGGGCCAGCCCGAAATAGGCCAGCCGCTCAAGGATGAATGCCCACATCACGAAGGTCAGAGCCATGATCCAGGTAAGGATCGGTCCACCGCGCTCCAGGAATTCCTGCAGGCCGGAAAAGGCGCCTTGGAAATCCATGATTGCTGGTCCCTTCTATCAGGCGCCGCGCTCTTCAGCGTGACGGGCGACGATGCCAGCGGCCTGCTCTTCGAGCGTCTGCTGGGCTCCGCGGGCGAAGCTGGCAGCGAACGAGTGGATGAAGAGCAGCGGAATGGCGGCGATAAGACCCATAACCGTGGTCACGAGGGCCTCGGAGATACCGCC
>ERZ869909.893-NODE-893-length-28197-cov-5.095590_pt1 | contig 28197 bp, 21 predicted proteins | sample MGYA00520892_ERZ869909 | MGnify/ENA primary metagenome ERZ869909 (study PRJEB32215, sample SAMEA104723947) | bioreactor metagenome | biome: bioreactor; feature: anaerobic bioreactor; material: water | place: China | collected 2015-03-12 ...
TGGAAGCGCCGAAGGGCCGGGGCCGGCAGGTCGAGATCGCGGTTGCCGGCGGCACGCTGCTGCTGATCGACGAGAGCTACAACGCCAGCCCGCCAGCATTGCGCGCGGCGCTCGACGTGCTGGCGATGACACGGCCGAAGGCCGGCGGCCGCCGCGTGGTGGTGCTGGGCGACATGCTGGAGCTGGGCGACGGCGCCGCCGAGGCGCACAACGCGCTGGCGCAGCCGATCCAGGCCGCCGGCGCCGATCTGGTGTTCACCGCCGGGCCGAACATGAACCGCATGGCCGAGAGCCTGCCGCGCGCCCTGCAGGGCGGCGCGGCCGACGATACGGCGGCGCTGGCTCCGCTGGTGGGCGCGCTGGTGCATGCCGGCGACGTGGTGCTGGTGAAGGGTAGCCTTGGCATAAAGATGGCGCGGGTGGTGGATGCCCTGCTGGCGCTGCGCACGGGGGAGAACTGACCGATGCTGCCGCTTCTCCTCACCCCGCTGGCCGACCTGTTCAGCCCGTTCAACCTGTTCCGCTACCTGACCTTCCGGACCGGCGGCGCGGTCATCACCGCGCTCGCCATCGCCTTCCTGATGGGCCCGGCCGTCATCGGCTGGCTGAAGGCCAAGCAGCGCGAGGGCCAGCCGATCCGCGAGGACGGGCCGGAAAGCCACCTGCTGACCAAGAAGGGCACGCCGACCATGGGCGGGCTCCTGATCCTTTCGGCGCTGGTGGTTTCGACGCTGCTCTGGGCGCGGCTCGATAATCCCTATGTCTGGATGGTGCTGCTGGTGACGGTGGCCTTCGGCGCCATCGGTTTCGCCGATGATTATGCCAAGGTCTCGAAGCATAACCACAAGGGCGTTTCGGGCCGGGTGCGCATGGGGCTGGGGCTGGTGATCGCGCTGCTGGCCTCGGTCGCCTCGCTCTATATCCACCCGCCGGCGCTGGCCGGGCAACTGGCGGTGCCGCTGTTCAAATCGGTGCTGATCGACATGGGCTGGTTCTTCGTGCCCTTTGCCATGTTCGTCATCGTCGGCGCGGCCAATTCGGTCAATCTGACCGACGGGCTCGACGGGCTGGCGATCATGCCGGTGATGATCGCCGCCGCCACGCTGGGGGTGATCGCCTATGCCGTGGGGCGGGTCGATTTCACCTCCTATCTGGATGTGCATTATGTGCCCGGCACCGGCGAATTGCTGGTCTTCGTGGCGGCGCTGACCGGCGGGGGGCTGGGCTTCCTGTGGTATAACGCGCCGCCGGCGGCGGTGTTCATGGGCGATACCGGCAGCCTGGCGCTGGGCGGCGCGCTGGGGGCGATCGCCGTGGCCACCAAACACGAGATCGTGCTGGGCATCGTCGGCGGGCTGTTCGTCGTCGAGGCGCTGAGCGTGATCATTCAGGTGCTCTATTTCAAGAGCACTGGCAAGCGCGTCTTCCTGATGGCGCCGATCCACCACCATTTCGAAAAGAAGGGTTGGGCCGAGCCACAGATCGTGATTCGATTCTGGATCATCAGCCTGGTGCTGGCGCTGATCGGGCTGGCGACGTTGAAGATCCGCTAGCGCAGCCGCGTCAGCAGCCCCCGGTTTTGGCAATAATCCGGCGTCTGGTCGGCGCCGGCGGCATGGGCATCGAGCCAGCCCTGGCAGGCTTCGGCGCGCTGGCAATTCATGCAGCGAAACACCGCCGAGCGCAGGGTTTCGCCCTGGATCTGCCCCCGGCACAGCGCCTCGGCAAGATCCACCCTCAAGGTATCGGCCATCTGGCCGAACAGATGCGCGTGATGATCGATGCGTGACATCAGACCCATGAGCCACCTCCGCAGGCTGCGGGCGCGGCAACCACCGGCAGCGCCCCGATCCTGCCAGCATGGCAGGGGCGGAGGCAGCGCGCCTTGATGCAGATCAAGCCATTGCGGATGCAACAATGCTGCCTCCGGGGTGCCCGCCGGGGCAGGAGGCCTAGCGGTCGCGCGACGGGTTGATGTGCTTTTTCAGCTTCGAGCGCTGGGCCTTCTTGCGGTCCTTGTAGGGGTTCTGATCGGCGCGCGAGCGCAGATAGAGCCGGATCGGCGTGCCCGGCATGTCGAAGCTCTCGCGCAGCCCGTTGACCAGATAGCGCTCATAGCTCTTGGGCAGATCCTCGGGGTTCGAGCACATGATCACGAAGCCCGGCGGCCGGGTCTTGGCCTGGGTGATGTAGCGCATCTTGATGCGTCGCCCGCCCGGAGCCGGGGGCGGGTGGGCCTCGGTCATCACCGACAGCCACTGATTGAGCCGCGCCGTCGAAACCCGGCGGTTCCAGATCGCATGGGCGCGCAGGATCGCCTCGCGCAGCCGCTCCAGCCCGCGCCCGGTCTTGGCCGAGACGGTGATCAGCGGCGCGCCCTTGAGCTGCGGCAGATGCCGCTCGAAAGCCAGCAGCAGCGCCTTGAGCTTGTCCTGCTTGTCGTCCTCGAGATCCCATTTGTTGACCGCCACCACCACCGCGCGGCCCTCGGTTTCGGCCAGATCGGCGATGCGCAGGTCCTGGGTCTCGAAGGGGATCGCGGCATCCAGCAGCACCACCACCACCTCGGCGAACTTCACCGCGCGCAGCCCGTCGGCGACCGAGAGCTTTTCCAGCTTTTCCTGCACCTTGGCCTTCTTGCGCATGCCGGCGGTATCGAAGATCCGCATCGGCGTTCCGCCCCAGTTGATCGGCAGCGAGATGGCGTCGCGGGTGATCCCGGCCTCGGGGCCGGTCAGCAGCCGGTCCTCGCCCAGAATGGCGTTGATCAGCGTCGATTTGCCGGCATTGGGCCGGCCGATCACCGCCACCTGCAACGGGCGCTTGTCGCTCGGCGCCCAGTCCGGCACGGTATCGGGGTCGGCATCGGGGTCGCCGGTTCCTTCGGCGCCGGTATTGTCGAATTCGCTGTCTTCCTCGACGCTGACATCGGTTTCCGGCGCCTCGGCCTCGGCGCGTTCGGCGAAGCCGGCGGCCAGCGGGCGCAGCATGTGGTAAAGCTCGTCCATGCCCTCGCCATGTTCGGCCGACAGCCGCACCGGCTCGCCCAGACCCAGCGCATAGGCTTCCAGCAGCCCGCCCTCGCCGGCGCGGCCCTCGGCCTTGTTGGCGGCCAGGATGACATGGCGCGCGCGTTTGCGCAGGATATCGGCGAAGATCTCGTCGGCGGGGGTGATGCCGACGCGCGCATCCACCATGAAGAGGCAGATATCGACCATCTCGACGGCGCGTTCGGTCAGCCGGCGCATCCGGCCCTGAAGGCTGTCGTCGGTGACATTCTCCAACCCGGCGGTGTCGATGACCGTGAAGCGCAGATCGCCGAGCTTTGCCGGGCCCTCGCGCAGGTCACGGGTGACGCCCGGCTGATCATCGACCAGCGCCAGCCGCTTGCCCACCAGCCGGTTGAACAGCGTCGATTTGCCGACATTGGGGCGGCCGACCAGGGCCAGGGTGAAACTCATCGCTCCCTCCGGGGGCAGGGTGAAATCAAAGGCGCCCGACATAGGCCATGTCGGGCGCGCTGTAAAGGTGGGGCGGCGGGTGCCCGGTTCAGCGATAGGCGTGCAGCACGCCGTCGCGGCCCAGCACATAGAGCGTGCGATCGACCACGATCGGCGCCGAGGCGGCGCCACCGGGAATTTCGGTCAGATGGACCTGGCTGCCATCGGTCGGATCGAAGCCGCGCAACGCCCCGTCGCCCGAGGCCACCCAGAGCCGCCCGCCGGCCAGAACCGGCCCGTGCTGCGGAAAGATCGTGGTCTGGCGGCGCGGACGCTCGCTGGCGAAAAGCGGCAGTTCCTGCGCCCAGACCGGCTCGCCGCTGCGCGCGTCAAGGCGCATGACCCGGTTCTGGTCGGTGACAAGGAACACCGCGCCCCCCACCGGCCAGACCGGGCTATAGGCGGATTCGCGCGCCGCCCAGAGCGCGCTGCCGGTGCGCGCCTCCAGCGCCACCACCCGGCCCGACTGGTTGGCGGCATAGATCCGTCCGCCATCGACCACTGGGTCGCCGGTGATCGCCGCGATATTGGCATAGGCCGCGCCGGTGCGCCGGCCCAGCACATGGGCGCGCCAGGCATCGGCGCTGTTGGAACGCCGCAGCGCGTAAAGCTCGCCCGCCGTTGTGGGGAAGATCACCAGATCGCCGCTGATCGCCGGCGCCGCGCCGCGCGCCATGGTGGCCAGGCTTTCGGTGCCGTTGACCACCCAGTCCACCCGGCCGGTGGCGGCGTCGATGCTCCACATGGTGCTGTCGGTGGCGCTGACGAAGACCCGGTCGCCCTGCACCGCCGGGGCGCCGGTCAGCGGTGCGTCGAAGCGCAGCCGCCAGAGTTCCTCGCCGGTGGCGGCATCGAGCGCGGCCAGGAAGGCGAAGGCCGAAGCGACATAGAGCCGCCCGCCCGCCACTGCCAGCCCGCCGCCCGAGGCGCCGCCGGCGCGCGCATAATCGGGCGTCAGGTCACGTTGCCAGAGCACCTGCCCGGCGCTTGATGTGGCCTGCACCCGGGCATGGGCATCGAGCGTATAGATGCGCCCGCCCTCGGCCACCGGATCGGTGCTCAGCCGTGCGCGCCGCGCGTCGCCCTCGCCGATATCGACCGACCACACCAGCTGCGGCTGGGCCGAGAGCGCCGGATGCTGCGGGCGCGCGCCGTTGAGGCCCTGACGATGCGTCCAGGCGGCATTGACCGCCTGCGCCGGCAGGCTGATGGGCTGGGCACGGTTGACCAGTTCGGCACCGCCACCCCAGGGGGCGCGGATATCGACGCGCTCGCCTTCCAGGATGAACTCGCGCGAACATGCGCCAAGCGCGCCGACCAGCCCCAGGATTACCGCAAATCTGACCAAGCTCACGCCCGTCCCCCTTCATTGACTGACCGCTTTGCCGGCGCCGGCCGCGGTTGCCTGCACGTTACCCCAGATCGCTGTCGATCTGTCCACCGAGAATCACGATCACCTGCGCGATGCGCCGACGCAGGCCAGAAGTCAGGTCCGGCTCCTCCAGCAGTGCTTCGAACTGGGCCAGCGCCGCCTCGCGCTCGCCGGCCTCCAGTTGCAGGAGCGCCAGTTGTTCCAGCGCCAGCGGCCGGAAGGGCTGCCCCGGAGCGGCCAGCGGTGCCAGCAGCACCTCGCGCTCGCTCACCGGCAGATCGGCGCCGGCGATGATCACCCGCTTCAGCGTCGCCAGTTGCCGGTAGCTGGTGGGCAGGCTGGCATCGGCCTCGACAGCGGCCAGCGCGGCGATGGCGCCCGGCCGGTCCTCGGCTTCGAGCTGTTCGGCCGACAGCAGCAGATTGACGATCCCGGCGCGGCTTTGCCCGGCCCGCCCGGCGCCGGCCTCGCTCCGGGCCAGATCGGCTAGCGCGGTGCGGCGCTGGGCGCCGTCGTCATGCTCAAGCGCTGCCAGCACCGCATCGCCGAAAGCCTGTGCCTGCGATTGCGAGCGCGCCTTGTCCCATTCGTTCCAGCTTGCATAGCCGACAATGCCGATCACCGCCACCACGGCGATCCAGCCATAGCGGCGCATATAGCCGAACAGCTTCTCGCGCTTGAGTTCCTCGTTCACCTCGTCGATGAAACTGTCTGGGTTGCTCACCTGTCGAAACTCCGGCCTGCTGTTCGAATTGCGGCGCAGCGGCGGGGCCGGTTGCGCGGGGATATGCAGCACTCTTAGCCCGAACCCGCGTGGCTTGCCAAGCCTGACGCCTGCGCCGCGCCGCAATCGCGGCGGCAAATCGCACCGCAAGGCGTTCGCCGGCTGCCTGCGCTTTGCAACCTTGTGTTGCAAGAATGTCCGATTGGCGATAATCCGGGCGCTGCCCGCATGCGTATCACTAGAAAATCGCAAGCCAGCCCTTGAATTGCCCAGTTCGAACACGGACATAGCGTTTCGAGCGCGGCGGGGTCGATACAGGCCCAGGATCTGCGTGGCAGGCTCGTGTCCGGCGAGTGAACGGGGGCAGGGCAGTTTCGTGCCGGGCCCCGAATTGATGGATTGAAAGGTTCGCAATGCGTCTGGTTCCGCTGTTCACGGCGATGCTGGTTCTGGTGTCGCTCTACATGATCGTCATGGAACGTGACGCGCTTCTGGCCTTTGCCGGCGCGGTGCCTGCCGTCGCCGAGGAGGTCGAGGAGGCCGAACCGGCGCGTCTGCGCGTTACCGTTCAGCGTTTCAACGAGCGCGAGATCGAAAGCGCCGTGGTGCTGCGCGGGCGCAGCCAGGCGGCGCGCCAGGTCGAGGTGCGGGCCGAAACCTCGGGGCTGGTGGTCTCGCCGCCGTTTCCGCGCGGCAGCACGGTCAGCGCCGGCGACATCCTGTGCGAACTGGACCCCGGCACCCGCCGCGCCAGCCTGGCCGAGGCCGAGGCGCGGCTGGCCGAGGCCGAGATCAACTACAATACCGCCACACGGCTCAGCGAGGGTGGTTTCGCGGCGCAGACCCGCGTTGCCTCGGCCGATGCCGCGCGGCGTTCGGCCATGGCCGGGGTGGAAGCGGCGCGCGCCGAACTGGCCCGGCTGGAGATCCGCGCACCCTTTGACGGCCTGCTGGAGGCCGATACCGCCGAACTGGGTTCGCTGCTCAGCCCCGGCGGGCTTTGCGGCACGGTGATCCGGCTCGATCCGATGGTGCTGGTCGGCTATGCCGCCGAATCCCAGATCGACCGGCTGGCGCTGGGGGCGATGGCCGGGGCGCGGCTGTCGAACGGGCGCGAGGTTATCGGGCGGGTGAGCTTTCTGGCGCGTTCGGCCGATCCGGCGACGCGCACCTTCCGCGTCGAGGTCACGGTGCCCAACCCCGATCTGGCCCTGCGCGAGGGCATGAGCGCCGATATTCTGGTCGCCGCTTCGGCCGAACAGGGGCATCTGGTGCCCGGCTCGGCGCTGACGCTCGACGACGAGGGCCGGCTGGGGCTGCGGCTGATCGACGCCGATAGCCGCACCTTCTTCGCGCCGGTGCGGGTGCTGCGCGACTCGCCGCAGGGCTTCTGGGTGGCCGGGCTTCCGGCCGAGGCCGATGTGGTGGTGGTCGGGCATGAATTCGTCACCGATGGCGTGGTGGTAGAGGCCGTGCGCCGCGAGGCCGGGGAGTAAGCGCATGCACCGCATGATCGATTGGGCCGCCGCGCATGCCCGCATGGTGCTCGCCTGCATCGTGCTGACGCTGGGCGCGGGCATTCTGGCCTATACCGGCCTGCCCAAGGAAGGCGAGCCCGATATCGAGGTGCCGGCGCTGTTCATCTCGGTGCCGTTCCCGGGCATTTCGGCCGTCGACAGCGAATCGCTGCTGATCCGGCCGATGGAGCAGGAACTGAGCGATCTCAATGGCCTGACCCGGATGACCGCGACCGCCGCGCAGAACTATGCCGGTGTGGTGCTGGAGTTCGAATTCGGCTGGGACAAGAACGCCACCATCGCCGAGGTGCGCGACCGCATGAGCCGGGTGGAAAGCAGCTTTCCCAGCGGGTTTGAAACCTATTCCATCAACGAATTCAACTTCTCGCAGTTTCCGGTGGTGATCTTTGCGGTCTCGGGCGATGTGCCCGAGCGCACGCTTCTGCGCGCCGCGCGCGACCTGCGCCGCGCCATCACCAGCGTCGAAGCCGTGCTTTCGGCCGATATCGCCGGGGTGCGCGACGAGATGGTCGAGGTGATCATCGAACCGCTGCGGCTGGAGGCCTATAACGTCACCGCCGGCGAGCTGATCAATGCCGTGACGATGAACAACCAGCTGGTTGCCGCCGGCGAGGTGGAGACCGAAAGCGGGCGCTTCTCGCTCAGCCTGCCGGGCAATTTCGCCTCGGTCCAGGATATCTACGACCTGCCGATCAAGACCAATGGCGACAGCGTGGTGACGCTGGGCGATCTGGCCACCATCCAGTTGACCTTCCAGGACCGGGCTGGCACCGCGCGCTTCGATGGCGCACCGACGCTGGCCATTCAGGTCGTCAAGCGCAAGGGCTACAACCTCATCGGCTCGGTCGAGGAGGTGCGCGCCGCGGTCGAGGCCGAGGTCGCCTCCTGGCCCGAGGAACTGCGCGCCGCGGTGCAGGTGACCCCGGCGCTGGACCGTTCCTGGCAGGTGGAATCGATGATCGCCCAGCTGGAAGGCTCGGTGCTTACCGCCATCGCGCTGGTGATGATCGTGGTGCTGGCGGCGCTCGGCACGCGCTCGGCGCTGCTGGTGGGTTTCGCCATTCCGACCTCGTTCTTCCTGTGCTTCATCCTGCTGGGGCTTCTGGGGGTGACGATCTCGAATATCGTCATGTTCGGTCTGATCCTCGCGGTGGGACTGCTGGTCGATGGCGCGGTGGTGGTGACCGAATATGCCGACAAGCGCATCGCCGCCGGTGACGGGCCGATGAAGGCCTATACCTCGGCCGCAAAGCGCATGTTCTGGCCGATCATCGCCTCGACGGCGACGACACTTTGCGCCTTCGGGCCGATGCTGTTCTGGCCCGGCGTGGCCGGCGAGTTCATGGGCATGCTGCCGCTGACGCTGATCTTCGTGTTGACGGCTTCGCTGGTGGTGGCGCTGATCTTCCTGCCGATCATGGGCGGCGTGGCCGGGCGCATCTCGCGCCGGCTGGAGAACGGCGCAACGCTGCTGCGCCGGCTACCCTGGCTGATGCGGCTGCCCTTCCTGGCCGGCGCCATGGCGCTGCTGTCGGGCGGCGCGCTGGTGCTGCTCAACCCGGCACTGGCCGGCATGGGCGGGGCGAGCGGCATCATGCGGTTCCTGCCCGGCGGGATGATGATGATTCTGGGCGCCATGGCCATGTCGGTGACGCTGGGCGCGGTGCTGCCCCGGCGCCAGCCCAAGCGGGTCGAGGCCGGGCACCGGCGGACGCTGTTTGGCCATTTCATCAAGCTGATCACCGGTAATCCGGTGATGCCCTTCGTCGCCGTGGCGGCGGTGATCGTGCTGGTGATGCAGATCTTCTCCTACTACGGCGAGAACAATTACGGCGTTGAATTCTTTGCCGAAACCGAGCCCGAGCAGGGCATCGTCTATGTCCGGGCGCGCGGCAACCTGTCGCTGGCCGAAAAGGATGCGCTGCTGCGCCAGGTCGAGGAAATCGTGCTGGCCGAGCCCGGTGTGGCCTCCAGTTTCGCCTTTGCCGGGGCCGGGGGGCTCAATGCCAATACCGCCGGCGCGCCGGCACCGCGCGATGCCGTCGGCCAGATCCAGTTCGAACTGCTGAACTGGGACGATCGCGGCGATGACCGCAACCTGCGCGGGCAGGTGGTGCTGGACCGGATGCAGGCCCAGTTCGACCGCCTGCCGGGCATCTACACCGAATACATGATCATGTCCGGTGGTCCGGCGGGCCAGAAGCCGGTGCATCTGCGGCTGACCGGAAATGATTTCGACGCGTTGGATGCCGCCGTCGAAACCGTGGTCGAGCGGATGCGTGCGCTGCCCGGCATCGTGGATATCGAGGATACCCGACCGCTGCCCGGGATCGACTGGGAAATCCGCGTCGATATCGGGCGCGCGGGGCGGTTCGGCGCCGATGTCGCCACCGTGGGCGGCATGGTGCAGCTGGTCACCCGTGGGCTGATGCTCGATACCATGCGGGTGGACAGTTCCGACGAAGAAATCGAGATCCGCGTGCGCCTGCCCGAGGGCGACCGGCTGCTGAGCACGCTCGACACATTGCGCGTGCAGACCCGCGCCGGGCTGGTGCCGCTGTCGAATTTCGTCAGCCGCGAGCCGGTGCCGCTGCGTGGCCAGATCGACCGCTTCAACGAACAGCGCTATTTCGACGTCAAGGCGGCCGTGACTGCGGATCTGTTCAGCGTCAACGATGCCGAGGGCAATACGCTGCGCATTCTGACCCGGCCCCAGATCGACCCGCGTGAGCATGAGGCCGGCAGCGCCGAGGCCCGCGCCGCCGAGACCCTGCGCGACGAGATCCGTGCCGCCGGGCAGCGGCTGGTGCCGATCAACCCCTCCGAGCGTATCGAGGTTCTGACCCGCTGGCTGACCGAGGATGAACCCCTGCCCGAGGGCGTCGCCTGGTCCTGGACCGGCGAGCAGCAGGACCAGGAAGAAGCCACCGAGTTTCTGGTCGTGGCCTTCAGCGCCGCGCTGGGGCTGATGTTCCTGATCCTGCTGGCGCAGTTCAACAGTTTTTACAACGCGGTTCTGGTGCTCCTGGCGGTGATCCTGTCCACCGCCGGGGTGCTGGTGGGCATGCTGGTGATGGCGCAGCCCTTCTCGGTCATCATGACCGGCACCGGCATCATGGCGCTGGCCGGGATCGTGGTGAACAACAACATCGTGCTGATCGACACATATCAGGAATATGCACGCTACATGCCGCGCATCGAGGCGATTATCCGCACCGCCGAGGCGCGCATCCGCCCGGTTCTGCTGACCACGATCACCACCATGGCCGGCCTGACGCCGATGATGCTGGGGGTGTCGATCGACTTCTTCGGCGGCGGCTTCACCATCGACGCCCCGGCCGCCATGTGGTGGAAACAGCTGGCGACGGCGGTGGTGTTCGGGCTGGGCATCGCCACCATCCTGACGCTGATCCTGACGCCCTCGCTGCTGGCGGCGCGCGTCTGGGTGGAGGCCGGCGCGGCGGCTGTCGGGCCAAGGCTGGCGGCGCTGCGGCGCGGCCGGGCGCAGGACGACCGGCTGCTCAAGCGCCAGACCCGTCAGGTGCGCCATGCCGAGATCGTCTGGGACCCGCTGGCCCCGCCTGCCAGCCCCGCCCGCCTGGCCGATACGCCCGCCGAGCGCCCGATGCCGGCAGCGGCGGGCGAGAACGACGACAAAGGCAATACGCCTGGCGACAAACCCTCCGGCCCGCCGCTGCGCGCCGCCGAATAGGGCGGGCGCGGCGCCTTGCGGCGGCCTGCGCGCTGCGCCATGCTCGCGCCGATCTGACCGGAGCCCGACGCCGTGACCGCCGCCCCCATCCTGCATGCCCGCCTGCCATTTCATGTCTGGGAAGACCCGCGTCTGGCCCGGCTGCCCGGCATCCAGCCGCTCGACCCGGATGACTGGCTGCGCATCGACAGCGCCTATGGCGCGCAGATGGCCGAGCGCGAGCGGCTGATCGCCGAGCATCCCGAAAAGGTGCATGCGCTTCTGCCGCAGGCCGAAGCCGCCGCGCGCGAATTGTACGGCATGATCACCGCCCGCCTGCCCGCCCTGGGCTTCCGGCGCGAAGCCGATGGCTGGCACTGCCCCGATGGCCGGCTGGTGGCGGATGCGCCCGATACGCCGCTCCTGACCCTCGGGCGGCTGGTGCAGGAAGATCTGTGCATCCTTGAGGATGGACCCGAGGGCCATCATGTGTTGAGCGGCGCGATCCTGTGTTTCCCGGCGAGTTGGACCCTGGCGCAGAAGATCGGCCGCGATCTGATCGGCATTCACCGACCGGTTGCCAGCTATGGCGCTGATATGGCCCGGCGGGTGCAGCGGCTGTTCGATGCCATCCGCCCGGAACAGCCGCTCTGGCGCGCCAATGTGCTGGATTATGCCGATCCGGCCCTGTTTCAGCCGCGCCGTGAGGGCGAGGAACGCCCCGCCGGCAGCAAGGAAGGCGGGTTCATCCGCTCCGAGCGCCAATGCCTGTTGCGCCTGCCGCAAAGCCGTGCGGTGGTGTTTTCGATCCATACCTATCTGATCGACCGCGCCAGCCTTGCCCCGGAATCGGAAGCGGCGTTCCGCGCCCATCGTGATGCGCACTGAGCCACAGCCCCGCGATGAGCCGCAGCCCCGGCGGGGGTGACCTCAGAAGAGGCCCAGAAGCGGCGCCAACAGCAAGCCGCTCAGCAATAGCGTCAGCACGCTTGCGACGCGCGCCAGTTGCAGCGGGCGGCTGGCCGGGGCCCTGGTGCCGGCGGTTTCGGGCGTGGCGCGCGCGCGCAGGGCCTGGGCCAGTTTCTCGTCCTGACGATAGAGGCGCGGCAGTGCCGCCGGCTGGCGCCCGGTGCCAAAGAGCCGTCCCGATGATCGCTGCGGCGGGCGGGCAGCCGGGAAGGCATCGCCACCGGTCCGCATGCCGCCACGCGCGCCGGTGGCAGCTGGGGTATGTTCGGGGGCTGCGCGCGCCGGCGCCGTCTGTGCGGGCCAGTCATCCTCGGCCCAATCAGTGCTTGGTGATTGCCTGGCCTGTGGCGCGGCGGGTTCGTCATGCGGCAGGATTTCGCCCGACAGAGCCGGCGGGAGCAGGGGGTCATGCCGCGCAGGGGCAGGGGCAGGGGCATCGCGCGGGGCCGGGGCCGGTGGCGGGGCCACTTGCCGGGGCGGATTTGTCGTCGGTGCCGCGCCCTGCTGGGATGGCTCGCTGGCCGGGGAGAGCGACCAATCGGCCAGCGCCGGGCGATCGGCCACCGCATGGGCATGGGCGCTCAGGCTCAGCACATTCGCCGGGTCGCCGCCGTCAAGCAGGGTCTCGGCCCGGCTGGCCAGGAATTCCTCGCAGGTGAAGGCCACGGCGCCGGGTTGCCAGACTACGGCGCGTGGTGGCGTCGCCTCGATTACCGCTTCCAGCATGGCGCGGCATTCGCCGGCGAGCTGCGCAAAGGCATCGGGCGGATCGTCCGAGCGGCGCCCGCCGCGGGCGCGCAACAGCACGCTGAGCGCATAGCGATGGTTGCGCAGCGCATGCAACACCCGGCCGCGCGCCATATCGGCCACCACCTGCCCCTCGTCGCCGGAGATGCCTTCGCCCGCCGGGCGCGGCGCGGCGCTGCCCTGGCTGCGCGGCAGTGCCCGGCGCGGCCGAAGCGCCCCCTCGAAGGCGCGCGCCGGCAGCGGCTGGTCGCTTTGCGTCAGGATCAGCTCATAACCCTCGAAACGCAGGCGCAGGGTCGGCCCCTTGAGCTGCACGCCGCTCACCGCGCGCCCTTCAAGATAGAGGTCATGCAGCAGGAATTGCAGCACATGCGGCAATACGGGCGACTGCGGCCCGTAAAGCAATGTCGCCCCGACATATCCGTTTCGCGTGCGCATCGTTCCTTTCCTGCAAGGCGCCGGGTTGGGCACCCGGTTTGCCCGATCCCAAGCCTAGGGGTGGGGGCGGAACGAAACAAGAAACGAATGCACGAAACTTTAACGGTTTGGCGGAACCTGCCGATGGGGCCCCCGCCGGCCGGAGCGCAGCACGGAAAAAGCCCCCCGCTTGCGCGAGGGGCCTTTCGTCGCGTGCGATCTGGCGATCAGACGCTGTAATAGAGCTGGTATTCCACCGGATGCGGGGTGTGCTCGTAGGCATAGACCTCTTCCCACTTGAGCGCCATGTAGCCCTCAAGCTGGTCCTTGGTGAACACATCGCCGGCCAGCAGGAAGTCGTGATCCTCGGCCAGGGCTTCCAGCGCTTCACGCAGCGAGCCGCAGACGGTGGGGATTTCGGCCAGTTCCTCGGGCGGCAGGTCATAGAGATCCTTGTCCGAAGCGGGGCCCGGGTCGATCTTGTTCTTGATCCCGTCGAGCCCGGCCATCAGCAGCGCGGCAAAGGCCAGATAGGGGTTGGCGGCGGGGTCGGGGAAACGGGCCTCGACGCGCTTGGCTTTCGGCGATTCGGTCCAGGGAATACGCACGCAGCCCGAGCGGTTGCGGGCCGAATAGGCGCGCAGCACCGGCGCCTCGAAGCCCGGGATCAGCCGCTTGTAGCTGTTGGTCGAGGGGTTGGTCAGCGCATTGAGCGCCTTGGCATGCTTGAGCACCCCCCCGATGAACCACAGCGCTTCCTGGCTGAGATCGGCATATTTGTCGCCGGCGAACAGCGGCTTGCCCTCTTTCCAGATCGACATGTTGACATGCATGCCGCTGCCGTTGTCGCCCTTCATGGGCTTGGGCATGAAGGTCGCGGTCTTGCCATAGGCATGGGCGACATTGTGGATGACATACTTGTATTTCTGGATGTTGTCGGCCTGCTCGGTCAGCCCGCCGAAGATCAGCCCCAGCTCGTGCTGGCAGGTGGCGACCTCGTGGTGGTGCTTGTCGACCTTCATGCCCATATGCTTCATGGTCGAAAGCATTTCCGAGCGGATGTCCTGGGCGTCGTCGATCGGGTTGACCGGGAAATAGCCGCCCTTGTGGCCGGCGCGATGCGCCAGGTTGCCTGAGTCGAACTCGGCATCGGTGTTCCAGGCAGCGGCTTCGGCATCGATCTGATAGGCCACTTTCGACGGCGTCACCGAATAGCGCACATCGTCAAAGAGGAAGAACTCGGCTTCCGGGCCGAAATAGGCCGCATCGCCGATCCCCGAGGATTTCAGATAGGCCTCGGCCTTGAGCGCGGTGGAGCGCGGGTCGCGGCTGTAGGGCTCGCCGGTGTCGGGCTCGACGACGTTGCAATGCAGGCACAGCGTCTTTTCGGCATAGAACGGGTCGATATAGGCGCTGTCGGTATCGGCCATCAGCTTCATGTCGGACTGGTCAATGGATTTCCAGCCGGCCACCGAGGAGCCGTCGAACATGAACCCTTCTTCCAGGAAGTCCTGATCGACCAGATCGGCGATGACGGTAACGTGCTGCAGCTTGCCGCGCGGGTCGGTGAAGCGGATATCGACATATTCGACCCCTTCATCCTTGATCGTATTCAGAACCTTTTCGACACTCATGTGTTTTCCCCTGGATTTGTGGAAAGACGGATTGTTCGCAACTCAGACCGCGTCTTCGCCGGTCTCGCCGGTGCGGATGCGGATGACCTGTTCGACCGGGCTGACGAAGATCTTGCCATCGCCGATCTTGTCGGTGCGCGCCGCGGCGATGATCGCCTCAATGGCGGGTTCGACCATGTCGTCCACCACCACCACCTCGACCTTCACCTTGGGCAGGAAATCGACGACATATTCGGCGCCCCGATACAGCTCGGTATGCCCCTTCTGCCGGCCGAAGCCCTTCACCTCGATCACGCTCAGGCCCTGGATGCCGATGTCCTGAAGCGCTTCCTTCACCTCGTCCAGCTTGAACGGCTTGATGATGGCCTCGATCTTCTTCATGCGCTTCCTCCTGGGCATCGGCGACCCGGGCATGCCGGACTTGCGCCCAGTGACCATGTTCCCTGTGCCGGGACAATCGTTTAGCCTGCCGCCCTGCCGGCTTTCGCCATGGGGATCGGGCGAAAAGCGGTCAATGCACATATTTTAGGCAGTTGGTGTGTTTTTCGGGCGGAATACGAACGCAATAGGGGCGAAAATGACCGAAATCCTGACATCTGCCCAAATGCGCGCCATCGAGCAGGCGGCCATCGAGTCGCGCCGGGTGAGCGGTCTGGCGCTGATGGAGCGCGCCGGCGAGGGGGTGGCGGCGGCGATAGAGGCGCGCTGGGGCAATGGTGCCCGGCGGGCGGTGGTGCTTTGCGGGCCGGGCAACAATGGCGGCGATGGTTATGTGGTGGCGCGGTTGCTGGCGGCGCGCGGCTGGCGGGTGGCGTTGCACGCGCTGGCCCCGCCCGCGACCGAGGATGCCAGCGCCAATGCCCGCCGCTGGAGTGGCGCCACCGGCACGCTTGATACACTGACGCCCGAGGCGCTTTGTGGCGCGGTGGTGGTGGATGCGCTTTTCGGCACCGGGCTGGCGCGGCCAGTGGCGCCGGCGGTCTGGGGTGCGCTGGCGCTGGCCGGACAGCAGGGCGCGGCGCTGGTGGCGGTGGATATCCTGTCAGGGCTTTGCGCCGATACCGGACAGTTGCGTGGCGAGGGGGCGCCGCCGGTGCAGGGTGCGGCGCTGACCGTCACTTTTCAGGCACCCAAACGCGGGCACCTGCTGTTGCCCGGTGCCGGGTTGAGCGGCGATCTGGCGGTGGTGGATATCGGGCTTGGCGATGAATTGCGGGGCTTGGCGCAGCGCGAGGGCGCGGCGGTTCTGACGTCTGTGGCTGCGCCCGGCGCGCGGTTGAACAAGGGCGGCGGGCACAAGTTCGACCATGGCCATGCGCTGGTTCTGGGCGGTGGTGTCGGACGTGGCGGCGCTGGGCGGCTGGCGGCGCGGGCAGCGCTGCGCATCGGTGCCGGGCTGGTGACGCTGGCCTGCCCGCCGGCGGCGCTGATCGAAAACGCTGCGCGGCTCGATGCGGTGATGCTGGCGCCCTTGCGCGATGCGCCGGCGCTGGTGCGCCTGCTGGAGGATGCGCGGTTTCGCGCGCTCTGTCTGGGCCCGGGCCTGGGGCTGGGCACGCGCGAGGCGGCGCTGGTGGCAGCCGTGCTGGAAAGCCGGCGGCCTTGCGTGCTGGATGCCGACGCGCTCAGCCTGATCGCCCGTGATGCGCGTCTGCGCGCCGCGCTGCATGGCGGTTGTGTGCTGACGCCCCATACCGGCGAATTCGCCCGGCTCTGGCCCGATCTGGGGCGCGCGCTGGCCGAGGGGCGCATCGGCAAGGTCGAGGCGGTGATGCAGGCCGCCACCGAGAGCGGCGCCACGGTGCTGCTCAAAGGCGCCGATACGGTGATCGCCGAGCCCGATGGCTGGCCGCAGGTCCATGCTGCGCTGCGCGAACGCGCCACCCCCTGGCTGGCGACCGCGGGGTCGGGGGATGTGCTGGCGGGGCTGATCGCCGGGCTGCTGGCGCGCGGCTGGCCCGGCGCCGATGCGGCGGCGGCGGCAAGCTGGCTGCATGTGGAATGCGCCCGCGCGATCGGGCCGGGGCTGATCTCCGAGGATCTGCCGGAGGCGCTGCCGGGCGTATTGCGGCAGGTGTTGCGGGCGCCCGCGCCTCAGTGAAACGTCGGTGAGACGCTGGGCAATTCGGCCTCGGCCGGCGCGCCGAAGGGTTGCGGCGCGCGGGTCTGTTCGCTGGCCAGTGCAAAACCCTGGCTGAGCACCAGTTGCGGCGTGTCGAAATGCAGCCGCACCAGCCGCAGCAGCCCGCGTTTGCGGCGCAGAACGCGCAGCCCATCGACCAGCGAACCGGCCGGGGTCAGGATGCTGTCGCTTTCATAAAGCACCTGCGCGCGCCAATCGGCCACCGCCACCTGCTGCATGGACGGCAGGTTCAGCAGCGGCGGCCCGGCGGTGGGGTCGGCGCCCTCGGGCCAGAAGCCGATCAGGTCGATATCGCAGGCCACCAGCGTCGAAGTGCCGCGCAGCTCCACCAGCCCGTTGTCGCGCGTCAGCACGCGGTCACCGGCCAGCAGGGCTTCCACCGGTCGCTCGCCCTCGTCGGTCATGACCGGCGTGCCCTCGACGAATCCGGTCGGCCTTTCATGCTGATGCACGACCGGGATCGACAGGGACTTGAGTTGCAGAAGCTGCGGCATGATACGGGTTCCTGATACGCTTCGTTAACCATGGCCGGGCTTCATGGCGTAAATTTGGCGCCAATCCCTCATTTGTGCGGCGATTCCCTCTCGCATCGGGGCATTTCTCTTGCTAGAAGGCGCGCGATTTCGGCGCTGCCTTCGGGGCAGGGCCGGGCAGGGTATTCGCGGGTGTGGCGAAATTGGCAGACGCACCAGATTTAGGTTCTGGCGCCGCAAGGCGTGGGGGTTCAAGTCCCTCCACCCGCACCAGATGAAACAAAGGGAAGACAAGATGCAGCTCACCGAGACCCTCAACGAAGGCCTCAAGCGCGGCTACCAGATCACCGTCACCGCCGCCGAACTTGAGGCGAAGGTGAATGAAAAGCTGGTCGAGGCGCAGCCCGACATCGAGATGAAAGGCTTTCGCAAGGGCAAGGTGCCAATGGCGCTGCTGAAGAAGCAGTTCGGCGAGCGGGTGCTGGGCGAGGCCATCCAGGAAACCGTCGATGGCGCCATGCGCGAGCATTTCGACGCTTCGGGCGATCGTCCGGCGATGCAGCCGAAGATCGAGATGAAGGACGGCGAGAACTGGAAAGAGGGCGATGATGTCGTCGTCGATCTGAGCTACGAGGCCCTGCCCGCGATCGCCGAGCCGGATTTCTCGGCCATCGCGCTGGAGCGTCTGGTGGTCAAGGCCGATGATGCCGCCGTCGAGGAAGCGCTGGAAAGCCTGGCCAAATCGGCGCAGAATTTCGAGGCCAAGAAGGGCGCCGCCAAGAACGGCGATCAGGTGGTGTTCGATTTCACCGGCCGCATCGACGGTGAGGCCTTCGAGGGCGGCACCGCGCAGGATTACCCGCTGGTGCTGGGTTCGGGCCAGTTCATCCCGGGCTTCGAGGAGCAACTGGTCGGCGCCAAGGCCGGTCAAAGCCGCGATGTCACCGTCAGCTTCCCCGAGAATTACGGCGCCGCCAATCTGGCCGGCAAGGAAGCCGTGTTCGAATGCGCCGTCAAGGAGGTCAAGGGCCCGGTCGCGGCGGTGGTCGATGACGAATTCGCCAAGGGTTACGGCGCCGATTCGCTCGATGCGCTGAAGGGCCAGATCCGTGAGCGCCTTGAGGCCGAATATGCCCAGGCCGCACGCGCCGTGCTCAAGCGCTCGCTGCTGGATCAACTGGACGAGAAGATCGCCTTCGATCTGCCGCCCAGCCTGGTCGATGCCGAGGCCGCGCAGATCGCGCATCAGCTCTGGCATGACGAGAACCCGCATGTCCACGATCACAACCACCCCGAGATCGAGGCCACCGACGAGCATCGCAAACTGGCCGAGCGCCGGGTGAAGCTGGGCCTGCTGCTGGCCGAGGTGGGCCGTCAGGCCGAGGTCGAGGTGACCGATGCCGAGATGACCCAGGCGGTGCTCAATCAGGCGCGCCAGTATCCGGGCCAGGAGCGCCAGTTCTTCGAATTCGTGCAGAAGAACCCGCAGATGCAGCAGCAGCTGCGCGCGCCGATCTTCGAGGACAAGGTGGTCGATCTGATCGCCGGCAAGGTCAGCGTCGCCGAGAAGGAAGTCTCGAAGGACGATCTGCAAGCGGCTATCGAAGCGCTGGAAAGCGAAGACTGATCTCGCCTGTCTTGTGGCAGGAATAGCAAGAGGCCCCCGGTGCGAACCGGGGGCCTTTTTCGTGGCGTCGGTGGCGGGTGCGGGTGGCGGGTGCGGGTGGCTTGCGCCGGGCCGGGTGGCAGGCGATAAGCGGGCATGGCCAGGAACCAGCCCCAGTTCACCTGCACCGAATGCGGCGCCGTCCATCGCAAATGGTCGGGGCGCTGCGATGCCTGCGGGGCGTGGAACTCGATCATCGAGGAAGCGCCGCTTTCGGCCGGGCCGCGCCCGCTGGGCGGCAAGGGCCGGGCCATCGCGCTTTCCAGCCTGACCGCGCAAGAGGCGCCGCCGCCGCGCGTGCTGTCACAACTGGCCGAACTTGACCGGGTGCTGGGTGGCGGGCTGGTGCCGGCCTCGGCGATTCTGGTCGGCGGCGATCCGGGCATCGGCAAATCGACGCTGCTGTTGCAGGCCACGGCGGCTTTCGCGCGCGCCGGGCTTGATTGCCTCTATATCTCGGGCGAGGAAGCCGCCGCGCAGGTGCGCATGCGCGCCCAGCGGCTGGGGCTGGGCGCGGCGCCGGTGCGCTTGGGCGCCGAGACCAATCTGCGCGACATCCTGACCACGCTCGATACCGAGCGCCCCGATCTGGTGGTGATCGATTCGATCCAGACCATGTGGCTGGACAGCGTGGAAAGCGCGCCGGGTTCGGTGGCACAGCTGCGCGCCGCCTCGCATGAGCTGGTCAGCTTCGCCAAGCGGCGCGGGGTTTCGGTGGTGCTGGTCGGCCATGTCACCAAGGAAGGCCAGATCGCCGGGCCGCGGGTGATTGAGCATATGGTCGATTGTGTGCTCTATTTCGAGGGCGAGCGCGGGCATCAGTTCCGTATCCTGCGCGCGGTGAAGAACCGTTTCGGCCCCGCCGACGAGATCGGCGTTTTCGAGATGACCGGCGCCGGGCTGGCCGAGGTCACCAATCCATCGGCGCTGTTTCTGTCCGAGCGCGGCGAGCCGGCGGCAGGCTCGGTGGTCTTTGCCGGCATCGAGGGCACGCGCCCCATGCTGACCGAAATTCAGGCGCTGGTCGCGCCTTCCAACCTGTCGATGCCGCGCCGCACGGTGGTCGGGCTCGATGGCGGGCGGCTTTCGACCATTCTGGCGGTGCTGGAGGCGCGCTGCGGCATCCCGTTCGCCGGGCTCGATATCTTTCTCAATGTCGCCGGCGGCATGCGGGTCAATGAACCGGCGGCCGATCTGGCGGTGGCGGCGGCGCTGCTTTCCGCCCGCGAGGACATTGCTCTGCCCGCCGAAACGGTTGTTTTCGGGGAAATTTCGCTCTCGGGCGCGCTGCGGCCGGTCGGACAGGCGGAAAACAGGTTGAAAGAGGCGGCAAAACTTGGTTTCACCAGCGCCATGTTGCCTGCTGGTGGCAAGCCGGGCGGTGCGGCGGGTGTGACGCTGCGCGAGATGGCTGACCTGACCGGATTCGTAGGCGAGGTTTTCGGCGCGGGCTAGCGCCAACAGGAGACAGATTGATGGATGCCTTCACCCTGGTAGATGGCGTGGTGGCGCTGGTGATCGTTGTTTCGGCGATCCTGGCCTATTCGCGCGGGCTGGTTCGCGAGACTCTGGCAATTCTGGGCTGGGTCGCGGCGGCGATCCTGGCCTTCGTGCTTGCGCCCTCGGTCGAGCCGCTGATGCGCGAGATCCCCTATCTGGGCAATATTCTGGGCGAAAGCTGCGAGTTGACCATCATCGCGGCCTTTGCGGCGGTTTTTGCCGTGGTGCTGATGCTGGTGGCGCTGTTCACCCCGGTGTTCTCCAGTCTGATCCGCAATTCGGCGCTGGGCGGCATTGATCAGGGGCTGGGCTTCTTCTTCGGGGTGCTGCGCGGCATCATCCTGGTGGCCGTGGCGCTGCTGGTCTTCGAGCGCGCGGTGCCGCCGGGCACGGTGGAGATGGTCGATAACAGCCGTTCGGCGGCGGTTTTCGGGCGCGTGCAGGGGGCGATCACCGATGCCATGCCGGAAGATGCGCCCAACTGGATCGTCGAGCGCTACGAGGATCTGATCAGCGCCTGCGTGCGCTGATCGCGCCCCGCCCGAAGCGGCGCGTTGCGGTCAATTTGTCGTGCTGCGGTGGCATGGGCTTGCCTGTGCCCCGGCTTCGGCCTAAAGGGGGCGCAACCCGCAGCTTCGAGGATCGGTGCCCATGCAGCCCTGGCTCAGCCATCCCTTCGACGATGACAAGCTGAAGGAGGAATGCGGCATCTTCGGCGCCATCGGCGTGCAGGATGCGGCCAATTTCGTCGCCCTCGGCCTGCACGCGCTTCAGCATCGCGGCCAGGAGGCAGGCGGCATCATCACCCATTCCGCCGAACACGGGTTCCAGTCGGCGCATCGCTTCGGACTGGTGCGTGACAATTTCACCTCGGCGCGGCTGATGGAAACCCTGCCCGGCACCATCGGCATCGGCCATGTGCGCTATTCCACCGCCGGCTCCAAGGGCGCCACCGCGATCCGCGACGTGCAGCCCTTCTTCGGCGAATTCGCCATGGGCGGGGCGGCCATCGCGCATAACGGTAATATCACCAATGCCGAGGCCATCCGGCGCGAGCTGATCGAGCGCGGCTCGATCTTCCAGTCCTCATCGGACAGCGAATGCATCGTGCATCTGATGGCGCGTTCGATCCAGAAGAACATCCCCGAACGCATGAAGGATGCGCTGCGCCGTATTGAGGGCGCATTTTCCATCGTCGCCATGACCCGCACCAAGCTGATCGGCGTGCGCGATGCGCTGGGCGTGCGGCCGCTGGTGCTGGGCCGGATCGGCCCGGAGGCCGATTGCGGCTGGGCGCTGGCCTCGGAAACCTGCGCGCTCGATATCATCGGCGCCGAATTCGTGCGCGAGATCGAACCCGGCGAGATGGTGGTGATTGATCGCCATGGGGTGACGTCCTCGCGCCCCTTCGAGCGTCAGGCGCCACGGTTCTGCATCTTCGAGCAGGTCTATTTCTCGCGCCCCGATTCGATCATCGGTGGCCAGTCGGTCTATGAAACCCGTCGCCGCATCGGCGTGGAGCTGGCCCGCGAAGCCCCGGTGGAGGCCGATCTGGTCTGCCCGGTGCCCGACAGCGGCACCCCGGCGGCGATCGGCTACAGCCAGGAATCGGGCATCCCCTATGCCATGGGGATCGTGCGCAACCAGTATATGGGCCGCACCTTCATCGAACCCAGCGAGCAGATCCGCAACATGGGTGTGCGCCTCAAGCTGAACGTGAACCGCGCGCTGGTCGCCGGCAAGCGTATCGTGCTGGTCGATGACAGCGTGGTGCGGGGCACCACCAGCCAGAAGATCAAGGAAATGATCCTGGAGGCCGGCGCCAGCGAGGTGCATTTCCGCATCGCCTCCCCGCCGACCGCCTGGCCCTGTTTTTACGGCGTCGATACGCCCGAACGCTCCAAGCTTCTGGCCGCGCGGATGAGCGAGGACGAGATGCGCGATTTCATCGGCGTCGAAAGCCTCAAATTCGTTTCGCTCGACGGGCTTTACCGTGCTGCCGGCGAGGCGGGCGGGCGCAATACCGGCTGTCCGCAGTTCTGCGATGCCTGTTTCTCGGGCGATTACCCGGTGGCACCCTCGGACATGATCGCGCGCGGCTTCGGCGCCGACGCCGCCGAATAATCGCCATCGGCGCTGCGCGGATGCGGGGCGATTGCCCATTGCACCTGCTGTCGGCGCGGGGTCAAATGCCGCGAACGCAGGCTCCGCCGCTTCGCCGGCTATGGCCGCGTCACCTGCAAGGCACCGACCGGAGACCCCGATGACCGACAAGACCGCCGCCCTCGATGCGCTCGCAGCCCTGCTGGGCAACCGGCTCAACCGCTCGCAATCCGACCGGGATCTGCATGGCCGCTCGGAAAGTCATTTTCCGCTGATGCCGCCCGATGCCGTGGCCTATCCCGAGACCACGGCCGAGGTGGCCGAGATCGTGAAGATCTGCGCCGCGGCCGGGCTGCCGGTGATCGGCTGGGGGGCGGGCACCTCGCTGGAGGGTCATGCCATCGCCCCGCGCGGCGGCGTGACGGTGGATTTCTCGCGCATGAACCGGGTGCTGAATGTGCTGCCCGAGGACATGCTGGCGGTGGTGCAGCCGGGGCTGACGCGCGAGGAACTCAATACCGAACTGCGCGCCACGGGGCTGTTCTTCCCGGTCGATCCCGGCGCCAATGCCTCGCTCGGCGGCATGGCGGCAACCCGTGCCTCGGGCACCACGGCGGTGCGCTACGGCACGATGCGCGCCAATGTGCTGGCGCTGGAAGTGGTGCTGGCCGACGGGCGCATCATCCGCACCGGCACGCGGGCGCCGAAATCCTCCACCGGCTATGACCTGACGGGGCTTTTCGTCGGTGCCGAGGGCACGCTGGGGCTGATCACCGAACTGACGCTGAAGCTGCATGGCCAGCCCGAGGCCGTCAGCGCCGCCGTCTGCGCCTTCGACGACATGGAAGGCGCGGTGAATACCGTCATTGCCACCATCCAGTCGGGCATTCCCATGGCGCGGATCGAATTCGTCGATCGCGCCTCGGCGGTGGCTTTCAACGCGCAGTCGCAGGCCGGCTGGCCCGATGCGCCGCATCTGATGGTGGAATTCCACGGCTCGCAGGCCGGGGTGGCCGAACAGGCCGAGCGCTTCGGCGAGATCGCCACCGATTTCGGCGGCCAGGGTTTCCGCTTCGCGTCGAAAGCCGAAGATCGCAACGCGCTCTGGGCGATGCGCCACAATGCCTACCGCGCCATGCTCGCCGCCCATCCCGGCGCGGCGCCGATCACCACCGATATCTGCGTGCCGATCTCGCGGCTGGCCGAGGCGGTCGAGGAAACCGCCGCCGAGATCGCTGCCAGCGGCATTCCCGGCCCGATCGTCGGGCATGTGGGTGATGGCAATTTCCATGCGCTGCTGCTGCCGAAAGCCGGCGATGCGGCGCAATGGGAGGCGGCGCAGAAGCTTGCTGCCAATATGGCCGAACGCGCGCTGCGGCTGGGTGGCACGGTTTCGGGCGAGCATGGCATTGGCATGGGCAAGATGAAATACATGAAGGCCGAACATGGCGAGGGCTGGGCGCTGATGGGCGCCGTCAAGGCCGCGCTCGACCCCGATGGCCTGATGAACCCCGGCAAGCTGGTGCCCGGCAACTGATGGAAGAAGGGGCGGAGCCCGAAAGCGCCGCCCCTCATCTGTCGCTATCCGGTTCTGGCCCGGATCAGGCGTTGAACAGGAAATGCAGCACATCGCCATCCTTGACGATGTAGCTCTTGCCTTCGACACGCAGCTTGCCGGCTTCGCGCGCGCCGGCCTCGCCATTGCAGGCGATGTAATCGTCATAGGCCACGGTCTCGGCACGGATGAAGCCGCGCTCGAAATCGCCATGGATCACCCCGGCGGCCTGCGGCGCGGCGGTGCCCTTGCCGATGGTCCAGGCGCGGGCCTCCTTGGGGCCGACGGTGAAATAGGTCTGCAGGCCCAAAAGCGCGTAACCGGCGCGGATCAGCCGGTCCAGTCCGGCCTCCTCCAGCCCCATTTCCTCCAGGAACATCGCCGCCTCATCGGCGGGAAGCTGCGCCAGCTCCTCCTCGATCCGGGCCGAGATCACCACATTCGCCGCGCCCTGCGCCGCCGCCATCTCGGCCACGCGCGCCGACTGGCTGTTGCCCTGCGCGGCCGAGCTTTCCTCGACATTGCAGACATAGAGCACCGGCTTGGCGGTCAGCAGCTGCAACTGGCTCCAGAGCTTGCGGTCTTCCTCGGCCACCTGAACAGTGCGCGCCGGGCGGCCGTCATTGAGGGCCGCCTGCGCCAGCCGCAAGAGCCGGTCCTGTTCCAGCGCTTCCTTGTCGCCGCCCTTGAGCTTGCGCGCCAGATTGGCCAGCCGCCGCTCGATCGATTCCATATCGGCGATCATCAGTTCGGTCTCGATGGTCTCGGCATCGGCCACCGGGTCGATCCGCCCCTCGACATGGGTGATATCGCCATCCTCGAAACAGCGCAGCACATGGGCGATGGCATCGACCTCGCGGATATTGGCCAGAAACTGGTTGCCCAGCCCCTCGCCCTTCGATGCCCCGCGCACCAGCCCGGCGATATCGACGAAGGTGATGCGGGTGGGAATGATCTGCCTGGAGCCGGCAATCGCCGCCAGCCGGTCCAGCCGCGCATCCGGCACCGCCACCTCGCCGACATTGGGCTCGATGGTGCAGAACGGAAAATTCGCCGCCTGTGCCGCGGCGGTGCGGGTGAGCGCGTTGAACAGCGTCGATTTGCCGACATTCGGCAGGCCGACGATTCCCATGCGAAAGCCCATGACGATCTCTTTTCGATTGTTGCGCGGCCCTCTTAGGCGCTTGGTGCCCGCCACGCAAGCCGGCCCTGCAAGCCGGCCGCGCTGGGGCATTGATTTTCGCGCCCGCGCAGGGCAAGGGAGGGGGACAGCAGGAGAGGACAGGCATGAGCAGGATCGACCAGACCTTCGCGCGGCTCCGGGCCGAGGGCCGCAAGGCTTTCGTGGCCTATATCATGGGCGGCGATCCCGATTTCGACACGTCACTGCGCATCATGCAGGGCCTGCCGGCTGCCGGGGTCGATGTCATCGAACTTGGCGTGCCCTTCACCGATCCGATGGCCGATGGCCCCACCATCCAGCTGGCCGGCCAGCGCGCGCTGGAAGGCGGCATGACGCTGGAGCAGGTGCTGGAGATGGTGCGCCGCTTTCGCAAGGATGACAGCCAGACACCGATCGTGCTCATGGGCTATTACAACCCGATCTATAACCGCGGCGTCGAGCGCTTTCTGACCGACGCGCGCCAGGCCGGGGTGGACGGGCTGATCGTCGTCGATCTGCCGCCCGAGGAAGATGACGAGCTTTGCCTGCCGGCGCAGGCGGCGGGGCTGAACTTCATCCGGCTGGCCACGCCGACCACCGATGCCAAACGCCTGCCGCGCGTGCTGCAAAACACCTCCGGCTTCGTCTACTATGTCTCGATCACCGGCATCACCGGCGCCGCCGCCGCCCAGGCCGGCGAGGTCGGCCCGGAAGTGGCGCGCATCAAGGCCGCCACCGATCTGCCGGTGATCGTGGGCTTCGGCATCTCCACGCCTGAAGCGGCCCAGGCCATTGCCGGCACGGCTGATGGTTGCGTCGTGGGTTCGGCTATCGTCAAGCTGATCGGCGAGGGCCAGCCGGTCGATAGCGTGCTGTCGCGGGTGGCGGAGCTTGCCGCCGGCGCGCATCGCGGCTGAGGCGGGCGGGGTGGCCCGCACCGGGGGGCAAGCCCCGCTGGTGGCACCGGGCGAGCGCCCGCCGCCGCCCTTTCGCGAGCGCCTGCGCCATTGTGCCGGGCAGGTTCTGACCCTCTCGGGCTATTCGGGCAGCCGGGTGCTGCGCGGCATCGCCACACGCTGGGCGATCATGCGTTTCGTCATCCGCTACTGGCGCGGGCGCGAGGCGGCGCTCTGGGCCGGCGGGGCGCTGATCTCGCTGCTCTGGGCGCTGTGGGAACTGCGCGAACTGGCGCTCGATGAGCCCGGCACCCGGCATTGGCTGGGCCTCGGGCTGGCGCTGTTCGGCATCGCGGTGACGCTGTGGAAATTCTTCAGCCGCATCCTGCGCATTCATGGTGTCGAAGGGTTCGAGCATCTGCGCGGCGCCCGCAGCAAGCTTTCCCTGCGCCCCTTTCAGCAGGAACCCGCCGGCAGCGTGCGTGTGGCGCTCGATGCGCTGGTGCCCGCCGAGCCGCCCGAGCCCCCCGCGCCGCCGGGGGGCGGTGTGCCGGTCATCGAAAAGGTCAGCGCCGATCCGCACCGCACCGAAGCCGCCAGCAAGGCCACCAATGGCTTCATCTTCGATCCGGCGCTATCGGCGGCGCTGCTCGATCATCCGCTCCGCATCGAGCCCGGGCCCGGCGGCACCCTGACGCCGGATCTGCGCCGCAAGATCATGCGCGATGCCGGGGCGCAGCATCTCAAAGCCCAGGCGGCGGCGCTGCGCATCCTGCGCGCCGAGACGCTGGAAAAGGGCCGCTCGCTCTTTGATGCAGACAAGATTTCCCTGCGCGAACTGGTGATTGAGGGCGCCGAGGCACCGCGTTGTCGCATCGGCAAGACCAGCTATCTGATCTCCTGCCTGACCAATGATCTGGCCGCGCAGACCATCATGAGCGATGACCGACGGGAATCGCAGGCGCCGATGGATCTTTATATCAACGCCTGCGACAGCACCGATGCCGCCGGCGGGGCGGGGCTGGCGCTCAAACCCTTCCATTTCACGCCGCATCTGTCGAACCATGTCGGCGCGGCGGTGCTGGCGGTCAGCCGCGACGGCCATGCGGTGCTCTGCCGGCAATCAGGCGCCGCGCGGATCAATGCCGATGCGCTGGTGGTCTCAGGCGCGGGATCGGTCGATTTCGAGGATCTGCATCATTCCGGGGCGCTGGATGCCCGCGATCTGGGGCTGGCGATCCGTTACGGCATGGCGCGCGAATTGCTGGAGGAAACCGGCGGCATCACCCAGGAAAGCCTGATGCCCTCGGATCGTGCCTATCTGCGCGCCTATGCCGGGCGGGTGCAGCTGGCCGGCATGTATCGCGATCTGCGCCGCGGCGGGCAGCCGATCTTCGTGGGCTTCTGCCGCATGCTGTCTGATCATGTCAGCATCGGCACCCGCGAGGCGCCGCAGATCTGCCCCTGGTCCTCGCCCAGCGAAACCCGGCTGGTGCCGCTGCCCGCCGGCGCCGCCAAACGGGTGATCAACACCGCCGATGACATGATCGCCGTCATTGACGCGGTGCTGGCTGACCCGGGTAACAACTACCGGCCCTCGGATCAGTTGCTGATCCTGCGCCGGTTGCTGCAATTCGAACCCATGCAGCGCCATTTCGAGCGCGCGCTGGCCCAAAGCTAGCTCAGGCGCGAAACCGCAGATAGGCCCGGTCATCATAGGATCGCGCCGGCGGTCCGGCCCAGCCCTTGGTGCCGGCATTGCCTTGCAGGCAGGCAGGATCATCGCGAAGCGCCGCCTGCAACAGCGCCTCGGCCTCGGCCAGGGAATGCCCCGGCGCCGGGTAGCCATCGGAAAACAGGATCACCTCTGCCCCCGGCGGCACCGCGACCTCGGTGATATGCTCGGGCCGCACCGGCTGGCCATCGAAAACTCCAAAGCCCCAGCGGCCGGGCTGGTTCTGCAGATGATGCTGGGCGCGCAGAAACGGCAGGATCGCCGCGCGCCCGGCATCACCCCCGGCTGCCTCCAGCACCGCATCGCTCAGGGGCAGCGCATCGCGGGGCAGGGCGGCGCTGAGGCCCCTCAGCCCGGCCAGGAGCGCATCCA
>ERZ869909.894-NODE-894-length-28191-cov-84.533400_pt1 | contig 28191 bp, 23 predicted proteins | sample MGYA00520892_ERZ869909 | MGnify/ENA primary metagenome ERZ869909 (study PRJEB32215, sample SAMEA104723947) | bioreactor metagenome | biome: bioreactor; feature: anaerobic bioreactor; material: water | place: China | collected 2015-03-12 ...
GAGGCGCTGGATCAGGTGGGCCTGCGCGCCGCCGATGCCCGGAAATACCCGCACGAGTTTTCCGGCGGCCAGCGCCAACGCATCGCCATCGCCCGCGCCATCGTCACCCGCCCCGCGCTGCTGGTTGCCGACGAGGCGGTGTCGGCGCTGGATGTCTCGGTTCAGGCGCAAATCCTCAACCTGTTGATGGATTTGCAGGAAGAACTGGGACTTGCCATGGTTTTCATCAGCCATGATCTTGCCGTTGTCGCCTGTATCTGCGATCAGATGCTGGTTATGCGGCACGGCGATTGCGTGGAGTTTGGCGAGACGGCGCATGTCGTTTCCAACCCACGCCATGATTACACCCAAACCCTTCTTGCCGCATCGGATTTCTGATATGACACGCTTCGTGCACCTGAGCGACCTTCACCTTTCGCTCCAAACCAATTTTGAACGCATGGCCGGGCTTCTGGGCCACATCGCCGGGGCGATCCCGAACTTGCGCCAGCGGCCGGATTTCGTGGTGGTCAGCGGCGATCTTATCGATCGTGGCGACGCAGAAAGCTATAAGGCTCTGCGCCCGCTGATCGAGGCCTTTCCGGTTCCCGTGGTGCTGGCGCTTGGCAATCATGACCGGCGCGAGGCGTTTCACTTGGTGTTCGGGCAGGCCGGATCTGATGCGCCCTATGACCATGATACCGTGCTGGCGGGCGTGCATGTGATCACGCTGGACACATTGGTGCCCAGGCATGTGGCCGGCGCGCTGGATGAGGCGCAGCTTGGCTGGCTGGAAACCGCGTTGGCCCGCCACCCTGATCTGCCCAAGCTGATCGTTGCCCATCACCCGCCCCGGATCAGCGAAACCGATCTGCCCTGGACCTGCCTCGATGCGGAATCCACCGCGCGGCTGGCGACGCTGCTTGAGGGGCAGAAGGTCATCGCCATCCTGTCCGGGCATATCCATATGAACCGCATGACCCTGTGGCGCGGGGTGCCGCTTGTGACCTCAAGCGGGCTGCAATCGACGATTGATGTTCTGCATGAAAGCGGGCTGCGCATTCTGGACGGGGCAAGCTTTGGCCTGTGCCGGGTCGAGGGAGATGACCTGACGGTTCATTTTGTGCCGCTGCTGCCAGAGGGCCGCGAGATCGCGATGGTTGATGTCGCGCGCCTGAGTGCCTTCACATGAGGTCGGGACGGCGGCATATCGCGCTGGAAGGTTCCTTTAACATCCGCGACCTTGGCGGTTATGCCACGGCGCAGGGCACGCAGACCGCATGGCGGCGGTTCCTGCGCGCCGACAGCCCCCACGCATTGACCGAGGATGGTCAGGCGCGTTTGCAGGCCGAAGGGTTGGCCACTGTCATTGACTTGCGCACCGAGGCCGAGATCACCGAAACGCCCAATCCCTTTGCCCGCCGGGCGGGCGTAGCCTATGCCCATCGCCCGCTGTTCGCGGCACTGGCCCCCGGCAAGCTGGCCGAAACCGCCGATGGCGCCTGCCCGCTTCTGGGCTTCTACCAGAGCGCGCTGGATGACCGGCATGAGGCCCTGCACGATATCATGACGCTGATCGCCGGGGCGGGCGAGGGGGCGGTGATGTTCCATTGCACTGCCGGCAAGGACCGCACGGGGCTGGTGGCGGCGCTGCTGCTGGGGCTGGCCGAGGTTTCGCCCGACGATATCGTGGCCGATTACGCGCTGACCGAGGGGCTGATCGCAGACCTCGTTGCGGGCTTTCTGGAAACGGCGCGGCAGCGGGGCGGCGATGTGACAGCCTATGCCCGGCTTCTGGCTGCACCGGCCGCGACGATGCGTGACACGCTGGGCCATCTGGAAACCCGATACGGATCTGTTCCCCATTACCTGACGCATATCGGTGTCGCCCCCGGCGATATTTCGGCGCTGAGCGACCGGCTGCACGATACCAGCGTGCCAAGCGCTACGGTGCGCAAGAGCGGTTGACGGCGACTGATCGCGCCGATGTAGGCAACGCAGCCCTGCCGTGATGGCCCGTTATGGTGCCAGGGATACCGCGGGGCAGTCTGCCTCGCCCCAGCGGGCCAGAACATAGCGGCGCGTATCAAGCTGCTGGGTCATCACGATCTCGAACCGGTCGGCCGATTCGCCCAGTCCGGCAAGAAGCCGGTGTTGCAGGATCAGAACGCCACAGGGGCTTTGCTCCAGCGCTGTCAGCACTGCCTCGGGGCTGGTCATGCCTTCAAGCCACCGACCGCTGTGATAATGGAAATGTCCCAGATAATCGGTGTCGTATTCAATCAGGCGATACCCGGCATCGGCATGGCGGGCCAGCACCGCGCCTACCGCGCGCGGGGCCATGACGGTATTCAGCGCGCGGATGGTGACCAGATAGAACGGGGCGGACACAACCGTCATCGCCAGCGCCAGTGCCGCCGCAAAGGCAAGCGGGCCGCGCCGCCGCATCCAAGCGGCGACCAGCGCTGCGCCCGCCAGTGCGGCCGCCATGATCCATGCGCCGCGCACCGCCTCGGGCCAGGCGGTCAGGCTTGGGGCCAAGGGCATGGCCACGGCGGCAAGCGCCAGCATCGCCGCGATCACTGAAAAGAGCACGCGCCGGCGCGCCGCTGCCATCCGCAACAGGGCCAGTGCGATGGCAAGCGCCAGAAGCCCATAGATCGGCAGGATCAGGTGGACAACCTTGTAGCCGATGAGCGAAAGCGCACAGAAGCCACTGATCAGGGCGGTCCAAAGCCATAGATGCCCATCCGGCAGCGGGGCAGCGCGGGCGGCCAGCAAAGGGCGTAGCGGCAGGGCCAGAAGGGCAAGGCTCCAGGGAAGAAAAGCCAGCAGGATCTGCGGAACATACCACCAGAACGGCTGGCGGTTGCCGATCGCGCCGCCGGCCCGCGCAACGGTCTGGTCGATCAGCAGTGCGCGCACCGCTTCGCCACCGCCCTGTATGAAAACCCCGCCCAGATAAAGCCCGCCGATCCCTGCCGCTACGGCCAGCGCCAGCGCCGCGCCCGCGCTCCAGAGCGCGCGCAACCGCCCCCGCAGCGCCAGAAAGGCAACCAGCGCGAGCACCGGCAACAGCAGACCGACCGGCCCCTTTGTCAGCACCGCGAGCATCGCCGCACCCGCCCCGAAGGCCGCCCAGCCGCGGCGCAACCCCTCATCTCCCGAAGCCGCCCGAAACAGGCCCAGATGAGCCAGCAGGATGAAGGCCGAGAACAAAAGATCCATTCTTGGCTGGTGCATCCGGTCGATGAAGAACCAGTTCGACAGCAACACAAGACCGGCGAGCAGAACCGCCCGCCGTGACAGGCCGAGCGCGCGCCCCAACGCGACCATGCTCCACAGAAACACCCCGCCAGACAACGCCGCCGCGAGATTGAACAGCAGGGGATCGGGGCTGCCCAGTATCCGCGACAGTCCCGCAAGCAGCCAGAAATACAAAGGCGGCTTGTCAGGATAGAGCGCATCGCCCAGATGCAGGACCAGCCAGTGCCCGCCCTCAAGCAATCCGCGCAGCACTGCGGCGTGGCGCAACTCGTCCGGATACCATACATCCTTGGCGTTCAGGCTGGGCAGGGTCTGCGCAGCGGCCAGAAGGCACAGCACGATCAGCGGTGCACTGACGCTCCGACGCAAGAGCCGCGCGGCAAATGTCGCCTTTTCCTGGTGTTGCCTGGGCGCCTTCATTCCCGGTTCGCCTGCCTTCCGAACTGAACCCCCGCCGTCGCCTTGCCATGCAGGCAAAGCGACGTATCCGCCCACCCGGCTTGTGGAACCACCAGCGATTGGCTATCCTTTTATTCTGATGTCTTCAATGAAAGACAATATGCCGATGAACGTTCTCTTGTTGCATCCCGAGTTTCCCGATTCCTTTTGGTCGTTCAAAAGCGTGCTGGACCTTGTTGGCCGCCATGCGCTCAATCCGCCGCTTGGTCTGGTCACAGTCGCGGCCATGCTGCCGGAAGAATGGTCGCTGCGGTTGGTGGATTGCGCGGTTCGCCCGCCGTCCGAAGAGGACTGGCGCTTTGCGGAGATGGTCATGATCACCGGCATGATCGTGCAGAAACCATCGATCATGCAGCTGATTGCCGAGGCCAAGCGTCGTGGTGTGCCGGTGGTCGCCGGCGGCCCCTATGCCACATCGGTGCCCCAGGATTTCGAGGAGGCTGGCGCCGATTATCTGGTGCTCGACGAGGCAGAGATAACGCTGGCCCCGTTTCTGGACGAGATTGCCGCCCATGGCGCCCGCATCCGCGCGCCCGGAGAACCGGCGCGCCGCTACACGGCGGGCGGCAAGAAACCCGACCTGACGCAGTCGCCGGTGCCGCGCTTTGACCTGCTGGAACTGTCTGCCTATGATTCCATGGCCGTTCAGTATTCGCGCGGTTGCCCGTTCCTGTGCGAATTTTGCGACATCATCACCCTTTACGGCCGCAAACCGCGCACCAAGTCCAACGCTCAGATCACCGCCGAACTCGAAACGCTGCTGAAGCTGGGCTGGCGCGGCGGTATTTTTCTGGTTGATGACAATTTCATCGGCAACAAGCCAAATGTGCGCAAGTTGTTGCCCGAACTGGAAACCTGGCAGGCCGCGAACAGTTTTCCATTCTGGTTTGATACCGAAGCCTCGATCGATCTGGCCGCAGATTCGGACCTGCTTCAGGCGATGGTGCGCAGCGGCTTTGCATCGGTTTTCATCGGGATAGAAACCCCTGACGAAGACAGCCTGGAACTGACGCGAAAGCATCAGAACAACCGCAAGCCGATGTCCGAGTCACTGGAAACCATCTCGAGATCAGGCCTGCGGGTGATGGCGGGCATGATTCTGGGGTTCGACAACGAAAAGCCCGGCGCTGGTGAAAGGATTGTCCGTTTTGTTGAGGAAAACGCGATTGCCACCGCGTTGATATCGCTCTTGCAGGTGCTGCCCAACACGGGACTGTATACCCGTCTGGAGCGCGAAGAACGTCTGACCGGGCGGGTGGTGGGCGCCGGGCAGATGGAGGCACTGAACTTCATTCCGACCCGCCCCGCCACAGAAATCCTGCGCGAGTATGTCGCTGCCTATCGCGCGCTCTACGACCCTGAGCGCTACATGGAACGGGTGAAGCGCCAGTTCCTGATGGTAGGCATCGACCCGCCCTTTGACGTGACGCGGCCACCCGCCACCGGCAAGCCCCCCCGGCGAAGCCCTGCCACATTGTGGCGGCTTTTCCTCAATGATTTTCGAATGTATCGCGCAGGCGCCGTTCTGATCTGGCGTCTGGGTATCAAGCAGTCAGCGACACGTCGGCTGTTCTGGCGCAACCTGTTTGAGATCAGGCGCAAGAACCCCGAGCGGCTGGTGACCTATCTGGCGATCTGCGCCCATATCGAGCATTTCATGCCGCTGGTCGAAAAGGTGGCCAGCGCGATTGAGGAACATATCGACCGGCTGGGCAAGGCTGGACACATGGTTGCAGAACCCGCTCTTGTTCCTGCGCCGGTTCTTCCACGCGCTCTCGCAGGCAAGCAATGAAGGCGCCAGGCGGCGTGAGCGAAGCCGGGTTGCGTGAACGAAGCCTGCGCCGGAAAGTTGCCTCGTTCGCGCTGATCGGCGTGATGAACACAGGTATCGACGCGGGCGCCTTTGCGATCTTTCTTGCCATGCAGGTTCCGGTTCTTCTGTCCAATCTTCTGGCCTGGTGCTGCGGGGTGTCGTTTTCCTACATGATGAACACGCGCCTTACCTTCGTCTCTGCAAATGGCGTGGCGCGCTGGCAAGCCTTCGTGCGTTTTGCCGCGACCGGGGCGCTGGTCAGCCTGCTGTGTTCAACCGTCATTCTGGCGCTTCTGTCGAATGCAATCGGCATCTGGCCTGCCAAGGGCCTGGCAATCGTTATCGGAGCTGTGCTGGGCTTCATCGCGGCGCAATGGTCGATCGAAGGAACCGCGCGTCCGGGCGGATCTGTGGTCAGATAAGGCAGAATGCGGTATTTTCCTGCGCTTGTCCTGGGTGTCATGCTTCTGGTGTCTATCGCGCTGGACCGGCTTTGGCTGGCGCTGGATCATACCGTGCCGACATGGGATGAAGCCTATCATCTGAACATCGCACTCGCCTACCGTGAAACACTGGCCGCCGGTCTGCGTCTGGGCGATGGCGGCTGGTGGGCCGAGATGTGGGGCCATGCGCCAATGAAGCCGCCCCTTGGCAATATCCTCGCCGGGGCGGCAATGCTCTGGGCAGGCCCCCATGCAGATGCCGCGCTCTGGTCTTTCCTGCCTGCTATCCTGTTGCTGGGGCTGTCAGTCTGGTGGCTCGGGGCGCGGTTGTTCGGCCCGGTTGCGGGGCTGTGGGCGGCGGCACTGGTGATGGTTCTGCCCGGCCTGATGCCGTTGCGGCTAGGCATGCTGACGGACTTGCATACCGTGGCATTGACTTGCGCTGCCTTTGCGGCACTGACCGCATGGCACTTTGCCCGCTCACGCCGCGAGGTATGGCTGGCGGCGCTGTGTATGGCGCTGGCGCTGGGGCTGGGGCTGTTGTCGAAGCCGACGATTGCGCTTTTTTTACTGGTGCCGGGCCTTTGGGCCATCATGCAGGGGCTGCGCGTGCGCCGCTGGATCGATCTGGGCTTTCTGCTGGCGTCGGGTGTGCTGGCCGGCGCCATTGCCGCGCCATGGCATCTCTACAACCTGATTTTTCTGGTTGGCGGCTGGCGCTCGTCACTGGTCGATGCCGCCCGCGCCGAGGGTGACCCGATGCCCTCGACCCTCGCCGCCTGGTGGGTCTATCCCGAATTGCTGATTACCCAGCTTGGCTGGCCATTGCTGGCAATGTTGCTTGGAGGGCTGGTCCTGTACGGGGTCCGCACGCGAGCCAAAAGCCATCCTGCACCCCGGACCGGGCCGGCGTTGCGATGGCTTTTGCTGTTCGTGGTGGCCGCTTATGTGCTTTTGACTTTGGTTCCGAACAAGGACGCCCGGTTCATTGCCCCTTGGTTGCCGGTGCTCACGGTACTGGCGGTCGGGCTGTCGATGCAGATCGCACCCGGCCGCGGGCTTGTCGCGCGCGCAGCGGTTCTGGGGGCTACGGCATTGATAACGCTGGGGCTCATGTTCCCGCTGCCGCCCACACAGGCGCTCGCCCGAATGCTGGGCGGTGGTCAGCCTGTTCAGTTCATCTCCGATCCGGCCTGGCCCGGCACGGCGGTGATAGAAACCATCGGCGCCGCCGCTCCGTATCAGGTGTCGGTTCTGGCGCTGGTTACGGCCTCGCCCACCGGCAACGCGCATACGCTGAGCTTCTTCGGGCGTCAGGACAGGGGCCCGCGGGTCTATGCCCGCGAGATTGGTCAGTCGGCACGCGATTTCGACTATGAGCGGCTGGCCTATGACTGGTATCTGCTCGACACCGCCGATCCCCGCGCGCGTTCAGGTCTGATGGGGGAAATGGCGCAGGCCGTCGCGCAGGATCCTGAACTGTCCGAGGTGGCCCGCTGGCCCGGCCCCCGCACGCACGCGGGCGAATCCACAGGCGAGTGGGTGCTGATGCGGCGCCATATGCCCAGGCTTGAGGTTGCACAGGACGCGGCCACCGCGACCGCTGTGAAGGCCCTCGACCTGCCCGGCACCGCGCAATCGGGCAGCACCGTGGCCTTGTCCTACCGTCTGGAAGGCCCGGTCGAGGCATTGCGGGATGCGGTGATTGTCAAGCAATGGCACAGGCCAGAGAACCCCACCATCCCGGTCTGGACCCATGCGCACCCGGTTGCCGAAGGTCTGCTGGCTGACGGCTTGTCCGGGGGTGGGGTGGCGATCACGCAGCGCATGAGCTTTCTCGCCTCAGCCCCGGCGGGTCGCTATCGGGTTCAGATGGCGCTTGCAGGCGAAGATGGCGTGACGATGCCGCTGGATCATGAGGCGTCTTTCATCACGCTGGTCGATGCGCCTGCGTCTGAACCCCTGTCCTTGTCACTGGCGGGATCCGCGCTTGATCCCAACAGCCGGCTTGCGCTCTGGAGCGCGATGCTCGCGCAGGGGCCGGGGGAGTTTGATACCCTGTTTGCCGATGTCGGCCGCGTCAACATGGCGCATCCGCGTCAGGCCTATCTCGATGCCGCTCGCCGCAATCAAGGGCCGGGCGAACATTCATTGCAGATCGTGCTGGTCTGCGCCCTTCAACGCGATGCCGATTGCGCTGCAAGAGCACTGCAAGCGCTGCTGGAGCGACATCCTGACGATGCACTCGCCTGGGCCTATCTGTCGGTTATCGAACTCTATCGACGTCAGGCTGTTCCGGCCCTTGCCGCGCTGGATCGCGCCGATGCGCTGGGGCTGGACTTGCCTGAACTCCTCTGGCTACGCGCCGCCGCGCTGGCGCTTGACGGGCAGGTGGCCGCTGCCGTGCGTTTGCTGCGCTAACGCTCGCCCGCCGATCCGAAACCTGCCTTGGCAACGCCAATCCAACGGACAGCGAGGGCAATTTGCAGCCAGATCATGCCGACCATGGCTCCGGCCACCAGATCGGACAACCAATGCGCGCGCACATGCAACGAGGACAGCCAGATCGCCGCGATCCATAGCGCGGCGAGAAACGCGGCCCACTGGCCGAGGACGCGGCGGTGGGCTGTCAGAAAAACCACGAGCAGCGGATAGAACACCATCGCCCCGGCAGCATGCCCGCTGGGGAAGCCCCAGCCGCTGGCAACGACCAGCCGCGCGGGCGGGCGGGCCATGGCAAGCCAAGGCTTCAGAACCATATCGACACAAAGCAACACACCGGCGCAACCGATACTGAGCGCCAGGAGATCAGCCCATCGACGACGCAACGCCAGCACCAGCAACACCGCGGCCACCAAACCGCCCGTTACATGAATGCCGCTGGCCAGATAGACCAAACGCAAAGCGTCGCCTGTAGCCCCGGCAACGGTGTCACCAAATTGCTGGGTCAGGCGCAGATCGAGTTCAAGAGGAGCCCCATTGATTTCCAGACGTGACCGGCCAATGCCCCAGAACGCAACCGCTGACAGGATCGCAAGCACGATATAGCTGGCAAGGCGCTGCCCATCGCCTCTGCCTGGCAGGCGCCAGGACCGATTGTTATGCCTGATCGTCATGTGCTTGGATTTTTTTGTTCTGCGAAAGACTTTAATATGCGGCGGGGGCGGACTCAATGGGACAAGCGTGTGACCTGCCATGCCCGGTTTACATTCTGCTTTACTTGGAATGGTATGCGGGTGCCGCGCGCGCGGCCCGTCCGATCCTTGCGCCCCGGCGTCCGTAACAGAGAAAAAACAACCTTGAAAAGGCAAATTGCCCGGCCTGCCCTGATCCTGCCCAGCATGCTGGCGCTTCTGGTGCTGCTTCTTGTTACGCGATGGGGCTTTCTGTCGCACGAGGTGATCGACTGGGACGAGAGCACTTTCATCATCGTCGCCGCCGATATTCTGCGTGGTGGCCTGCCCTATGTCGATACGCTTGACAACAAGCCGCCCCTGCAACCGTTTCTGCTGGCCGGTGCGATGCTTGTCTTTGGCGAGACCCTTGTCACGGTCCGCGTTCTGGGTGCGGTGGCGCTGACGGTTGCAGCAATAGCACTGGCGGGGATCGCGCGGCGGGTGACAGGGCCGTTGCCCGCGATCATGGCGGCGGCCTTGCTGGTGGTGCTGGCCAGCATTCCCCAGTTACAGCCCACCCTGACCGAGCATCTGGCGCTGGCCTTCCTGATGCCCGCGCTCCTGCTGTTGACAGGTCCGGCCGTGGGATATCGCGGGGCATTCATGGTTGGGATGCTGATGATGGCGGCTGCGCTTTGCCGCAGCAATCTCGGCCTTGTGGCGCTGGCGGGCCTGGTGCTGGTTGCGCTGCCGGTCAGCGCGGCAGGACTACGCCGCGCGCTTGCCTATGGGCTGGGCATGGCCTTGCCGCTTGCGGCGTTTGCACTGATCTATCTGACTACCGGACAGTTTGACCGGCTGGTTCTGGGCATGGTACGGCTTCCCGCCGCCTATGCCGCAGATCAGACCCCGGCGCCGGTTCTGGCGCTGGTGGTGATCGGCGGCTGGTTCAATACCGCGCTGGCCTATCCGCTGATCTGGGCGCCTGTTACCTTCGCCGCGCTGGCCGGGATCATCGCCCGCCCCGAAGGCTCAGACGCCGCAGGCCGGACCGATCGAGCCATGCTGGTGGCGGGGTTTGCGGTTTTCCTGTCGATGGCGCTCAGCGGTGACTACCATCGCCATCACCTGCTGCAACTTGCCCCTTTCGTGCTGTGGTTCGCGATACGGGCCTTTGCCTTTGGTCGGCCGGGAATGCGGCGGTTGGCGCTGGTGCTGGCGCTTGGGGCCGTCGTGGCAGCGCTGATCCAGAACGGCCCAGCCACAGCCCGCCTCCTTGCCAATGGCGCGATCACCGATCACCACCCGCTGCGGCGGATCGCCGCGCAGATCGCTGCCGAGCGCGCGCCGGATGACGATGTGCTCGCGCTGGATGGCACGCTGATCTACTGGTATCTGGGGCTGGCACCGCCAATACCGGCGGCGGTGCATCCGTCAAACCTGCTGCGCCCCGCAACCCATGCCGCGCTGCACCAATATGGCGAGACCGGGCCTGAGCCACTGCGCGCCCTTCTTGCGGCGCGACCGCGCTATGTTCTCATCACCGAACCATTGCCCTGGTATCTTGCCCGAAATCCCGAGGCGCAGGTTGTGGTAGCGGCGCTGGAACAAGAATATGAACCTTGGCTCAGTGACGGGCCGCTGCGAGTGCTGCGCCTTCGATGACCTCGACCGAACAATACATGCCGAAAACGGAGCCGGACCATGGCGGGACGTGACCTGAGCATCATCATTCCCGTCTATAACGAGGCGGGTAATATCGCGCCGATGCTTGCCGATCTGACCCGGGCACTGGGGGGTGTTGACTGGGAGGTGCTGTTTGTTGATGACAATTCCCCCGATGGCACCGGCGACGTGGTGCACCGCATCGCCCTTCAGGATGACCGCGTGCGCCTGATCAGCCGCCTGAAGGAACGCGGCCTGGCCCCTGCGGTAATCCAGGGGATGCTGTCGGCGCGCGCCGAACTTCTGGTCGTGATGGATGGCGATGGTCAGCACCCGGCGGCTGCGATCCATGATCTTCTGCCCCCCCTGCAGGAGGGCAAGGCCGATCTGGTCAGCGCCGCTCGGCGGTTCGAGACCGGACAGACCGCGCAGGTTCTGGGCCGCCTGCGCAACACCCTGTCGAGAACCGGCATCGCCGCGTGCCGAATGCTGCTGCGCCGTCCGATCATCGATCCCTTGACCGGGTTCTTTGCCATGCGGCGCGATGCCTTCATTCAGGTCGCGCCAAGGCTTGGCGATCCGGGGTTCAAGATCCTGCTGGACCTGCTGGCCACCGACCGGACCTTGCGCCATCAAGAGGTGCCTTTCCGTTTCGGCACCCGCAGGAACGGCGAGTCGAAACTGGGTTTCTTCGTTCTCTGGCAGTTCCTTGTGTTCCTGCTTGGTCGCGCGCTCGGCGGGTTCATGCCGCCTTCGTTTCTGTCATTTCTCCTGATCGGGCTGAGCGGGGTTGCGGTTCATTTCACTGTGCTGACCCTCCTGATGGCCAGTCAGTTCTCGTTCACGGCGGCGCATCTGGGCGCAATTCTGGCGGCCAGCACCAGTAACTTCCTGCTCAACAACGCGCTGACCTTCGCCGAATACAGATTGCGCGGCACTGCCTTGCTGACCGGATATCTGGGGTATCTGGCCGTGGCCTCGGTGGGAATTGTCGCCAGCGTGGGCATCGCCACGACCATTTATGAGCATGTGCTGCATCTGGTTCTGCCCGCCACGGTTGCCGGGATCGCGATCGACACGGTCTGGAAATACGCAATGTCGAAACGCCTGATCTGGCGTTAGAATACGGAAAACATGGTCAGCGGGTAGGGGATGGACGGCCAATTCCCTTCCGCCGTATCCTGCACACGGGAACGGACGAATTGGGAAACGAATGGAACCGGGGATCAGGACGGAGGGCGCGTTGAAGCCGCGGATGAGAGAGGGTTCAGCCGCGGACATAATGTCAGGCGCCTTGGCTCTTTCCGTCGTGGTGCCCTGTCATAACGAGGCGCAAGCGCTGCCCGCGCTGCTGGACCGCCTGATCCCCGCCGCCGAGGCCGCCAGCGACGGCGTGTTCGAGATCGTGTTGGTCGATGACGGATCGACCGACGATACCGCCGCGCTCATGCTCCGCTTGCAGCAGGCAGAGCCGCGGCTTGCGGTAATGATCCTGTCGCGCAACTTCGGCCATCAGGCCGCGCTTTCGGCAGGTCTGGACGCGGCGTGCGGCCAGCGCGTGCTGTTCATCGATGCCGATTTGCAAGACCCGCCCGAATTGTTGGGCGAGATGATGGCCCGGATGGATGCTGGCGCGGATGTCGTCTATGGGCGGCGCAGCAGCCGGCCGGGCGATACGGTATTCAAATCTGTGTCCGCGCGGCTGTTCTATAGGCTTCTGGCCAGAATCGCGGATGTGGATCTGTCGCGCGACAGCGGTGATTTCCGGCTGATCAGCGCGCGGGTGGCCGATGTGCTGCGCACCATGCCCGAACACCATCGCTACATGCGCGGGCTGGTCAGCTGGGCGGGTTTCCGGCAAGAGCCGGTTGATTATGTCCGCACCCCCCGCACGGCGGGCGAAACAAAGTATCCGTTGGCCCGGATGATCCGCTTTGGCGCCGATGCGATTACCGGATTTTCGGTCATGCCACTGCGGCTGGCAACCTGGTTAGGCTTTTCCTTTGCCGGCGTGGCATCGCTGATCTTCCTCTATGTGCTTGCAAGCTGGGCCATGGGCGCTTCGGTTCAGGGCTGGCCATCACTGATGGCGACTGTCCTGCTGATGGGGTCGGTGCAGTTGATCGTGGTCGGGATTCTGGGGGAATACCTGGGCCGGCTTTACATACAGTCCAAGGGCAGGCCGCTTTATATCGTGGATCGCATGGTGCGCACGATCGACGCGCCCGTGCGGGGCCAAGCCTCAGCCGAAAGCGCTAACCCGAGGTCGTGACCGTGCCACAGCCGGTCAGCGATACGCCCGCGCACGCCGCGCCGCCGCTTCAAGATCGGCGACGCAATGCTCGATCCGGTGCGCCTCCAGCATGGCCTGACGCGCCGCTTCGGTTGCCGCGGGTTCTGGCCGGAAGTCGTTGATCAGCGCGACCAGTTCCGCATTACGGCGATAGACGCTGCCATGCTCGGCCAGCACGGTTGCACCGCCCGTTTCATGCGCGATCCAGGGCGTGCGGTTGAGCATTGCCTCCAGCAGAACAAGGCCAAACCCCTCATCGCGGGAATGCATGAGATAGCAGTCAGCCTCGGCGATTGCCGACAGAACCTCGGCATGATCCTCGATCACCAGCGGCAAAACGCGCGGCCCGCGGCGCGGCATCGACCAGCGCGCGGGCGCATAGCCCGTTGTCACCAGAAGAGAATCTCCCCGTGTGCGTGTGAATAGCCGCGCCAGCGCACGCATGCGCTTGTGCGCCGAATAACCACCACAGGAAACAAACATCCTTCGTTCCGGCGCGATTGCATAACGGGTCCGAAAGCCCGGTTGACCCAGCGATGCCGTGACGGGTATGCCATGCCGCGTCTGCACCTCGCGCGCTGTCAGACCGGCGCGCGCGATCACTTCGCGGTCAAGCGGCGTTGACCAGCCCAGCAGCGTTGCGGCCTGAAGATGGCGGCTGCGGACATGGCGCGCGTCATGGGCCACCAGCATGTAAAGCACCGGGCCGGGCAGGGCGGGCGCGCGTTCAAGGGTGCGACGGGGCGGGCCCTCGGTGGCGCCGTGCACCACGATCAGATCGAAAGCTTCCCGCGTCAGCAGCGCCTCGTCCGATGTGATGCGGACACCGTTCAGATCGCCGCGATGCTGGCCCGTCACGATGGTCACGTCATGGCCCCGTGCAAGCGCGGCTTCGGCCATGTTCTGAACGAAGCTTTCAGTGCCGCCGGGAAAGGGCGCGGCACGGTGGGTCACGAAACACAGGCGCATCCAGGGTTCCTCAGGCCGGAAGACCCGGCACCCGCGCCGGGTTGGCGGGTTCGTGCCCCCCATCTCGCAGCGCACCGCTTGCAATCATCACCTCGATCTCGGCACGATCCAGTCTCGTCATCTGGCGATAAAGCGCATGGTTCTCGCGCCTGCCGCGGTACCAGGCACCGTTCTGGCGGTTGCGCGGGTGGGCAAGATGCAGCAGCGGCCAGCCGGAAACCCTGGCTTCGGATATTCCCAGCGTCAGCATCCGCGCGCGGATCTCGGCATCTTCGAACCCCCAGGCGCGGAAGCCTTCATGATAGCCACCGCAGCGCATGAAAGCTGCCCGCTCGAACAGAACAACGCCGCCGACACTGGCCTCGTTCACGCAGACAATTTCGGTTGGCTTCTGCCACCAGCGCCGCCGCCGCGTCGGCAGGTCGGCCATATCGGGCAGGGTGCCATCGTGCAAGACCTGGTCGCGCGCCCCGCCGCGCAGGTCGATGAAGCGCCCATCGAACGGATAGACCAGCCCCACGCCGGCCCGCAGCCGCGCAAGACCTGCGGCAAGAGCCTGCGGATAAAGCAGCGCGTCGGTATCGAACGAACTTACAAAGCGCCGCGTTGTCAGCGTTTCGATCCCTTCGTTCAACAGCCGCGTGCGGTGGAAAGAGCCGGTATTGTGTCGCCCGATATGGTGCAGCCCGGCGACCTTGGGCAGGCCCGCGGCGTCAGGTGCCGGGCCGTCCTCGATCAACAGGATCTCCAGCCTGTCGCAGTTCAGATCCAGGTGGCGCAGAATGGCCGCCAGATTCTCGCGCCGGGCGGGAACATCGGCCCGGTAGGGAATTACAATGCTCAGATCGCCGGTATCGACGCGCGCGCTGTCATCGGGCATGGAAATGGTCCTTCCGGCAGCCGTTGTTGCAATCGATACTGCGCGCCCCCCGCCCTGTCAAATCAAGCTCCTCAAGGTGCCTGGGTCTCGCGGGTGGCCTGCGAATGACGCCAGAGTGCGGCAAAGAGACCATCGCGGGCCAGCAATTCATCATGGCTTCCGATCTCGACGATCCGACCTTCCTGCATGGCGATGATCCGGTCAACGTCGCGCAAAGTGCTCAGACGATGGGCGACAATCAACGTCGTACGGTGCTGCGCCGCGTCGCGCAGTGCGGCGGCCACATGCGCCTCGGAAGCAGCATCGAGGGCCGAGGTCGGCTCGTCAAGCAACAGGATCGGGGGGTCTTTCAGGAACACGCGCGCAATGGCGATCCGCTGGCGCTGGCCCACCGAAAGATTGCCGCCTCCGGGTTCGATCGGCGTGTCATAACCCCGCGGCAACATCTGCGCGAATTCATCCACTCGTGCCGCGCGCGCCGCTGCCATCACCGACGCCATATCGGCATCCTGCGCACCGGCGCGGAGGTTCTCCAGAAGCGTTGCCCGGAACAGGAACGGAACTTGCTGCACCAGGCCGATCTGGTCGCGCAGACTGGCAAGCGGCATCTGCGTGATATCCACCCCGCCCAACAGGATGCGCCCGGCCCGCGGACGATTGAACAGCGCCAGCAGCTCCAGCAGGGTAGATTTCCCCGCCCCGCTGGGGCCGACGATGGCAAGGCTCTCGCCCGGTTGCGCATCGAAGGTAATGTCGGACAAAACATCCGTATCACGGTCATAGCCAAAGCTTACCCCCTCGAACCGGATACCGGCATCGCGTGGACGGGTATCCGGGCGCGGGGCAGGGCTGGGTTCGGGCGGCAGGGCGAAAACCGCATCGAGTCTTGCGCGCACCGCGGGTAGTTGCGCCACCTGTCCGAAGGAATGGCTCAATTCCTGGATAGGCGGATAGGCCAGCGCCATGCTGACCAGAAATCCGGTCAGATTGCCCACGGAGATCAGGCCGGTGCTGATTGCAATCGAACTGAATAGCAAGATTGCCGAAACCCCGACAGCCACACACATCGAAACCACATAGGGATGACCCGCGATCAGCTTCTCGCGGTCAATGAACTTTTCCTGCACATCCTCGCCAACGCTTTCAAACTGCGCACGCACCTTTGGTTCCAGATTGAACAGCTTGATTTCTCGAAGGCCGCTCAGGCTTTCGGTCAACTCAGCTACCAGCCGCGACAGGCTTTCATGGATATGCTGGGTTGCAAGGTGGATGCGCCGCGCAAACCAGTTGGTGGCCACCACCAGCGGCACGATGATCAAGAGCAGGCTCAGCGATAATTGCCAGGAAAACCAGATCATCGCGCCGATATAGATTACCGCAAAGATTGCTGTCGGAATGACCGTTGCGAGGATCGTCTTGATTACCTCAAGATAGCGCGACAGGTCGTTGACAAAGGCTGACAGCACCCCTCCGCCTGCAAAGTGCTGAAGATCGCTGGGGGCAACTGACAGCACATGCGTAAATAACTGATTGCGCAGCCGCGTCACCAGACGGATTGCCAGTCGTTCCAGCACGAAACGGCGCAACACGCTGAAACCCACGCTGAAGGCCACGATCACCAGCAAGATACCCACCTCGCGCGAGACTTCGCCAAAAACCCCGTTTGGCAGAATCTCTTCGACAAGGACGCGGGCACGACCGGGCAGCAAAAGCCCCGTGGCAGCAGCCAGCGCAGTCAGAACCATTGCCAGCCAGAAATCGCCGCGAAGCCCGTGAATCTCGCTCCAGATCAAGGCAAAATGGCGCGCGCCTTGCCCCAGCCGGGCGACAGAGGGATCAGAGGTGTCTGACATAGGTCGGGTTCAGGATCAGGTTGCGGGCAAGGACGGAAGCGAGGCGTTGCCGGTCATGGCGGACCAGCCAGCCAAGCAACGGGCGCAGGCTGCGCGCGTTGAGCAGGCCGAAGACCGTCAGCAGTTCCCATGCGGCACGGTGAAAAGGGGTCTTTTGCGTGACCATGCGCACCGCCAACCTGGGATGCTTGGCCAGAAAACGGCGCGCCATCGCTGCGCGGTCGATTTCCTTGCGGGTCATCGTTTCCAGCACCTCAAGTGAAAAGGGCGGGCAGATGTGAAAACCCACGGCCTTCCTGGCCCGGCGGCGAACGGGGTTCAGCCGGGACAGGCGCAGTTCCAGATCAAGGTCTTCCCAGCCATAACGCTCAAAGGTCCGGGCGTCAAAAGGGCCGTCGCCTTCCTCGCTCACAGCATCGAGAAGCCGGCGTTCCAGCCCGACATTGGCCGAGGTGAAATAGCCCGGCCCCGGCCCCGGCGCGGGTAGGCGGCGTGTATTGGCCGGGGCGAGGCTGTCAGTATCCACAAAGAACCCAAGCGATATCTGAGCGCCCTTTTCCAGCACCTCGGCATGGGCGGCCAGAAAATCCGGGCGTACGATCATGTCGCTGTCAAGCAACACGATCCACTCCCCCCTTGCTACCGCAATTCCGGCATTACGCGCGGCACTCCGGTTCATGTTGCGCTGAAGCCGAACGACCTTCAGCGACGGTTGTGCAAAGTTTGCCAGCAAGGCGGCAATTTCCGGGCCAGAGCCGTCATCGACCGCGATGACCTCGTGGGTTATCCCTTCGGGCAAGGACTGGCGAAGGATGGCGGGCAGGGTAACGCGCACCTCGTCCGGGTTGTCATACATCGGCATCACCACGCTGATCTGCGGCACGGGGTTCATTGCGGGGCACCGATGCGCTGCGGCGCGTCCTCATGCGTGAAGAAATCACCGATTTCCGTAGCCAGCCGCCGCGCAGCCCCCGCACCGCCCATCGTGTTGCGCAGCCTTTCGCGCAAATCCCCGTCATGCCCGAAACCCGCCAGAAGCGTGTCCAGCGCTCCTTCAAGGGCGTCGAGCAGACCCTCGCCGATGAATTCCGGCACCAGCATTTCGCCCGCGCGCACATTGGGCAGTGCCAGAAGCCCAAGACGGCGCACGCGTTGCCAACCGAGTGCGATCTTGAGCGCACGGCCGAAGACGGGCAGCCTGCTCAGATGGCCGGGCAGGCCGGGCAGGGGGATCAGATCGCCCATATAGGTGGGTAGCGCAACCACCATCGGCACGCCATGGGACGCCAGCTCGCCGGTGTTCGTGCCCGGAATCGTCAGCGCGAAATCCGCAACCGAGAAGGCATCAGGACCATCAAGAATACGAATCCGGTTGCCGCGCTCGGTGGCGAGCCAGCAGCCGCTGTCGTCAGCCCCAAAACTGAGCGTCACGGCCTCCCACCGGCGCTCTTCCAGCGGCGGCGGAAGGGTTTGAAGCGTTTCAAGCGACAAAAAGCGCGAGCGCGCCAACACCCAGTCGATTCCGGGCCGACGCTGGGCGATGCGATCGACAATCACCGCAAAATAGGGAAGCAGATGAACCGCCAGAAAGGCGCGGCTGCCCGGCAACAGGGCAACACAGGGGGCGCGATGCGCGTCGCGCTTGACCTCTGCACGGCGCAGGTTCGCGGCATCGACCATGAGTTCGCCTGCATTCCCGTCAGGCGCGCTATCTGAATTGCGCGACAGACCACTGTAGAAAACCTTTCGGAACATGAACCTGAGGCCTGGCGGGTTCTCAAAATATCCATAGCGCGGCGCCCCCAGCCTCAGCCCCAGCAGGTGACTGAGGGCAACCTCACCGCCCAGATGGAACACCAGGCTCCGGCCCTCGAATGTCATGCCCTCGGGCAAGCGGCCCCGGAAGATCAGTGCCAGGCTTTCAGCCACGCCAAGAACCCCGTCAATTCCCTCCAACCCCTCGATCACGTCCTTCTCGGCCCCCGTCGAAAAAACGCAGGGCAGGATACAGACATAGACACGCAGGTCGGGGTATTCCTGCCGCAGGCTTGTTGCCAGAGGGTGTAGCCAACCCATTGTCTCTCCCGGGCCGTTCACCGTGACGACGACCTGCATCTTGCTCTCCTGGCCTGCGGCATGGTTGCCGGGTTCGGGCTGACAAACAGCCAGCGCTGGGGGTTCTATGGCACAGGTTGCGGCCTGCGGGCAATCTGTCGGAAAGGGCATCAGAGGTTTCGGGTATCGCGCAGCCATTGAATCCAGCCGCGGTAATTTGCCACGCTTATCCCCCAGGCCCGGTTCACCAGCGGCCGCTCGTCGCCCAGAACATGATGAAACAACGTGCAAGGCACCTCCACGGTCACATCGGCCGACGCCGTGGTATAGCGGTCTGCGAACTGCTGCCAGGCGCCACTGTCGGGCGGCTCGGTGATAAAGCCGTGCAGATGGGTGACACCGACACTTTCCAGATGATCCAGAAACATCAGCGTCAGTTCCGTATAGTAACCATGCCCGTATCCCGCACGCAGGATGTTGCAGTGGTAATGGGCGGGGAAACGGGCGAAATCGATGTGCGGTGCCTCACGCGCACCGCGTGTCAGCATGTGCCACAAATAGCGCCGCGTCTCGGGCTTGCGGTAGCGCCCGGTTGCCAGCCGCCACAATGCCTTGGCAAGCGCGGGCGGCACGATCCGCCAGGTCATCACCCGCAGAAAATGGGCCTGATCCGAACAACCGAAAAAATAGCCGATCACCTTGCCGTCCTGCTCCACGACCCAGCTTTCTTCGGGGTGATGGTCTGTGTAATAGGAGGTCCAGTAATCCGCGTGAATCTCGCGGTCCTCGAACAGCCGGTCCGAACCCATGTTGCGAAACGCGGTCCGGCAACAGATTTCGCGCACTGCGTCACGATCGCGCGGTTCCAGCTTGCGGATCGTGCCGCGGGTCCGGGGCGCGCGGGCTGGCCGTGCGGGTTTATCAGTCATATCGGCGCCCTCCCCAATGTATCGCCGGGTTACGCAGGCGCGAAACAACCGCGGCGGCCGCGATGACAAAGACAATCGGCTCATAGATCGGTGCGAAAACCAGTTGGCGCGGCGCGCTGTTTCGCAAGATGCCTGCGCCCGTCACAAGAACGCCAGCACCATAGCGCCAGGCAAGCACCTCTGCCCCCCCTGCGGGCAGCATTGCCCAAAGCGCGGCCAGCAACAATGTCAGCGGCCAGAGCGTCAGCACCACAGCGAGGCCCGAGACCGGCGCGCGTGTGATGCGCAGCGTGCGCCGCACAAGCTGGTGGAAACCGCCACAGGCCTGGACGGTCACGCGCGCGCGGCTGCCCAGAAAGGCATGCCGGTGGCCCGCCGCCTGCAAGGCCCGGAAAAAGGCCAGATCCTCGGTCAGTGAGGGCTTCAGGGTGGCAAAGCCCCCAAGCTGCGGATAGAGCGCGGCACGAAAGGCGAAGTTGCCGAACATCGCGCCGCTGCGCAGGCCAAGGCGGCTCAGAATCGCCGAAACGAGCAGGTAATACGCCGCGTCGCAGTTCTGCCAGCCTGCGATCCAGCCCCGCCCGGCAAATGCGATCGGCCCGGCGACCATCGCCACCCGCCCTTCGAGGATGGGCCGTGTCATGGCCTCGATCCAACCCGGTTGCAACTGGCTGTCGGCATCCAGCGTGACGATCACCGCGCCGCGCGCCGCGCGAAAACCAAGGTCCAGCGCCTGCTGGCGTGTCGTCAGCGCCGAAGTGGAATCCGGTGTTGAAGCAAGAATCCGCAGCCCCGGAATACCCGCAGCCTGTGCCTGATCGCGCGTGGAATCGGTTGATCGGTCGTCAACCAGAATAACCTCGAAGTCGCCCGATTGCGCAGCGATCTCCCGCAGCGTGCGGCCAATATGCGCCGCCTCGTTATGGGCTGTCAGCACAAGGCTGATTGCAGGTGTCCGGTTCATGGTCAATGCCCCTCTGACCCGGCGGGAATGCCTGTTAGCCGGGCGGCAATGCGCGCGGCAATCGCCTCGCTGGCGCCGGGATCACCCATCCGTTCGCGCCCGGCCTGCGCCATGCGGGCCTGTCTTTCGGGGTCATCCAGCAAGGCCCGCATGGCATCGGCCAGCGCGCACGCATCGCGCGACACGGCAATCGCTGCCGGGCCGAAAAAGGCCGCTTTCATGCGCACATAGGCTTCGCCCTGATTGCCTGCGCCGGGCAGGGTGATCAGCGGCAGGCCCAGACCGATCGCCTGTTCATTGGCAGTACCTGCAAGCCCGACGGCAAGACGCGCGGCCCGCGCCATTGCTCCGATACGGCCCGTGGCAAGCACAGCTTCAGCCCCGGTGGCGTGACGCAGGATCACTGCCTGTCCAGTATCGCCGACGGGTTCCCAGCCCGGCTGGGAACTGAGCGCGGCACCAGATAGCGACGGATGCAGTGCGAAGAGAAAGCGCAGCCGGGCAGGGGAGGGGGCGTTTTCGGCCAGCCCAGCCGCCGCGGCAAGCAAAAGCGCCATGTTCTCGGGCGCATCCCGGCGCGAACCTGCCAGCATCAACACCCCGGTCTGATCGGGTTGCAGGGGCCAGATGTCATCGGCCGGGCCAAGCCCGTCCATCATTGGATTTCCAAGATAGCAACAGCTTACACCCTTGGCCGCCAGCCCCCGTGCGCTGAGCGCATCGCGTGGAAAAACCGCAATGCAATTGCGCCGCATCAGCCGACGCTCCAGTGCTGTGTGGCCATCGGGTGGGCCGTAGTATGCCGATTTCGCACAAGCGACAAATGCCATGGGCGTTTGGCTGAGTGTACCGGCCAGCAACGGGATGACATCGCCCACCCCCAAAAGCAGGTCATGGCACCCTCTCAAAGCGCGTGCATGGCGGAACTGCCGCCAATGGGTGCCAATGAACCCGTGGCGCAGATCGCGCAGGAACAGCCCCAGCCCAAGCGTGCCGAACCCCTCGCCCGGCAGATGATTGCCCGGCCCGGTGATCGGCACACCCAACGCGCGATAGGCCGCACCCGCGCCGACCATCGGCCAGGCGCTGATCTCCAGCCCCGGAACCATCGGCGCCAGCGCCGCCAGAACCTTCACGGCGATGTCGTCCTCGCCGTGGCCGTTCGAGATGGCAAGCAACCGGGGATGCTGACTCACGCTGCGGCACCCTTCATCCGCGCCGCGAGTGCATCAAGGCCCAGCGGTTGCCAGCCTTCGTCCTCAAGATGGCGGACCAACCGCCGGAACTGCGCTATTACCATTGGCCGCGACAGGTCTTCGGGGTGCAGCACAAGCCGGAAAGGCCGCCGTTGCCGCAGAAGCGAACGGATCTGGACATGGCGCAACGCCTGCGCCAGTGCAATCATCACTGCCCGCCCGCCGTTGTCGAAATTCAGCGTCGGTAGCGCCATTTTCTCCCCTTGCAGGTTGTTCAGCCCGCGCAGCGTCATCACGCCATCGAAATCCAGAGCGCGCAGCGCAGTTTCCAGATGGCGGTTTCCCTGCCAGCGCGGCGCGCAGAACCAGCGCGGCGCGTGGCCAAGGCATTGGTGCAGCATTGCCTTCCCCTGCGCCAGACGTCGGCGGGTTTCGGTAGCGTCGAGGCGCGCGAATTCGGAACGGTTGTCATGGCCGTAAAACACCCGGTTTGCCAGATCAGCCCCGGCGCTATGCGTCCAGCCGTGCAGCACCATCGTGCCCTCCAGCTCGCGCAGACGCGCGGCAAAGCCCGGATCGCCCTCAAGCGGGGCATGGGCTTGCCAGTTCGGGACGACCAGTTGCACCATATGCGCGCGCGCCACCACTGGAAAGGCCGCGATCATGTCGTCAAGCAACGGGGCCATCGGTGGCGCCAGATCGTGGAGTTCGGGCAGATAATAACCTGCAAGGGGGTGTTCGTCAGGCAATTTCCGGGGTTCCGACAACGAGCATCTCCAGACATTCAAATGACCTGGCGTGAAAATCAAGAGGGCCAGTGTGGCTACAAATGCCGCAACCGGGCCACGCCGATACCGGTCAGAAACAGGATGGCGGGCACAGCCCAGGCCGCCGTCACCACCGGCAACAGCCCGCGGATGGCAAGGGCCTCGATCACGGTGGTAAGGACATAGAACGGAAGGCCAAGCAGCACCATATCAAACGCACGTCGTATCATTGGCTGGCCCGGCAACAGGTGATACCCAATCGTCCCAGCAGCAAGTGCAATCGCACCCAGCAAGGCGGGAAGCGCAACAAGCCAGTGAAACTGAAACCGATACGGTAAAGGCTGCGCCGCCACCGAAGCCGCGTAGAGCGCTGCCGTCGGAAGGTCATAGACTGCGACCGCCAGGCGATCCGCCAGTCTGCCTGACAGGAGATCCACGGCGAAAGGAAGATCCGCTGGCGGTGCTACCGACTCTGCGAGTGCGGTGCCTCGCGCCTCGCGGTAGTCCTCGAAGGTCCATTGCCCGGCGCTGTCGCGCTCGGCATGGGTGAAATCCACCCGCCGGATCAACTGGTGGTTCTTGTCCAGTTCGAAGAGCGTCACCTCCTGCAACCGGTCACCCTCATCAGCCACAGCGCCTGCAAAGACATAGATTATTCCCTGGTCGCTCTGCACCGCGATGTGGCGCGCCCGGATCGATACGCGCAGGCCAAGCACGTCGCGCTCGAAGGCTTCGGCCTGCGCAAGCGCAGCGCTGGCAAGCGGGCTGGCAACATAAACAAACCCGGCACCGATGATCACCCCCGACAATGCGAATGGCAGCAGGATCTGCCACGCTGACAGGCCAACGCCGGTGAGGGCAATCAATTCGCGGTGCTCGCCCAGTCTGTGCAACACCAGGATTGTGGACAGCACAATCACAAGCGGCAACGCCTGCTGCAACAGCGCCGGTGCGCGCAATGTTGCCCGCCACAGAAGCTGTATTGCCGAAGCCCCGCCTTCGCCACCCATGTAACGCACCGTATCGGCAAACTGCCCCAGCGTCAGCAGGACGAAGACGGCCCCCAGAACCCCCAGCGTCATGCCAAGATGCCGCGTGAAAAGATGGCGCCGGATTCTCACGCCGGGGCCTCGACACGGGTGCGTCTCTCGCGCCGGCTTTCCAGTATGGCGAGTGCGGTGAAAAGCGCGGTCGCGCCCATCGGCACCAGAACGCCCAAGGCAGCCGCAGCCATGCCCGAGGTCAGTTGCGGCACCGTCAGCCCGGTGACCTTGACCACGATCCCGAGCATCAGAGCCGTCGCCATGTTTAGCCCCGCGCGGGCCTGCCAGGCCCGGCTGTTCTTGTCGGCGCGGATCGTCAGCCAGGCCGCAAGCGCGCAGAAGGACAATGGATAGAGCCAGTCAGTCAGGCGCCGCAACAATTCGCGCCGGGCATCAACTGCCGCCCCGTCAGCGCGGACCAGTGCGACCAGTTCGGCGGTGCTTGTCTCGCGGGGGCGATAATGGGTCGAAAAACCGGTCAACAGGGTGTCGGAGGCAGCGCGGAAAGTGCCGAATCTGGCAGAATAAACCGCTCCGCTGTCCAACTCGCGCACCAGCATCTGGCCTCCTTGAACCTCAAGGATGCTCGCGCCCCCGGTGTCGCGGCTCAGTTGCGCGCTTTGCCCGAGCAGAAGTGCCTCGGACGGTCGCTGGCGGCGATCATAAAGCAGGAAGCCCTGCGCTGCCCCGTCGACATCTGCGGGTCCGGCGCGAACGAACAGGCCCGGCTCGATCTCGCGCAGAACACCGTCCTTGATCGCCACGCTCATCGCATCATGTATCAGCGCGTGGATAATTTCGCGCCCCTTTCGATTAGCGGCCGGCTCAAGAAACACGCTGTTGAGCAACATCAACCCCGCCACCGACAGCGCCAGCCAGATTGCCGGGCGCAGAAGAAAGGCTGGCCCCTTGCCCGTGCCCATCAGAACCACCGTTTCGGAATTCGCGCGCATTGCGCCATAGGCTTGCATCACACCAATCAACCAGGCGAGCGGCAGCAGGGTCGCGATCACACCGGGAACACTCAGGGCGGCAAGACTGAGAACAACAACCCACCCACCAGAAGCATCGATAATCCGCGTCGCCTGGTTCAGAAGTTGGGTGGTTGCCATCAGCACCAGCAGTACGGCGCAGACCAGCGTCGTGGTAACCAGAATGCGAGAGACAACAAGACGATCTGCAATCTTCATGGTCGCGGTCGCTTCAGGCACCCAACCATCGCAAGAGGGCTGCGGCAATCTCGCCTGGGTTGCCGGTTGGGGAGCCAAAAAACGTCCCATGAAGCGCGTCTTGCCGCTGCATAGTTGCCGATGGGGACAAGTGGGCGCAGGCTTGGCAGTCTCATTTCCCCTTGTCTTTTTTTTCGTCCGCTCCTATCCGATAGAGTATAAACGGCGATGTGCCAAGGACATCAACTCAAACTGTTGTCGCCCGCCGCGATGGGTTGGACCGCCAAACCGAGACACAGAAGACAGGTGCCCTTGACATTGCGTGTTGGTCTTATCGGGTGTGGCGACTGGGGGCGAAACCATGCCCGGGCGCTCTCACGTCTTGGCGTGCTGGCGGCGGTTGGCGACCAGGTACCCGAGCGCGCAGCGCTTGTCGCGCGCGAATTCGTCTGCACCGATCTCGGACCTCAGGCAATTCTGAGCAACCCTGAAATAGACGTGGTGGTGATCGCTGCCGCGCCCCATGAACAGGCCGCGCTGGCGCTCAGGGCACTCCAGGCTGGAAAGCACGTCCTGGTCGAAAAGCCGATGGCGATGACTACTGACGATGCCGAAAGCCTGTGCGACGCAGCGCTGCTCGCCGGGCGTGTGGCCATGACCGGGCTTGTCATGCAGTTTCACCCCGCTTTCATCGCGCTTCAGCGGCTGGTCGATGAAGGCGCACTGGGGCGCCTGCGTCGCATCGAGGCGCGACGCACGGGCTTTGGCAAGTTCTTCGCAGGGGTTGATGTCCTCTGGGATCTCGCGCCGCACGATCTGTCGATGCAGATGGCCTTGATCGGCCGGTCGCCGGTCACAGGATCGGCGCGCTACGCGGTGGCTCACAGCGATCTGCCCGATGCAGCCGTGATCGCGCTCGATTACGGTGAGGGGCTAAGCGCTTCGATCCAGCTCTCGCGTGTTGCTGGCGTCAAGGCGCGCAGCTTCACGGTGATTGGCACCGAGGGGACGGCCGTGTTCGACGATCTGGCCGCACCGCCGCATCAGCTGTCGCTCGCGCAGCACGGCGGGCCGCCCAGGCCGGTGCCCTTTCCCGCACAAGCGCCGCTTGACGCTGAAATCAACCATTTCCTTGCCTGTATCCGCGACGGAAGTGCGCCGGTTGCAGACTTACGGTTCGGGCGCGACGTGCTGAAGACGCTCGCAGCCATACCGCTTACCGAGGTTCCTGTCGCCGATCTTCCCGAAGGTCTTGTCGATGCCAGATTCCTTCCCCGCGCACTGTCGGCCGCCCCATGACCATCGGGCTGGTTGACCTGCCACGCCAGCGCGCGGCGTTCGAACCGCGCCTGAGTGGCGCGATCCAACGAGTGCTTGATCATGGCGGCTATATCAACGGCCCCGAGGTGGCAGCTTTCGAGGCCGCGCTGGCCGTTCATCTGGGCGGCGGACAGGTCATCGGATGCAGTTCCGGCACCGATGCGCTGGTGCTTCTGCTCATGGCGGCGGGGATCGGACCGGATGATGCCGTTATCGTGCCCTCCCTGACCTTCGTCGCCACGGCCCAGGCGGTTGCACTGGTGGGGGCGACCCCAGTTTTTGCCGATGTCAGAGAGAAGGACATGACACTCTGCCCGGAAAGCACACGCGCCGCGATTGCCGCCTTGCGCAACGCGGGCGGGCCTGTGCCGCGCGCGGTGATCGCGGTCGATCTGTTCAGCCTGCCCGCCGATCATGCCGCCCTTTCGGCGCTATGTGGCGAGGAAGAACTGCTGCTTTTCTATGACGCCGCGCATTCGGTCGGCACCCAGACACCCTTTGGCCCCTGCGGCCTTTATGGCAAAGGGGCCGCGACCAGTTTCTATCCTTCCAAGGCCCTGGGCGCCTATGGCGACGCAGGAGGGGTGCTGACAACCGACCCGGCCTTCGCCGCCCGTATCCGCCAGGCCGCGCAACACGGGGCCGAGGGGGCAGCGGGCCACACGCGGGTGGGCATGAACGGGCGCCTCGATACGCTGCAAGCCGCGATCCTGCTGGAGAAACTGGCGGTTTTTGGTGACGAGAGCCAGGCCCGACGGGCCATCGCCGCGCGCTATCTCGATGCGCTGGACGGCTGCTGCGGGTTGCCCTGCGTCGCCGCAGGTGTCGCTCCTGTCTGGAGCTATTTCTGCATTACCCACCCCGAGCGCGATGCCCTGCAAGCGCATCTTGCCGCGCAGGGCATCTCGGCTGTTGCCTATTATCGCGTGCCGACGCATCTTCAGCCCGCCTATCGCGGTTATCCGGTGGTGCCGGGCGGGCTGCCAATGACCGAACATCTGGCCGACAGGTTGCTCTGCCTGCCCGCGCATGCCTATCTGCGCGAGGATGAGGTCGAGCAGGTGATTGAGGCGGTAACGGCCTTCAGCCCACGCCGGGGTTGATCCTCTCGCCTCTAACGTCGGGGCAGGCCAATCCGCGTAAGCCCGGTAGCGAATTCGGGCATATGCAGCGGCCTGTTAAAATTGCCGGGATTGACCGGCTGGTCATAGGTCTGATCGGGGTGCTGCATGCAGTGCCGGTCCCAGGCCGAAAGCTGGATACGAAACAGCCGGATCAGAACCTCGGCAAGCCTCGGACGCAATCGGATCAGGCGCCAGCGACCCAGGCCGCGATGGCGGGCATAGGCGCCCACCAGCATGTCCACGCTGCTGGCCGGATTGCCCAGCACCAGACGCCGCGCCCCTTGCCGCCCCCCGGCCGGCGCAGGCGGGGCCTGCACAAGCGCGACGCATACCGAAGCGATGTCAGCAGCGTGGATGACATGCAGCCGCGCCTCGGCATCCAGAAACCGGATGATCCAGGCCCAGCGTCGTAACTGGTGCAGCAGACGGGCGAAATGCGACATCGGAAAGGTTCCCTGCGGATCGCCGCCGATAACCAGGGTTGGAAACAGGCCGATGATCTCGGCCCGGTCGGCGCAACCTTCCATCGCCACGGTGAGGGCATGCTTGCCCTGAATATAATCGGTGCCATGGTCGCGTGCGGCATCGAGCAAGGCGCCCTTTCTGTCCAGAACGCTTGCTGTCGAGAAATAGAGCACCCGCAGGCAGCCCTGATCGATCAGGCGCTCGGCCAGCGCCAGATTGGCATCGCGGATGACCTGCCGGGTCTGCGGGCCACCCCAGGCTGTCGCAACCAGCAGCGCCGCACGGATTGGCGGCAGATCCGCAAGGGGTGCCGCGCCCTGCGCCAGATCATGCTTGCGGATCTGCACCCGCGGATGCGTGCGCAGCGCCTGCGGCAAGGCATCGGGGTTGCGCAGCAAGAGAAGAAGCGGCTCATCGGTTTC
>ERZ869909.895-NODE-895-length-28181-cov-88.323442_pt1 | contig 28181 bp, 25 predicted proteins | sample MGYA00520892_ERZ869909 | MGnify/ENA primary metagenome ERZ869909 (study PRJEB32215, sample SAMEA104723947) | bioreactor metagenome | biome: bioreactor; feature: anaerobic bioreactor; material: water | place: China | collected 2015-03-12 ...
TGGTGCTCGAAAGCCTCGGCGGCGATATCGCGGAAGAGTTCCATGCTGCCGCGCCGTTCGATCAGGGTCTGCCCCTCCGCCGTGAGGCGTTCGAGTTCGACTGACTTCACCTCGCTGCCGTCCTGTTCCCGCTGAAGCCGGCGTTGTGCCTGCTCGTTGCCGTCGAGATCGCGATCGATCCGGCTGGTGGCGCGGTGAAAGAGATTGACGGTTCCCCAGAGCAACTCTTCGAGATCGGGTTCGAGGCGGGTGTCGCCGAGCGTCGCCACGAGTGCGTCGAAGATGTCGGTGACGGCGGCGGCGACGGAATTGCCCTCGGGCAGCGGCCTCGGATCGGGTTCGTCCTGGAAGGGACGCCAGCCATAGAGCTGGAGTTCGGAGAGGGCGTGATCGGTCTGGGAGGAGGTATGGACCGGCTCGGCGCCTGCATATTCGGGCTCGAAATTCATCGGGAGCGTCCTTCGTCTGGTGACCGCGCCCATCGCGGCCTTCACAGGCGTCGAAGCGCACGGGCGGGACGGACTGGCAGCTCTCGCGCCCCCGCGAGGGCCTTGATGGCCAAGGCCGACTATTTTGTTTCGCGCTGCAAAGGCGGGGCTCGTCCCGCCGGCGGAAAATAGTCGGCCGCCGCCATTGCCTGTCCGGCCCGATTGTGTGCCGATCGCCCTCTTGAGAAGGCCGTGGGTGCGGGACTCTCCGACGAAGGATGCGGCTGCCGATGGCGCGAGATTGAGCCCGGCAGGGAACGAAGCCTGGGCCACGCCTCCGGGACCGATCATGGCATCACCCCGCCATGAACCGGCGGACATCTTCGGGATGAAGCTGTTCCATCAGGCCCGCGCGGAGGGCATCGGAACCAAAGCGTCGCAGATCATCGTTGAAGTCGCCCTCGACCGGCGTGAGCGACACCACCTCGATCCCGAGGCTCGTTGCTCTGGCGACCAGGCTGTCTCTTGCGCCCTCTCCGGCCGGGTCGCGATCCCTGATCACATAGAGCCGGCGCAGCGCCTGTGGGAACACGACGGCAGCGAGGTGAGCAGCCGAAAGCGCCGCCAGCATGGGCATGCGGGGCAGAACCTGACGGGGCGACAGCACGGTCTCGATGCCTTCGCCGACGGCGAGAACCTCACTGGCGGTGCCGAAGCGAACGCCATGCCCGAGCAGGTCGCCCATCGCCCGCCGCGGGGTTTCGACAGCCGCCTTGCCGGAACCGTCCGGGGCGAGCCAGGTGCGATGCGCGCCGGTCTGCCGTCCGGCCAGATTGGTGACGGCGGCGACCAGCGCCGGCCGGATCTCGGTGGGCGAATGCGCGTCAGGCCGATAATAGCACCGGGGATGATAGCGTAGCGCGGCGGTGCCCGACAGGCGGGTGATCGCCCGCTCCCGCAGGTAGATCTCCGCAATGGTGCCGTGGATCGGCTGCGCCATGGCGAAGAGCCGCCGTGCCGCTTCAGGTGAACCGGGTGCCGGACTTAATGTCCTGCCGGTCGGTGTCCTCGTTCTTTCCGGTTCTGGACGCGGGAGGGCGAGGAACCGGCGTGCTTCCTCGGTCACATCCCTGAAGTCGACAAGACCGAGCGCCTCGCGGATGACGTCGAGGAGATCGCCATGTTCACCACTTTGCGCGTCGGTCCATTTACCCGCCGCGCCCTTGCCGGATTCCGGCCCGGTCAGACGCACGAACATCGAGCGGCCGGGGGTGTTCCGCACATCCCCGACCAGCCAGTATCGACCGGCACGATGACCAGACGAAAGGTAGTGGCAGCAAACCGCCTCGGCCTCACGGCCAAGACGGATCGCCAGTTCGGAAGCCTCAAAGCGCGGCATCAGGCTGCCTCCCGCTCGCCGATGCGCTCGACCGACCAGTGGTCTAGCAGTCTGGCGAGCACGGCCGGGCCGCTGGCATCGACCGGCACGAACATGCGCAGCTTCCAGGAGATGATCTCATGGAACAGGCCATAGGCCGTCAGCCGCTGGCGCATCGTATCGGTGAAACCCGACAGTTCGATGCGGTTGGCCCCCATGACACGCACCCGGCGAAGCTGGAGACCCTCGGCGAGATCGAGGATCGTCCGGCCTTCCATCAGCGCGGCGAAGGCATCGTCCGGCGTGATCGTTGCGATGCCGGTCGTGGTCGCATTTGCTGCCCAGGCGGGCGAGACTTTGCGACCGATGATGCGCTCGCCCGCATCAGTCTGGAGGCGATAGACGCGGGTGGACTCCTGCGGCAACCGCTTCCAGATCGGCAGCAGCAGGCCCGTGACCATATGCAAGATGCTGTCGGAAAACTCCGGCACCTAGGCAAGTTCGGCATTCCAGGCCGACGCGAAAGCGTCCCGGTCGGCCTCGACCCAATGGGTCTCGCTCATCATCCTGACCGGGACATTGTGCGCGTCCATCGGCCGGACCAGGCGGACGCGACGCTCGATCTCGCCATCATCCAGCATGACGCTGGTGGTGGGGATCTGCACCGCCGCCCGGCCCGAGCGCTCGTTGATCAGGAGCGTCGCGCGCGGATCGTCGAGTTCTGCCAGGGCGGCATCGAGTGTTACCGGCCGGTTGCGCTTGCGCTCGGTGATCGTCAGCAGGCTGGTCTCCGCCCCGGTGCGGGGATGGGTGTAGATCACCTGCCGGTCGGTGACGGTGAAGCTTTCGGCGCGCAGCGTCTCCAGTCCGGCGTCATAGGTGCCGGAGGCGATGGCGCCCTCGATGCGGGCGGTCAGAAGCTGTTCGAAGGCGGTGAACAGGATGCCCTGAAGTTCGATGGTCAGTGCCAGCAGCCGGTTGAGGAATGTCGTGATCGCGGGCAGTTCGTCCTTGATGCCGTTCGAGTCCATCAGCTTCAACCCGGTGGCAGCCTCGAACCGCTCCAGCGAGCAGCCCTCGACCTTGCCCCGCACGAGGAGGAGATAGAGCTGGCGCAGCGCATCGCGGGCATAGTGCGATTCCAGATTGTCCTCGGGGCGGAACAGCCCCTGGCCGCCGGTCTGGCGCTGGCCGCGCGTGATCGCGCCCAGCGTGTCGAGGCGTCGGGCGATGGTGCTGAGAAACCGCTTCTCCGCCTTCACATTGGTCGAGATCGGCCGGAACAGCGGCGGCTGCGCCTGATTGGTGCGGTGCGTCCGCCCAAGGCCCTGGATGGCGGCATCCGCCTTCCAGCCCGCTTCGAGCAGGTAGTGGACACGTAGCCGGGTGTTCTTCGCCGACAATTCGGCGTGGTAGCTGCGCCCGGTGCCACCGGCGTCGCTGAACACCAGCACAGGCTTTTGATCGTCCATGAATGCTTGGGTCTCGGCCAGATTGGCCGAACCCGCACGGTTCTCCACCGCGAGGCGGTCGATTGAGACTCCGTTGCCGGATTTTCGCACGATCCGGCGCGAGCGCCCCGTCACTTCGGCCACCGTGTCGGTCCCGAAATGCTGGATGATCTGGTCGAGCGCGCCGGGGACAGGCGGCAGGCTCGCGAGGCTGGCGATCATCTCGTCGCGCCGCGCCACAGCCTCGCGGCTCTCGACCGGCTGGCCGTCGCGATAGACCGGGCGTGACGACAGGTTCCCCTCGCTGTCGGTAAAGGGCTCGTAGAGCTGCACCGGGAAGGAATGGGCGAGGTAGTCGAGGACATACTCGCGAGGCGACAGGTCCATTTTCAGATCGCCCCATTCCTCGGTGGGGATCTCCGCCAGCCGCCGTTCCATCAGTGCCTCGCCGGTCGAGACGATCTGGATGACCGCCGAATGGCCCGCCTCCAGATCGCTGGAGATGGACCGGATCAGCGTCGGGGTTTTCATGCTGGTGAGCAGATGGCCGAAGAAGCGTTGCTTGGCGCTCTCAAAGGCGGAGCGCGCGGCGGATTTGGCCTGCCGGTTCAGCGTGCCGGAACTGCCGGTGATGTTTGCCGCCTCCATCGCGGCGTCGAGATTGTTATGGATGATCGCGAAGGCATCGGCATAGCTGTCGTAGATGCGGACCTGCTCGGGCGTCAGATCGTGCTCGACCAGTTCGTATTCGACGCCCGAAAAGGAGAGCGAGCGGGCGGTGTAGAGGCCGAGGGCGCGTAAGTCGCGGGCCAGAACCTCCATCGCCGCGACGCCACCCGCCTCGATCGCCTCGACGAACTCGGCCCTGGTCGAGAACGGAAAATCCTCGCCGCCCCAGAGACCGAGCCGCTGGGCATAGGCGAGATTATGCACCGTGGTCGCGCCGGTGGCCGAGACATAGACCACCCGCGCATATGGCAGGGCATGCTGGAGGCGCAGCCCGGCGCGACCCTGCTGGCTGGCGGCGACATCGCCGCGTTCTCCCTTGCCGCCTGCGGCGTTCTGCATCGCGTGCGCCTCGTCGAAAATCACCACTCCATCGAAGTCCGAGCCCAACCATTCGACGATCTGTTTGACCCGGGAAACCCTTTCTCCGCGGTCGTTGGAGCGCAGCGTGGCATAGGTTAGAAACAGGATGCCTTCGTTCAGCGTGATGGGCCTGCCCTGCGGGAACCGCGATAGGGGTGTGACCAGCAGCCGTTCCATGCCGAGGGCGCTCCAATCGCGCTGCGCATCCTCCAGGAGCTTGTCGGACTTCGATATCCAGACCGCCTTGCGCCGCCCCTGCATCCAGTTGTCGAGAATGATTGCAGCCGATTCCCGGCCTTTGCCGACGCCGGTGCCGTCGCCGATCATGAAGCCCTGCCGGAAACGGATGGCGCCCTTGGCGTCCTCCGGCGCGGCGGACAGGCTGTCCAACGTGTCATCGACCGTCCAGGTCCCGGCGAGCAAACCCGAATGGGCCTCGCCGGCATAGATCACGGTTTCCAACTGCGCCTCGGACAGCCTGCCAAGAATGTCGCTCGGCAGTGTCGGCCGATAGCTCGGCGTCGGCGGCGCGATGCTCGCCATCGAGGCGGATTGCACGAGCTGGGTCGGATGCGCCTGCGCCCCGGCGATGCGGATGGTCTGAAGCTCGTATTCCTCATAGATCGCGTCCGAGAGACGACCACCCTCGGCGGGTTCCCAATGCACGGTCTCGTAAGCGAGCGGCACGGCCTCCGGTTCGGCGAGCGGCGCGACGGGTGCGGCTCGGGCTGCACGGTTGACATAGCCCCGCGCGGTGCGGGGCGCGACGGGCCGGGCGATCGGCACGGCTACGCCGGGATCGACCGGCAGCCGGTCCGGCAGCTGATCCGCCAGCCAGCCCATGAGTGTCGCCACATCCGGTGCAACGCCGGCGGCGACCGGAAACATGGCGGGATCTTCGGCGGGCAGCTTGTCGATGACGGTGAGCCGCGTCGGGATCGTCGTGCCATGCCTGGCATAGACCGAACCGTCGACGGCCGCCGAGAAGACCACACGGCCACGTTCCTGCAGCCGGGTCCACGAGGCGGTCCAAGCCGGATTGTCGGGCGCGAAGCTCGCGCCGGTGATGGTCACGAGCCGCCCGCCGGGCGCGAGGCGCGCAAGCGCCGAGGCGACATGGCGGAACGCGGCATCGGCCATGCGACCCTCGACATTGGCCATGACAGAGAATGGCGGGTTCATCAGCACCACGGTCGGGATCAGGCCGGGATCGAGGTAATCGTCGATCTGGGCGGCATCGAACCGGGTGACGGGGAAGGCCGGAAAGAGGGAAGACAAGAGGCCGGCACGGGCCTCGGCGAGTTCGTTGAGCAGAAGCGTGCCGCCGGCGATCTCGGCCAGGATGGCAAGGAGCCCGGTCCCGGCCGAGGGCTCAAGAACCCGGTCGGCGGGCGTGATCGCCGCCGCCGTGGCGGCCGCGAGGCCGAGGGGGATCGGGGTTGAGAACTGCTGGAAGGTCTGGGCATCCTCTGAGCGGCGTGTATGCGTCGGTAGGAGGTTGGCGATCTTGCTGATGGCGGAAAGCCGTGCAGCCTTCGAGGCGGCTTTACGGAAAAGCGCCTTTCCGTATTTGCGCAGAAACAGGACGGTCGCCGCCTCGCAGGCATCATAGGCCAGTTTCCAGTTCCACGCGCCGGCCGCATCGGAAGCGCCGAAGGCGGCTTCCATGGCAGCGCGCAGGATCGCGGCATCGACGCGTTGGCCGCGTTCGAGATGGGGGAGCAGCAATCCGGCGGCGGCGAAGACGGAGGCCGCCGTCTCGGTTTCATGGTCGAGCGGAAGCGCCGCGGCAGCCTGCGCTGCAGCGGTTGCAGGGATCATGTTCATCGGAATTCCTCAGGAGAGCGGGAAAGGATCGAGCCTAAGCGGCGCTCTCTCTCGACCGCACCGGCTCCAATCCCTTCCGGCCCCACTCTCCCTCTGAAACCCTGGCCATGGCTGGCATGAAACAAGCGCCCGGTCGTCAGGCGGGGCGCTTGTTGATCTCAGCCAAACCGAAGCCCGGTTTCGGTGAAGGTGTAATCGTTGGCGGTGATGGTCTCATCGACCGCTCCGTCCGAGGACAGATAGTCGTATTCACGCTCAAGCTGGCGGTAGAGCCAGCGGGCCAGATCGCGCAGCGCCTCCATCACGATTTCCTCGGCGTCGGTCGTCATGTCCTGATGTGCCGGGCTGTCGCGTTCGACCGAGATCGCCATGCAGTATTCGTGACAGTAGTGGCCGCGATGGCCGGCCTCGGCGCGAAGCTGATAGAAGTTGCGCCGCTGGATTGCCTGCAGCGCATCGGCGATGCCGTGCAGGGTCGTATCCTGCGGCGCATAGGATCGGATTTCGGCCGTGGCGTTCTTCCGGTAGGAGTAGAACCCCTCCCAGCAGGCTCCATCGCCCTGAGACCAGAAGCCCCGGAACCAGATGCAGGGTTCCTGGCGCGACCCGCCGCCCATCAGCCGGACGGTGCGGGTCTTGAGGCGGATGCCGAGGATTTTCGCGATGCGCTGGAAATCCTCGTAAACAGCATCATACCAGTCATAGTCGAAGCCGCCCTCGCGATACCAGGCGCGGGCCTTGTTCTTCGCGTCGTCCGAAAGTTCGTCGAGCCGATAGACCGTGGTTTCGATGACTTCAGGCATAGGGGTCGCCTCCGTCCAAGACGATCGCCAGCCAACTGCCGCTGTGGATCCAGTCCACCGTCTCGCCGGTGGCGAGGTCGAGAACATGCGCGCCGCCGCCAAAGGCGTTCACCCTCGGCCGCGATGCGGTTGTGGCATATTGGAATCCCCACAATCCGGTCAGGCCGAACGCGGCGGCGCAGCGTTTGACGAACCGGATGACGTGTTCGGGATCACCGGTGCCGTCATCGCGCATCCAGAGATGCGTGCCGCCATGCTCGGGCTGGATTGACAGGTGGAACCCGTCCGAGGGCGGGTCTTCGGCGTCGTTCTCATCCGCTAATGCATTGTAGAGTTCGAGCGCGCGGGCGGCGTTTTCGGGTGTGCCCACATCGAGCAGGCAGGAGAAATGGGTGAAATAGTCGGCCATGTCAGGCTCCTGAGACGAGAAAACCCGGCGCAAGGCCGGGCGGTATGGTGGGAAGCGGGGCGAGTGATCAGGCGGCTTGCGGCAGTCGCAAAAGCTCTGCGGCCGTCTCGCGCCAGAAGGAATCGACCAGCCGGGTCTCCAGTAGGGCGGCGCGGTAACGCAGGTCGCGGGCCTCGCTGGGATCTGATGCGCTGAAGGCCATGCCGCGCAGCCGGCTGGCTTCGGTCACGATCCGGCGGGCTTCCGCATCCGAGGCGACCGGCTGCTGCCAGAGGATGATCCCGGCACGGATTTCGCCTGCAAGGACCAGCCCGTACTCGCCGTCCTGGATGAGAATGATGCGCGGGCGGAATCGCAGCGTTTCATCGGGACCAGTGTGCATATCGCCACGCGACACGCTCTGGATGGCGAGGCCAATGGCCTCGTCGGGGGAATGACGCACACCGAGCAGCACGGTGCGGTCGAAACTCTTGGCACCGTCATCGGCCTCGTAACCGGCGGTGCCGAGGCAGGAAATGCGCAGTGGTAGCTTTTGCGCGCGATAAAGCGCGGGCAGCACCTCGGTCGCAAGGACCTGATCGACCGGGCGAAAGGTTTCATGGCGGAAATGGGTCATCGGCATCACTCCATGACGGGCGCCGGGAGCCTCTCTCTCCGACCCTCAACCCGTCATGGCCGAACGGCCCGAACTCTCCCTCTCTGATCGGGGCGCGGCCCCGATTCTGCGGCCGGCGATGGGCAACCATCGCCGGGCTGAAGGCCCGGCCGTGGGTTTGCCACGTCCCGGGCCTTCGGGGATGAGGCGCTTTCGCGCCTCAGGCCCACGGGTCCAGCTCCAGCTTCACCATTTCCTCATCGCCATCGAATTCGTTGGCGGGCATGGCTCCGTGGGTGCCATCCCCGGCTTGGAACACGACGATCGAGACCATCAGTGTGGCGGCGAGGCTGGCGGCGAAGGCGGTGGCATCTGCATAGGACATGGGTTCCGGCTCCTGTCTTCTTGAGGCGGAGGACCATCCCCCGCGCGACAGGCGCCCGAAGTGTCTGACCGGATCTGCAATCACCCTCGTCGCGTTCGGGCTCGCCCCGAATCCGCGAGGGCGGCACGCATGGCGTTAAGCCGACCCCTTGGGGTTGAATGCAAAGAAGCCGATCAGGCCAAGGTTCGCGAATGGAAGCGGGGGTGGTGCTTTGCATCCGACAGGTGCGGGAAACCCTTCGCAGATTCCTCGCCCTGCCAGCCTTGCTGCCGCGCTGGCCGAAAATCCGTGTTCGTTTGGGGCGGACCGGCAACCGTCGCCCCATGGCATCGATGGCAGAAAGCCAAGGGACTGGTAAAGCTGGAACCCGGTCCATCGCCGTCGGCAACGCGATCACCAGACGTCCATCAAGCTGGCGTATCCTCTGGGCGCTCAGTCCCAGAGCCCATCGGCGATTTCACGCGCGACCATGGCGCGGGCCTTCATCATCACCTCGTCGCCGGAGGTGTTGACATGGCCGAAGAACCGCGCCCTTGCGCCATGTGCAGTCCAGTCGGCGTAGCGGCAATATTCGCGGGCATCGAGGCGAAAGGCCCGCAAATCCTCGGCCCAATGGGGCTTGGGTTCCACAATGACAGTGATGCCGTCGCGGGCCTCCTCCCAGGGAAGCGAGCGCTCAGCCGGAGGATTGTCGCGGTCGTCGCGGAAGATCTCGTCGATGTCGATCAAACGGGTCATCGGGCATCTCCAATGAAAAAGCCCGGCCGCGATGACCGGGCGAGTTGCGGAAAACGAAGGGGAAGGTATCAATAGCCGAACCGCCAGGACGGCCATGGCTGGCCGTTGTTGGCGTCGGTGACGGCCTGGGTGAGACTGCCGACATCACCCTCGACCAGCTCCGGATCGCGGATCGGGGTTTCGTCGATCACGACGACGTCGGCGACGAGACCGTCCTCGATCGCGACATGGACCGGGACGAGGAAGGAGAAGACGGTGCGCCCGACGGGCGTGGGATGATCTGTGGTCACGATGACCTCCTGATGCTTAAGGAAAGATGCGGGGCGACCAGAGCCACCCCGCATGGAGGTCATTCGGCGGCGACCATCTGCTGCGCTTCGTCCTCCTCATCGGCAAGGTCTTCGTCCTCGCCATCGCCTGCCAGGAACTCGGGCAGATCATCAGCCTCGACTTCGGCGGTCACGGCGTCGGATTCCACGCTGGGGTCGACCATGCGTAGCGGTTCCGGCAGCCAGCCGGTCTCGGCCAGAAGACGCTCGGCCTCCCTGGCCATGTCGCCCTTCTTCAGGTGGTCGATGAGTCCCGCTGCCCGTTCGCCCGCCCCCTCGCGCACGGCCTCGATGATGCGCGGCTTGGTCACGCGGCCGAGATAGTTCGCGACAGTCGGACGCCAGCCCACAGCCACCATGTCGAGCCCGGTGGCCCGCGCCAGACGGTCGGCCTGCGCCAGCCGTACCTCAAGCCCACGTTGGCTGACGCCCATGCCGCCATAGGGGTTGGGCTTCTCAAAGAGCGCGTTGACGCCGAAGCTGACGCAGTGGGCGAGAAGCTCCATGCGGGAATCGTCGTCGAGATCGGCCAGCCAATCCCAGAGCGCCGCGTCATCGGCGGGAATGTGATCGCCCCAGCGCTCATGCCGCTCGGCGACCGACCGCGCCGAAGCGCTGTCGCGCAGATCCTCTGCCTGCGCGGGGAAATGCACCTCGCGGACCTGGGCCTCGATGCAACCGCGCGTTGAATGCGGGAGGAAGGTGTCCGTGACCAGCCGGTGCAGCAGCGCCGTCATGGCGACATGCGGGTTCGATGCCACGGCATCGCGGAGCGCCAATGTACGATGCGCGGTGAGTTCGCTGACCAGGCGGTCGGGAAGCGGCCGGATCGTCTCGACCTCCTCGTCGTCCGCCTCGGTGGCTGCGCCGCCGACCGTGATGGTGGCGCGCTGGACGCCATCGCCATCGGACGCAGTGCCCGCATCATCGGCGTCATCCTCGCCCTCGGGCTCGGTCATCGCCTCATCCTCGGGCCGGACATAACCACGCTCGACCAGCAGGGTTCCGTTGGTGTCGATGCTGACGAAGACCCCGGCCCGGGCCATCTGCTCGGGCGCATAGGTCATCGGACGGCGATCGAAGGCCTCCAGCGTCCCTTCGATCTCACCGAGGCGCTGGTCGATCTCGTCAGGAAGCTCGTCGGCCTCGGCATATTCAGCTTCGAGCCGGTCATACTCGTCGCGCAGCGCCTCGCGGGTCGCCCGCTCCTCCTCGGTCAGATCGACGGTGGTGCCGGTCAGCTCCCGCAATCCGTGGTCATGGCCGTAAGGGAAACTCACAGCGACCTCGATCCACTTCCAGCCTTCCCCCGCGATCTCGTCTGCGACGAGTTTCAGCTTCTCGGTAACTAGGCGGTCGAGCAGGGCCGGATCCTGCAGCCAACCGCCATCGTCGGACTGGAACAAGTCACGCAGCACGATGCCGCCCGCCGCCTCGTATGCTTCGACGCCGACGAAGGCGGCCCGCTTGTCGGAGGTGCGGACTGCGGTCTCGGTCAGCATCCGGCGGATGGTATAGGGCTCCTTCTGCCAGCCATCCTTGATTGCCGCCCAGACCTGTTCCTGACGATCATGGTCATGGGAGATGGTGAAGGCCATGAGCTGTTCGAGCGTCATGCCGTCACCGGCATAGGTTTCGAGCAGCGCGGGCGAGACGGCAGCCAAACGCAGCCGCTGCTTGACGACCTTGACGTCGACGAAGAAGGCGGCCGCGATTCCCTCCTCGGTCATGCCCTTCTCACGCATCGCCTGGAAGGCGCGGAACTGGTCGAGAGGATGGAGTGGCGCGCGCTCGATATTCTCGGCGAGCGAGACCTCGTCGATCAGGATGTCGCCACCGGGTTCCGAAACGACGCAGGGCACCGGCGCGGTCTTGTTGAGGCGCTTCTGCTTCACCAGCAATTCGAGCGCGCGGTAGCGACGCCCGCCGGCGGGCACCTCGAACATGCCGGTCTCCTGGCCGTCGGCATCGACCACCGGCCGGACATGCAGCGACTGGATCAGGCCGCGCCGTGCGATGGACTCGGCCAGCTCCTCGACCGAGACGCCGGCCTTGACCCGGCGGACATTGGACTGGGACAGCACCAGCTTGTTGAAGGGGATGTCGCGCGAGGACGACAGCGTGATTTTCTGGGTGGCAGTTGCCATGTTCCTTACTCCGCGACGGGCGCCGAAAGCCTCTCTCTCGGCCTGAAAACCCGTCACGAAGCGAAGCGCCGCCCTCTTCCTCTAGAAGAGAGCAGCGCAGAATCGCAGAGCCGGAAATCAGGAACTGCGGGTTTTCGTCTCGCCGGTTTTTCGGCCCCGTGCCCCGTCGCCGGTGGAACGGGCGTGGAGGATGCGCTCGGCCGCACGAATGTTGCCGGCCTGCCGCGCCGCCTCGGCCCAGACCGAGATCGGGAAATCCCCGGTGAAGAGCAGATCCCTCTCGATCCCCATGCCGAAGGGCAGCCGGATCGCTTCCATCTCCCTAAGGCTCCAGCTCCCGAGTTCGGGATAGCCAAGATCGGCAAGGCCGAACATGATGTCGCCGTCCTCGTCCAGTTCGGTCGCCAGCCAGACGCCTTCGCCGAGGGGGTTGAAGAACTTGACCACCGGGACGTGATCGGCATCGCGCTGGCGGCCATTGGCGAGAAGCGTTGCGCGCAATTCGTCGGTCAGGAGGATCATGCCGCAACCCTCCCGTCGGTCGAACCGAGCGTATCCCGGTCGATGTCATCCGCGGGCAGATGGGCCAGCAGCCAGTCGGCGGCCTTGCTGGCCTGGCTGGCGGCGCGGACGATGACACGATTGTCTGCGCGCATCGTATCGATCCACGCGCCAATATAATCCGCATGCCGCACGGTGGGCACTATGCCGAGGGACGCGCAGCAGAAGGCGCTTGCCAGCTCGGCGACAACCTCCTCGACGAAATATGCCTTCGTCCCGAACGATCCACTCTGATCCCGTGCGAGGCGAGAGGGGTGGCCTGAAGCATGGGACATCTCGTGCAGTGCCGTCCGGTGCCAGTTAATGGGCTCGAAGAAGGCGGCAGGCGGTGGCACCTGGACGTAATCGAGCGAGGGCAAATAGAAGGCCCGGTTGCCGCCGATGCGGAAATCGATGCCGGTCGCTTCGATCAGCGCTTCGACCTTCGGCTCGATCATGCCGGGCGGCGGGGGTGGCGCCTCGACGGCGATGTCTTCGGGCAGACCCTCGCATTGCGCCGCATTGAACACGGTGAAACGCTTCAGGAACGGAATGCTGCCTACCTCTTCCCCGGTCTCGCGAGCGCGGCGCTTCTCCTCCTCGGGGGTGAAACGGTCAGCATAGACGACGGTGGTGCCGCGCTCGCCCTTGCGGACATTGCCGCCGAGCGACAGCGCCTGCCGGAATGTGAGCCAGTGCTGGGTGGGATAGCCGTGCTGAACCACGGCGCCCCAGAGGAGCAGGACATTGATCCCTGAATAGTGCCTGCCCGTCGCGGCGTTCCTCGGCATGGCGAGCGGTGCCTTGGCTGCCGACGTGCCCCAGGGCTGGACCCAGGGCACGCGGCCGCCCTCCAACTCGGCGATGATCTTGCCGGTAATTTCGTCATAGAGGTTTGTCCGGTCCGAGCCGGCGCGTGGGGTGCGGTCATATCTCGACATCGCGGTTCTCCGCGACGGGCGCCGGAGACCCTTTCTCCAGCCCTCAACCCGTCGCGGCAAACCCCTCCGAACTCTCGCTCTCAGGGGGCGTTGCGGGGGTCTCCCCGCTGAAGGGGGTGCGCCGGCAACGCAGTGCCGGCCAGGGGGAAGGCTTCCCCCCCAGTCTCCGACCCTTCGTCAAAATCTGCCCCTTTACCGGAAATCCTGCGCCTTCACCCTGATGCTCTATCATCCAGACCCTGCCGCTCCGCGGACGCAGCCCTGCGCTGCCCGACGCTCGCTAGATCCCGTGACAGATCGACGACCCGAAGGGCGACGAGATGCACCACCTCGCCCTCGCGCTGAACGCCGCCCCTGACCGGATGTCCGCCCGGGCGATAGAGCTTGAGGTCGTCGCGCACGTCGGCGATCTGCATGCCGACGAGATTTGTTTCATCATCGCAGCCGGCGGCGAAGCCACGCCACTCTTCGTCGGTGGGCGCCGATTTCGGGTGGATGAAGAGTTCGGATGGCGGGCCGTCATGCAGTCGCTTGTACTCGCCGACCACCATCAAATGAGGCTCCCGGCGGCGTCGGGATCGAGGTGGCATTGCTTCATGCCTTGCCGCCGCAAGGTCGCTCCGACAGCGCCGCCTAGCTTAAAAATGCAGTACGCAATCTAATGCACAAAACTCTTGCCGCTCTCGGGAGTTGGTGCTATGATGTGCAGTATGAATGCTACTGCGAAAACTCCGCTCTGCGATCTGGCGGCTGTCTCAGCCGGCCATCCTGTACGTGGAGCAGTTCACGACCTCGCTATCGGGAGTGTCATCATGCTGCAAATGCGTGATGTTGATGAGCAGGAGGGTATTGCTTGGGAGGATGCTGTCCGCATCGAGCCTCCCGGCAAGCGGACGCCGAATTTCCTGGAGCCGGGCGATGTCCTGTTCACCTCTCGTGGAGCAAAGAATCTGGCGGTGGCAGTCCGTGAAACGCCCGGCTCTGCCATTTGTGCGCCAAACCTTTTCATTGTGCGTCTGTATGAGCAGAGCGCTTGTCTGCCCGCTTACCTTGCTTGGTATATGAATCAGCGTCCGGCACAGTTATACTTTCAGCGTTCGGCCACAGGGACAAATATCCTGAATATTCGCCGGGAAGTTGTTGAGCAACTCCTGATTCCCGTGCCATCATTGGCCGAGCAACATGCTATTGTCGGCTTTGCCGACGCTGCCCGCACCGAGCGCAATCTTCTGCGTGGGCTTATCAGAAATCGAGATCAACAACTGGAGGCCTTGGCGCTTGGCTTGGCCGGAAGCGAGGGGGCGTGACCATGAGCGACAAGATCAAGCAGGACGCGGTGAACAAGGCCGTATGGGCAGCTTGCGATACATTCCGCGGTACGGTCGCGGCGGACGTATACAAGGACTACGTCCTGACCATGCTCTTCCTCAAATACCTCTCCGATGTCTGGTCAGATCACTATGAGGAATACAAGAAGCAGTATGGCGACGCGCCCGAGCTGATCGCGGAGCTAATGAGCAATGAGCGCTTCGTCTTGCCCGAGTCAGCAAATTTCTACACGCTCTACAATCGTCGCCACGAACCCGGCAACGGTGAGCGCATCGACAAAGCGCTTCACGCCATAGAAGAGGCCAACGTCGGCAAGCTGCGCGACGTATTCCAGGATATCAGCTTTAATTCGAACAAGCTGGGCGAGGAGAGTCAGAAGAATGACATCCTTCGCCATCTGCTCGAAGATTTTTCCCGTCCCGAGTTGAACATGCGTCCTTCGCGCATCGGCAATCTCGACGTTATCGGCAACGCTTACGAGTTTCTCATCAAGAACTTCGCGGCGGACGCCGGGCGCAAGGCAGGCGAATTTTATACCCCGCCCGAAGTTTCCGAACTCATGGCCGAGATCATGGATATGACCGAGGGCGAAGAGGCATGCGACCCCACCTGCGGTTCCGGCTCGCTGCTCATGAAATGCGCCAAGCAGGTGCAGGCGAAGTTCGGCGGTTCGCGCAAGTATGCTCTCTACGGGCAGGAATCGATCGGCAGCACCTGGGCGCTCGCCAAGATGAACATGTTCCTCCACGGCGAGGACAATCACCGCATCGAGTGGGGAGATACGATCCGCAATCCGAAGTTGCTCGACGGCGAAGACAAGCTCAAGCACTTCGACGTGGTCGTCGCCAATCCGCCGTTCAGCCTCGACAAATGGGGTTTCGCGACAGCCGAAAACGACAAGTTCGGTCGCTTCCGCCGTGGCATTCCACCCAAGACCAAAGGCGATTACGCCTTCATCCTACACATGGTTGAAACCATGAAGCCGAAGACCGGACGCATGGCGGTTGTTGCTCCGCATGGCGTTCTGTTCAGGGGGGCGAGTGAAGGCCGGATAAGACAGAAGCTGATCGAGGAAAATCTGCTCGACGCCGTGATCGGCCTGCCGGAAAAGCTGTTCTATGGCACGGGTATTCCCGCCTGTATCCTGATCCTGCGCAAATCCAAGAAGGACAAGAACGTCCTGTTCATCGATGCCAGCCGGGAGTTCAAGTCGGGCAAGAACCAGAATCAGCTCGACGAAACCCACATCGCCAAGATCGTGCAGTCCTATCGCGCCCGTCAGCCGGTCGATAAATACGCCCATCTGGCGAGCCCTGAGGAACTTGCCGAGAACGACTTCAATCTGAACATCCCGCGCTATGTCGACACCTTCGAAGAGGAGGAGGAAATCGACCTTGTCGCCGTTCGCGCCGAGCGCCTCAAGCTCAAAGCCGAGCTGGCGGTGCTGGAGGAGAAGATGGATGGCTATCTCAAGGAGCTGGGTTACTGATGGCCGGCGAACTCATCCTTTACCAAACGGAGGACGGAACCACCGTCGTCCAGCTCCAGGCACGCGATGGCAATGTCTGGCTGACGCAGGCGCAGATGGCCGAACTGTTCCAAACGACCGTTTCCAATATCAACAAGCATATCAAGGGGATACTGGACGATGGCGAGCAGGATGAGGCAACCATTGAGGATTACTCAATAGTTCAAACCGAGGGCAGGCGCACGGTGGAGCGCTTCGTTGCCCACTATAGCCTGCCCATGATCCTGTCCGTGGGATTCAGGGTGCGCTCGCTTCGCGGCGCCCAGTTCCGTCGATGGGCAGCCGATGCGCTCAGCGAGTACATGGTCAAGGGCTTTATCATGGACGATGCCCGGCTCAAGGACCCGGAAGCGGACTATTTCGAGGAACTGTTGGCGCGTATCCGCGACATCAGATCCTCGGAAAAGCTGTTCTACAAGAAGGTGCTCGATATCTACGCCACCAGCGTAGACTACGATCCGAGCGCCGAAGCCTCGCAGCTCTTCTTTCAAACGGTGCAGAACAAGATGCACTGGGCGGCACATGGCCATACCGCTGCCGAGATCGTCGTGAAGCGCGCCGACGCCAGCAAGGATCACATGGGCCTCACCAGCTGGGCCAGCCAGTCAAAAGGCGGTCCCCCGCGCAGGGCCGATGCCGTCATCGCGAAGAACTATCTGACCGCAGAGGAACTCGACGCGCTCAATCGGATCGTCACAGCCTATCTCGAATTTGCAGAACTCCAGGCGATGAACCGCAGGCCCATGACCATGCGGGACTGGATCGCCAAGCTGGACGATTTTCTGCGGTTGGGCGACCGCGACGTGCTCACTCACGCCGGACGTGTCACCGCCGAGATGGCCAAGCTGAAGGGCGGACAGGAGTTTGACCGCTGGCACACCCGCGCCCTTGAAGAGCCGAGCGCGGCGGAACGGCATTTCATCGAGGCTGTCGGCAAGGCGAAGGCGCTGGAGAAGGCCGTCAGGGAGCCGGGCAGGAAGGGGAAGAATGATGCTTCCTGACGGGTGGGAAACCATGGAATTGGGCGAACTTGCCGAGTTCAAATCTGGCGGCACGCCTTCAAAGAGTGATCCCAGTCTTTGGGGGGGCGATTTCCCTTGGGTGTCGGCAAAAGACCTCAAATCGCACATCATCTGCCGCGCTGAATTGGGTCTGACAGCCGCAGGGAAACAGTGCGCGCACGTTGCTCCCAAAGATGCTGTGCTCGTTTTGGTTCGGGGTATGACGCTCTTAAAGGACGTGCCGGTTGGTCTGGCGTCCAGGCCCATCGCTTTCAATCAAGACATCAAGGCCTTGATTGCCAGGAACGGTGTTGATCCGCGTTTTTTGTCTTATCTTCTAGTCGCTCACAAACAGCCAATGCGGGCATTGGTTAACACGGCCAATCACGGGACGGGTCGATTGGATACCGATCTCTTGAAGGGGCTGCCTATCCACCTTCCTCCACTTCTTGAGCAACAGCGCATTGCTGAAATCCTGTCCACATGGGATCGCGCCACCGAGGCGGTTGAAGCCCTGATCGTCAATGCTCACGCGCAGAAGCATGCGCTAATGCAGCAGCTTCTCACCGGCAAGAAGCGTCTCACTGGATTTTCGGGCGCGTGGACAGCCACCACACTCGATAGCGCGGCACAGATCATCGTTTCCAACGTAGACAAGAAGTCAGCCGATACGGAACACCCCGTCCGCTTGTGCAACTACATGGACGTTTATCGTCTTGATCGCATCGAGGCGGACATGCGCTTCATGGCGGCGACCGCCACCGAAGCGCAAATCTCCAAATTTGGGCTGCGGGTGGGCGATGTGCTGATAACGAAGGACTCTGAGACACCCGACGATATTGCTGTCCCCAGCTTTGTCGCCTCAACCGCGCCAGACTTGGTCTGCGGTTATCATCTGGCAATCATTCGCCCGAAGAAGGGAACAGACGGCCTGTTTCTCAAATTCTACTTTGAGCATCCCCATACTCGCCACTTCTTTGCGTCTCGCGCGAATGGGGCGACACGGTTCGGCCTTACCATCGACGTCATCCATACGGCCCCGATAGCCTTGCCTTCCCTTGAGGAGCAGCGGCGCATCGGTGAAGTGATAGGCGCAGCCGAACTGGAAATCGCCCGCCTGCAACCCATTGTGGCCGCCCTCCGCAAGGAAAAAGCAGCCCTCATGCAGCAGCTTCTCACCGGCAAACGGCGCGTGAAGCTCGACAGGAAGGAGGCTGCGTAATGCCGCTCATCACTTTCGATCATGCAATTGAGGATTCCGCGCAGTTTTCCAAGCGTCACCTTTTGCTGGGCAATGGCTTCAGTATCGCCTGCCGTGCCGACATTTTCCATTATGGTTCGCTGTTCGGGCAGGCGGATTTTTCTGCAGTCCCCGAGGTGCAGGAGGTTTTTGAAGCGCTCGAAACCCAGGATTTCGAGGTCGCCATCCGCGCCCTTGAGAACGCCTCGCGTATCCTGCCAGCCTATATCCCCGCCGGGGCAGCCGCTGGCGCAAAGATGCTTCAACACGCAGCCGCGTTGAAGGAAATTTTGGTCGCGACCATCGCGGGAAATCATCCCAACATCCCGCCAGACATTCCCGATCCGAAGTTCTGGGCTTGCCGACGGTTCCTCGCCAATTTCCTGGCCAACGACGGACAGGTCTTCACGCTGAACTACGACCTGCTTCTCTACTGGACGCTGATGCACGAGGACATGCCGTTCGGCGATCCCATCCCCTTGGTGACTAATGACGGGTTCGGGAACGATGAAGATGATCCCGAAGCTGACTACGTGGTCTGGCAGGGCGAAACCGGGGCGCACAGCGCAAGAGTCCACTTTCTGCATGGCGCATTGCACCTCTTCGATTCAGGCAAAGAGCTGAAAAAATACACCTGGATCAGGAAGGGGACGCCGCTTGTCGAGCAGGCGCGGGACGCAATCAATAACGACGCCTATCCCTTGTTCGTGGCCGAAGGGACCAGCGCGCAGAAGAAGACCAAGATCAGGCATAATGCCTACCTCTATCAGGGCTTCAAACAACTCACCGCAAACGCCGAGCAGACCAAGCCCTGCTTTTTTATCTTCGGTCATTCTCTGGCGGCGAACGACGATCATATTCTGATCCGGCTCGCAAGGGGCCGTTTTCCCAAGCTCTATGTAGGCATCTACGGCGATCCGCAATCGGCGGAGAACCAACAGATCATGGCGCGCGCGAACGGTTTGGCGGCACAGCGTCATGCCCGGTATCCGCTTGAAGTCGCGTTCTATGATGCGGCTTCGGCGCAGGTTTGGGGGGCATGATGGTCTGGCTCGATCGGAAATCAGGGTGGAAGCAGAAGGACCGGGATGCCCGCTCGCCGGGTGATGTGGACTACGCGCGCGTCGTACATTCCGCCTCGTTCCGGCGATTGCAGGGCAAGACGCAAATCCTCAGTTTGGGTGATAGCGATGAGATCATCTATCGCCGATCAACCCAACTCGTCGCCCTCCGCCAAGAGAATCTGCACTCATGCAGCAGCTCCTCACCGGCAAACGGCGGGTGAAACTGGAAGAGATGGTGGCCGCATGAACTGGCAGACGCGACGCGAAGGTTGGGTGCAACAGGTCGAAGATGCGCGTGAGGACGGCGACATCGATTATGCGCGGGTTATCCATTCAGCTTCTTTCCGGCGGTTGCAGGGCAAGACACAGATTCTCAATTTGGGTGACAGCGACTTCTACCGCACACGGCTGACCCATTCGCTCGAAGTCGCACAGATTGCGGGCGGCATCGCGAAACAACTCGCGAAATCTTTCCCGGATCATCCTGCGACGAAGCACTTGCCTGATCGCAGCATGATTCAAGCGATCGGCTGCACGCATGACCTTGGCCATCCGCCGTTCGGACATGGAGGAGAAGTGGCCCTCAATTATTGCATGCGCGAACACGGCGGGTTCGAAGGCAACGGCCAGACGCTGCGTGTTCTTTCTCGGCTTGAGAACTTCTCCGCCAATGCTGGAGCAAACCTTTCACGCCGCACGCTATTGGGTGTTCTCAAATATCCCGTCGCCTATTCACAGGCGCGCAATCCCGACATCGTCCCCAAGATGTTCGGTGGTCCGACGACACTGAACATTATCGACGGCAAAGCCAGCAAGCCGCCCAAATGCTACATGGATAGTGAGCAGGATGTGGTCGAGTGGATCATTGAGCCGCTCACCCCGGCAGAGCGGGAAGCGTTTCAGCTCTCCGATCCGGCCGCGGGCAAGCATCATAAGCCACGGCATAAGTCCCTTGATTGCAGCATCATGGATGCTGCTGATGACATTGCCTACGGCGTTCACGACCTGGAAGATGCGATTGCTCTGGGGTTTATCGCCAAAGAGACCTTCGCAGCCGCCTTGCAGGAGAAGTGCACGTCTTTTCTCGACGCCCTGAAGGAGAAATATCCGGACGAGAGCGCAAACAATGTGTTCGCCCACATGGTTGACGGACTATATGGAGACAGCCGTATCCGGAAACGCTTCATAAGCAGGTTGGTGCATCACTTCATTACCGCTGCGGAATACCACGAGTGTCCAGAGTTTGAAGAGCCGCTTGTCCGATACCGTGTCGCGCTTGCCCAAGCGCAGCGAGGTTTTCTTGACGTCCTGCAGGGCTTGGTGAGAGGCGAGGTCATTCTAAGTCCCAGCGTGCAGCATCTTGAGTTCAAAGGGCAGACGATGGTCGTTTCGGTCTTCGAGGCAATGAAGGCCGATCCCAAACGTCTGTTGCCTCGCGACGCTTATGCCAAATTCGAAACCGCCAATGGTGATCCGCGGATCATCTGCGATCATGTTGCCGGCATGACCGACACCTATCTGCTCAGGACATATGAGCGCCTGTTCAGCCCGCGCATGGGCTCGGTTTTTGACAAGTTGTGAGGGTGCGATGACCAAAACGCGCTCATTCTCGATATTCCTTCTGAAGGACGGTTTCACAGGGGCGGATGCCCTCAAGGAAGATACCGCTCTCGAAGCGGGCGTCGCGAGCGACCACCTGCCCGAAGGCGCCAGTCTGTTTATTCTGGATAATTTTCGTAAGCCGCCATGGTGGAAAGCGTACTTCGGCGTTCAAAAGGAGCTTTGGCAAGAATCAAAGGGAGCTTTGGTCTTTCTTCCCGCGGACGGCCGATGGTTTGCGCTGTGCTTTGGCCATGTGCATCATAATCTGAAGGACACGAGCTACGAGTACGATTTCGGGCTGCGGGTGACGCTGAATTGTGTCGATCCCGACAAGCTGAAGAGCACCGACATTCTCGAACCCAGCGGGGCCAAGCGGCAGCGTACGCAGCTGCCGACGGTCGCTGATCTCACCTTCTTCGATGTGGATGCCGACAGCACGATTCTGAAGAGCCTTACAGGCAAGGTGAAGAAGGCTCATGAGGATGTTTTCAAGCACGCCACAGGATCGAGCAACATCCGCATTTCGTCGTCGGCATCGCCAGGCGAGCTTGTTGCCTTGTGCGAAAAGCTGTTGAGCCTGTATCAGGAGGAAACTTACAAGACGGCCTTTCCCGATATCCAGAACATATCGCCGGTTCGCGATCCCACTATCATCGCGCAGCTCAATGCCAAGCTAATTGCCGCCTTTCAGGCAAAGGATGACGGTCTCTCGCTCTCTGTGCCGAAAATCGTGGACTATGGCGATGGGCTTTGGGGTACGTTCACCGGCGCGGGGACGGGGAAGGTTTATGACGATATATTCATTGCTCGCTATTGCGATTATCTTGAGGAAGCGTCGGTCGATTTCGCAACGCTCGGGATTGACGACTTCAAGAAGCATCAACTCGTTCTCACGAACGAAGATGGGTCGTTCGTGCGGGATCGGGAGAGCATCCTTAAATGTCTGATATTCGACACCTCCCTCGACGGGGACGGACAGACCTATCATCTTTGTGAAGGCAACTGGTATCTCGTCGATGCCGACTACATGAAGCGGCTTTCGGATTTTCTCGATCCGCTCTGCAAGGACAGCGTTCTTCCTCCCTTCAATCATCAGGACGAAGGTGAGTATAACGAAGCAGCGGCTCAGGCCGCGCCAAATCGCATTTGCATGGATAAGGGCAACATCGCCCCGCCCAAACAAAAGCAGGTAGAACCCTGCGATGTTTACGAAATCGTAGACGGCAAGGCCGTCCTGCATCACCTCAAGATTTCGACGCTTTCGGCCCAACTCAGCCACCTGTTTAACCAGGGAACGAACTCGGTGAATCTTCTCCGCTCGGAAGCGGAGTCTATGACAAAGATGATCGAGATCATCGAGGCCAAGGCCGACGCCGCGCAAAGCGGCGCCTTTCAGCAGCCGCTCCAGGAAGACAAGCTCAAGGTCGTCTTTGGCATCATCACGCACAAACCCAAGGACAAGAAATCGGAAAACCTGCCCCTGTTTTCGCGGATCAGCCTCATGCGGTGCATGAAGGAGCTGAAGCGAATGGGTATCGAGGCCGAGTTTGGCTTTATCGAAGACCAGTCGCCGTCGACCGAAGGGAAGAAGCGAAAGCGCAAGAAGAAGGCCGAGGCATCATGAGCCAGGCACCCGACACCGCCGAACTCTATAGCGCGCACATTCCGGCGCTGGCGATGCTCGTTTCTCTTGGCTGGTCCTACATGTCGGCAGGCGATTGCCTTGCCGCGCGCGGTGGCAATCAGGGTGTCATCATGCGGGGTGTGCTCGTGGAGCAGCTCCGGCGCCGCAATTTCGACTACAAGGGGAAAACCTATCCTCTTTCGACCAATGCCATCGACCAGATCGTTCGCGAGCTGTCTGCTCCGGCGCTGCATGAGGGGCTGCTGACGGCGAACGAGAAGCTTTACAACGCCATTACGCTCGGCGTCACCGTCACCGAGTTCGTCGATGGCAAGAAGCACAGCGTCACCGTGCCGATCATCGACTGGACGCGGCCGCATTCCAACAGCTTCATCGTCACTGAAGAGATGGAGCTTCTATCTGCCGCCGGCACGCACACGCGCCGCCCGGACATCGTTGGCTTTGTGAATGGCATCCCGCTGCTCGTGATCGAGGCCAAGAGGCCGGGCAGCGGCAATCCGAACAAATCAATGGTCGAAGAGGGGATCAGCCAGATGATCCGCAACCAGGGGCAGGAAGAAATTCCGCACCTGTTTGCCTATGCCCACCTACTGATGTCGATCGGTATGACCGACGGTCGATATGGTACGACCAGGACGCCCCGGAAATTCTGGGCGCAATGGCGCGAAGAGGAGTTCGGCGAGGATCATTTCCTGCGCATCAAGAATGAAGCTCAGGCGACGGACCCCCGCGCTGCGCTGCTTACGCATCACGTCTTTGCGGTGCGGGATCATTTCCAGCAGCTTTGGGGGCAGGAACAGGCCGTTACCGGACAGGACCGGTTGCTGGTCAGTCTCGGCACGCCCGAGCGGCTGCTGGACATTGTCCGGTCCTTTATTCTGTTCGACCGTAAGGTCGATAAGGTCATCGCCCGGCATCAGCAGTTTTTCGGGATCAGAGCCCTTTTGGAGCAGACCAGCGGCATCAGGCCGGATGGTGCGCGGCAGGGCGGCGTCATCTGGCACACGACGGGATCGGGCAAGAGCTTTACCATGGTGATGCTCTGCAAGGCGTTGCTGCTCGACGCGGCGCTCAAGGCGTGCCGGCTTGTCGTCGTGACTGACCGGCGCGATCTCGAAAAACAGCTTGCCGGAAATTTCCTCACCGGCGGTGCGTTCGGCTCCGAGCTGGCTTCAAAGGATGCCGCCAGGGCCAAGGCGCAGTCGGGGCGAGACCTGGCCCGCCGGATCGGCGGGGGCCATGAGCGGATCATCTTCACGATCATCAATAAATTCGGCAGCGCTGCCCGCTTTCCGGAGTGCTACAACGACAGCGCCGACATGATCGTGCTGGTGGATGAAGGTCACCGCAGCCAGGGTGGAGAGAACCACGAGCGGATGCGCAAGGCGCTTCCGAATGCCGCCTATGTCGCCTTCACGGGGACGCCGCTGCTCAAGGACGACAAGACGGCGGGCAAGTTCGGTCGGATCGTCCACGCCTACACCATGCAGGATGCCGTCTCTGACGGCACGGTTACGCCGCTCCTCTACGAGGAGCGCAAACCGATCCTCGATATCAACGAAAAGGCCATCGACAACTGGTTCGAGAAGATCACGCTCGGCCTTTCGGACAAGCAGAAAAGTGATCTCAAGAACAAGTTCGGCAAGAAGGGCTCGATCTACGGTTCGGATAACCGCATCGCCCTTATTGCGCTCGACATCGCCACGCACTTCAAGGCCAACTTCAAGGACCTTGATCTGGGACTGAAGGGGCAGCTTGCCACCGAGTCCAAGCGCGCGGCGATCCGGTACAAGAAGGCTCTGGATGCCACCGGGCTTGTTACCAGCGCTATCGTCATTTCTCCCCCGGATACCCGCGAAGGCCATTCCGAGGTCGATGAGGCTGAACTGCCGGAAGTGCTGCAATGGTGGAAGGACAACGTCAAGGGCGATCCCGAAACCTACGAACGACAGGTGATTGAGGACTTCGGAACGGAAGGGCGGCCGGACATCCTGATTGTCGTTGATAAGCTCCTGACCGGCTTTGACGAGCCGCGCAATGCCGTTCTCTACATCGACAAGAAGCTGGAACAGCATAACCTCATTCAGGCGATCGCCCGCGTCAACCGCCTGCACGAGCAGAAAAAATACGGCCTGCTCATCGATTACCGCGGCATTCTCAAGGAGCTCGATACGGCGCTCACCGAGTATCAGAACCTTGCTGAGAAAACCCAGGGCGGCTTTGACATAGACGACATTGAGAGCCTCTACTCTAATGTCAGCACCGAATATAAGCGCCTTCCGGCACTGCATTCGACGCTTTGGGGGCTATTCTCGTCGGTCAGGAATAAGGCCGATATCGAGCAGTACCGTCAGCGGCTCGTGCCACACCTAGCCGATGAATCCGACGGCGAGGCTATCGACCTGAATCAAAAGACCCGCGAAGACTTCTATGAAGCGTTGACCGCGTTCGGCATGTGCCTCCGTGTCGCGCTCGGCTCAAGGACCTTCTACGAAGACTCGTCGATCACCGAGCGGCAGATCGCGACCTACAAGCGTGACCTGAAATTCTTCATCAACCTGCGCAAGATCGTGAAGCAGGATGCGCAGGAAACCGTGGATTTCAGCGCCTACGAAGATCAAATCCGCAAGCTCGTCGACCGCTATGTGATCGGCGAAGACGTGCAGAATGTCGATGGCGTCCTGATCGTAAATGATCTCGGCAAGCAGGCCCCGCCAGAAACATGGTCGCCTGAGAAGACCCGGAACGAGACCGACATCATCCGCTCCCGCATACGCAAAACGATCGAGCAGGAGCTCGCCGACGACCCTTACGCCCAGCTCTATTTCTCGCAGCTGCTGAAGCAGGCCATCGCCGAGGCCTCGTCCCTGTTCGACCATCCGTTCAAGCAATTCGTGCTCTTCAAGGATCTGGAGGAGAAGCTCTGCGAGCGCAAGCTTGTCGATCAGCCTGTCAGGCTAGAGAACAGGCCGCACGCTTCCGCCTATTTCGGTGTCATGCGGTTGGAGCTTGGCAATGCGGTTGTTATGGGTGACCAGCAGCCAGACTACGTCAAGACCGCGCTGGACATCGAGACGGCGGTTAATAACGCCGTCGCTGAAAACTCCCTCAACCCCCAGAATATCGAAGCCTCGATTCGCAAGGCACTCCTGCCGCGCCTGTTCTCGCTGGCCGGTCTGGACAAGGCCAAGGCCATTACCGAGCGGATCGTCGAGATTACGCGGATTGGGATCGCACGCGGGGGGCATTCGTGAAAGTGCCCGTTCGTTACGATGGTGAAGAAGTTCTGTGCGCCGTCCACGAGAACCCGGCCATCTCATCCCGCATCCGCATCCATGTCTATCCTGACGGCAGCGTGGAAATCGAAGCACCGCCGGGCAAGTCGCAGGCGGAGATTCAGCAGGCCGCGCAAAAACGCGCGCGCTGGGTTTTCGATCACCGCCAATCGGCGCTGCGAGCACGCAGCCTCTCGCTTCCGAGGGAATATGTCAGCGGCGAAACCCACTTCTATCTGGGGCGTCGACACAAATTGATTGTTCGCGCTGAGTCGGGGCAGCCATCGGTAGTGCGCCTGACGCGGGGCCGCCTGGAGGTGATCGCGCCGGTTGTTGAGCCCGCCGCCGTCAAACGGCGACTGCATAAATGGTATCGCGACCGTGCGCACGACTATTTTGGCCGCAAAATATCAGAATGGTCTTCGAAGCTGCCCTGGGTGACGGCGTTACCCGAATTCAGACTGGTGGGCATGAGCACCCAATGGGGCAGTTGTTCGCCGCAGGGCGCTATTCTGCTGAATCCGGCCCTTATCCGGGCGCCGCGACACTGCATCGACTATGTTGTTCTTCATGAACTCTGTCATCTGGTTGAGCACAATCACAGCAAACAGTTTTACAAGATGCTCGACCGACATATGGCCGCCTGGCAGATTGCCAAATCGGAACTTGACGGCCTGGCTGAGCTAATCCTGGCTGATTGATATGATTATCGAGGGGAGATATTTTGATGAAATATTGCGAAAGCTCTACAGCGAGCTTTCGAAGAGTACCGACACGTTCGAGGCCAGCAAAGGCAAAGGGCAGGACCTTCTCGGGCCAAAAGTCATACTTAAGGATCCTCGCGCCAGAATCAGCGCCACGGCCACTCGCGGACGGCTCATTTCGGCACTGGCCGAGTTTTGCTGGTATATGAGTGGAAGCGCCGATCTCGACTTCATACGCTTTTACATACCGACCTATCCTCCGGCGGGGGCCACCGGTTCGATCGAAGAGGCTTATGGACCTCGCCTCGTTGGCTCGGGAGAATTTGGCCGGTCTTCTGACCAGATTGAAAGGGTGATTGACCGGCTCCGGCGCAAGCCTGACACACGCCGTGCCGTGATTTCCATTCTTGAACCGGGCGATCTTGAGCCTGGCCGCATGGAAGCCCCGTGTACTACAGCGCTGCAATTCATTCGCAGGCGGGAACGCCTGCACATGGTTGCCGTGATGCGTTCCAACGATGCGTATCTCGGCTTTCCCCATGATGTGTTCTGTTTCACCATGATTCAGGAACTCGTTGCCCGCTCCCTCGGCGTCAAAGTGGGCGAGTATCACCATTTCGCGACAAGCCTGCATCTTTACGAGCAGGATGTGGAGAAGGTCTCGCACTATCTGGACGAGGGATTTCAGAATCCGACGTTCGCGATGCCCAAAATGCCGTCAGGCTGCCAGCGCAAACACCTGAGCGCATTCCTTGACATCGAAAAAGCGATCAGAAACGGCGTTGTCACCAAGGCTTCACAGATCAAGCTCCCCCATTACTGGCGAGACTTGTCTCTTGTTCTTCTCCGCTACGCGGACGTTAAATTCAAACGAGGCACGAAAGTTCTTGATGAAAACTTTGGCAATGTATCGAACAATTTTTATAGAAATGTTTTCATCAAAAGGCCGAAGCTGTTGCCCAAGGTGGCAGGAGCGGCCATGGTTCAGGATAAACTAGACTTGGGGGATAATGATGTCGGGGCGAATAAAAGGTAAGAAACTGTCTAATGAAATAACAGAATTGCTCGACAGTTTTCCCGGACCTCAATTCGTGGGCCTGTGCAGCGATGAACGCAAATCCGTTCTGGTGGCGCAACTGATCGACAGCATTCGGCGAATAGAATATCTTCGGATTACATCGATAAGGGCTAGGTCAGCCGGTCTGCATACACCCTACTCAGGGAGCTTTCAGCCATTTGGCGGTGCAGCCGTAATGCACAAGGCGGGACGGACTGACGATGCCTATTGGCTGGTCTACCTTGCCACGCACTTCGGCAAGCACAAGTCCGACGGCTGGAATCTGACCGAGGATTTCTATGGCAGGTTTGGGCAGGGCGGCGTCTGGGACTGGGCCACTGCGAGCCAGGACCCCCTGGCAATTTCTCACTGGCTGGAGACGATCTATCCCCACGTCACCAGCGCCGGCCGGTCCCGCCGTTTCGGCAATCACCGCAAATTTGAAACCCTGAAGCCTGGACCCAAGGGAACTGGCCACGCCGTCGCGACCTACATTGAATGGGTTCGCGAGCATGGCTCTCATCAGGCCTTGATGCGTGACGTACAAAAGCGCGTTGGGCAAAATCCCAAAGATGTCTTCGCCTGCCTCTACAAAGACCGTAAGCGGGAAGCTGAGGCCGTTTAGGGTCTGTAGTTCCAAGGCATGAGTGCGTCGATCTGTGCGCTTGGCCACCTG
>ERZ869909.896-NODE-896-length-28126-cov-32.350779_pt1 | contig 28126 bp, 24 predicted proteins | sample MGYA00520892_ERZ869909 | MGnify/ENA primary metagenome ERZ869909 (study PRJEB32215, sample SAMEA104723947) | bioreactor metagenome | biome: bioreactor; feature: anaerobic bioreactor; material: water | place: China | collected 2015-03-12 ...
CGCCCCGTCATCTTCGAGCTGATGCCGGACGACTTCACGCTGTTCGAGCTGCAGAAGACGGTGGAGGCGATCCTCGGGCCGCATCTGCACAAGCAGAACTTCCGCCGCCTCGTGGAGAGCGCCGGGCTCGTCGAGCCGACGGGCGAGGTGAAAACGCAGACCGGCGGGCGTCCCGCGAAGCTGTTCCGTTTCCGCCGCGAAGTGCTGCTCGAACGGCCGGCGCCTGGCGTGCGCGTCAAACCGGCGAGAAGCTGAGCGGCGCGTCTCCGTTGCGTCGCCGTGCGTTTCGTTCGGGGCCCGCGAGGCGGGCAGTTCGAAAAAATTCGGCGAGACTCTGGAAATGAGGCGTCAGTTCCACTAAATTTAGTTCATTCGCTCAATGCTCCAGCTGAGCATAATCAGGGGAACCGAACGGTACCAAGAGCGTAGAAATGACTGGCCCGAAACGGCCGGTATTTTTCAGGTCCCGCATATACTCAAGTAGAGTATATGCCAACATGGGGAGGTCTCAATGGCGCTTCACTCGGCCCATTCGACTCTCACTCTGACGCCCGATGTTGATCGCGCGGCGTGCGCGCCGCGCGCCCGGACGGCTCCGACGGTTCCGCCGCTTGCGTTCACGCCCGCGCTCAAGCGCGAGCTCGAGCCGCTTTACGAGCGCGTCAAGCATGTGGTGACGCCCATGGAGTGGGTGCGCTACGCGCCGCTCGTCAAGGCGATCAACGAGCTCAAGCGCGAGCGTGGCGCGGTGATCCTCGCCCACAACTACATGACGCCGGAAATCTTCCACTGCGTGGGCGATTTCCGCGGAGACAGCCTGCAGCTCGCCAAGGAGGCGGCGCGCACGGACGCCCAGGTGATCGTGCAGGCCGGCGTGCACTTCATGGCCGAGACCTCGAAGCTTCTCTCGCCCGACAAGACGGTGCTGATCCCCGATCCGCTGGCGGGCTGCTCGCTCGCCTCGTCGATCACGGCTGAGGACGTGCGCGCGCTCCGGGCCGCCTATCCCGGCGTGCCGATCGTCACCTACGTCAACACGAGCGCCGCGGTGAAGGCCGAGTGCGATATCTGCTGCACGTCGTCCAACGCGGTGAAGATCGTGGAAGGACTCGGCAGCCCGCGCGTGCTGCTCATTCCCGATCAGTATCTCGCGAAATACGTGCAGACGCAGACCGACAAAGTCGAGATCATCACCTGGAAGGGGTCGTGCGAGGTGCACGAGCGCTTCACGGGCGAGGAGATGGAGGCGATGCGCGAGGCCGATCCCGGTCTCAAGATCATCGCGCATCCCGAGTGCCCGCCGGACGTCATCGAGGCATCCGACTTCACGGGCTCGACGGCGGCGATGATCGACTGGGTGAAGACCAAGCGTCCGGCGAAGGTCGTGCTCGTCACCGAATGCTCGATGGCCTCCAACGTCGCGGCCGAGGTGCCGGACGTGGAGTTCGTGCGGCCGTGCAACCTGTGCCCGCACATGAAGCGGATCAGCCTCGAGAAGATCTACGAGGCGCTGCTTTACAACCGCTACGAAGTGACCGTCGATCCGACGGTCGCGGAGAAGGCGCGCCGCGCCGTGGAGCGGATGGTCGAGGCGTCGGCCTAAGGTCGTCGGCGCGGGTACGCAGGTGCCCGCGCCGACCCTTCCGTTTCGTCGGAACGCTTCGAAGGAGGTCCGGCCCCTTGGACTCCACTCTTTCACACCCTCTCATTCGTGGTTTTCCCGATCCCGGCGATGCGCTCGGGAACGGCGACATCGTCGTGGTGGGGGCGGGCCTTGCCGGTCTCTTCACGGCGCTGCGGCTCGCGCCGCTGCCGGTGACGGTGGTGGCCGCCGCGCCGCTCGGCGAGGGCGCGTCGAGCGTCTGGGCGCAGGGCGGCATTGCGGCGGCTGTCGGTGAGGGCGATACGGCCGAGCGGCACGCGGCCGATACGATTGCGGCCGGAGACGGCCTCGTCGATCCCGATGTCGCGCATGTCGTTGCCGAGGAGGCCCCGGCGCGCATCGCGGATCTGCTGCAGTACGGCGTGCCGTTCGACCGCGATCTTGCCGGGCACCTCGTGCTGTCGCGGGAGGCCGCGCATTCGATGCGTCGTGTCGTGCGCGTGGCGGGGGATCGCGCAGGCGCTGCCATCATGCAGGCGCTGATTGCGGCGGTGCGGGCCACGCCCTCCATCCGCGTGCTCGAAAACTACGAGGCGCTGGATCTCATTCTCGATGCGGGATCGGGTGCCGGCGCCCGGTGCGCGGGCGTCCGTCTCATCCGGCGCGATGCTGCCGGCTCCGGGACGTTCGATTTCATGCCGGCGTCGGCGGTGGTGCTGGCGACGGGTGGCGCGTCCGCGCTCTATGCCGTCACCACGAACCCTGTCTATGCGTGCGGCGAAGCGCTGGCCTTTGCGGCGCGTGCCGGAGCCGTCATCTCGGATGCCGAGTTCGTCCAGTTCCATCCGACGGCGATCGATGCAGGCATCGATCCCGCGCCGCTCGCATCAGAAGCCCTGCGCGGCGAGGGCGCGACGCTGATCAATCGCAGCGGCGAGCGGTTTCTGCTGCGGCTGCACCCGGACGGCGAGCTCGGGCCCCGCGATATCGTCGCCCGCGGCGTGTTCTCCGAAATCTCATCGGGCGAGGGCGCGTTCCTCGATTGCCGGACGGCCATCGGTGCGCGTTTTCCGGAGGCGTTCCCGACGGTCTACGCGCATTGCCGGGCTGCGGGCATCGACCCGGTGACGCAGCCGATCCCGGTGGCGCCGGCTGCGCATTATCACATGGGCGGCGTTGCGACCGATCTCTCCGGGCGGACATCGCTTGAGGGCTTGTGGGCGGTGGGCGAAGTGGCGGCGACGGGCCTGCATGGCGCGAACCGCCTGGCGTCCAACTCGCTGCTCGAAGCCGTGGTGCTGGGTGCGCGTGTGGCCGCCGACATCGGACGCCTGGTTGCGGCCGATCGTGCGCGGCCCGTTGCCAGGACCTATCGGGTGCAGGAGGAGCGTGCGCTCGACGGCGCGCATCGCGCCTATCTGCTCGCCCGCCTCAGGCAGACGATGAGCCAGCACGTCGGCGTGGTGCGGAACGGTCCGGATCTCGCGCGTGCGGCCCTGCTTCTGAGAGAGATCGGCGTAGAGGCGGTCGGCGACCGCTCGCTCGTCAACATGGCGCTCGCGGCCGAGATCATCGCGGGCTCCGCGCTGCTGCGGCGGGAAAGCCGCGGTGCGCATTTCCGGTCGGATTTCCCCGAGCCCGTCGAGGCGCTGCGGCGGCGGAGCGCGGTCACGCTGGATACGATCCGGTCGGCTGCCGAGGCGGCGCCCGCCGTCAGCGGCTCGCCTGCCGCGGCCGCATCCTTCGTTGCGGAGCTGTCGCTGTGAGCGGAGCCTCTTTCGACGGCGGCTTGCCGCCCATGCTCGTCGCCCGTGCCGTGTCCGATGCGCTCGCCGAGGATCTCGGAACGCGCGGAGACGTGACGACGCTCTCGACCGTTTCGGCCGACGCGGAGGCGGTGGCGACGTTCGGTGCGCGCCGCGCCGGTGTTATTTCAGGGCTCGACGTGGCGCGGGCCGCCTTTCATGCCTTCGACGCGGACGTCGTATTCGATGCGCTCGCGCGCGACGGCGATCGCGTGGAGGCGGGGGCGGTCGTGGCGCGTGTCTCGGGCGCCGCGCAGTCGCTGCTCACGGCAGAGCGCGTCGCGCTCAACTATCTCTGTCACATGAGCGGGATCGCGACGCTCACGCGGCGGTTCGTCGACGCCGTTCAGGGGACGCAGGCCCGGATCGTGGATACGCGGAAGACGACGCCGGGGCTTCGCGCGTTCGAGAAGTATGCCGTGCGGTGCGGCGGCGGGCACAATCACCGCTCGGGCCTCTACGACGCGATCCTGATCAAGGACAATCACATCGTGGCGGCGGGCGGCGTGGAGGCTGCGATCGCAGCGGCGCGGCGCCACGCGGGCCACATGGTGAAGATCGAGGTCGAGGTCGGGTCGCTCGAGGAGCTCGAAGCGGCGCTCAAGTCTCCGCTCGACGCCGTGCTCCTCGACAACATGACGCCGGAGATGCTGCGGGAGGCGGTCCGCATCGTTCGCGGACGTGTTACGACGGAAGCCTCCGGAGGGGTTTCGCTCGAGACGGTGCGCGCCATTGCGGAGAGCGGGGTCGATCTGATTTCCGTCGGCGCGCTGACGCATTCGGCGCCGATCCTCGATCTCGGCCTCGATTTCGCTCCGTAAGCGTTGCGCGGCGATCAAAACGCGAACGTTTCATCACGAAAATTCGCGGTTGCTTGATTTGGCCGCACTCGCACTGCATGTCTCGGGTGTCGGGCCGGTTTGAATGCGCTTTGAGAAAAGGGGGTCGCGATCATGACCTGGATCGTCGCCTGGGGTTTGGCCGCCATTCTTTCGGCCGCGCTCGCGGGATTTCTCGCGGCGTGGAAGAACCGCGACTATTCGTTCTGGATGGCGTGGTGCTTCATCCTTCCGCCGCTCGTGCTGTGGCTTCTGTTTCTGCCGAAGCACGTGGGGCCGCGTCCGCGCCGTCCCACAGTGGATGAGCTCGAGCACCTCGACAACCGCGATCTGATGCACTGATCCGATGCGCGGGCGTCAGCCTGTGCGCCTGCCGCGGATGGCAGCCTGTGCTGCGGCGAGGCGCGCGACGGGTACGCGGAACGGGGAACAGGACACGTAATCGAAGCCCGCTTCGTGGAAGAATTCGATCGACCGCGGATCGCCGCCGTGCTCGCCGCAGATGCCGATCTTGAGACCCGTCTTTACGCTGCGTCCTCTCTCGACACCGATCCTCACGAGTTCGCCCACGCCTTCGCGATCGAGCGAGGCGAAGGGATCTTCCTCGTACACCTCTTGCTGCGTGTAGGTGGAGAGGATGGGTGCCGCGTCGTCGCGCGAGAGGCCCAATGCGGTTTGCGTGAGGTCGTTGGTGCCGAAGGAGAAGAAGTCCGCGCCGTCGTCGCCCTCCGCGATTCCGGCTGCGCTGAGGCACGCGCGCGGCAGCTCGATCATGGTGCCGAGCTGGTAGATGAGGCGTTTTCCCGTCTCCTTCTCCACGGCCTCGGCGGTTCTGCGGATGACGCCCGCGACGATATCGAACTCGCGCCGATAGGCGACGAGCGGGATCATGATCTCGGGCTCGATCGGCGTGCCGAGGCGCGCCTCGGCCTCGATGGCGGCCTCGAAAATGGCGCGCGCCTGCATCTCGGGGATCTCGGGATAGCGGATGGCGAGACGCACGCCGCGCAGGCCGAGCATGGGGTTGAACTCCCGCAGCTCGGCAACGCGCGACCTGACTTTTCCGGCATCCGTTCCGAGCGCTTCGGCGAGCGCTTCGATCTCGCCGTCCTGCTGCGGCAGGAACTCGTGCAAGGGCGGATCGAGGAGGCGGATGGTGACGGGGAGCGCGCCCATGATCTCGAACAGCTCGACGAAATCGGCGCGCTGCATGGGCAGGATCTTTGCAAGCGCGCGGCGGCGGCCCGCTTCATCGGGTGCGCAGATCATCTCGCGCATGGCGAGGATGCGTGCCGTGTCGAAGAACATGTGCTCGGTGCGGCAGAGTCCGATGCCCTGGGCGCCGAAGCTGTGCGCCTGGCGCGCGTCCTTCGGCGTGTCGGCGTTGGCGCGGACGACAAGGCCGCCGGCTTCATCCGCCCAGGCGATGAGCTTGGCGAAATCCTCGGAGAGTTGCGGCTGGCGCATCGGCACGGCCCCTGCGAAGACGCGCCCCGTCGCGCCGTCGATGGTGATGACGTCGCCGGCCGAGAACTTCTTTCCGCCGATGGCGAGCGTGCCGGCCTTCTCGTCGATGCGGAGCGCGCCGGCGCCCGAGACGCAGGGGACGCCCATGCCGCGCGCCACGACAGCGGCGTGGCTCGTCATGCCGCCGCGGGCGGTCAGGATGCCGGCGGAGGCGTGCATGCCGTGGATGTCTTCGGGGCTCGTCTCGGTGCGCACGAGGATGACGGCATGGCCCTGCTGCTTCTGCCGCTCGGCTTCGTCCGAGGTGAACACGATCTCTCCCGCCGCTGCGCCGGGAGACGCGGGAAGGCCGCTCGTCAGGAGCTCCTTTTCGACGGTCGGGTCGATGGTGGGATGGAGGAGCTGCGTGAAGCCGCCGGGATCGACGCGGAGCACGGCTTCCTCTCGCGTGAGAATGCCTTCCTCGGCGAGATCGACCGCTATTCTGACGGCGGCTTCGGTGGTGCGTTTGCCGGAGCGGGTCTGCAGCATCCAGACGCGGCTGTTCTGGATGGTGAACTCGATGTCCTGCATGTCGCGGTAGCGGCGCTCGAGCGTGCCGAAGATGCCTTCGAGCTCTGCGAATGCCTCGGGCATCTCCTCTTCGAGCGAGAGGTTCGGGTCCTCGGCCTCGATGCGGGCCTTCCTCGTCAACGGCTGCGGCGTGCGGATGCCGGCGACGACGTCCTCGCCCTGCGCATTGACGAGGTACTCGCCGTAGATCTCGTTGGCGCCGGTCGACGGGTTGCGCGTGAAGGCGACGCCCGTCGCGGACGTATCGCCCATGTTGCCGAACACCATCGCCTGCACGTTGACGGCGGTGCCCCAATCGTCGGGGATGTCGTGCAGGCGGCGGTACGTCACGGCGCGCGCGTTGAGCCACGAGCCGAACACGGCAGCGATGGCGCCCCAGAGCTGCTCGCCCGTCTCCTGCGGGAAGGGCTTTCCGGCGCCGTCGACGATCGCGTCCTTGTAGCGGGCGATGACGGCCTGCCATTCGGCGGCGGTCAGCTCGGTGTCGAGCGCGTAGCCGTTCAGGTTCTTGAAGTTGTCGAGGATGTCCTCGAACACGGAGTGGTCGACGCCGAGCACGACGTCGCCGTACATCTGGATGAAGCGGCGGTAGCTGTCGTAGGCGAAGCGGTCGTCGCCCGAGCGGCGCGCGAGGCCCTGGACCGTGCGGTCGTTGAGGCCGAGGTTCAGGATCGTGTCCATCATGCCGGGCATCGACGCGCGCGAGCCGGACCGCACGGCGACGAGCAGCGGATTGTCCTCGTCGCCGAAACGGGCGCCCGCTTCGTTGCCGATGAGATCGAGGGCCTCTTCCACCTGAGCTTTGAGACCGTCCGGAAGCTGGCGGCCGTTCCGGTAGTAGAGCGTGCAGACCTCGGTGGTGATCGTGAAGCCCGGAGGAACCGGAAGGCCAAGGCCCGCCATCTCGGCGAGGTTGGCTCCCTTGCCGCCGAGAAGGTCCGTCATATCGGCGCCGCCTTCGGCTTTGCCGGCGGCGAACGTGTAAACCCACTTCGGGGCGTGGTCGCGCGATGACCGGGCTTGTGCCAAGAGCCCTCTCCTTGGATTGCGGCCGGGAAGGCCGGACTGTGGCACATGCGAAGGGCGTGCGCCAACACCCCCTTTGACTGATCCGGTCCGTTCGCGCACTCTCCCGCCTCCCATCCTTAATGCGACAAGGTTTCCGAAATGACGGATCTCGTGCCCCAGGTTCTCGACCGGCTGGACCACAATTTCGATGCCGGGCTCGCGCGGCTGTTCGAACTCATCCGGATCGAGAGCATTTCGACGGACCCGGCCTATGGCGCGCACTGCCGCCAGGCCGCCGACTGGTGCGCGGAGACGCTGACGGCATCCGGCATTCCCGCGTCCGTGCGCAAGACGAGCGGGCATCCGATCGTCGTCGGGCACGACCGCAAGACGGTGGCCAAGGGGACGCCGCATGTCCTGTTCTACGGACACTACGATGTGCAACCTCCCGATCCGCTGGAGCTCTGGACCAAGCCGCCGTTCGAGCCGCGGATCGCCAACGACAAGCTGAACGGCAAAGTCATCGTCGCGCGTGGGGCCGAGGACAACAAAGGCCAGCTCATGACCTTCCTCGAAGCCGCGCGTGCGTGGACGGAGGTGGCGGGCGAGCTGCCGGTCGCCGTCTCCGCGATGATCGAAGGGGAGGAGGAGTGCGGCTCTCCGTCGCTGCCGGGCTTCCTCAAGAAATCGGGCCGGGAGATCACGGCCGATCTCGTGCTCGTCTGCGACACAGGGCAGTGGGACAAGGACACGCCGGCCATCACCACGATGCTGCGCGGGCTCGCCGGCCTCGAAGTGATCGTGAAGGGGCCCTCGCGCGACCTGCATTCGGGGCTTTACGGCGGCGCGGCCATGAACCCGATCCGTGCGCTCACGCGCGTGCTCGGTAAGATGCACGACGACCGGGGGCGCATCCGCGTGCCGGGTTTCTACGACGGGGTCGAGAAGCCGACGCGGGCGCAACTCAAGCAATGGAAGGCGCTAGGGCTCGGGGCCCGGCAGTTTCTCGAGCCCGTCGGTCTTTCGCATCCGGCTGGCGAAGCGTCCGCCTCGCTCATCGAGCAGCTCTGGTCGCGGCCGACGCTCGAGTTCAACGGCATTACGGGCGGCTATCAGGGGGCCGGGTCGAAGACGATCATTCCGGCGCAGGCATCCGTGAAGATCACGTGCCGGCTGGTTCCGGGGCAGGATCCGGAGCACGTGCTCGCCGCCGTGCAGCAGTTCGTGGTCGATAACCTGCCCGCGGATTGCACGGCCGAGTTCATCGGCGTGCACGGCAGTGCGGCGATCGGCTTCGATACGTCGGCACCGGCGGTCGGTGCGGCGGCGCAGGCGCTCAGCGAGGAGTGGGGTGTGCCGGCGGTGCTGATGGGGTGCGGGGCGTCAATCCCCATCGTCACGTCGTTCAAGTCCGCGCTCGGCATGGACAGCCTGCTGATCGGCTTCGGCGTCGAGGACGACCGCATCCACTCGCCGAACGAGAAATACAACCTGAAGAGCTTCAAGAAGGGCGCGCGGAGCTGGGTGCGCATTCTGGATGCTCTCGCACGGCAGGCGGCGTGACATGGCGCAACCGAAACAGATGACACTGCCGGGGCTCGTGCTGCTCGTCGTGGCTCTCGCGGTCCTCTACTACTTCGACCAGCCGCAGGACGAGAAGGCGCGTGACGCGACGGCGCCGCCGCGCAGCAACGCCGAGCGCGTAACGGACGCCGCATCGTCGCCGGGTAAGTTCGACTATTACACGCTCGCCCTTTCCTGGAGCCCAACGCATTGCGAGAGCGAGGATGGGGCACGCGATGCACAGCAGTGCGCGCCCCGGCACGGGCGGCCCTACGGCTTCATCCTGCATGGTCTCTGGCCGCAGTACGAGAACGGGTTTCCGGAGAGTTGCGAGACGCGGGAGCGGCCGTTCGTGCCCGATCGCGTGATCTCGGAGATGGCCGACATCATGCCGAGCCGCGGTCTCGTCATTCACCAGTATCGCAAGCACGGAACCTGCTCGGGCCTCGGGCCCGAGGCTTATTTCGACAAATCGCGGCAGCTCTTCCGCAGCATCACGGTGCCGGAGCGCTTCCGCAATCCGCGCGAGGTGCAATTCGTCAGCCCCGACGACGTGATCGACGCCTTCGCCGCGGCCAATCCGAAGCTCGATCGCAGCACGATGGCGGTGGTGTGCGCCGGTCCGGGCAACCGGTTCCGGGAGCTGCGCGTGTGCTTCTCGAAAGCCGGCGAGCCGGTCCGCTGCGGACGCAACGAGGCGCAGCAGCGCCTTTGCCGCACACAGCGCATGCATGTGCCGCCGGTGCGTGCCGGCGCGCGGACCTGAAGCCTCTGCACAGTCTGTGGATAAGTCTGCTTCCGCCCCGATTGCGCCACTTGTCGCCACGGCAGGCACGCCGCAAGCTTCGAATCGTACTGCGTTCGGTCGTCGTTCATGCGGAAGTTGGGCATGCGGGGATATGCAAACGAGCGCGGTCTGCCGCCGCTGGCAGAGGGTGGCTTTCCGAGGAGAGGGGACGCGAGGTCCGCGCCGCGGCGTGAGGCTGCGCGTCGCGTCGGGAACGAGCGTGCGCGGATGCAGGCTGCCCGGCGCGTGCTCGACGGCGTGGGCGGCCTCGGTTGGAGTGTCATCGGATTCCTGATGGGCGCGGTTTTCTGGCACTTCGTCGGCTTCTGGACCTTCGTCTCGGATGTGGTGCTCGCGGGGCATTCCGAGGCGGTCGATCGTTCGCGTGCCGAAGCGGGGCAGATCGCGGCGTCCCACGGCGCCGGAGCGTCTCCCGACGCGGCGCTTGCGGTGGCGTGGTGCACGGCGCTGCAACTCGACCGCACGACGGGCGCGATTTCCGCGGGTGCGTGCGGGCAGGGTTTTGCACCCTCGTCCGGGCGTCCGCTAAAGCAACGTGAAGACCGTGGGGTGGCGGCAAACGATGGCGGAGCTTCATCGCCTCCGGATAGCCCGGCGCGCGCGGTCGGCTCACGCCGTCCCTAAATTGCGGTTCTGCGACGATTTTCCGCGTGCCGTGGCTCGATCCGCATGCACGTTTGGAAATCAACGATTTCCCGGGCGAAGCGCAGACGCGGAGCGAGCTTGTGTCTTTCGCGTGCCCGAAAGCTGCCCCGATGCGGGCGTATCAGCCGACCGCTTTGGCTCAACTCCTTGAGCCCTTTTCGTATTTCGTGGAGTCGTCAGACATGGACCTTGTCGCCGGACAGAGCTGGACCTATCGCGCGCCCCGAGGGTTCGAGACGTCCCGGCTGTTGATTGGAGCCATCGCGTCCTTCGGCGACGATCAGCACATCGTCTGTGCGGCGGCCGTGCATGCGCCGCGCCGCCATGCCGACGGCCATCTCGAGCGCGTGACCATCCCGTTTCTTCCCATGACGGAAGCCGCTTTCCGGGCCAGCATCGTCGATCGCGACGAGGAGGCGGAACCACTGCCAGCGGCGTTCGTCGAGAAGCTCACGGCCTGGCAGAACGATCCCAAGGGACTGACGACGTTCACGGTGCCGTTCGAGGGATTTCTGGATCAGATGATCGCGCAGCAGATGGCGGAGATCGCCGGGCTCTCGGCCGCGTAGGTCGCCGCGCCGGTTCGTCCCGATCAGCCGGCCTTTCTCAGTCCGCTCTTGTTCGCGCGTTCCGGTTTCCAGGAGGCCGGGGCGAGCGCGATCAGGCCGAGGGCAGGTGCCGGGCACTCGATACCTTCGAAGCTGCTCGGATCGAGGCTCCAGCGCTTGGCCAGGCTGAGGACGTGCTTCTCGGTGGGATAGAAAATGATCTCGCCGCCGGCGTCGCCTTTGCGGCCACGCACGCCGCGGAAATCGAACAGCTTGAGGCCGAGGCGGCGCTCCTCCCGGGTGATGCGTCCCCGGTTCCACATGATGCCGGTGTCGGTGATGGCGAAAGCGCGGACGACGCGGCCATCGAGCACGCGCGCCCAGGCGAAACAATCGATGGGCGGATAGGCGAAGAAGTACTGTACCTCGACGAAGCGATCGCCCAGGCGCCGCAACATCGGCATGGCCTTGTCCGTGAACGTGCGGCCGGCCGGGAAGGGGAGCGCGAGCCCGACGACGAACGTCCAGCCGTTGACCGGCGGAGAGACGAAGACGTGATCGTTGCCGAGGTGGTTGTCGTAGACGGTGCCGATGCCGGAGCGCCAGTTGCACGGCTCGGCCGCGACGAGCCCGAGCTCTTCTGCGACGGCGCGGGTGTCGCGGCTGCGCACGGCGAGCCACGCCATCCTGTAGCCGAAGGGGGATGGATGATCGGGGCTCTGCTCGAAAAGCACGCGCTCGCCCGCCAGACGCGGCGCGAGCATGCGGGCCGCGATCGCGACGGTGAGAGTGACCATGATGACAATCGCCAGAATCACGGCATCTGCTCGATTCTCCCCCCAATGTCTCTTAGGGCGCGCCGTTGGCGGCGATCAAGCGGTCCTGGCGAAGAACTCGGGGAAAATGCGGTGCGGTTCGCCGAGCCCAGAGCACAAACGAGGCCAGCCTGGCTGCCGATTACCGGTCGCGGGGTGCCGGAGCGACAGGACAGGCCGGCCTCTCTCGTGCCGCTCAAGACCGTTGCGGGTCCGGGCGGGCGGCAAGAGATGGGACGCGCAAAATGAGGGCGGGCGACGTCCCATTGCCGTCCTCTCGATGGCCGCCCGAGCGAGGCGGCCGGACCCCGGACGCGGGAGATGGGGTGAGAGGACCGGTCGAAGTCTTTGACCTCAAGCGCGACGTGAGCGCTCGCGGCGTTTCATGGGACCGATGAGATATGTTTGGGGATGATCGGGCCCGAAACGCTCACGGTCATTTTAGTGAGACCGACGATTCACGTTTCAGACAGATAGGGCCTGAAACCATCGTGGTCTTTTTCGTCAGACCGATGATTTGTGTTTCGGACGGATAGGATCCGCAACGATCACGGTCTGCGCGGAAGCTATCGGCGCTTCGTGACGTGGTGATGAAGGAACTGCTACGGGTTCATGGCAGGTGCGAGCCGACACGCACCGAGCGGCGCGGTGTGTCGTCGATCCGGCGTTCCTGTGGGCTGAAGGCGCTTGAAAGGCCGTTAGGGCAGCGAGACGGTGGTGGTGAAGACGAAGCGCTCGTCCGCCAAGCCGTCGGCGCCGCCCCGGACATCCGAATCCCAGTAGCGGAAGTCGAAGGTGAATTTCTCGACGGCGAGCTCGAGGCCAGCGCTCCAGTAGGAGTACCTGTCCTTGTCGTTGGTGCCGAACACGAAGCCGTCTTTGCGATCTCCGTAAGACGTGCCCCAGACGCCGCTGATTGCGGGCTGGAAAATGCCAACCTTGGGGAGCGCGTAGGAGGCTGCGCTCTCGAGCGTGAAGACGCTGCCGAGTTCGCCGCTGTAATCAGGCGTCCAGTAGAGCGTGGTGCCGCTGGTCAGGCCCTTGATCCACGGGCTTTCCATGCTGTAGCCCGCCTTGAGCTCGACGAAGTCCAGCTCTGCCCCTGCATCATTCGCGCTGGGGTAGTGGTAGTAGATGGCGCCGAAGTCAAAGGTGACGGGGCCCCATACGGGCTTGAGGCCGGCGTAATAATTGAGTTCCGCATTGGCATCCGAGCCGGGCCCGAAATCGACATTGGAGCCCCAGATGCCGGCATAAAAAATGCCGTAGCTCAGATCGACCGAGCCCTGAGCGGCCGGATTTTCCCAATTCTGAGAGAAGCCGCGCCAGACGTAGTCGCTGGTGCCGGTGAGGGTGGCGGAAAGCTCGAGCTTGCGGCTTTCGACGGGGGCGTCCTTGAAGCTGCCGCCGTGCCAGCCGTCGGCCAGCGCCGTACCGGATGTCACTCCCACGGCTAACGCGATCGCAGCCGCTGCTGCCAGACCTGCGCGCGTGGTCCCCACCAACATCGACATGGACTTCGCCCCTTACATCCCCCAGGCGCAGCCGGCCGTAGCCGAACACGCGCGCGATTCATCACGATAGAAAACCGCAGCGGCTGCGGGGAGACAAGAACAAAGACGGGGTTTTCCCTTTGTTGCCGGAGCTTTGTGGCTCCCCGGCAACGTGGCCAGGACCCTCAAAACGAAAACGGGGCCCGTTAAGGCCCCGTTCCGCGGAGAAGGTCTTGGTCTCTCGATCAGGGCAGCGTGATGCTGGCCGTGAAGACGAACCGCTCGTCGGCGAGGCCGTCGTTCGAGATGTCGGTATCCCAGTAGCGGAAGTCGAAGGTGAACTTGTCGACGGCCAGCGCAATACCGGCGTTCCAGTAGGTGTACTCGTCTGCGCCGAAGTTTTCGGTCCAGCCGACGAGGCCGCTGATGGTTGGCGTGAAGACGCCGACGGCGGGCAGTTCATAGGCCAGGGTGCCTTCGACGGTCGATGCTTCGTCGGAGTTGCTCTGGTCCGGCACGTAGTAGTAGGCGGGCGAGAACGTCAGGTTCTTGACGGGCGACCAGTCGAAAGCGGCCTTGAGCTCGAGCACGTCGCTGTCGCCGGAGTTATCGGCCCAAGGATAGAAGTAGTACACGATGCCGAAGTCGAAGGTTACCGGGCCGAGGACAGGCTTGATACCCGTGTAGAAGTTGAGCTCGACCGGCTCGTAGCCGGGGCCGTCAACCATCGTGCCCCAGAGGCCGGCATACCAGATGCCGTATTCGACATCGATGGAAGCCTGGAACGCCGGGTCCTCGTTGTTGAGCGAGAGACCGCGGAAGACGTAGTCGCTGGTGCCGGTGCCGGTGACCGACCACGAGAACTTGCGACCCTCGTCGGCGGCCACGACGTCCTTGGTGCTGCCGTAGTGGTATCCATCGGCCAGAGCCGCGCCCGTCATGGCGAGAAGCGCAACAGCTGCAGCTCCGACGACCGTTCCAAATGATGCTGATTTCGACATCGTACCTCTTAACCCCCAAATGATCCCACGCCCGAATTCTCTGCGGCGCCCGCGTCCCGATCTCGGCGCCCCTGCCCTGGTGTCTTCCGAAGACCAGCGTGCCGACCGAACTGACCTAAGAAAACGGAAAGCCAGATCGAAGTACAAGTCAGAACACGTCCAAGAGGTCTGCAGACGGAAGGGGTGTCTCATCTGCGCAACTTTGGGTGCGTTCTGGTCATCACTTGCTCAAAAACCGCCCGTCGAGCAGGCATACGTTGTCAGATCATGTAAGAAAACTAGGCGGTGATTGCCTAAAAAATGGGCGACCGCCGCGGCGAAAGTGATTCGGTGCGGCAACGCCCGTCTTTCGCGCGACTCGTTTTCGATGCAGGAAGGCGCGATCAAGCTCTCCCGGACGGGCGAACGCAGTCTCGCGACAGCGCCGCGCCGGAGACCAACTCACCGAGGGTCCAGCCCATGTCGCGTACCGTGGCGGCGTCCGCGCCCACCGTTCTGATTACGGGAAGTGCCCGGCGCATCGGCCGGGCCATCGCGCGCGATCTTGCCGCCAACGGATGGCAGGTCTGCGTTCACTATCGCCGCTCGGCCGAGGAGGCGGAGGCGTTGGTCGAGGACATCCGGAAGGCCGGAGGCTCGGCTGTTGCGCTCGCCGGCGATCTTGCCGTTGAAGCGGATGTCGCGAGCCTGGTGCCCCGCTGCGCGGAGGTGCTCGGCGCGCCGGTCTGCCTGATCAACAACGCGTCGGAGTTTCTGGTCGATACGGTCGCGACGATGGCGCCCGAAACCTGGGACACGCATCTCGATATCAATCTCAAGGCCCCGGTGTTTCTTGCGAAATCGCTTTTTCTGGCGCTCCCCCCGGATGCGGCCGGGAACGTCATCAACATCATCGATCAGCGGGTGTGGAAGCTGACGCCGGATTTCTTCTCGTACACCATTTCGAAAGCCGGGCTTTGGACGGCGACGCGGACGCTCGCCCAGGCCTTGGCGCCGCGCGTGCGCGTCAATGCGATCGGTCCGGGGCCGGTTTTGAAAAGTATCCACCAGACGGAAGCCGATTTTGCCCGCGAGGCCGCCTCGACGCTTCTGAAGCGTGGGCCGACGCCGGAGGAGATCGCGGCTGCCGTGCGCTTCATCCTGGCTTCTCCCACGCTCACGGGGCAGATGATCGCGCTCGACGGTGGGCAGCATCTGACGTGGAGCTCGGAAGAGTAGCCGCGGGGTGGGGTGCTCCGGTCTCGCACGACGCTGAAACTCCGTAGGCGCCGGTGCCACAATTCCTCCCTCTGAGCCCCCCACTCCCGCCCCAAAATTGGGGGACGGGTAGGGATCGTCCTCTTCAGCCGAGTCACCCGTAAACCCGCTCTTAAACTTAAGGGGTTATGAGCCGATGTTCGGATCGGCGGAGGCTGGAGACATGGCCTCCGGAGCTTTCGATCCCAAGCCTTGCTCATGGTCTCGTGCGCGTGAGGGGCGAGTGCAAGCTGTTTCCGGCCGACGGGGAACGGCCACGCTTCTGGCGCTGCGTCAAAAACCTGGGGTGTGTTCCATGACTTGCCGATTTCGGCTCCGTCTCATTGCCGGCGTTGCTCTGTCGGTTTCCCTCCTGCTCATTCCCGCGGCCGCTTCAGCCGCCAATCTCCCTCCCGTTCGCACCAGCGCGACCAATACGGTGGCCGAATGCGCCACGCCGGGCCGGCTGATGGCGTTCCTCAGAGAGCGCAATCCGAACCTCGACCCGAGGTACGACGAGCTTGGCAGCCATTACATGCGCCACGGCGAAGCCCTGGGCGTGCGCTGGGACTACGCATTCTTCCAGATGATCCTGGAGACCGGCCACCTCACCTACAAAGGCGACGTGCGGGCCGATCAGAACAATTTCGCCGGCCTCGGCGCGACGGGCAAAGGTGCCCGGGGCGAGCGGTTCCCGGACATCTCCACGGGCGTGCGCGCGCATCTCGAGCACGTCGTGATGTATTCGGGCGAGAGGGTGGACAACCCCGTGGCCGAGCGGACGCGCAACATCCAGGACTGGGGCGTGCTCACCTCCTGGCAGAAGGGGTTTTCGCGGCCGATCACGTATTCCGATCTCGCCAAGAAGTGGGCGCCGGGCAGCCGCCGCTACACGCGGGACATCCAGACGATCGCGACGCGCTTCTTCGAGGGGCCGTGCCGCCAGCCGGATCCGCAGCCGGAGCTTGTGGCAGAGATCCGCGGAACGGCCGGGCAAACGGTGAAGCAACAGGCGGTTGCGCAAAAGAGCGCGCCGCAGGCTGCGGCTACGGTCAGCGCGCTTCCGAACGAAGCGCCTGCGCAGGCTGCCGCGGTGGTCGAGGTCGCGGCGGAGGCCAAGCCTGAAGCGAAGACCGAGCAAAAGGCGCCTCAGGTGCAGACGGCTTCGATGACGCCTTCCATCACACTTCTCAATCCGAGCGCGGTCGACGAGCCTGTGCAGGCCGTCGAGGCCGCTGTTTCCGTGGTGGAGGATCAGGCGACGGTTGAGGTTGCAGCCCTGCCCGGCGGAGCGGCTACCGGTGCGGCCACGGCGCCGCAGACGGAGGCGCCGCCGGCCAAGGCCAAAGGGAGTTGCCGGGTCTGGACCGCGAGCTACGGCGGGAGCAAGGCCATCATCATCAAGGCTGTCCAGGATACGACCACCAACTACACGGTGCTCGACGTGAACGAGGGCGCGGAGAAGCGCGAAGCGGACGCCTACATCAACGCGTACGCCAAGGGCGGGGCGTCGGTCGGCGAGTTTTCCAGTCAGTCGCAGGCGCTCGAAAAGGCCTTCGAACTGTGTCCGGAGGGGTGATCGGCCGTGATGAGTGTATTCACCCATAAAGTGTTTCCCGTTCGCATGTCCGCGCTCGCCGGCGTTGCGGTGCTCGGCGTGCTCGGTGGAGATGCGCTCGCGCAGGCCGCCAGGCTGCCGGAGATCCGTCTCTCGCAGCGGAACGTCGTGCCGGCGTGCGTGACGCCGGATCGGCTGATGGCCTTTCTTCGCCAGCGCAACGGCAATCTCGATCCGCGCTTCAAAAGCATCGCCCATTACTATCGCCAGCACGGCGAAGCCTGGCGCGTGCGCTGGGACTACGCGTTTTTCCAGATGGCGATCGAGACCAACTTCCTCACCTATCGGCGCCCGAACGGGAAGATGGGTGACGTCGATCCGCGCCAGAACAATTTCGCCGGCATCGGCACCACGGGCGGCGGTGTGCCGGGCGACAGCTTTCCCGACGTGAGCACGGGTGTGCTGGGACAGATCCAGCATCTCGTCGTCTATTCGGGAGAGACGGTGGGCGAGCCTGTCGCGTCGCGTACGCGGCTCAAGCAGGAGCACATCCTGGCCATCTCGCGCAAGCTCAACCGGCCGGTGCTGTTTTCCGATCTCGCGCGCCGCTGGGCGGTCGATCCGAAGTACGCGAGCTCGATCGAGTGGGTCGCCGGGCGCTATCGCGAGCAGTTCTGCCGGGGCAACAACACCATCTCGGACGAGGTTGAAATTCTTCCCTGGCAGCGGGCGCCATCGCAGCGCACCGGAGATGCAGGTGCGACGGCGAAGTCGGCCGTGGCGGCGCTTGACCTGCCGAGACCGAAAGGTGCCGTTGCGGTGCCGGCTTCCGCTGCTTCCGCGGGAGAGAGCGGTGATGCGGTTGATCCGACTCAGGCGCCGACCGTTGATGTGCTCCCCGCGTCCACGTCGGAGAACTCTCCCGATGCCGATGCGGCGGACATCGAAACCGCGTCTGTCGAAGACGCATCGTCTGTTTTCGCGCTGTTCACGCCGCCTGCCGGTTTCGCCGGGGCCCTGACGCCCGATGCGGTGGCGAGCCGCGATCTGCCGCAGCCGGTTCTCGAAGCGCGCGCAGCCGGCACTCCGGACGGTGCCGTCGCGCTCGATACGCCTGCCGATCCGCAGACCGTCGCCGGGGCATCGGTCGGCGGGTTCCTGATCGCCGGGGCGGGTGCGACCAGCGCGCCCGCGTTCGATCCGCCGTCAGGCCTTGGCATGAAGCCGCCTCCGCCGCCTCCCGCCCCGGAGACGGGTCGCTGCGTGGTGGAGACGGCGACGTTCGGCGGACAGACTACGGTGCTCGTAAAAACGCGGAACGGCGAGGCGACGCATTACGTCGCGCTTTCCGTGCTCGACGGCTTCGAGGATACGATGACGAAGAGCTTCCTCTCGGCACGGCCGGACGGTGGCGAGGCGATCGGCACGTATGCCTCGCGCGACGAGGCGCTTCGGCACGCGCAGACGCTTTGTCCCGACGCGGGCTAAGCTCGTATCGGGTTAAGGTCCCGGCGCGAGATACTTGAGGGCGGCCGAGGAGACGGCGCCGCCGACCACGCACGGAATTCCGAACTGGACCTGGCCCGTCGCGGCGGCGGCGACGCAGCCGAGCGCGAACGTCGTCTGCCCGACCTGACCCCACCATGCGAAATTGCGTGAGCTTTCCGGGCCTCTTGCCTTCAGCTCCTCGACGGCGGCGACGGCCTCCTTGCGGATCTTGCCGGTCTCGAAGGTCTCGGCGGCTTCGATCACCTCGCGCAGCGGCGTGCGCACTTCGGCGGGCTGCCGGTTCATCTCGTCGTGCAGGATGTCGAGCAGGTCCTTCTCGCGCGACGCGTTGGTCGCCAGCGTCCACTTCGACATGGAGCCGATGGTGAGCTTCTCGACGCTGTTCTTGTCCGTGCTCCAGGCGAGCGTCGCAACGATGCGGCGAACGGGCTCGGGGTTGCCCGTTGCGAAGTAGTAGCCCCAGAGCAGGTCGATGACGTAGCCGTCGTCCGGCTCCAGCTCGGCCAGCGTCTTGCCGTCGCCGTAGAGGTAGCGGCGGATCAGGACCATGCGCGCCGGCATCCGCTCGACGAAGAGGCCGAGGAGGCCTTTCCAGTCCGGCAATCCCGAATAGGCGATGGCGCGGATCAGGACGACCTGATCCTCGGGCGGCATCGGGAACATGCGGGAGACCAGTTGTTCGGCACGCTCCGGATTGGCGCCGATGACGCCGGCGATGAAGCCGATGTAGACGCCGGCGGACTCGAGCTCCCGGAACAGGCCGAGGTTGCCCATCGCGCGGACCATGTCGGGCAGCCGATCGGGGGTAGGGGCCTGGCGGTAGTCGTTGATCCATTTCAGGATCTGCTCGGAGCGGGTGATGTCCGGCTGCGCCGGGGGGGCCCGTTTGCCCCGGTCCTGAGCGAGGGCCGGGGTCAGCAGCAGGGCGGCAACAAGGACGGAAAATACAACTCGCATGGGCCTCGCCTCACATGGCGCCTGGCCTCCTGGGCAGCCGGGTGCCGGTCGTCGATCGCGCTCGAGGCGCGTGGTGCTGCAGGTTTCGGTTTTCCTCCAAGGGCACCAATGTCCTGGCGGATTTGTGGCGGATGGCCCGGCGCGGTGCTTGACGGGCCGGCTCTGGCCGCCAATGTTCGGGCGATGTCAGACACCGACGACAGGCCCCGCGACCGTCCGGCTTCTGCGCCGCCGGGTGCGGAGGAAGCGTTGGCGCATGCCGACGTCAAAACCGGGCCGGAGGTCATTCAGGGCTATCTGAAGACGCTGGGCACCGGCCCCGGCGTCTACCGGATGCTGGATCCGGCGGGGACCGTCATCTACGTCGGCAAGGCGCGGAACCTGAAGGCGCGGGTGACGAGCTATACGCGGCTCGCCGGGCTCGCGAACCGTACGCTCAGGATGATCCATTCCACGGCGTCGATGGAGTTCGTGTCGGTCCGGACGGAAGCGGAAGCGCTGCTGCTCGAAGCAAACCTCATCAAGCGTTTTCGTCCGCGCTTCAACGTGACGCTGCGCGACGACAAGTCGTTTCCCTACATCCTGATCCGCCGCGACCAGGACGCGCCTCAGATCCTCAAGCATCGCGGTGCGCGGACGATCAAGGGCGAATACTTCGGGCCGTTCGCCTCGGCGGGGGCCGTGAACCGCACGATCAACATGCTGGAACGTGCGTTCCTGCTGAGATCCTGCTCGGATTCGGTCTACGAGAGCCGCACGCGGCCGTGCCTGCTGCATCAGATCAAGCGGTGCGCGGCGCCGTGCACGGGCGAGATCAGCCTCGAGGACTATGGCCGGCTCGTCGACGAGGCCGTGCGATTCCTCAGGGGCGAGACGCAGTCGGTGCGGGAGATGTACCAGCGGCTGATGGAGGAGGCGGCTTCGAGGCTCGAGTTCGAGCGCGCGGCGATGCTGCGCAACCGGCTCTGGGCGCTCGCCCACGTCACGGCCGAGCAGGCGATCAACCCGGAAGGGGTGGAGGAAGCCGACGTGTTCGCCGCCTATCAGGAAGGCGGGCAGACGTGCATCCAGGTGTTCTTCTTTCGCGTGGGGCAGAACTGGGGCAACCGCGCCTATTATCCGAAAGCCGACCGCTCGCTCGCGGTTGAAGACGTGCTCGATAGCTTCGTCGCCCAGTTCTACGACGACAAGCCGGTGCCGCGCCTCGTGCTGCTCTCGCACGCAATCGAGAACCGCGAGGTGTTGGCGGACGCGCTTTCGCTCAAGGCCGACCGGCGTGTCGAGATCCGCGTGCCGCAGCGGGGCGTGAAATCGGGCCTCGTGGAGCACGCGCTTTCGAATGCGCGCGAGGCGCTGGGGCGGCGGCTTGCGGAGAGCTCGTCGCAGCGGATGCTGCTCGCGGCGCTCGGTGAGCGCTTCGGATTGGCCCGTGCGCCGCGGCGCGTCGAAGTTTTCGACATGAGCCACATCATGGGCACCAACGCGGTCGGGGCGATGATCGTCGCAGGGCCGGAGGGTTTCGCGAAAAACGCCTACCGGAAATTCAACATCCGCTCCGAGACGCTGACGCCCGGCGACGACTACGGGATGATGCGGGAGGTGCTTGAGCGGCGGTTCCGGCGCCTTGCGGAGAACGAGGCGGAGGCGCCTTCGGAGACGCCGTCCGATGCGCTGTGGGAGCATGTGGCGGAAGAGGGCGGCGTGACGGCGGAAGAGGAGGATACGGGCGCGTTTCCGGATCGCCCCGACCTGGTGCTGGTCGACGGCGGTGCAGGCCAGCTCACCGTCGCACGCGAGGTGCTGGCCGAGCTTGGTCTTGCGGATATCGCGGTCGCGGGCGTGGCGAAGGGGCCGGACAGGGATGCGGGCCGCGAGCACTTCCACATTCCGGGACGGCCGTTCTTCATGCTCGAGCCGCGCGATCCGGTGCTCTACTTCGTGCAGCGGCTGCGGGACGAGGCGCACCGCTTCGCCATCGGCACCCATCGCGCCAAGCGTGCGAAGTCGCTCGGCGCCAATCCGCTCGATGAGATCGCGGGCATCGGGCCGACGCGCAAGCGCGCCTTGCTCAAACACTTCGGCTCGGCGAAGGCGGTCTCGCGCGCCGGTGTGGAGGATCTCATGGCGGTGGCCGGAATCTCCGCCGAGATGGCGCGAAAGATTTATGATTTCTTCCACGAGCGTCGGGTTTGAATCACACGTTGGCGATGTCTTAAGTCCGTCAGGGCTGAACCCATGCCGGGAAGCGGCAACGGGCCGATCCGTCGCGATTTGGACTGCCCATTTTTCCTCTTTATCAATGGTTTGAACATTCTTTTTAAACCGCTCGTCTTCATAGTCGAATGTCCGCAAGGAGGCATGGGCGCGGAGGCCCGACGCCCGATCAGCGGACACGCGCAAAAGGCGCGGTACGACGGGGAGCCGAGGACAATCGTTATGCGTACGAGTGTGGAGTTGGGAGGGCGCGGCGTGTCCCGCGCCAACAAGAATTCGCGCCCTGCATCTGCCAAAAGGGGCGCCAGCAAAGCGTCGAAGACGCGGGATGCCGCTCGAGGGGTAGGCCGCCAGGAGAAGGCCAAGCGGGCCAAGCCGCGGGCCGCCAAAGAGGCGCCGCTCGGTACGCTGCCGATCCTCTACATGCTGTCTCCGCAGAAATTCATGAGCCCGTTCGACTGCAACATGGCGGTCGATTCGGGGTTCAAGGTCGTCCTGCCGTACGACAACGTTGCCGTGGGCGATGTCGCGGGTCTGGTTCAGGATGCGATCTTCTCGCGTCCGCCGGGCGCGCGCACCGGCGTGTTCATCGGCGGCAAGGACGTCAACCTCGCGCTCGACATGATGAAGGCCGCTCGCGCGGCGATGGTGCCGTCGTTCGAGGTGTCCGTTTTTGCCGATCCGGGCGGATCGTTCACGACGGCGGCGGCGATGGTCGCCTGCGTCGAACGCGTGCTGCAGCGGAACTACGGCCGCGGCCTCAAGGGGCTTCGCGTCACGGTATTCGGTGCGATGGGCGTCGTCGGGTTCTCTTCGGCGGTGGTTGCGGCCAACGAGGGTGCGAAGGTGCGCATCGTCGCCCACGATACGCTCGAGCCGCTCGAAGCGCTGGCGCGGCTGGCAAAGGACCAGTTCGGTGCCGAGCTGGAGCCGGTGGCCGGGCAGACCGATACGCTGAAAAGCACGCTGCTTGCCGTGTCCGACGTCGTGCTCACGGCGGGGCCGGCGGGTGTCAACATCCTGCCGCGGCTGCTGCTCTCGCGCTCTCCAGGGGTGCTGGTCGCGGCGGACGTAAACGCGGTCAGCCCGTTCGGCATCGAGGGGATGGATCTCTTCATGAACGGCACGCCGCTGCCGGGCTGCTCGACGCTCGGTGTCGGTGCGCTCGCGATCGGCGACGTGAAGTACAAGACCCAGGCCGGTCTTTTCCGGCGGATGATCGCCAGCACACAGCCGCTGGATCTCGATTTCCGCCATGCGTTCGCGCTCGCGCGGGAGATCGTGGCGGATCAGGCCCTCCAAAAGCCGGCGGGCAAGGCCAGGCCTGCCAAGGCCCGCCAAGCGAAGACATCTCCCCAGGCGAGTACGGGCCGCCAGACGAAGACGCGGCGTGCCAAGGCGACCGTCACGTCCGTGGCGCCGTCGGCGGCTTGAACTTTTTAGAGAAATGAGCGGAGCAGGAGCCTTGCTCCCACTCCGCTCACAGTTGCGCCGGCCTTCCAGATTACGCGGATACTGAACGGGCGCTGGCGACCAAACAGTCGACGACGCAAGACTTACGACGACCGCTTGACGCTTCCGTGAACGACAACGTTCGAGGCGGGCATTTCTTCCGAATGCTTATCGATTGGCTGTGGATAAGGTTGCCGGATGCCGCCGGCGCGGGCGGTTAGGCATATTTTCCTCCATCGGTGCTGAGCCGCGGCCGGGTACCCCATTGACTGGGGTGCGGGCGAGTGGTGTTAGCTTGGCCCTCATGGATACGCCCGTCACCTCCCGACCCCATGCGGCGACTGTGCCGAACGTGCTGACGTATGCGCGGATCGCGGCCGTGCCTGCGCTCGTGGCCTGCCTCTTCATGGGGACCGAGGGCGGGCGCTGGGCTGCGTTCTGGCTGTTTGCGGCGGCCGCCGCGACCGACTGGCTCGACGGATATCTCGCGCGCCGCCTGGAGCAGCAATCCACGCTGGGGCGGATGCTGGATCCCATCGCGGACAAGCTGATCGTGGGCGCGGCGCTGATCATGCTGGTCCACGACCGGACCCTCGACGGGTGGTCGATCTGGGCTGCGATCGTCATTCTCTGCCGCGAGATCCTGGTCTCCGGTCTTCGCGAGTTTCTGGCCGAGCTCAACGTCAAGGTTCATGTGACGAACCTCGCCAAGTGGAAGACCGGCGTGCAGATGGTGGCGCTTGCCGCGCTGATCGCGGGGCCTGCCGGCGACAAGATCGTGCCGGGCGTCTCGATGGCCGGGATGGTGCTGCTGTGGATCGCGGCGGGGCTTACGCTTTGGACCGGCTATGACTATCTCAAGGCCGGTATCCGCCACGCCATGGAAGGATGAGGCCATGTCCAGCGATGCGACGACGATAGGCGGCGTTTCCGCGGCCGTTGCCGCCGAGCAGCGGGTGACGGTGCGCTATTTCGCGTGGGTGCGCGAGCGCGTCGGGCGCGCGGAGGAGCAGGTCGCGGTGCCGGCCGGCGTTGCGACGGTGGGCGAGCTGGCCGGCTGGCTGGCTACGCGTGGCCCGGAGTACGCCGAGGCCTTCCGGCGCGCCGACATCGTGCGCGCGGCGCTCGATCAGGTGCATGTGAAGCCCTCTGCGCCGCTTGCCGGTGCGCGTGAGGTTGCATTCTTCCCGCCCGTCACCGGCGGGTGAGCGGGGAGGTCCCGTGGCGGTCAGAGTACAGCACGAGCCGTTCGATGCGGCAGCCGAGATCGCGGCCCTGACGAACGGGCGCAGCGACATCGGCGGCGTGGTGACGTTTACCGGCCTGGTGCGCGGCGACGTGGACGGCCGCCCGCTCGTTTCGCTGACGCTCGAGCATTACCCGGGGATGACGGAAGCCGAGCTCGGCCGCATCGAGGCGGAGGCGCGGGAGCGCTTCGAGCTGCTCGATTGCCTTGTGGTGCACCGCTCGGGGGAGCTCACGCCCGGGGAGGGCATCGTGCTCGTCGTCACGCTCGCGCGGCACCGGGGGGCCGCCTTCGAAGCGGCCGAGTTCCTGATGGATTTCCTCAAGACCCGGGCGCCCTTCTGGAAGAAGGAAACCTTCGCCGACGGGGGTGGAAACTGGGTGGATTCGCGCGATAGCGACGGGGTTGCGCAAGCGCGCTGGGAGCGGCGTCGGTAACGGAAAAGCAACCATAGCCAATTTGTCAGACGTTTCCCTTACGGCCTTGTAATTCCTATCTCTTCCGGCACTCCTCCCGCAATTGACGAAATTGTCTTAGGCCTTTGTTAACCTTTCACATTTCATAACTTTGCCCTGATGGTGTCCCGTAAAAGGCCATCATCGGAAGGTTAGTATTTGACCGTCCCGCCAAAGGACCGTGTTGCGTAGACGGGGGTCACACAACGATGACGATTGGGAACTTGCGGCGCTTTGCGCTGCAGCTCGGCTGTGCGCTGATGGCGCTCGCACCCCCGCTTGCGGTCTCCGCTGCGGGGGGTGGGCCGACGCCTGCCGCCACGCCGCTTCCGACCCAGAAATCCCTCCACCAAGCGAAAAGCGCTGATCTCAAGACGCGCGGCCTTACCACGGGTGCGCTGTCGGCTGCCGCAAAGACGAAGCCCGGCGCGACGGGCGCCGATGCGGCGCTCGGCGGCGACGTCACCCGCACGCGGTTTCTGATCGGGCTTCCGCGCGAGACCGAGTTCCAGGTGTTCTCGCTCGCCAATCCCAATCGCGTCATCGTGGACGTTTCCGAAACAGCGCTGCAGCTTCCGCCGCAGCCGGACGAGAACATGGCGGTCGGGCTCGTCCGTAACTTCCGCGCCGGTCAATCGGGGCCGGGCAAGTCGCGCGTGGTCATCAAAGTCACGCGGCCGGTGATCGTCGAGAGCGCAAACATCGTGCCGGCAGCCGACGGCAAGGGCCATCGCCTCGCGCTCGATATCGTGCCCGTGGCCGCGCCGCAGGCAGCGGGCAAGGGGACGAAGAAAGCGATCGCGAAACCCTCGTTCTCGCTCGGTGCGGTCAGCGTGCAGCCGCCGCTTCCCATGCCGGCCACGCGTCCCGACGAAATCGCCGCGCGCTCGTTCAAGCCGATCATCGTCATCGATCCCGGCCACGGCGGGCACGACTCGGGCGCAAAGAAGCACGGCGCGGTCGAGAAGGACGTGGTGCTGGCGTTCAGTCTCATGCTTCGCGACAAGCTGGAGGAGACCGGGCGCTACAAGGTGCTGATGACGCGCGACACGGACGTGTTCGTCGCGCTCGACGACCGGCGGCGGTTCGCGGAACAGCACCGGGCCAACCTCTTCATCGCCGTTCATGCCGATTATGCGCAGCGGGCGACTGCGCGCGGGGCCACGATCTATTCGCTGCGCGAGAACGTCGCCAATTCGCTGAAGCGCTCCGCGAAGGGCAAGGTTACGTCCAACGTGCTCTCGAAGGACGAGATCGAGACCATGAACAAGGTCAGCGCCGATGGCGATCTGGCGGCGGTGCGCAGCATCCTTGCCGATCTTGCCGGGCGCGAGGTTGGCGCCACGCAGGAGCGGACGAACGTCTTCACGCGCTCGGTCATCGAATACATGGGCGCGAGCACGGAGATGCGCGCCAAGCCCGACCAGCAGGCGGCATTCCGCGTGTTGCGCACGGCGCAGTTTCCCTCGGTGCTGATCGAGCTGGCCTATGTCACCAACAAGCAGGATGCGGCGCTGCTCAAGTCCGATTCCTGGCGCGACAAGGTCTCGGATTCGATCATGGATGCCATCGAGAACTACTTCTCGAACCAGATCGCCAGGTTGCCGCTGTAGTTTTCGCTCACGCGCCGTACCACGCGCCAAGAGGCGCGCTGGCGCTCCGCGGGGGCGCGGCACTTGCCGCGGGTCGCGTTGCTCCCGGGCGCCTGCGGCGCCGCCTTTCTTTGATCGCTCACAAGCATCGCGGGTGGCACCAAGCGAAGCTTGGCTTCGCCAAGACGCTCCCGGGCCGCTGCAACGCCGTATGAGAGTCCTGTGTTCTCCAAACATAAAGGCCGGTCCCGCGGGACCGGCCTTTGTTTGTGTGGCCGGCTTCCAGGTCGCACGCCCTGCCGGCACCGTCTCAGCTAAAGTCTACTTGGAGGATGCTTGGTTTTGAGGCGCCAGAGAAAAACGAATTTCCAGTCGATTTCGTGCCGAAGCTCATGGGTATGAGCGGTGCTCTCCGCACAGGACGCGTCGATTGACCACTGACGAAGCTGCTTCAGCATGGTGCACTCCATCTTCGAGTTGGGGCCGTGTCCGAGCTCTGGAGTAGTGCTCCCGCATCAGCCGCGACACACCTCTCCTGCTGCCTGGGTTGGCGGCACGAGACGACGACGGTGCTGACGGGGACGGAGCGGATACGGCGATCCTGGACGGATGTGGGTGCAATGCGGGCCCGAAGAACGCTCCCTCTGGCGGCTCCGTCCGGGGCTGCCACGCGTTCTCTTGGGCTCGATGACCAGCCGGTCGGTCGTATTGGCTCAGAGATCTCAAGGACTCCTGTCCCAAGGCTCTGACGCACGCACCCTGTTCGGATGATGTCGTGGCCGAGGCCGCGCGCACCGTCCGGCGAGGTAAGAATTTCCCCCACGGCGCAAAGATTACGTGATTCGATGACATTGATGTGTGCGCCGCCCGAACTATCGCGGACGCGTGGCCGGCGTGACTCACTCTTCCGGCTTGGGCTCGCTCTCGGGCTCGCTGCCGCAGGAGGAGAACAGCGACGTGATGCAGGTCCACGTGCTGGATGCGGCCTGGCCGATGGCGCTGCCGGCCTTGCCGATGCCTTCGCCCGCCTTTTTCGCCGTGCCGCCGATGGCCTGGCCGGCTTTCTCGAGCCCTTGCTGAGACGAGCGGACGGTCTGTCCAGCCAGCTCCTCGACGGTGCGAGGGACATTCGATGCCGGCTGCGGAGGCGCGCCGGCCGTCTCGGTTTCGTTTGCTCCGGAATCGGGATGGGCGTCGGGAGGCGGTTGCGGATCGGGATAGGGCGCGGCGTGTTCCGGATGGGTCGGACCCGGCAGTTGCGGCTTTACGAGCGCGGTCAGCCCGGGGCAGGGGAACGGCGCACCGCGGGAGACGGCGCAACGCTCGTGCTTGCCCTGGCGGGCCATTTCGGAAATGCAGTAGAGAGAGGCGCGCGGATCCTTGCCGGGCCCTTCGGCCTGACCGTCGATGACGCAACGGTAGAGCGCCGGCGGGCCCTCGCAGGTGACGCAATATTCCGCGGCGTCGGTGAGGCCCGGCAGGCCGACGGCGAGGCACATTCCCGCGAGGATCGGTCTGAATTTCAGCATCATGCCCCATTCCGGCGCGGCAAAGACGCCCATTTTGCGGACGATGCACCAGCCTTGCCACCTTTAGCACAAGGACTACGGCAAACCAATGAAGCTGCTGGCATGGTCGCGCGGGCCGCTTGAGGTCTTTCCGCCGCGCGGTGCGCTTGCAAACGGCCAAACCCACCTCTATACGGGTGCTCGCACCGATCCGGAGACGTGGCCGAGAGG
>ERZ869909.897-NODE-897-length-28081-cov-5.148193_pt1 | contig 28081 bp, 25 predicted proteins | sample MGYA00520892_ERZ869909 | MGnify/ENA primary metagenome ERZ869909 (study PRJEB32215, sample SAMEA104723947) | bioreactor metagenome | biome: bioreactor; feature: anaerobic bioreactor; material: water | place: China | collected 2015-03-12 ...
CATGGATGCCGAACGAGAGCCCCCAGGGACGGGTTCACGGCGTGTCCAGAAAACCCTTACCCGCCCCCCGAGGGCCACAACCACCCAACCAGACAGAATGGAAAGCAAACAACCCAGTCATCCGGAGTTAACAGCCATGAGCCGTAGTCATTCAGAGCAGTTGTTCAAGGACGCCCGCCAGTACATCCCCGGCGGCGTTAATTCCCCAGTGCGGGCCTTCAACGGCGTCGGCGGCACCCCCGTGTTCTTCCATCGCGGCGAAGGCCCCTACCTGTTTGATGAAGACGACAACCGCTACATCGACTACATCGGCTCCTGGGGTCCCCTGATTCTCGGCCACTGCGACGCCGACGTGCGCGCCCGCGTGCACGAAGCCATCGACGCCGGCATGAGTTTTGGTGCCCCCACCGCCGCCGAAGTCGCGATGGCCAAAAAGGTCTGCGAACTGGTGCCCTCCATGGAGCAGGTGCGCATGGTCAGTTCCGGCACCGAAGCCGTGATGAGCGCCATTCGCCTGGCACGCGGCCATACCGGCCGCGACCTCATCGTCAAGTTCGAAGGCTGCTACCACGGCCACGTGGACAGCCTGCTGGTGAAGGCCGGCTCCGGCGCCCTGACCCTCGGCGTGCCCAGCTCGCCCGGCGTGCCCAAGGCCGTCACCGAACACACCCTGACCCTGACCTATAACGACATGGCCAGCGTCGAGGCCTGCTTTGCCGAACACGGCGAGCGCATCGCCTGCGTGATCGTCGAGCCGGTGGCGGGCAACATGAATCTGGTGCCACCCGTGAAAGGTTTTCTGGAATGCCTGCGCACCCAGTGCGACCAGCACGGCAGCATTCTGATTTTTGATGAAGTAATGACCGGCTTCCGCGTTGCCCTGGGCGGTGCTCAGGCGCTGTATTGCGTCACCCCGGACATGACCACCCTCGGCAAGATCATTGGCGGCGGTATGCCTGTGGGCGCCTTCGGCGGCAAGCGCGAGATCATGCAGTCACTCGCCCCGGCGGGCCCGGTGTATCAGGCGGGCACCCTGTCCGGTAATCCGGTGGCCATGGCGGCCGGTCTGGCGACACTGGAAAAAATCAGCCAGCCCGGCTTCCACGAGATGCTGGGCGCCAAGGCAGCACGACTGGTAAACGGTCTGTCAGATATCGCCCGGGAACAGGGCGTAGCGTTGAGCACGCATCAGGTGGGCGGCATGTTCGGGTTCTATTTTACCGACCAGACCCTGATCACCCGTTTCGAGCAGGTCATGGCCTGCGACCAGGAACGCTTCAAGCGCTTCTTCCACGGCATGCTGGATCGCGGCGTTTACCTGGCGCCTTCAGCCTTTGAAGCAGGCTTTGTCTCCATCGCTCACACCGATGCCGATATCGACTTCACGCTGGAGCAGGCGCGCCAGGCGCTGGCCAAGGGCTGACGCGTATCAGGGTGCCTCGCGCAATCTTTCGGCGTTGTCGCGAGCGCTATCGCGACCGGTGTCATTACCCTGCCGGTCGCGGGCCTCGGCCACCAGGTCCCACAGATCGGCCTGCCATAACGGATGGTCAGGCGCTTCGCGCAGGGCGCGCAGCGCCAGGCCTTCGGCGGCGCGGGGTTCGTTCTCGGCCAGCCGCAGCTCGGCCAGTTCGCGATACAGCACGGTGGCTTCACCGCTCCGGCTTACGGACAGGGCACGCTCCAGATAACGGCCAGCCGCACTGAAATCGTTGCGCGCGCGGGCCGAATCGGCCAATGCCAGCAGGCTGGCGGCGGGAGAATCTTCGGCCACCTCCACCGGTGGCAGGGGTTCCGGCGGGGCCACCGGTTGCACGCTGCATGCGCCGAGCAACAGCAACAGCCCGGCCAGCGCCGCGCGGGGCCACATCAGTTGAACATGCGCCTGAACCATCCTCGTACTCCTCCATCATTGTCACGACGCTCGCCGCATGAGGTGCTTTGCTGCGGAATCGACGCCGTCATCATCGGGTACAGGCGTGCATCGCGGCAGCCCTCGCCGCTGGTGCGCACACCGTCCGCATCCATCCAGACCCATTCGACACCGGGCGGAGCGGTTTCCCGCAGGCTGCGCTGCGGCACCGAGGCCATCACCTGCCCCCACACCGGCAGGGCGGCACTGCTGCCCGCCACACCGGCTGGCTGATTGTCGTCGCGGCCCACCCAGACCACCGCCATATGGTTGCCGCTGAAGCCCGCAAACCAGGCGTCGCGATAACCGTCGCTGGTCCCGGTCTTGCCAGCCACCGTGATGTCCGGCGGCAACACGCCCAGCAGGCCTCGGCCCGTGCCCTCGCGCATCACCTGAATCATGGCCCACTGGGTCAGAAAGGTGGCCTCCTGGTCAAGCACGGCCTCGGCGGACACCGGATAACGCGCCACCGGTTCACCGCTGAGATCCAGCACATCGGTGATGCTGCGCAACGGCGTGCGGAACCCCCCGGTGGCCAACGGCTGATACATCACCGCCACCTCGAAAGGACTCAACTCCAGACTGCCCAGCAGGATACTGGGATAGGCCGGAATATTACGCTGCACCCCGAGCCGCCGCAGGGTCATGATGACCTTGTCCAGACCCAGTTCCATGCCCAGGCTGGCCGTTGCCTGGTTACGCGACAGCGACAACGCATCCAGCATCGGGATCTCGCCCATGGACTCGTTATCGAAATTTCTGGGTGCCCATACCTGGCCACGGGTCAGCGGCACCTCGATCGGTTCATCCTTCACCAGCGAGGCCAGATGGTAACGGCGTGGCTGCTCCAGTGCTGTGAGCACCACCGCAGGCTTGGCCAGGGAACCGATGGGCCGCACCGCATCCAGCGCCCGGTTGAAACCAGTGCTGCGCGCGCGCCGGTCACCCACTACCGCTAGCACATCGCCCTGATCCGGGGCGGTCATGACCACCGCGCCGGTCAGCTGATGGGCCGCCCCCGGATCACGCTGTTCCAGGGTGCGTGCCAGGGCATCTTCCGCCGCCAGTTGCGCCAGCACGTCCAGGGTGGAATGAATATGCAGGCCATCACTGGCCAGCACCGCCGGCGGATAGTCCCGCGCCAACTGGCGGCGCACCAGATCGATAAAGGCCGGGAAGGCATAGAGTGCGCCGCCGCCCCGTGGTACCACTTCCAGATCGCGGGCCAGCGCGCGCTCCAGCACGGCTTCGCTGATTACGCCTTCCGACTGCGCGACCCGCAACACCAGGTCACGGCGTTCCCGGGCGCGCTCCGGGCGCCGCCGCGGATCGTACAGGCCCGGGCCGCGCAACATGCCCACCAGCAACGCCAGATGATGCGGTTCCAGTTCCTGCAAGGGACGCCCGAAATAGAACTGCGCCGCCAGCCCCATGCCATGAATGGCGCGCGCACCGTCCTGGCCGAGATACACCTCGTTGAGGTAGGTCTCCAGAATCTGGTTCTTCTCGTAGTGCAGCTCCAGCAACAACGCCATCGGCAGTTCGAGCAGCTTGCGGCTCAGGGTGCGATCACGGCTGAGCCAGAAATTCTTCACCAGCTGCTGGGTCAGGGTGCTGCCGCCCTGGCGCACGCCCCCGGCGCGCAGGTTGGCCAGGGCAGCACGACTCAGGCCGCGCAGGGAAATACCGTGGTGCTCGTAGAAGGCACGGTCCTCCACCGCCAGCAGCATGGCCACCAGGGCGGGCGGGGTCTCGTTGAGCCGCACCAGAATACGATCCTGGCTGTGCCCGGGGTGGATACTGCCGATCTGCATGGGTTCCAGCCGGGCCACCGGCAGGGCGCCGCCGTCCGCCTGCGCCAGACCCGCGACTCGCCCGTCCGTAATACGCAGCCGCAGCCGCCGGGGCGGCTCGCCGCCGTCGCTGTCACGGAATCCTCGCGTGTGCAGCAGCAGACTCTGTCCGTCCCGGCTCCAGGACCCGGGCGTCGGCGCGCCCGCCTCCTGGCGGTAACGCATCAGGTTGAGCAGGCGTTCCATCTGGCTGCTGTCGAGCACCTGGCCGTTGTACAGCTCCACCGGCCGGGCGAATACGCGGGCGGGCAACTGCCACTGGTGGCTGTCGAAGCGGTTGCGCACAAAGGCATCCAGCCAGGCCAGACCCACCAGCATCAGGACCAGACAGACCGCAAACGCCTTGAGCAACAGGCTGCGTGAGAAAAAACGTGCAGAAGCTTTTTTTGGCATGGCGCGCAGTATAGAGGAATTCAGCCGGCGATTTGGCAACAGACAGCCTCAACCCCATAATGGTTCGTTTTTCAGGCCCCCGGAGTGCTCTGCATGAGTCATCAGTACGATGTGTATGCCATCGGCAACGCCCTGGTAGATACCGAGATCGAGGTCAGCGATGCTTTCCTGGCCCGTATGGAAATCGGCAAGGGCATGATGACCCTGGTGGACAAGCCCCGCCAGCTGTCACTGCTGGAGGCCCTGCAGGGTGAGGCCGAGCCGCACAAGCAGACCTGCGGCGGGTCCGCCGCCAACACGATCATTGCCACGCGCTATTTTGGTGGCCGCACCTTCTACACCTGCCGGGTGGCCAACGACGAGACCGGCGCGCTGTTCGTGGATGCCCTGACCGCCGCCGGCGTCGACACCAACATGCGTGGCCCGCGCCGCGACGGCATCAGCGGCACCTGTCTGGTGATGATCACCGGCGACGCCGAACGCACCATGAACACCTTCCTCGGTATTTCCGAGACGGTGGATGAGACGGATCTCGATCTGGACGCTCTGCGCGCGTCGCGTTACGCCTATATCGAAGGTTACCTGGTGACCTCGCCGTCGGCCCGGGCCGCCAGCATCCGCCTGCGCGAGCGGGCCCGTGAGTACGGTGTCCAGGTAGCACTCACCTTCTCCGACCCTGCCATGGTGCGCTTCTTCCGCGACGGTCTGCTGGAGATGATCGGCGACGGCGTGGACCTGTTGTTTTGCAATGAAGACGAAGCCCGTGATTTCACCGGCACCGACAGCGCCGAGGCCGCGCTGGAAGCCCTCAAGGCCCATGCGCGCCAGGTCGTCATGACCCGGGGCGCCCGGGGCGCCATCGCCTGGGACGGCGAGCAGTTGCACCACATCGACGGTGTGCCGGTGAAAGCCGTGGACACCAACGGCGCCGGTGACATGTTTGCGGGCGCCTTCCTGTATGGCATCACCCACGGGCATGACTTTGCCACCGCCGGTCGCCTGGCCAGCGCCGCTGCCGCCCGGGTGGTCAGTGATTTTGGTCCACGCCTGTCACCCGAGGCACACCTGGCGGTGCGTCGGGATGTCCTCGGCGAGTAAGGAGCACAGCATGCATTACCTGTGTACCCAACAGGAGGTACCGGAGGGCGAGGCCCGCGGTTTTGAATTCGGCCCCAAGTCCGTGGTGGCCGTGCGTCGCGATGGCCAGCTCTACACTTATCTGAACTGGTGCCCGCATCTGGGCATCGAGCTGAACTTCATGCCGGACGAATTCCTCGACATGGACAAACAGTTTCTCACCTGCGTCAATCATGGCGCCCTGTTCGAGATCGAGACGGGCCAGTGCCTGTCCGGCCCCTGCGAGGGCCAGCCGTTGCTGACCCTGCGCCATGAACAGCGTGGTGAGGAAGTGTGGGTCGAACTCCAGGACCCGCCGGTGTGACTGAAAGTGCGAGCAACACGCACCCGTTCGACGCCCTGAGCCCGGATCTGCTGCTGGATGCGGTGGAAAGCATCGGCTATCACTGTGACGGACGGGTGCTGGCCCTGAACAGTTACGAGAACCGCGTGTTCCAGATCGGCCTGGAAGACGCCACGCCCATCATTGCCAAGTTTTACCGCCCCGAACGCTGGAGCGATGCCCAGATCCTGGAAGAACACACCTTCTGCTTCGACGCGGTAGAACATGAATTGCCGGTGGTGCCACCGCTGCGCGATGCGCAAGGCACCAGCCTGCATCACCACGCCGGCTTCCGGTTTGCGCTGTACCCCCGTCGTGGCGGCCATGCCCCGGAACTGGATAACCTCGACAACCTGCTGGTGATGGGCCGCTTCCTCGGCCGTCTGCACAATGTGGGCGCCCTGCGTCCATTCGTACATCGCCCGACCCTGAGCAGTCAGGAATTCGGTCACGACGCTGTGGCCACCTGCACTCCCTTCGTGCCCGATGACCTGCGCCCCGCCTGGGACAGCCTGACCCGGGATCTGCTGGCACGCGTGGATGAGCGCCTGGACGCCGTGCGGGACGTGACCCTGCTGCGCGTGCACGGCGATTGCCACAGTGGCAACTTGCTGTGGCGTGACGACGCGCCGCACTTCATCGATCTGGACGACGCCCGCATGGCGCCCGCCATCCAGGACATCTGGATGCTGTTGTCCGGCGATCGCACCCGGCAAAGCCAGCAGCTCACCGACATCATCGAGGGTTACCGCGAATTCCGTGACTTTGATCCGGTAGAGCTGCACCGGGTCGAACCCCTGCGCACCTTGCGCATGCTGCATTTCAGTGCCTGGATTGCACGCCGCTGGGACGACCCTGCCTTCCCCCGCGCCTTCCCCTGGTTTGACAGCCCGCGTTACTGGGGCGACCGCATTCTGGATCTGCGCAATCAACTGGCGGAGCTGAACGAACCGCCTTTGCGTCTGCTCTGACGTCACACCACTGCAAATTGCGCAATCGTTATTGGAAAATGCGGGCGTTTTGCGCAAAATAGCGCTGTCGGGCATCGCACGCCTACCGGCGCAGACCAGAGCACCCACCAGAAAGTGGCTCAGCTGTTGCGATACATCAGGGACGCCCGGCACACCCGCGCGGGCTGGCCGTGGCGGGGGGACCGACCATGGAGCCTGACACCTATGCAACACGATTCAGACAGCTTCCACCGTGATCATCTGGGCCGCCACCTGACCCTGCGCCCGGTGACCCGGCAAGAACTGATCGATTACGCCGCCACGCTGCTGTGCAGCGATCTGCTGGAGCGGCCCGCCGTCAGCGGTTCACACGAAGCCATCAGCTTCCTGCGCATGCGGTTGTGTCATGAGGAGCGGGAATTGTTCGGCGCCCTGTTCCTGGACCACAAGCACCGGGTGATTGCCTTCGAAGTGCTGTTCATGGGCACGCTGGATTTTACCGCCGTGCATCCCCGGGAAATCGCCCGGCGCGCGCTGACGCTGAACGCCGCCTCGGTGATCCTGGCGCACAACCATCCGTCCGGTGATCCGGAGCCCAGCGACAGCGATCTGAAGATGACCTACCGGATTCGCGATGCACTGGCACTGGTTGAAGTCCGCGTGCTGGATCACGTGGTGCTGGGGCAGCTCGGGCACGTCAGCATGGCAGATCGCGCGCTGATCTAGGACTGACAGTCGGGAACCGGCAACGGCGCGGCCAGTTGAAAGGCGCGGTCACTGATATCCGTGCGCCAGGCCATCACCTCGACGCCCGCCGCAGCCGCCTCACGCAGCAGCTGGCCGTAGGCGGGATCAATGTCATCGGCCGGTGCCACACGCCGGGCTCCGGTGTGCTGCACGCAGAAGAACAGCACGGCGCGGTGCCCGGCGCTCACCACCTCCATCAGCGTGCGCAGGTGTTTCTGCCCACGCAGGGTCACCGCATCCGGAAAACGGATCAGCCCATGATCGGGATCATCCGGCCCCGGTCCCAGCGTCACGTTCTTGACCTCGATAAAGGTGTGCGGTTGCTCGCCGCCCAGCGCCAGATCAAAGCGACTGTCACCGAAGGACACTTCGCGGCGCAGACCGTCCGGCACCAGACCCGGCACCTGCCCCGCCGCCAGCGCCTCGGCCACCAGGGCATTGGTGCGCCCGGTATTGACCCCGGCCCAGTGGCCGTGGGCCACCTGCACCGCCTCCAGCGTGTGCCGGTACTTGCGCTTCGGGTTGCCGCTGTCCGAATACAGCACCGCCGCGCCCTCCGGCGTGCAGTGCTTCATCGAACCGGTGTTCGGGCAATGCAGCGTCAGCGGCTGCCCTTCTGCGCTGATGATGTCGGCCATGAAACGCTTGTAGCGACGCACCAGGCGGCCCTGCTGCAAGGGCGGATCAAAACGCATGTCAGAGATGCCCCAGAAAACGGGCCATGCGCGCCACGGCTTCGTCGAGCCGCGCTTCATCGCAGGTGTAGGCCACGCGCAGGAACTGCTGCGGACCATGGGCACTGCCAAAATCCAGCCCCGGCGTCAGCGCCACGTGGGCCTCGGCCAGCAAGCGCTGGCAGAACGCAAAGCTGTCATTGGTCAGCGCCGACGCATCAAGGTACAGGTAGAAGGCACCCTGCGGTGCGCCGACCACACGGAAACCCAGCGACGGCAATCGCGACAGCAGCAACCGGCGGCGGCCATCCAGCACCACCCGGCGACGCTCGAGCTCGGTCTGCGTCTCCGGCAGGAAGGCCGCCAGCGCCGCATGTTGCGCCAGCGTCGGCGGCGCCAGAAAGAAGTTTTGCGCCATGCGCTCGATATCGGCAACGCGATCCTGCGGCGCCACCAGCCAGCCCAGACGCCAGCCCGTCATGCCGAAATACTTGCTGAAGCTGTTGATCACCCAGGCCTCCGGTGCCACCGACAGCGCACTGAAACCGGGCACGTCATACACCAGCCCCTGATAGATTTCGTCCATGATCAGCGCGCCGCCCCGGTCCGCCACCTCGGCCGCCAGCCCGGACACGGTATCCGCTGACAGCACATTGCCCGTGGGGTTATCCGGTGACGCCAGCAGCGCCGCCCGGGTAGACGCCTGCCAGGCAGCAGCCAGTTGCCCCGGCGCCAGTTGCCAGCCCTGTGCCGGGTCCAGCCGCACCGGCTGCGGCACCCCGTTGACCAGTTCCACGAAATGACGGTTGCAGGGGTACCCCGGATCAGTCACCAGCACGCCATCCCCGGGATTGATCAGCGCCGCCAGCACCAGTTGCAGGGCACCGGAGGCCCCCGGCGTCAGCACGATGCGCTCCGGGTCCACGTGCACCGCAAAGCGCTCCTGGTAAAAGGCGGCGATGGCCTCGCGCAGTGCAGGCAGGCCCGCCGCCGGCGTGTAGTGGGTCAGCCCGGCGGCCAGCGCCCGCTGGCCCGCTTCGATGACCGCCGGCGGCGAGGGGAAATCCGGCTCGCCGACCCCGAGATGAATCACATCCTTGCCCGCACGCCCCAGCGCTTCGGCCTGGGCCACCAGACTCATGACATGAAACGGGGCAATGCGGTCGCATCGAGTCGCGCGTGGCGCGCGTGGTGCGCGTGATGGAGGGAGGCGTGTATCGGTCATTGATGTTCCCATTGGTGGAATCAGGGCTATAATCGCGCCCGCGCCGGGGGTGACAAGCCCCCCGGCGCAAGGTTATCGTCGAGGATTGTTCCCAGCGCCAGTGCCAGAGGATGCGGCGCACCGGGGTGCCAGATCGACGGCGAGCCCTGCGACAGGCAATGCAGGAGTATAGCAGACACCTTCGCAACGGCCGCCCGACCGCCCCCACACTTACAGTGAGCAGCGAGTATGTTAAGGGAGTTAATCAGGATGGCCACGCGCAAGAAGAAAGCCCCGGCGAAGCCTGCAGCAAAGAAAGCCACCAGCAAGAAAGCGGCGGTTGCCAAGAAACCGGCCGCCAAACCCGCTGCAAAGAGCACGGCGAAAGCTGCACCCAAGGCAGCCCAGAAAGCGCCGGCAAAGAAAGCACCTGCAAAAAAAGCCCCGGCCAAGAAAGCGCCAGCCAAAAAAGCAGCCGTTAAAAAAGCCGTAGCCAGCAAGGTAGCGCCCGCGAAGGCAGCCGCAAAGAAAGCAGCGCCCGCCAAGCCAGCCAAAAAAACAACCGCGACCAAGCCCGCTGCAAAGCCGGCAACAAAACCCACAACAAAACCGACAGCCAAAAAAGCCCCGGCCAAGAAAGCCGTCGCCCAAAAAACAGCTGCCAAAAAGGCCGCAGCGCCGAAAGCCGCCAGCAAGGCAGCGGTAAAACGCACCGTGGCCCGCAAGGCGGACGCCGCAACGCAGCCCAAACCGGCCAGCAAACCCGCAGCAAAGCCCGCCGCAAAGAAAGCCGCTACCAAGACGGCCAGCCCGGCCCGTCGCCCCGCTGCGACCGCACCGGCCACCGCTGCAGCAAAGAAACCCCTACCGCCCAAGCGTCCGGCGCAATCTGCCGCCGCCCAGGCGAGCATGAATGCAAACGACCACGCCAGGAAGGCACGCGCGGCCCAGGGAAGCGCCAAAAAGGCCCCGTCAACCCCTTCTCAGGTATCGCAGAACGTGAAAGATCCGATGGATATCGCCGCGCCGAAGCCCGGCCATCTTATTTTTGGTTACGCTCCCTACATGCCCTCCAAGGGCGAGGAATACATGAGCGAAGCCCAGTACGAACACTTCCGCAAAATCCTGCTCGCCTGGCGCCAGGAGCTGATGGAGGAAGCCGACCGCACCATGCATCACCTGCAGGACGAAGCGGCCAACCTGCCTGACCCGGCCGACCGCGCCACCCAGGAAGAAGAGTTCGCCCTGGAGCTGCGCACCCGCGACCGCGAGCGCAAACTGCTGAAAAAAATCGAGAAGGCGCTCGACAAGATCGACACCGGCGACTACGGCTACTGCGAAGCCTGCGGTGTCGAAGTGGGCATCCGCCGACTCGAAGCGCGCCCCACCGCCGAAATGTGTATCGACTGCAAGGAACTGGCGGAAATCAAGGAAAAACAGATGGCGGGCTGATACAGCTTCCCGTCAACACCACCACGCTGACGCCGGGTTACCCCGGCGTCTTGCGTTGCGGCAACCGGAGCGCCTGATCGATGACACCCGCCTACTGCGGCCGATTCGCACCGACCCCGTCCGGCCCCTTGCACCGGGGCTCATTGCTGACCGCCGTGGCCAGCTATCTGGACGCCCGGCAAGCGCAGGGGCAATGGCAGGTACGGATCGAAGACCTGGACCCGCCGCGCGAAGTTGCGGGCGCCGCCGACACTATCTTGCGTCAGCTTGAGGACCACGGCCTGGCCTGGGACGGCGCGGTGCAGTACCAGCATGATCGTCACGACGCCTATCGGGCCGCTCTGGAGCAGTTATACGATCAAGGCATGGCCTTTTATTGCCGGTTGTCCCGGCGCCAGCTGAGCGAGCAGGGTGGCCGCCATCCCGGGCCTGCCGCTGCCGTGCCGCCCGGTCCGGATCGCGCCGTACGACTGGCGGTGTCCGAAACCCCGGTGTCGTTCGACGACCTGTTGCAGGGGCCGCAGCAGGCGCAGCTGTCCGAGGACGACGGCGCCTTCGTGATCCGCCGCCGGGACGGTTTCTACGCCTACCAACTGGCCTGCGCGCTGGACGATGCCGACAGCGGCATCACCCATGTGTTGCGCGGCATCGATCTGCTCGATTCCACCTTCCGCCAGCTCTGGGTGCTGGACTGTCTGGGGCGGGCACGGCCTCGGTACGGCCATCTGCCGGTGCTGGTGGATGCCGACGGCGACAAGCTGTCCAAGTCCGCCGGGGCCGCAGCGCTGAGCCACGACACCCGCGACAATCTGTTCCGCACGCTGCACCTGCTGGGACTGGCACCACCGGACGCGCTGCGCCACGAAGACTGCACCACGCAACTCGCCTGGGCGGTACCGCGCTGGCAGCGCCAGGCGCTGGCCGGTTGCCGCCAGTTGCGCGATTGAGCACACAACCTGCTACCATCCTTCAAACCCGACCCGACCCCCGGATGCCATGTACGCTGACCGCCTGCTGATCATCTTCATTGTCGGCGCCTATCTGCTCTCCCCCGCCATCATCGAATGGTGGAGCGACGGCGGGCGCGCCTGGTACCGGCCCTACATGATGTGGTTGCTGCTGATCGCGCTGTGCTACTGGATCAGCCGGGGCCGCGATGACGCCCGCCGCCGGGGCCGTTCCTGACATGTTCAGTTTTACCCAGGTCTTCCTGGTTGCCGTCGGCTATCTGCTGTTCCTGTTTCTGGTTGCCTGGATCACCGATCGCGGCAAACTGCCCGCGCGGCTGGTGCGTCACCCTGCGGTCTATGTCTTTTCGCTCGGCGTCTACGCCAGCGCCTGGGCGATTTACGGCAGCGTCGGTTACGCCTATCACTACGGCTATAACTTCCTGGCGTACTTCCTCGGCATTTCCGGGGTCTTCATGCTGGCGCCGATCCTGCTGGCACCGATCCTGCGCCTGACCAGCACCCATCAGCTGAGCTCGCTGGCCGACCTGTTCGCCTTCCGTTACCGCAGCCGTATCGCCGGCGCCATGACCACGCTGATGATGCTGGCCGGGATGCTGCCGCTGCTGGCCCTGCAGATCAAGGCGGTGGCCGAGTCGATCCAGATTCTCACCGGCGAAAGCGATCCCGGCGGCCTGGCGTTCTGGTTCTGTCTGCTGATCACCCTGTTCGCCATTCTGTTTGGCGCCCGCCACGCCACCGCCCGGGAAAAACACGAAGGGCTGGTGGTGGCCATTGCCATGGAATCCCTGATCAAGGTCGTCGCCTTCGGCCTGCTGGCGGTGCTGGCTCTCTACAACGTTTTCGACGGCCCGGCGGGCCTGAACACCTGGCTGACCGACAACCCGGATGCGCTGGCGCGGCTCTACTACCCGCTTCAGGACGGCACCTGGCATTCCATGATCCTGGCGTTCTTCGTGTCAGCCGTGGTCATGCCGCACATGTTCCATATGGCCTTCAGTGAAAACCTGAACCCGCGCGCCCTGATGACCGCCAGCTGGGGCCTGCCCCTGTTGCTGCTGGTCATGGCGTTGTGCATTCCGGTGATCCTGTGGGCCGCTGCGGCCGCGCGGGTGGACGGGCTGCCGGACTATTACGCGCTGGCGGTGGGCAGCCTGAGCGGCGGCCATGGCGCCATGCTCGCCTACATTGCTGGCCTGGCCGGTGCCAGCGGCATGCTGATCGTCGCCACCCTGGCGCTGTCGTCGATGACGCTGAACCACCTGGTGCTGCCCGCCCGCACGCGGCCGCTGGACGAGCGCCTGTACCGCTGGCTGCTGTGGGCCCGGCGCCTGCTGATCGCCGGCATCCTGACGCTGGCCTACCTGTTCTATGCCATCGCCGGCGACCACCACACGCTGACCGAACTGGCGGTGCTGTCGTTTGTCGCCACGCTGCAATTCGTGCCCGGGTTGATCGGCGCCCTGTTCTGGCCCGGCGGTAACCGGGTCGGCCTGTTTGCCGGACTGCTCACCGGCTTCAGCCTGTGGGTGCTGGCCCTGCTGGTGCCGATGGTCGTGCCCCACTGGCAGCCCAGCCTGTTGTTCGACCTGCTTGGCATCAGCCATCAGTCCACCGCGCACCAGTGGCACCATGTCGCTATCGCGTCGGTGGTGGCCAACGGACTGATCTTCGCCCTGTTCTCGCTACTCAGCCCCACCAGCCAGGCCGAGCGCAGCGCGGCCGATACCTGCACCGTGGACAGCCTGCGGCGCCCGTTCCGCTGGGAGCTGGACACCGAGACCGCCGACGACTTCATCATTGCGCTGAGCGAACCGCTGGGGCCGGTCACAGCGGAACGCGAGGTGCAACTGGCCCTGCGCGACCTGAACCAGACGCGCAGCGAAAGCCGCCCCTATGCCCTGCGCCGCCTGCGTGACCAGCTGGAGACCAACCTGTCGGGGCTGCTGGGGCCATCGGTGGCCCAGCGCATCGTCGATGAACATCTGCCGTACAAGCCCCAGGCCGAGCATGAATCCAGCGAAGACATCCAGTTCATCGAGTCACGGCTGGAGCTGTATCGCGATCGCATGTCGGGCCTGGCCGCCGAACTGGACAGCCTGCGCCGCTTCCACCGCCAGACGCTGCTGGAATTGCCAATGGGGGTGATTTCGCTGGGGGCGGACGGCGAGATCATCGGCTGGAACCTGGCCATGGAGCACCTCACCGGCATCAACGCACAGCGCACCATCGGTGCCCGGCTGAACACCCTGCCGCGCCCGTGGAGCACCGTATTCTGCGAGTTTGCCCAGGGTGAGGCATTGCGCCAGCCACAGGTCGAAGCGTCCTGGCGGGGCGCCACCCGCTGGCTCAGCCTGCACAAATCCGAGGTCGCGGGCACGCTGCCCGGCGAGCGCGCCGGTGGGCAGGTGATTGTCGTGGAAGACATCACCGATCTGCGCGCCCTGGAAGCACAACTGACCCACAGTGAACGGCTCGCCTCCATCGGCCGCCTGGCCGCCGGGGTCGCCCACGAAATCGGCAACCCGGTCACCGCCATTGCCTGCCTGGCCCAGAATATGGAACACCCGGCCAGCGAGGAGGAGATCATCCAGGCCGCCAGCCAGATCATGGAGCAGACACGACGTATCAGCCGCATTGTGGAATCCCTGGTGACCTTCAGTCATAGCGGCGGCGTGGTCGCGGCGGTGCAGGGCCCGGTGTCACTGCGCGACACCGTGGACGAGGCGATCAGTCTGCTGCAGATGGACCCGGACCACCGCCAGCAACGCTTTATCAACGACTGCGCGGCCGATCATCTGGTACGCGGTGACAGCCAGCGGCTGTTGCAGGTGTTCGTCAATCTGCTGTCCAATGCGGCAGACGCTACAGACGACAACGACCCGATCACGGTGCGCAGCACGGCGCAGGATGAGCGCCTGGAAGTCACCGTGGAAGATAACGGGCACGGCATTGCGGCAGAGTTGATGAACTCTCTGTTTGAGCCATTCGTCACCAGCAAGCCCGCCGGACGCGGCACAGGCCTTGGTCTGGCGCTGGTGTACAGTATTATTGAGGACCATTTCGGCAGCATCCGGGCCGAAAGCCCAGTTGCTAACGGGCGTGGTACCCGCTTTGTAATCACTTTGCCTGGCTATTGGTGAACACCATGAGTCATATCCTGATTGTCGAGGATGAACCGGTCATTCGCGGAGCGCTGCGCAAATTGCTCGAGCGCCATGATCACAAGGTGGTGGAAGCCGCCTCGGCAGAGGATGCCTTTGAACATTCGTTGCAGCAGTTCGATCTGATCATCAGCGACCTGCGCCTGCCCGGTGCCAGCGGCACCGAGGTGATCAGCCGTGCCGCCGGCACACCGGTGCTGATCATGACCAGCTACGCCAGCCTGCGTTCTGCCGTAGACGCCATGCGCCTGGGGGCGGTGGATTACATCGCCAAGCCGTTCGATCACGACGAGATGGTGCTGGCCGTCAACCGGGTGCTGAAAGAAGGCAAGCTGCAACGCCACAATCGCGCCCTGCGCGCCGACGTGGCGCGCAGCTACCCCACCAGCGAGATGCTGGGCGAATGCGCGCCCATGCGCGAACTGTTCCGGCGTCTGGACAAGGTGGCGCCCACCGACACCAGCGTGCTGATCCTGGGCGAAGCGGGCACCGGCAAGGAGCAACTGGCGCGGCAACTGCACGAGCGCAGCCTGCGCGGCGACGGCCCGCTGGTAACGCTGAACTGCGCCGCCGTACCGGGTCCGCAACTGGAGGCCGAGCTGTTCGGCCACGAGGACGACGCCCTGCCCGGGGCAGGCGCGGCGCAACCGGGCCTGATCGAGAATGCCCACGGCGGCACCCTGTTTCTGGACGACATCAACGAACTGCCCCTGGACGTGCAGGCCCGCCTGCTGCGCCTGCTGCAGGACGGCGAGACCACCCGTGTGGGCGGTGTCGGCAGCCGCCCGGTGGATGTGCGGGTGATTGCAGCGGCCCCCCGGCCACTGGACGCCGAAGTCGCCGCCGGGCGCTTCCGCAAGGATCTGTATTACCGCCTGAATATCCTGCAACTGGAACTGCCGCCGCTGCGCCAGCGCGGTGACGATATCAACCTCTTGGCACATGCCCTGCTGTCGCGACTGTGCGAGCGGCATAACAGCGCCCCGCTGCAGTTCACCGCCGAGGCCCTGAGCGCCATGAACCGGCACAGCTGGCCCGGCAACGTGCGCGAGCTGGAAAACGCCATTGAGCGCGCGGTGATCCTGGCCGACGGACCCGAGATTACCCCGGAGCTGCTGGCCATCAGCCACAGCGCCATCCCGGCCGATGCGGCACCGAATGTGATGCGGCGCCCGTTCGAGGACCCGCAGGAGGACCTGTCGCTGGAGGACTACTTCACCCGCTTCGTGCTGGAGAACCAGGACGCCATGACCGAAACCGAGCTGGCGCAGAAGCTGGGCATCAGCCGCAAGTGTCTGTGGGAACGCCGCCAGCGGCTCGGAATACCACGCCGTCGCAGCAGTGCCAGCGGGTAAAAAAAAGGCTTTACTCACCCCCGCCAGAGTGATGGCACTTTGAAATCATGTGATTCTGTTACCGTCCTACACACTGTCGTAACACCACAACGACACACTCTTCCAGTGAACAAACTGTTCACCGAGCAAAAACAGGATAAGTAACTGAATTAAAAGGATTTATCAAAGTGTTGCAAAGCAGGGGGCGTGAATGCAGGATGAACACACGCCAGCAAACAACAACAACACGGCGTCAGAGGCTCAAACCAAGAATAACAATTTCACGAGCCAATGCAGTGCTTGTCATGACCGGACTGTCGTGACTAAAAGGCAGAAAACAAAACAAACAATAACAATAACAGAATCAGCGCAATTACGAGGGACCACAGGAAGCTGTGGTCCCTTTTTCATTTGTAGCCACATGTGCACCCTCTCCCCCGTTTACGCCGCCCAGGTTGGGCAGGGCCGCCAATCCGGGTTAAGATTGCGCGCTTCGTAAACCGCAACTCACAGGCCTGTCTATAGTGCTGCGCAAGATCCCGGCTTTCCTGAACCGCCTCATCGGGCGCGACAACGGTGCAACCACGCGCCTGCCGGAGCCCGTGATCATCCCCCGTGACCAGCATCCGATCTCGCGCAAGCAGATCAGCCGGGCCGCGCTGAACGTGCTCTACGGCCTGCATGACGCCGGTTTCGAGGCCTTCCTGGTGGGCGGCTGCCTGCGGGATCTGCTCACCGGCATCCAGCCCAAGGACTTCGACGTGGTGACCAATGCCACGCCGGAGGAAATCGAACGCACCTTCCGCCGCGCCCGTATCATTGGCCGCCGCTTCCGGCTGGTGCATGTGCGCTTCGGGCCCGAGGTGATCGAGGTGGCCACCTTCCGCGCCCTCGGTGAGGCGGACGAGAGCGATGACGACCGGCGCCACAGCCATGGCGGCCAGATCCTGCGCGACAACGTCTATGGCAGCATTGAGGAAGACGCCCTGCGGCGCGACTTCACCGTCAATGCGCTCTACTACAACATCGATGATTTCGCGCTGTACGACTTCGCCGGCAGCATGGACGACATCAAGGCCCGCCGTCTGCGCCTGATGGGCGATCCGGCCACCCGCTACCGCGAAGACCCGGTGCGCATGATCCGCGCCGTGCGCTTTGCCGCCAAGCTGGGTTTCGATATCGACCCGGCGACAGAAGCCCCGCTCTACGAACTGGCACCGCTCATGGGCCAGGTCCCTCCCGCGCGGCTGTTCGACGAGATGCTCAAGCTGTTCCTCAGCGGCCAGGCCCAGGACACCCTGAAGCTGTTGCAGGAATACGGCCTGTTCGATGCGCTGTTTCCGGCCACCGCCGAGGTCATGACCGAGAGCGACCAGCGCCTGCTGGAAGCGGCCATGCGCAACACCGACCGGCGCCTGGCCCAGGACAAGCCGGTGACCCCCGCCTTCCTGTTTGCCGTGCTGCTGTGGCCCGCCCTGCGCGCCCGCCAGGCCCTGCATCTGGACAACGGCATGCCACCCGCCGTGGCCCTGAACAAGGCGGCCGGACAGGTGATTGCCGAGCAGGTCAGCCAGATCGCCATCCCGCGCCGCTTCTCCTCTGTGGTGCGGGAAATCTGGGACCTGCAACCGCGCCTGCCGCGCCGTCATGGCAACCGGGCAGGCCAGCTGGTCACCCACCCCCGTTTCCGCGCCGCCTACGACTTCCTGCTGCTGCGCGAAGAAGCGGGCGAGATCGCCCCTGGCGTGGGCCAGTGGTGGACCGACTACCAGGAGGCCGACGAAGACACCCGCGAGGACATGGTTCGCGCGCTGGGCAAGGCAGCGCCGAGCAGCGGCGGCGAAGGCAGCGGCCGCAAACGTCGCCGCAGACGGCGGCGTGGCGGGGGCGGCAGCGGCGGCGCCGGATGATCCGCACCTGCATCGGCCTTGGCAGCAATCTGGACCAGCCCGCCGCGCAACTGCATCGGGCCACAGGCGCCCTGGCACAGCTGCCGCACAGCCGCCTGGTGGCCTGTTCACCCTTTTACCTGACCACCCCGGTGGGCCCTCAGGACCAGCCTGACTTCATCAATGCGGTCGCCCTGCTCGACACCACGCTGGCGCCGCTGGACCTGCTGGACGCCCTCCAGGCACTGGAGCAACAGGCCGGGCGGGTGCGCCACCGCCACTGGGGCGAACGCACGCTGGACCTGGACCTGCTGCTCTACGGCGACCAGCATATCGATCTGCCACGCCTGCGCGTACCACACCCGGAAATGACCCGCCGCGCCTTTGTGCTGGTGCCGCTGCACGCGGTGTGGCCGGATCTGGTGCTGCCGGACGGCACCCCGCTGGCGAGCCTGCGCGCGCAATGCGATGATGCCGGAGTCTGGTTGGACACCTCAGGGGACTGAAGTATGCTGAATGAACGGGTACAGACCCTGCGCGAGGCCGGGCGCCTGCCGCGCTTCATTGCGGTGGAAGGCCCCATCGGGGTGGGCAAGACCACCCTGGCCCGGCGTCTGGCAGAGACCTTCAACTACGAAGTGCTGCTGGAGCAGGCCGACGACAATCCGTTCCTGGAGCGTTTTTACCGCGAACCACGCCGCTACGCCTTGCAGACCGAGCTGTTCTTCCTGTTCCAGCGCGCCGAGCAGTTGCGTGACCTGAAGCAGAACAGCCTGTTCGAGCAGGTGCGGGTGAGCGACTTCCTGATCGACAAGAACGAGCTGTTTGCCGAAGTCACGCTGGATGAAGATGAGTTCAGCCTGTATCGCAACGTGCACCAGCACTTGACGCTGGATGCGCCGCGCCCGGATCTGGTGATCTATCTGCAAGCCCCCACGCCGGTGCTGCTGCAACGCATCGGCAAGCGCGGCCTGGCCCACGAACGCACCATTGATGCCGATTACCTTGATCGCCTCAACAACGCCTACGCGCGCTTCTTCCACTTCTACGATGATGCCCCGCTGCTGATCATCAATGCGGCGGACATCGACTTTGCCGGTGACGACAACGACTACCAGCAACTGGTCTCCTATCTGCTGGACATCGGCAAGGGCCGCCACTACTTTAATCCCCGCCCATTAGCAGGATGACACCATGAGCGTCACGATCCGCACTGTGCAGCAATGCAAGGCCGAGGGCCGCAAGTTTTCCGTGCTGACCGCCTACGACGCCTGCTTCGCGCGACAGATCAGCGAAGCCGGTATCGATGTGATGCTGGTCGGCGATTCGCTGGGCATGGTCCTGCAGGGCCACGACAGCACCCTGCCGGTCACCGTGGCCGATATCGCCTACCACACCCGCTGCGTGGCCAGCGGCAACCAGGGCAGCCTGCTGATGGCCGACATGCCGTTCATGGGCGCCGCCACCTTGCAGGACGCCCTGGACAACGCCCGCACCCTGATGCAGGCCGGGGCCCATATCATCAAGCTGGAAGGCGCAGGCTGGCTGGCCGAGACGATTACTGTGCTCAAGCGCAATGGCGTGCCCGTGTGCGCGCACCTGGGCCTGACCCCGCAGGCGGTAAATGCCTTTGGCGGTTACCGGGTGCAGGGCCGGGGTGACGCCGCGCAGCAACTGATCGACGACGCCGTAGCTCTGGAAGCCGCAGGCGCCGACATGCTGCTGCTGGAGTGCGTGCCCCGCGAGACCACCCTGAAGCTGCTGGAGGCCGTGAGCGTGCCGGTGATCGGCATCGGCGCCGCCCCCGAGTGCGACGGCCAGGTCCTGGTAGTGCACGACATGCTCGGCATCACCCACGGCAAGGCCGCCCGCTTCGTAAAGAACTTCATGGCCGAAGCCGACAGCATCCAGGACGCCCTGCGCGCCTACGATGCCGCCATCAAGGAAGGCCGCTTCCCCGGCCCGGAGCATTGTTTCAGCTGATGCAGACGCTCAATACCATCGCCGAGACCCGCCAGCAGGTGCGCGCCTGGCAGGCCCAGGGCCTGACCGTTGGCTTCGTGCCGACCATGGGCAACCTGCACGCCGGGCATATCCGCCTGGTCACTGAAGCCCGCCAGCACGCCGACCGGGTGGTGGCCAGCGTGTTCGTCAACCCGACCCAGTTCGGCCCGAACGAAGATTTTGACGCCTACCCGCGCACCCTGGCCGCAGATCAGGAAAAACTGACGGCGGCGGGCACCGACCTGCTGTTTGCGCCGCCGGTAGACGAGATGTATCCCGAAGCCACCCTGACCTGGGTCGATGTCGATCACCTGGGCGATCACTTGTGCGGCGCCAACCGCCCGGGACACTTTCGCGGCGTCAGCACGGTGGTCAGCAAGCTGTTCAATATCGTCACCCCGGATATCGCCTGCTTTGGCGAGAAGGACTTCCAGCAACTGGCGGTGATCCGACGAATGGTGCGCGACCTGTGCTTCGGCGTGCGCATCATCGGCGTGGCCACCGAGCGCGAGGCCGACGGCCTGGCCATGAGCTCCCGCAACGGTTATCTGACCCCCGAAGAGCGGGCGCTGGCGCCGCAAGTGTATGCTCACTTGCAGCAGGCCCGGGACGCCATCACGGGCGGCGAGCGGGACTATCCTGCGCTGCAGCAGCGCCTGGCCGCCAGCCTGAATCAGCTGGGTTTTCAGGTGGATTACCTGACCGTGGTCAACGCCGATACGGTCTCGCCCGCGACCCCGCAGGACACCGATTTGCGTGTCGCCGTGGCCGCCAGACTGGGCCGAACCCGATTGATAGACAATATCCCGGCCGCAATTGTGCGTGACTGACCGTTCAGGCATACTGGCGCGCCATTTTCGGCACTGACCCCCGATCGGACACGCTGGCACGGGATCTGCAAAACGATCCGGTACGGTACTGTTCAAACGGTTGTGCCTGACGGTAACGGGTGCTAAAAAGGGCCCGCATTACAGCGCAGGCACCCCGTCGGGGTAGCGCAGAGAGGTAGAGTCATGCAGTGCACTATGCTGAAAGCCAAGCTGCACCAGGCGCGCGTTACACACGCGGAACTGGAGTATGAAGGTTCCTGTGCCATCGATGGCACCCTGCTGGATATGGCAGGCATTCTGGAGTACGAACAGATCCAGATCTACAACGTGGACAATGGCGAACGCTTCACCACCTACGCCATTCGCGCCGAGGAAGGCTCGAAAATGATTTCTGTCAACGGCGCCGCTGCCCACAAGGCGCAGCCTGGTGACCGTGTGATTATCTGCGCTTATGCGAACTACAGCAGCGCAGAACTGATCAACTTCAAGCCCCGGCTGATCTATCTGGCCGAAGGCAATGATGTCAAAGGCAGCAGCGACGCGATTCCGGTTCAGGTTGCCTGATTCCGCACCGCGCTCGCGCTGTTTGCAAAGCCCCTCCCCGGAGGGGCTTTTTTGTGCCCGCTTCGACCAAAGTGGGCTTTACCCTGCCGGGCAATTCGTCAATAGTGACCCTCATACTGAATTCGAACAAAACAGCTTCGAGGAGATCACTGATGTCGGAAGTGAAGCGCTATCCGGTACCCGAGGATTTCGCGCGCGACGCGCTGATGGACAAGGCGAAGTACGACGCCTGGTACCAGGCGTCCATCAACGAGCCGGACACCTTCTGGGCCGAGCGCGCCCGCGAAACCCTGGACTGGTTCAGCCCCTGGGACAAGGTCAGTGAATGGGATTTCAACGCCGGCCAGGCCGCCTGGTTCGTCGGCGGCAAGCTCAATGTCTGCCATAACTGCGTAGATCGCCATCTGGACAGCCGGGGCGATCAGACCGCCATCATCTGGGAAGGTGACGAGCCCGACCAGAGCCGCCATATCAGCTACCGCGAACTGCACGAAGAAGTCTCGAAGCTGGCCAATGTGCTGAAGCAGCGCGGCGTGAAAAAAGGCGATCGGGTGTGCATCTACATGCCGATGATTCCCGAAGCCACCTACGCCATGCTCGCCTGCGCCCGCATTGGCGCCGTGCATTCCGTGGTGTTCGGCGGCTTTTCGCCGGAAGCCCTCAAGGACCGCATTCAGGACGCCGAAGCCAGCGCCGTAATCACTGCCGATGAAGGCATGCGCGGCGGCCGCGCCGTGCCGCTGAAAGCCAACGCCGACAAGGCCCTGGCGCAGTGCGACAGCGTGCACACCTGCCTGGTGGTGCAACGCACCGGCAACGAGGTGGCCTGGGACGACCAGCGCGATGTCTGGTACCACGAGGCCGTGCCCGCCGCCAGCAGCGACTGCCCGGCCGAACCCATGGACGCAGAAGACCCGCTGTTCATCCTCTACACCTCCGGCTCCACCGGCAAACCCAAGGGCGTAATGCACACCACCGCCGGTTATCTGCTCGGCGCCGCCCTGACACATCGCTATGTGTTCGACTACAAGGACGGTGACATCTACTGGTGCACCGCCGACGTGGGCTGGGTCACCGGCCACAGCTATATCGTCTATGGCCCGCTGGCCAACGGCGCCACCACACTGGTGTTCGAAGGCGTGCCGACCTACCCGGATGCGTCACGCTTCTGGCAGGTGGTGGACAAGCACAAGGTGAACATCTTCTACACCGCGCCCACCGCCATCCGCGCCCTGATGGGCCTGGGCGATGCGCCGGTGAAAAAGACCGACCGCAGCAGCCTGCGTCTGCTCGGCACCGTGGGCGAGCCGATCAACCCGGAAGCCTGGGAGTGGTACCACCGCGTGGTGGGCGACGACCGCTGCCCGATCGTGGACACCTGGTGGCAGACCGAAACCGGCGCCATCATGATTGCTCCGATTCCCGGCGCCATCGACACCAAGCCCGGCTCGGCCACCCTGCCCTTCTTCGGTATCGAACCGGCCCTGGTGGATGCGGACGGCAAGGAACTGGACGGCGCAGCCTCCGGCAACCTGATCATCAAGTCTTCCTGGCCCAGCCAGATCCGCACCGTGTACGGCGATCACCAGCGCATGGTGGATACCTATTTTTCGGCCTACAAGAACGCCTACTTCACCGGCGACGGCGCGCGCCGCGACGAAGACGGCTACTACTGGATCACCGGCCGAGTGGATGATGTGCTGAATATTTCCGGCCACCGCCTGGGCACCGCGGAAATCGAATCCGCCCTGGTGCTGCACCCGGCCATCGCCGAGGCCGCCGTGGTGGGCTACCCGCACGATGTCAAAGGTCAGGGGATCTACGCTTATGTGAACCTGATGGCAGGGCATGACGGCAGCGACGAACTCACTGCCGAACTGCGCAACTTCGTGGCCCAGGAAATCGGTGCCATCGCCAAGCCGGACATGATCCACTTTGCCCCCGGCCTGCCGAAGACCCGTTCCGGCAAGATCATGCGCCGTATCCTGCGCAAGATCGCCACCAACGAGCTGGACAATCTGGGCGACACCTCGACCCTGGCCGACCCCTCTGTGGTCGACCAGTTGATCGATACCCGCTTGAACCGTTGACCGCTAGTTGCAGCTCAGGCGCGTCACCTGTTGCCCGATCTGCCCTTGGTAGCTCAGCCGGTGATACCCCTCACCGGCACGGGCTGCGCCCTGGCCACGGTAGTGGCTGGGGTCGCTGAAGACGATGTTACCGCTGCGGCTGCGCGCATAGAAATACGCCGCGTCACCACGCGTGGAGAAGGCCGTGCGCACACTGCCCGGCGGCACCTCGATCAGACCACGGCCCTCGCTCCAGCCACCTGAATCCTGCTCGTAGAATACCGCGATCAACAGGGTTTCATTGCAGCGGTTCTCGAACATCTGTTGTACCCGCACCAGATCATCCGACAACGCGGTTTGCACAAACAGGTCATTCTGTGGAGTCTGGCCGGTGGTAATCGCCAGCAGATCGCGGAATACATCCTGGCGCAGCCGGGTCGCAAAATTCAGCATCATCTGCTCATTCTCGGCAGACACGACCCCATAGATGTAATGGCGGTCGTATTCCGGGTTGTAGATGAACAGCGGGCTGCCGCTCTGCCCGCGCATGATGTCGCAATCCATGGCGTAGCGCTCCGGCGTCTGAGCCAGCACACGGCAATCCTCCACCCCCCACATCTCGCCGTAGTCGCGATCACCGGGGTATCCGTAAGTTGCCGCTCGCTCGCTCCGGTCTGTCGAGTAATCATCGAAGTAATGAAAACCCGACCAGCCAAAGCGGTCTCCGGCCTCCTGGCCACGGAAGGGCTTCAGGCGCAGCAAGGCCAGATCATGGTCGATCAGGTAGGACGATATCCCGCCACTCGCCGTGCGGTTCCAGTAGTAGGCGCCCAGAACATGTACGCGATCCACGGTGTAGCGGGGCGTGTCCCCGATGGCCAGGCCCGTGCGGCGTGGCACGAAGGTGAGCGCATCCACCATGTCATAACCCGCGAACACACAGTGCGCGGCGGTGAGCACATAATTCCGCGCCACCAGCGCGCCCGAGCAGGTGGTCACGCCCTCGCCGCCGTCCACAAATCCTTCCAGATGCCCGACCACACGGGCATCAATGCCGTCAAAGCGGGTAATCCGGCGCCGGTCATCCTGACCGATGATAACCCGGTCGCGCACGCCATCTTCCTCGGCATAGGGGGCCTGCCAGGGCTCCACCGGCGTGCCGTCATCCACCAGCGGCTGGCTGGACTGGCAGGCGGCCAGCCCCAGCACCAGTATCGGTGCCAGCGCGACCATGATCATTCCCTTGTATCCCCGTTTCATCATCCACCTCATTGTGTCGTTCCCGTTATCTGATTCTCCGTCGGAACCGGCGACAGGTCGAGCCGTCTGAGCGAGCCAGCGACGGCCAGACACGATTTGAGACGGACAGGCCCACACCAATGAACAGGCACTGCTATAATGCTCGCCCGCACCCCATGAACAGCGCTACCCGGAGTGGGCCTGATGCCTGATATTGTCGTCATGTTCTTTGTGCTCGGCCTGGTGGCCGGGCTGTCTCGTTCCGACCTGAGTATCCCCAAGGCCGCCTACGACACCCTGAGCCTGCTGCTGATGCTGACCATCGGCCTGAAGGGCGGCATGGCGCTGCATGGCAACCTGACCTGGGTGCTGGTGCCGCAGCTGCTTGGCGTGGTGGCACTGGGCCTGCTGCTGCCGCTGATCCTGTTCCCCCTGCTGCGCCGCGTCGTCGGCCTGGACCTGGCCAACGCCGCCAGCCTGACCGCCCACTATGGCTCGGTGAGCGCCGGTACCTTTGCCGTGGCCGTCGCCTTCGCGGAAACCCACCGCCTCACCATGACCGGAGAGGTCACCCTGTATCTGGTGCTGCTGGAGCTGCCCGCCATCGTCATGGCCATGATGCTTTATCGCCGCTATGCCGGGGCAGGCGCCCTGCACCAGGGGCACTCCCTGTGGCGCGAGGCCTTCACCAACCAGAGTGTGATTCTGCTGATCGGCGGCGTGGTGATTGGCTGGATGTACGGGCCGCAGGAAGGCGCCATGGTCACCAACCTGTTCACCAATGCCTTCATGGCGGTGCTGGCGCTGTTTCTGCTGGAGATGGGCCTGGTCGCCTCAATGACCCTGACGCAACTGTCGAAGGATCACCTGCGGCTGGTGGCGTTCGCCCTGATCGCGCCGCCGCTGCTGGCCATCCCGGGCATCCTGATGGGCCACCTGCTCGGCTTGCCGGAGGGCTCGATTCTGATCCTGGCCGCCCTGACCGCCAGCGCGTCCTATATCGCCGCCCCGACAGCAGTCCGGGGCACCATCCCCGACGCCGACATCGGCCTGGCGATGCTCGCCGCCCTGGGCGTGACCTTCCCGTTCAACGTGATCGTCGGCATCCCGCTGTACCACCAGTTGATCCAATGGCTTTAACCCCCAGCCTACCGGGTGTCACGCCAGTAGCAGTGCCAGGGCGACGGTGAGCAGGATCAGGGCCGCGAGGCGGTTAAGCCAGCGGCCACCGCTGGCACCGAGCAGCCGCCCGGCCCTGGCAGCCACGGCGGCATAGAGCAGCTTGACGCCCCCCACCGCGAGCAAGGCCACCAGCGACACCCACAGGGCGTCTGACCAGGACAGCGCTTCCAGATCCAGAAAGGCGGGGAAAAAACCGAAGTAGAACAGCAGCGCTTTCTGATCGCCCAGGGTAATCAGCAGCCCGGCACTGAAGCTGCCCCACAGGGACGCCTCGCTGACCTGCTGCGGCGCCGTGCCCCCGCCCGCCGCACGCCACAGCGACCAGGCCAGCCAGGACAGATACAGCGCCCCGGCCAGGCGGATCAGCAGCATCCCCTCGCCCAGCACCCCGGCCAGCGCTGCCAGACCGAAGATCGCCAGCAGGATAAACAGGATATCGGCGAGCACAATGCCCATCGCGGCCGCTGCGCCATGCAGAAAGCCATGACTGGCCGCACGCGCGGTAACCGCCAGCACGCTGACGCTCGGCAGCGCGGCCAGCACGACCATGGCCCCGAACAGGGCCAGCAGGGACGTCAGGGGCAAGGCCTCACTCATGCGCGGCGGTGCTCATGCAGGTCATTCTGTCTCGGCGGCGGAACGCTCGAGTATTCCAGCCGCCGGGACAAAGCGCCAGACCCGTCCTTACACCAGATCAGCCCTCGTCGGTGTCGAACAGTGGACCGAACAGGCTTTCCAGGAACAGCAGCAGGTTTTCCAGCACGTCCAGGCGGCCCGTCTCGCGGGCGACATAACTGCGCTGCTCACCGTCGATCAGGTTGATCAGCAAGCCGGTGTCCAGGGTACCGGGGTGCAGCGTGGCCACCAGCACATCATCCGGGCCGTACAGGTAGCCCGCGAGACCGCCCACGGTCACGGTGAGCGCCGTATCCAGGCTGTCCGGCTGGCTGATATGCACGCCTTGCTCATCGCTGGTGAAATGGTAGGTCCGCGTGCCCGTATCGGGATCGAGGATGCGCAGCTCGGCCGTGCCGTCACCGGCCAGCAGGGTGGTGTCGATGCCGCCGAACAGGTCTTCCAGATCAATCTCCGGCCATTCGCCTTCTTCGCCATCCAGCAAGGCACTGAGGTAATCACCCAACGCTTCCAGCAACGGTGTGTACCCTTCCAGCGTGGCACCCAGCCGCACTTCCATGGGCGGCAAGCCGAGGCGTTCGGTGCCGTAATTGATGGCGATACTGAAGGGGTCATCGACGACCAGCAAGAAGCCCGGTTCGTCAGACAGGGTGTACAGCGTTTCTCCCGATGGCGTCTCGCGGCTGCCGCTGTCCAGCGCCAGAATCAGCAGCGGCGCGTCTTCGTCCTGGGTCAGCACGCGGCGGTTGAAGTGCAGCAGGCTGTCCAGGTTGGCGAAGCTGTAGCTGCCCACGGCGGCGTCGGTGCTGGCGATGCTGCCGCTGCCGGACAAGCTGATCTCCACCCACAGATCAGCCGCCAGATCCTCCAGCAACGGATCAAGCAGGGCTGAGTTACCGAACTGGGTGTTGCTCAGCGCCTGGAAACCACTCAGGTCGTTGTCGGTAATATCCAGATCCAGACGGATATCCAGCGTGGTCACCGCCGTACCGCTGCTCAGCGTGCCTTCGATGGTGATCGGCATCTGACCCTGACGCAGCAAGTCGCGGATGTCTTCGGCGCTAACCTGCAAATTCACCTCATGGCCGTCGCGGCTGCCCTGAACACGCAGATAGCCGCCTGTCCAGAACCCGAACGATGAGCTGGTGCGGATCATGGTGGCATAGGGCGGATCAACATCGCAGGAGGTGATGCCGTTCTTGCGCTCCGGCACACACATCGCCGCGTCGATGGCGAAGCCCAGCACCTCGGCCAGCAGACCGATCAGGGCAGCGGTGTCATCGCGGGACGCTTCATCACGGTACAACCAGCCCAGGCCGCGCAACTCGGCATCAATGCCTTCCGCAGCGGCCTGCGCCAGCGCCCGGTAGTGATCGTAATCGTCCAGCGGCGTGCGCGCGCTGGCCAGCGCGGTGCTGTCGTGGCGGCCACTGCCGGTGACACTGGTCACCAGCGCGTTGTCCCAAGGCAGCAGCAGATCGGGGAGCGCATTGGCCACGCTGGCGGGCACAACATCCGTGCCCAGCGCCGCTGCAAGATCCGAGGCCGCCGCCACCAG
>ERZ869909.898-NODE-898-length-28075-cov-5.185906_pt1 | contig 28075 bp, 28 predicted proteins | sample MGYA00520892_ERZ869909 | MGnify/ENA primary metagenome ERZ869909 (study PRJEB32215, sample SAMEA104723947) | bioreactor metagenome | biome: bioreactor; feature: anaerobic bioreactor; material: water | place: China | collected 2015-03-12 ...
CCTCGGTTGGCTGGAAGTTGTTAAGCGGGCTGTGCGTGACGGCCTTTGGGGTGCGGGTAAGGGTTTTCTGGACCTTCGAGAGGCATGGATGCCGAACGAGAGCCCCCATGGACGGGTTCACGGCGTGTCCTGAACACCCTTGCCCGCCCCCGAGGGCCAGAACCCCCAAACCCCAAAAGAATGGAAAACCCCGCCCCCGCGAAAACCCGATAGCCACCGACTATGGAGGGAACCAAAATCCCCCCTTAGCACTCCAACGCATCGAGTGCTAATATCATCGACGCTCCGTTCGGGAGACTCCAACAGGAGATCGGGAAAGATGACCATGCAACTGCAGAAGTTTGATGCCCTGCAACAGCAACTGAACGTGCCCGGCGCCAGCCTCGAAAGCTACATGCAGGCCGTGAACGCCGTGCCCGTGCTCAGCGCCGAAGACGAACGCGCCCTTGCAGAGCGGCTCTACTTCGACAACGACATTGATGCCGCCCGCAGCCTCGTGCTCTCGCACCTGCGCTTCGTGGTGCATATTGCTCGCAGCTACACCGGCTACGGCCTGCCCCTTGGCGACCTCGTCCAGGAAGGCAACGTCGGCCTGATGAAAGCCGTGCGCCGCTTCGACCCCACCGTCGGCGTGCGCCTCGTCAGCTTCGCGGTGCACTGGATCAAGGCAGAGATTCACGAGTTCGTGCTCCGCAACTGGCGCATCGTCAAGGTCGCGACCACCAAGGCCCAGCGCAAACTGTTCTTCAACCTGCGCGGCGCCAAGAAGCGCCTCGCCCGCCTGACCCCTGAAGAAAGCCAGCGCGTGGCCGACGACCTGGGCGTGTCCGTGCGCGACGTGCAGGAAATGGAAGGCCGCCTGGCCGCGTTCGACGCCTCTTTTGACGGCCCCATGGACGACGACGAAGACAACGCCATCGTCGCCCCGGCCCAGTACCTTCAGGCCGAAGGCGGTGATCCGGCTGACATTCTGGCCGAAGACGATTGGCAGCAGCAGAGCAGTCGCCGCCTCGGCTCGGCCCTGCAGAGCCTGGATGACCGCAGCCGCGATATCCTCGAACGGCGCTGGCTGACAGACGACAAGACCACGCTCCAGGACCTGGCCAACGAGTACGGCGTGTCCGCCGAGCGCATCCGCCAACTGGAAAACGCCGCTATCGGCAAACTGCGTAACGCGATGGCGGTTTAGAAACGTTCCGGTTACCTCGGAGCATCGCCGCCGGGGCCGGTAGCCCCTCCCGGGACTGTGTGAGGCAGGATGCCGAACGCAAGCCCCCAGGGATGGGTTCACGGCGGGTCCCGGGAGGGGCTACCGGCCCCGGCGGTGATGCGGGCCCTCCGGTAACCGCTGGCAAAATGCGTTAGACTGAAGGCCGTTCTCGAAGCGGCCTTTTTCATTTCTGCACAGACCTGTCGGAACACATCAATGAAAGCTTTGTTGATACTGGGTGCCCTCAACGCCGCGTTGGCGGTGGTGTGCGGTGCCTTTGGCGCCCATGGGCTGAAAGCACGGGTTGAAGCCTCGTTGCTGGAGACCTGGGCGACGGCCAGCGAATACCATTTCTTTCATGCCCTGGCGCTGCTGCTGGTGGGCGTGCTGTCGAAGCAGTTCGGGGCGGCGGGCATCGTCACGGCAGGCTGGATACTGCTTGCCGGCATGCTGGTGTTCAGCGGCAGTCTTTATTTGCTGGTGCTGTCGGGCCAGCGCTGGCTTGGCGCGATCACACCGCTGGGCGGCACCGCGCTGATCATTGGCTGGGTATGGCTGGCCTGGGCCCTGTATAAAGCAGTGTGAAGCAGGCGGAGCGAGGTGGCCCATGCAGATTCAGGTTAACGGCGACGCGCTGGACTTTCAGGGACGCACCATCAGTGATCTGCTGGTGCAACTGGAGATTCACGGGCGTCGGCTGGCGGTGGAAGTGAACCGCGACATCATTCCGAAAAGTGAGCACGCCGACCATGCCTTGCAGGACGGCGACGTGATTGAAATTGTTCATGCCATTGGTGGTGGATAAATCACCGATGACATCAGGCGCAGGAGACACCATGACCGCAGATACCTTCGAAATCGCTGGCAAGGCCTATCAGTCCCGATTGCTGATCGGCACCGGCAAGTACAAGGATTTCGAGGAAACCCGGGCCGCCATTGAAATGAGCGGTGCGGAAATCGTGACCGTGGCGATTCGCCGCACCAATATCGGCCAGGATGCGAACGAACCGAACCTGCTGGATTTTATTTCGCCGGAGCGCTACACGATCCTGCCAAACACGGCCGGGTGCTACACGGCGGATGACGCGGTACGTACCTGCAAACTGGCGCGTGAGCTGCTGGATGGCCACGATCTGGTGAAACTGGAAGTGCTGGGCGATCAGAAAACCCTGTATCCGGACATGCCGGCTACTCTGGAAGCGGCCGAGAAACTGGTGGCCGATGGCTTCAAGGTGATGGTCTACACCAACGATGATCCGATTGCAGCCAAACGCTTCGAAGAAATGGGCTGCGTGGCAGTGATGCCGCTGGGCTCGCTGATCGGTTCCGGGCTGGGCATTCTCAATCCGCACAATATCCGCATCATTCTGGAAGAAGCGAAGGTGCCGATTATTGTGGATGCGGGTGTGGGCACGGCCAGTGATGCAGCGCTGGCGATGGAGCTGGGCTGCGAGGGCGTGCTGATGAATTCGGCCGTGGCTCATGCCCGGCACCCGGTGCTGATGGCCAGCGCCATGAAAAAAGCCATCGAAGCGGGGCGCGAGGCCTTTCTGGCCGGACGTATGCCGCGCAAGGCCTATGCCAGTGCTTCATCGCCGCTCGATGGGCTGGTGCGCTAGAGATGAATACCGCCGCCGCGCAGGAGCAGCTGGCCACGCTGGTGGGTTTTCCCACGGTATCGCGGGATTCCAACCTGGCGTTGATCGAGTATGTGGAGTCGTTGCTGGCGGCACAGGGTGTGCCTTGTGAGCGCATTGCCAGCGATGACGGCCGCAAGGCCAATCTGCTGGCGCGCATCGGCCCGGCGGTGCCGGGCGGTGTGGTGTTGTCCGGGCATACCGATGTGGTGCCGGTGGCAGGGCAGGACTGGCACAGTGATCCGTTTGTCCTGACGCCGGGTGAACAGGATCGGCTGCACGGGCGCGGTACTTGCGACATGAAAGGGTTTATTGCCTGTGCGCTGGCCATGGTGCCGGTCTGGGCGCAAGCCGGTTTGCAGCGGCCGATCTATCTGGCGCTGTCCTACGACGAAGAAGTCGGCTGCCTGGGGGCGCCGCGCATGATCGAGCGGCTGCTCAGCGGCCATCCGCGTCCGTCGGCGGTGATCGTGGGCGAACCGACGCTGATGCAGCCGGTGGTCGCGCACAAGGGCAGCACCAACCTGCGCACCACGGTCACCGGCAAGGCGGCACACTCCAGCCAGATTGATCAGGGGGTGTCCGCCATTCATCTGGCGGCGCGTCTGGTGACGGCCATTGAAGACGTGATGGCAGATCTGCGCGCAGAGGGGCGTCTTGATGAGGCGTTCAATATTGCGCACTCGACACTGCATGTCGGGCGTATTCAGGGCGGCATTGCCATCAACGTGATGGCACCGGAATGTCATTTCGATTGGGAAATCCGCCATCTGCCTTCCGATCAGTTCGAGCCGTTGCTGGCTCGGGTGGAAGCGCGCGCCGAGGCGCTGGTGGCGGAATTCGGCAAGGGACTGGCGGAGGTGAGTGTGCGTACCGAGCGGCTGACCGCCACGGTGCCGCCGCTGGCTCATCGTGACAATGGTGCGGCGCTGTTCCTGTGCCAGCGCTTGCTGGGCGAGCGGCCGACCGAGCAGGTGGCGTATGCCACGGAAGCGGGGCAGTTCCAGCAGGCTGGTCTGCCGGTGGTGATCTGCGGCCCTGGCAGTATTCGTCAGGCCCATCAGCCGGATGAGTTCATCACCCGGGCGCAACTGGAAGCCTGTATGGACTTCCTGACGGCGCTTACCTCGGTTCAGCGGCAGGCCTCGTGACTGGCTGAGGGGCCGGGCGCTGCAGGATGTGTGTGTATTCCCGCACCAGCTGAACCGTCAGCAGATACAGCCAGGTGTCCGGCTTGGCCTTGCCCTGGAAGTCCTGACAGCGTGCCCAGTTGTCGCGGGCCAGTTCACGCAACACGAAATCAGCGGCATCGCGTAGCTGGAGCGGATCATCCCCGAGCATCCGGCGGCACAGGGTGTTCAGGCGTGAGCGTTGCCGCGGATGCCTGGCCAGCTCAGCCCAGTTGATCTGCCCTTCCCTTGGTGGTGTGTGTCGCAGTGTGTGAGTTGTCATGGCTGATCCCTGTGGTGATCAGATGGCACTCTGCCATCATCTTCCTGCCTTCAGGCTAGGCCGGGATCGGCCGGTCGTCGTCCCCCATATGGGGGAGAATCAGTATGGGGAGAATCAGTGGCGTTGTTGCATCGCCGGACTGGTCAGCACGCAGCGCACCAGATCAGCCTGGCTCTGGCTGCCGGTCTTCTGGAACAGATGCTTGAGATGGGTGCGCACGGTGCTTTCGCGGGTGCAGTTCGCGGCGGCGATGTCCGCGATCTTCTGGCCTTCGGCCAGCCGCGCTGCCACATCGGCTTCCGCTGGCGTCAACGCAAACAGCTGCTGCAGGCATTCGCGCGAGACCCGTGGGCGTGAAGCGATGGGTTGCAGGCTGACGGCAACAAAGGCCCGGCGCGGGGTGAACAGCAAGGGCACATCATCTCCTTGGACCGGCAGGATAGTGACCCACAGATCACCCAGCGTGGGACAATGGGTGCGTAGCGGCGCGGCGGGCGTGGCGTGGCCTTCCGGCGCCCGCGCAGCCTGCGCGCAGGCGCTGCGGAAATGCTGTCGTACTGTGCTGTCGCACCAGCGCAGGGTGTCCTGTCGCAGGTGCATCACCGGGCTCGTGCTGATCAGGGTCTCGGCGGCCGGGCTCACGTAAACCACTTTCAGGGCGTCATCCAGCAGCAGGAAGGGACGGCCGAGATGCTCGGCAGAGCGCGCGATGGCGCCGGAGCGGATCTGCTGGTCCTCGTAAAAACGCCGCAAGGCGCAAACATGCTGCAAATGCGGCACCAGGCTGTTCACGGCCCGGGTTTCCTCGGCGGTGAAATGGCCGGGCTCCCGGGTGCGCTGGATCAACAGCTGCACGGTGCAATCCGGGTCCTGATAGACCGTGCCGAGCATCCCGTGATGAATGTCCTGCGGCCGAGCCCATTCATTGAAGAACTCAGACTTGAGGAAGTCGGGCTGGCGGCAGGAGAAGTCGAGGTAGGTGCTGTAGAGCTGACCATTTGGCTTGCGGGACAGCTCCGGGCGCCAGGGACACAGGTTGACGTAGTGGTCCACGTACTGGCGGTAATAGTGCTCGCTGTGGTTGATAACGACCCCGGTCTGCACCGAGGCCGCCTTGCGATCCATGATCAGCAGTCGCGCCGAGCGTGCATCCAGCACATCCACCAGGCGATGCAGCACCGCCTGCCAGTGCTCGGGTTCCGCAGCGGCCCGGTACAGCGAGTCCAGCAGCCGGGGTTGTTGCCGCGCCAGCCGCTGCGCCGGGCTGCTCACGCGGTATCTCCGTGGGCCATGGCGGCCAGGACCGTCCGCAGCGTGGCGTTGACCTGGTCCGGCACCTCCATTTGCAGGAAGTGGCCGGTCCCCGGCACTACGGTCTCGTGGACATATGGCGCGCAGCGCTGCCGGGCACTGTCCGGAATCAGGCTGCCATTGATGGCGTGGATCGGGCACGTCAGCGTGGCCAGGACATCAGGCTGCCAGGCCAGCAGCGAGGCCCACAGCGGCAGCGCCAGTGCGGGATCGCTGCTGCCCATCTCCTGTTTCAGTCGCGTCTTCAGGGCTTCGGGGGTCAGGGCGGTGCTGGTGTTGTCGATCAGATCGGCCATGGCGGCGGCAAAATCGGCCCGGAAGGGCGCATGGATGGCGTCCCGGGTGGCGGCGTCCAGGCCGCCATAGTCGATCACGAAACTGTCCACCAGCACGACGCCCCGGGCCTGAGCACCCAGCCGCGCGGCCGTTTCCAGGGCGACCGCTCCGCCCATGGAATGCCCGATCAGTACCAGCGGGCCGTTCAGATCGCGCAGGGCCAGCACCAGCGTATGTGCCAGCGAGTCAATGCTGTGCGCGCTGCGGGCCGGGCTGGCGCCATGCCCCGGCAGGTCGATCACACGCATCGCATAAAGGCCGCGCAGGGCGTCGACCTGCGGCTGCCAGTAGTCTCGCCGACAGCACCAGCCATGAATGAAAATCAGCGTTGCCGGGCCCTGCGGTCCCCGGATGTCGTCAGTGGCCAGCGTCTGCGCGTCGGCGGTCGTCTGGTCTGAGGAGATCATGATGTGCGCTTCCCCGGAGAGTCATTCCTTTTTTGTGAGTTCTATCATTTTGTGAGTTCTATCACAGGTTGGAGTCAGCCTCAAACCAGCTCTTTCCCCCATATGAGGGATGTTGCTGTACGGCTGTCGCGTTAGGGTCTGGCCTGATGTCTGACGAGAAAGGGGGGTATGTCATGTGGATCCGTCGCACTTTCGCTATCACAGGGGTATGGGTCTTGTTGCCGGGCGTTCTTTGGGGAGGTCCGGCGCCCGGTGAGGTGCAACAGCGCACGGCCTATCAGGATTTTGCCAGTTCGGTCTCCTGGTACACGGACGATCAGGACCCGGGATTCTCCGGGGCTTCATTCATGGGTGAGGGGGAGGCCATTGGTCATGGTGAGCCGGGATTCGGAGGCTGGTATCGGCTGGACGCGGGGACCTTCTCCGCCAGTGGTGTGACGGACACCTTGCTGGAGGCTGACGTGGGCGTGAACCTGAACTATGCCATGAACGATCGTGCCATTTTCTTTGCGGGGCCCTCAATCAACTATGTCGACTTTGATGATTCGGATTTCGGGTTTGCGCTGGAGGCGGGTTGGCGCGGTGTATTCAGTGACCGCGCCGAAGCGCGGCTGTTGTTGCGTGAGAACATGAATGACCGTGTTGACGACACGTTGCTTGAAGGTTATGTCCGCCTCTGGTTCGGAGACGCGCTGGGTATGCATCTGGGAGGTCGGCATTATCTGGATGCGGACGTTAACCGTTTCTATATCGGGTTGGCATGGCGGCAAGGGCGCAGCTATTACTGACGGGCTTCCATGATCGCCGTTGAAGGAGGTCGAAAACGGCATTGTTGTCCCTCTGAATCATAACGAACGTTTTTTCTGGCCTGCGAGGAGGGCCCGATACGACCCAGGAGAACACTATGCGCTACATCAGCTTGTTTCTGATGTCTCTGGTCATGCTGGCCTGCGGTGGCGGTGGCGGTGGCGGTGGCAACGACGACTCTATCGACAATGGTGACAACGGCGGGCCGCCTCCCGCTTCCCCCTGGAGCGCGCAACCCGCGCCCGGTTCTCTCACGTTGTACGACATTCATTTTGCCAATGCATCCCGGGGGTGGGCCGTCGGGGCAGATCATCATGGTGTGCCTGCCATGCTGCATACGACCGATGGCGGCGATGATTGGGTTGAGGTCCTGAACCATGGTGAGAGCACCCCCCTTGAGGCCTTCCGGGGGGTGCATTTTGTCGACAACCAGACCGGTTGGGCCGTGGGTGGCGGCAATGCCAGCACCTCCAACATTGTGCGCAGCACCAGCGATGGCGGAGAGACCTGGCTAGATCATTGGCCGATATCACCCACCGCTATGGAGGACGGTGCCTGGGAGCCCTTCAACGGCGTTTTCTTTCTGGATCAGCACACCGGTTGGGTGGTGGGTAACCAGGGGGTCATCTTCGCCACCACCGATGGCGGTACCTCCTGGCAGTCTCAGGAGCCGCCTCCCGGCGCGCACTTCAATTTGCTGGATGTCTTTTTCGCGGACGCAGATCGCGGCTGGATCAGCACGGCGTCAGGCTGGCTGCTGCGCACCGATGACGGTGGCGCCGACTGGGAGGTGCTGGGGGTGGGGGTGTCGCCGCACTATGACATGCATTTTCTGGATGCCGGGAAGGGTTGGGTCGCAGGCACCGGAGGTCGGATTCGCTACACCGAAAATGGCGGCGAGAGCTGGACCACCCGTGATGCAGGTACCGAACTGGATCTGTATGCCGTGCATTTTCTGGATGAAGAGACCGGTTGGGTCGCGGGCGAGCAGGGCCTGATCCTGCATACTGACGACGGGGGTGAATCCTGGCATGCACAGGATTCAGAGACCGACGAAACCCTGCGTGCGCTGCATTTCTCTGCCAGCGGCGAGGGTTGGGTGGCGGGTCTCGGCTCGACGATCAGACATCATGCCCTGGTGGATGACGGCGGCGACAATGGTAATGGCCCCGACCTGCCGGAGGGCTGGAACGCGCATCAGGTTGAAGAGCACCTGGATGGAGGTGTGATCATCCCTGTGTTCGGTGCCATTACTGACCTGTTCCCGCTCGATGCCGCTGTCGGCTGGATGATCATCGAGCAGCGGGTTCTCGGCACAACGGATGGTGGGGACACCTGGAGCAGGCTCTATGAGCGACCGGATGCACGCAGCCTGAACGCGATGCATTTTGTCGACGATGAACACGGCTGGCTGGTAGGGGGCGTCAATATTGATCAAGGTCCGCTGATTGTGCACACCGATAATGGTGGCGAGACCTGGGCAGAGCAATCTGTGGCGAGTTACCCGGACCCCAATCAGTTCTATGATCTGCACGATGTCTTTTTCGCTGACAGCCAGATCGGCTGGGCGGTCGGCACGGCCACCATTCTGCATACGTCCGACGGTGGCGAAACCTGGTCCGTGCAGGCGGATTATACGGCACCTGGATCCGGGAACGTCAGCAGTCTCAATGGCGTGCATTTCATCGACGGGCAGACGGGGTGGGCTGTCGGTATGGGCAGGTTTTCCAGTGAACCCGGTGCGCTGTTGCATACCACAGACGGCGGTGACAGCTGGATCTATTCCGGGGCAGGTACGCCCGCAGTGCTTAACGACGTCTTCTTCAGTGATGCGATGCATGGATGGGTCGTGGGTGAGCGCTCATGTTGCGGCGATGCACTTGTTCTGCGTACCACGGATGGGGGTAACAGTTGGAGCGAGGTCGAGCCGCCCAATGTGTCGCGCCTGCGCAGTGTTCATGCGCTGAATCAAGATCAGGTCTGGGTGTCCGGAGCAGAGGGCACGTTGTTGTTCACCAGCGATGGTGGCGACACCTGGCATGAGCATGACAGTGAGACTCAGGCGCAGATCAATCGTGTCCGCTTTGCACCCGGTGGTACACCGGGCTGGTCTGGTTCCCACGGTAGCAGTTTTCTGCGTTACGGGGCGCCGTAGGCCGGTCGTTTGTCGAAAGCCGTGCTTGTAGAGCGACGGGTTCCCTGAGAGAAGGGTTCCGGAGCCGTCATGCAATACCTGTGTCTGATTTATGGCGCATTGCGCCAGCCATGCGTGCTGCCCGCTTGCGGCTGGCGGGCGGTTGAGCAGGCGCACCTGGTCTGTGATCATGTTGTGCGTGCTTCGCGCCATTACTTGGCCGCCGAGGCGCTGGACAATGCGTCCGCTACAGTGTCGGTCCGTGTGTGTGCCAATGCCAGCCAGGTCATACCTGGCCCCCTGATGTCCTGTGGTGAGGCGCTGACCGGTTTTCTGCTGATCGAAGCGCGTGACCTGAATGACGCAATTCGTGTGGCAAGCCGGGTGCCGTTTGCGGCGGCAGGAACGGTGGAGGTGCGCCCGATCCGGCCGCTGAAGGAACAACGTGAGGACCCGCCTTGACGGATGGTCGTTCAGTGCAGGTACAGATCGAAGCGGTCTACCGCGCCGAGTCGCGGCGTGTCCTGGCAACCCTGATTCGCCTGCTCGGTGATTTCGATCTGGCGGAAGAGGCGTTGCAGGATGCCTTTATCGCGGCGGTGGAACAGTGGCCGCGCGATGGCGTGCCGGACAAGCCGCGGGCCTGGCTGGTGTCCGCCGGGCGTTTCAAGGCGATTGATCGCCTGCGCCGCCGGGTGCGGTTTGATGCGTCGCTGCGTGAACTCGCGATCCGCCTGGAAGGCGAGGAAGTCGGACCGGATCTGGATGACCCGGTGGAGGATGATCGCCTGCGGTTGATCTTTACCTGCTGCCATCCGGCCCTGCCGGAAGATGCCCAGGTGGCGTTGACGCTGCGTGAGGTGTGTGACCTGACCACTGAGGAGATTGCCCGCGCCTTTCTGGTGGGCACGCCGACGCTGGCGCAGCGCATTGTGCGCGCCAAGCAGCGTATTCGCGATGCAGGTATTCCCTATGCCGTCCCCGCCCGGGGTGAGCTGGCCGAACGGCTGGACGCCGTGCTGCGAGTGATCTACCTGGTCTTCAACGAAGGCTACTATGCCAGCGCCGGGGCGGCATTGACGCGCACCGACCTGTCCAGCGAAGCGATCCGGCTGGGTCGTCTGTTGCATGAGTTGCTGCCCGAGCCGGAGGTGGCGGGCCTGCTGGCGCTGATGCTGCTGAACGAGGCGCGCAGGGCCGCGCGCACCGATCATGGTGGCATGCCGGTGCTGCTGGAAGATCAGGACCGCAGCCTGTGGGATGTTGCCCTGATTGAAGAGGGCAGTACCCTGACCGAGCAGGCGCTGCGCTCCAGGCGCTTCGGCCCTTACACGCTGCAAGCGGCAATTGCCGCCGTCCACGGTGAAGCGCGCACCGCATCAGCGACGGACTGGCCGCAAATCACAGGCTTGTACGATGTATTGATGCGGGTATCGCCATCCCCCGTGGTGGCGCTGAACCGCGCCGTGGCGGTGGCGATGCGTGATGGCCCTGCCGAGGGGCTGGCATTGATAGACGCGATACTGGCTGGCGGACAGTTGACGGATTACAGTCTGGCGCATGCGGCGCGCGCAGATCTGCTGCGTCGCTCAGGGCGTTATCAGGAAGCCCGCACGGCCTATGAGCAGGCGCTGTCGCTGTCGCGGCAGGATGTCGAGCGTGCCTTTTTGCAGCGCCGGCTTCAGGAACTGAACGCCTGAGACAACCTTGAGGGGAACACCATGAAATACCTGTGTCTGGTCTACGCGGATGAGTCACAACTGCACAGTTTGCCGGACAGCCCGGAAGATACGGAGTGTTTCGCCTACGCGGAAAAGATTGCGTCCAGTGGTGCCATGGTGGCTGCCGAGGCGCTTTCACCTGTTAGCACGGCGGTCACGGTGAGGGTTCGCGATGGCAAGACTTCGGTGATGGACGGTCCCTTCGCGGAGACCAAGGAGCAGCTCACCGGCTTCTATCTGGTGGACGCCGACAGCCTGGAGGACGCCGTGCGCATCGCCGAGGGGATTCCGCCCGCGCGGGTGGGCAGCATCGAAGTGCGGCCGGTGCGGGAGCTCGATGTCTGAACATGACTGAAAAGGCCTGACTTGTGATTCGGTGGCGTCAGGGTGACCATGGGTTTTTGTGCCCTGGGAGTGCCGTGATGAGACGGATACCGGAAACGCTCGTACTGCTCGGTTGCCTGACGCTGCTGGCGGCCACGTCGGCGCAGTCGGCGCCGCGCGACATTGACCCGGATGCGTTGGTGGAAGTCGAGATTGCCACCCTGGGGATGGCCTTTGACGGCTCGCCGGTGGTCCTGCTGCGCGAACCCGGCGCCAACCGGGTGATCCCCATCTTTATCGGCCATGCAGAAGCCCAGGCTATTGCCCTGGGCTTGCGCGGGCAGCGTTTCCCCCGGCCCATGACCCATGACCTGTTCGGCAATGTGTTTGGCGCGCTGGAGGCCACGCTGAAGCGGGTGTTTGTGGACGATCTGGTGGGCGGTGCTTTCCTTGGCATGCTTGAGCTTGAGGTGGCCGGTCGAGACACGCCGGTGCGCGTGGATAGCCGCCCGAGTGATGCGCTGGCGCTCGCGGTGCGATCAGGGGCCAGCATCCATGTGGCACCCAAGGTGCTTGATGCAGCAGCCGATATCGACTATCGCGGACTGGAAGATGAACTGGTCACCGCGCTCGGGGTGACGGTCAGCGCGGTCACTGATGAACTGCGGGCAGCGCTGTCATTGCCCGACAGGGACGGCCTGCTGGTGACTGAAGTGACCGGCGCTGCTTCGGACGCTGGCCTGCAACCGGCGGCGTTGTTGCTGTCGGTCAATGGCGAGACACCTTCTTCGCCCATGCATTACCTGGAACTGGTCAATGCGACTGAGGCGGGGGAGAAGGCGCGCCTGACTTACTGGCAGGACGGCGAGGAGCACGACATTGACCTGGCCACAGATGAAGCGCCGCGCCGACGCGTACCGCCGCCGCCCCGCGAAGGCTTGCAGTCTTCATAAATGTTTACCCGGCCCGGCCTGTCCCCCTCATGGGCTATTGCCCCTGCGGTGGCGCAACAACCGATGGGTGCGTTAATAACAGACACGACAATCAAGGGTGTTTGGCGATGAAAAAGGCAGGGTTGGGCATGATGGCGGTGATCGCCATGACCGGAATTGGCGCGGTATCGGCGTCAGACAAGGTTGATCGGATTGTTCAGGTGCAGCTCGAGGAGGGCATGCGATTCTTTGCTAACGAAGGCTATGTCATGCGGGGCTCGCCCCGGTATGGCGCTTTGCGCGACGGTGAAGAAGACCGGATCCGGTTCCGGATCCGGGCCGGGGTCAACCATGTTTTCTATGCGGTGTGTGACATGGACTGCGATGATCTGGACCTGCTGCTGCTTGACCAGGATGGCAGCACACTCGCCAGTGACCTGCTGCCCGACGATGTGCCGATTGTGGAATACACGCCGGTCGGGGACATGCAGGTGACGGTGGTGGTGAGGATGGCCAGTTGCGATATTGCTCCCTGTGCCTATGGCTTGTCATTGCTCGTTGATGAGTAGTGACGCGGCGCGTCAGCCCGTCTCTCCGGCGGGCAGGTCGCCATCGGCAAAGTAGGTCAGCAGGCGGTCCAGCAGCATGCGCAACGGACTGCCCTGCAGGCTGATGCGTGCCAGCAGCTCTGACACGGCATCCTCGCTTTCCAGGCTATCCATTTTTTCATTGAGCAGATCCAGTGCCCGCAGCCGTTTGATCTCGAGCTTGTCGCTCAGGTCGAACTCGAAGGCGTCGTCCCAGCACAGATTCAGTTTGACTACCGCCATGCCGTTGTCCAGCTGCGACATGATTTCCGCATTGCCGAGGTCGATCGCAGTGTAGCGCACGCTGGTGCCGGCCTCGTTGTCCGCCTTCAGTTCGCAGCGATCACCCAGCGTGATGCCGCCCGGCAGGGTGTCCGGCGCGCGCAACCAGGCGGTCATGGCGGCGCTGGGTGCGTGATCGGCGCCAGGCGGCTTCACCGGCAGATCGCCCACGGCCTTCCGCAGTGCGGCGATAACCTGTTCGGCCCGGTTCGCCGGTGCATCCACCAGAATGCGGTGGCGCAGCATGTCGATCATGAACGGGATGCGGCGTGAACGGGTGAAGGCCTTGGGCATCAACTCGAAAGTGATCTGGTCTTTCAGGTCAGCCCGCTCCTTGCGGCCCGGTTTGCGACCATCACGGTCCTCGATCAGCTGGACGCGCTCATCCAGTTCTTCCTTGATGACCGCCGCAGGCAACAGGCGACTGGTTTCCTGCCAGGCGCCCAGTAACAGATGGTCGCTCTCAAGCACCATGCGGTCGTCCTCGCGCAATGGCGTCACAAAGCCGTCGACACTGAGCGCCTGCTGGCTGATCGGCGGGCAGGGCACGCTGGTGAGCAACTCATTCAACTCGGCGCTGGACCATGGGAACGGCTTGTTGCTGATGTAAACCGAGAGCGTGCGGAACCACATGATATTTGTTTCCTTGGGGGCGGCGGCGGGCGAAGGACAAGGACCATAGCCGAGCTGCGGTGTGACCTCAAGGGTTAGCCCGACTGGGTGATAGCCCCCTGCTCCGCCCGCGCGCCAATATGGACGCTCCAGAAAGGATGCCACAGGAGAAAGACGAAATGATCGCGCAAAGAAGGATAACGACAGGGCTGCTGAGTGCGGCCTTCTGCATGACACTGGCTGCATGCGGTGGTTCGTCGGGTGGTGGCGGGAGCAGCGCTTTGCCCGAGCAGGACCGCGCAGTGGTCGCCGGGCTGGTGGGTCTGGGTGTCGCCCAGGCTGGGCTGGATACGGGCATGGAAGCGGGTGAGGAAGGGGAGCCGGCAGGGTTGACGCTGTCGGCTCGCACGGCGCCAGCGCCACGCGTTGATGACTCGAATCCGTGCGACAGCGGCTCCACCAGCATTACCGAAGGCCTGGCTGCCGGGCCCTCGGAACTCGATTCGCCCTACCACGATGGTCAGTTCGATCGGGTCCGCATCTCGGCCAATGACTGCCGTATTGAATCTGGCGGCGGTGGCTTCTCGTTCTTTTCCCGTACCGACGGGGTATTCGAGTTTGGCGAAGCTGAAGGCGGCGATGTGTTCTATTTTCGCGCGGCCGACAGCAGCGACAGCATCGATGGCTTCTATGAGATGGAGTCCAGTGGTGACTTTATCGGCAACATGAACGTGCGTATGCGAGGCCTGGCCCACGGTTGTGATGGCTGTTCCAGCCCGGAAGACGGCGGTCAATTCGAGCTGGTGTCCTTCCTCCGGATCGAGCAGACCCTGGATGGAAACTCGATGTCATTCATTCAGGGGGACAGCCTTGGCAGCCCCCTGGAGATGCGTTTCACAGGAACAGAAGGCGGAACCGGTGAAAGCGTGATCAATGGCCGCCTGGGCTTCTCCATGACGGGCAACCCCTGCAGCTTTGATGCCGTGTATGAAACGGTAAATCCGCTGACCACGGTTAACAGCTTTACCGAAAACGAGACGATCACCGGCGGGGAGCTGAATATCAGCATGGTCGGCGGTGGCAGCTACAACGTGCAATTCCTCGGCCCGGATTCGGTGATGGTCAACGGCACGATGCTGACCGAAGCCGATCTCCAGCGCCTGGAGGAACAATGCGCGTTTGATGATGACTGGGAAGACGACTGGGATGATTGATCCGGGGACCTGCGTGCATCGCTGAGGTAGAATAGCGGGCCCGATTATGGACAGTGGCCCGCTATGCTCGATTTCATCCGACAGGACAAGGACCCCGTGACTGGCCGCGTCATGCGCCGTGTGCGCAGCTTCGTGCTGCGCGAGGGGCGCCTGACCCATGGCCAGCAACGCGCCCTGGATACGCTCTGGCCGGCCTATGGCCTGGAGCGCAGCGGCGGCGTGCTGGACGCACAGGCGGTGTTCGGTCGTGAGGCACCGCGCGTCTTCGAGATCGGTTACGGTATGGGGGCTTCGCTGGCGACCATGGCCGCCGTGGCGCCGGAGATGGACTTCATCGGCGTGGAGGTGCATCGGCCTGGCGTCGGCGCATTGCTCATGGCCGTTGAGGAACAGGGCCTGAGCAACCTGCGCAGCTATTGCGATGACGCGGTGGATATTCTGGAGCAGTGCATCCCGGACGCCAGCCTGACGCGGGTGCAGCTGTACTTCCCCGATCCCTGGCACAAGAAGAAGCATCACAAGCGCCGCATCGTTCAGGCGCCTTTCGTCGCGCTCGTGCAGCGCAAGCTGATGCCCGGTGGCGTCTTTCACATGGCCACGGACTGGGAAGACTATGCAGCCCACATGCTGGATGTGATGGAAGCAGCGGAGGGCTGGGAGAACATGGCCGGGCAAGGTGCTTTCTCACCGCGCCCTGCGTGGCGCCCTGAAACCAAGTTCGAACGGCGTGGCGCGCGTCTGGGCCATGGTGTGTGGGATCTTTTGTATCGCAAAATCTGACACCGTTACCGACCTTGCCCAGCCTAAAATACTAGCGGCTTTTTGCGGCTAGTACTAAAGCGTTATTTTTTGGCGATCCCGTAACACTCGACTAACAAAACGCTATCAATCTGTACTTTAGTGCATGCCCGGCAGTGATAAACAATCGATTCATTGGTGTCCGACCAGGTCACATTATTGATGTGATCTGTCACTTTTTGACGCTGCTTATAAATAGAATTATGCCGGGTGAGAAAAATCATGTTGATGTCCAGGCCTGTGTACGTGTTCGTATTGATGCTGGGGATGGCGCTGCTGCTGGCGCTGGCGACCACGGCTGATCGCAACCGCTACGCCGCATCGACGGATAGCGTGAGTTGCCACAAGCGTGGGCAGACTGTCGGTCAGACGGTGGCCATGTCGGGTTTTGATCTGGTGGGTCTGAGACCCTGTATCGCCGAAGAGGTCATCGCGCCGAACAGCCAGGCTGCGCGGCCGTTACCGACCCAGTTGTCGCTCGAATTCTACGACTGAACGGATACGTCACGCAGACGCTGGGCGCTGATGGTGCCCAATAGCCCCATCACGCCCAGCAACAGTAGTACCGCAGCACTGGAAATCAGCGACGCCAGTGCGCTCAAACCCCCTGCCACCAGTAACAGCACACCGATGGCCGTATTGCTCACCGCAACGTAATCGGTGCGCTTGTTGCCGCCCGCCATATCCACCATGTAGGTCTTGCGGCCAATGCGCACACCCGCATGCGCCACCGACAACACGAAAAAGGCTGCGGGATAGAACCAGATGGAGGCAGAGAAATCGCTCTGCACCCAGGCCAGGCCGCCTGTCAGCAGGCAGGCCAGGCACGCCAGTGCGCCGCCGCGCACCATCACTTGCCGGCTCGACGCATCCGCCATGTAGCCCCAGAGGGTAGCGCTCGCGGCACTGGCCAGGCTGGCGGCCATGACGAAAGTGCCGAGCATGATCGCGCCGCCACCCTGCTGTTGGGCCAGCACAACGATAAACGGGGCGCCAAGGGCCGAAGCCATCAGCAGGGCACGCGAGATGACAAAGTGGCGAAACGGGGCGTCGTCGCGCAGCAAGGTCAGGCTTTGCCAGGCAGCCTGCAGGGCGTTGCCGCCGCCGCTGGTCTCGCCGTCAAACTCTTCCACCCGGTTGAACAGCCAGGCGGCGAGCCACCAGACCCCGGCGGCCGCCAGCAACAGGCCGCAGTAGAGGGCCAGTCCCGGCTCGGTGTCATCGTGAAAGACCGCAGCGGCCAGTGCCAGGGTAATCAGCCCGGACAAGGTGGAGGCCCATCCGCTCAGACGGCCACGCCGTGACTTGGGGATGCATTTGCCCTGCACGTCTTTCATGGCCACCGAACACAGGCCGCGTGCCAGGCTGAACAGAACCAGGAAGAGGATGATGCCAAGGCCCGCCGCCAGGCCATCGAGCCACCAGACACTGGCGGCCATTGCGGCGACGGCGGCGCCCTGCAATACAGAGCCCAGCACCCAGAACTGCTTGCGTTGCGGATGCCGCCGCACCCAGGCGCCGATGGCCAGTTGTGGAATCAGCGAGCCGGACTCGCGGATCGGCACCAGCCAGGCCACCAGCGCGGCTGGCGCCCCCACCGCGCCTATCAGCCAGGCGAGCACCGTTTTCGGATTGATCAGCAGATCACCGATGCTGGTCAGCACCTGACTGACCAGCATGCGAAAGAAGTTGCCGGGGACTTCCCGGCAGGCATCGTCAGAGATGTCGGTGCAGACGCGCGCGTCTTCGTCGTTGGCCACCAGCGCATAAAGCTGGTCAGCGGTCTTCCGCGTGGCGTTCATCTGCACCGTTTCCCCGATACTGTCGCCCGATACTATTGCCCCAGCACTACAGCCCCAGATTGTCCAGAATGCGCAGCGATGTGCCGGCCTGGTTCATGGTGTAGAAATGCAGCCCCGGTGCGCCGAGGGCGAGCAGACGTTCGCACAGGCGCGTGACCACCTCTTCACCAAACGCCCGCAAGCTGGCGTCGTCCTGCTGGTAGTGTTCGGCGGCCTTGCGAATCCAGCGCGGAATATCCGCGCCACAGGCGTCCGAAAAGCGCACCAGGTTGGCAAAGTTGGTGATCGGCATGATGCCGGGCACCACCGGCGCCGAGACGCCGAGCTTGTCCAGTGCTTCCATATAATAGACGTAGGCGTCCGGGTTATAGAAATACTGGGTAATACCCTGGTTGGCCCCCGCGTCGATCTTGCGCTTGAAGTGCGCAATATCATCTTCGAAGGAACGCGCCTGTGGATGCATTTCCGGATAGGCGGCGACTTCGATAGTGAAATGATCGCCGGTCTCCGCGCGAATCAGACGCACCAGATCATCTGCATAACGCAGGCTGCTCTGGGCGATGCCCATGCCCGAGGGCATGTCGCCGCGCAACGCCACCAGACGCGTGATGCCGGCGTCGCGATAGCGATGGATCAGCGCCGTGACCTCGTCTTCATCCTGACCGATACAGCTCAGGTGCGGGGCGGTCTCGATGCCCGCCTCGCGTACTTTCATCACGGTGTCCCAGGTGCGGTCCCGGGTGGAACCGCCTGCGCCGAAAGTGACTGAGAAGAACTCCGGCTTTTTCTTCAGCAGTTTCTGCTGAACCGTGACCAGCTTGTCGAGTCCTTCCGCCGTTTTGGGCGGAAAGAACTCGAAGCTGATGCCATGTTTCTGTGTCATTGCTGTGGACGTCCTTTAATACTTGTAGTGGTCCGGCTTGAAGGGGCCGTCCACGCTCACGCCGATGTACTCGGCCTGTTTCTCGGTCAGGCGGGTGATGACACCGCCAAAGCCCTGCACCATGTAACGCGCCACTTCCTCGTCCAGATGCTTGGGCAGCACTTCCACCTTCAGCATGCGCTCCTTGACCACATCGCTGTGGCTGGCATAGGCCTGGTCGTACAGATACATCTGCGCCAGCACCTGATTGGCGAAAGAGCCGTCCATGATACGGCTGGGGTGGCCTGTGGCATTGCCCAGGTTGACCAGGCGGCCTTCAGACAGCAGCAACAGGAAATCGCCGTCCGCGCGGTTGCGCCATACCTTGTGCACCTGCGGTTTGACCTCTTCCCATTCCCAGGTCTTGCGCATGAAGGCCGTGTCCACTTCATTATCGAAGTGGCCGATGTTGCACACCACGGCGCCTTTCTTCAGCGCCTTGAGCATGTTGCTGTCGCACACATCGTAGTTGCCGGTGGTGGTCACCAGCATGTCGGTGTTGCCCAGCAACGTCTTGTCGATGCACGCTTCGGTGCCGTCGTTGACGCCATTGAGGTAGGGGCTGACCACTTCGTAGCCGTCCATGCACGCTTGCATGGCGCAAATCGGGTCCACTTCCGTGATCTTGACGATCATGCCTTCCTGACGCAGGGACTGCGCAGAGCCCTTGCCCACATCGCCATAACCGATGACCAGCGCTTTCTTGCCGGACAGCAGGTGATCTGTGGCGCGCTTGATGGCGTCGTTCAGCGAGTGACGGCAGCCGTACTTGTTGTCGTTCTTGGCCTTGGTGACCGAGTCATTCACGTTGATGGCGGGCACCTTGAGCGTGCCTTGCTTCAGCATCTCGTAAAGGCGATGCACGCCGGTGGTGGTTTCTTCGGTCACGCCGTGGATGCTGTCCAGCATCTGCGGGTAGGTCTCGTGGATATAGGCGGTGAGATCGCCGCCGTCATCCAGGATCATGTTGGCATCCCACAGGTCGCCGTCGGGCGTGCGGCAGGTTTGCTCGATGCACCACATGTACTCTTCTTCGGTTTCGCCTTTCCAGGCAAATACCGGCGTGCCGGCGGCAGCAATGGCGGCAGCAGCATGATCCTGAGTGGAAAAGATATTGCAGCTGGACCAGCGCACCTGTGCGCCCAGTGACTGCAGGGTTTCAATCAGTACCGCAGTCTGGATGGTCATATGGATGCAGCCGATGATACGGGCACCCTTGAGCGGTTGCTGGGCGCGATATTTTTCGCGAATGGCCATCAGGGCCGGCATTTCAGTTTCGGCGATCTCGATTTCCCGGCGGCCCCAGTCGGCCAGGGAAATGTCGGCGACCTTGTAGTCCTGAACAGTTTCTGCCTTGGCATTCATCAGTGCTTCTCCATTCACAGTGTGTGCGAATGGGCGCCGTTATTCTGATGACCGGTTTGTCCGAGCCTCGCGGTCGTGCCGCTGCAGCGCCCCTCGGACAAACCGGTGTAAAGCAAATTACAGACCGGCGTCGGCCTTGAGCGCGTCAGCCTTGTCCGTGCGCTCCCAGGTGAAGCCTTCGCCTTCGCGGCCGAAGTGCCCGTAAGCGGCAGTAGCCTGATAAATCGGACGGCGCAGATCCAGCATTTCGATGATGCCACGCGGGCGCAGGTCGAAATGCTTGCGCACCAGTTCGATGATCAGGGTGTCCGCGACCTTGCCGGTGCCGAAGGTGTTGATGGAAATCGAGGTTGGTTCGGCGACGCCGATGGCGTAGCTCACCTGGATTTCGCATTTCGCAGCCAGCCCGGCGGCCACAATGTTTTTCGCTACATAGCGGCCAGCATACGCCGCAGAGCGGTCTACCTTGGTGGGATCCTTGCCGGAAAACGCACCGCCGCCATGACGTGCCATGCCGCCGTAGGTGTCCACGATGATCTTGCGCCCGGTCAGCCCGCAGTCGCCCATCGGGCCGCCGATGATGAACTGGCCGGTGGGGTTGATGTGGAATCGCGTATCCTTGTGCAGCCATTCCTTGGGCAGGACTGGCAGCAGGATTTCATCCATCACGGCTTCACGCAGGTCTTCCTGGCGAATGTCCGGGCCATGCTGGGTCGACAGCACGACGGCGTCGATGGCCACTGGCTTGCCGTTTTCATAGCGCAGCGTGACCTGGCTCTTGGCGTCCGGGCGCAGCCACGGCAGCACGCCGTGCTTGCGCAGTTCGGCCTGCCGCTCAACCAGACGATGCGAGAAGAAGATCGGTGCCGGCATCAGCGTGTCGGTTTCGTCGGTGGCGAAACCGAACATCAGACCCTGGTCGCCTGCGCCGATCTGCTTGTCTTCTTTCTCGTCGACACCGATCTTGATGTCATGGCTCTGCTTGCCAATAGCATTCAGCACAGCGCAGCTGGCGCCGTCAAAGCCGACGTCAGAGCTGTTGTAGCCGATCCCCAGAATCACCTTGCGCACCACGTCTTCCAGATCGACATAGGTGGTGGTGGTGACTTCACCGGCGATGATGGCCATGCCGGTCTTGACCATGGTCTCCACCGCAACACGGGCGTGCGGATCATCCTTGATGATCGCGTCCAGTACGGCGTCGGAGATCTGATCCGCCATCTTGTCGGGATGGCCCTCGGACACGGACTCGGACGTGAAAATGGAGTATTCGCTCATTGTTTCCCTGGCTCCATGATGGATTGATCGTTATGTGCGAAGGTCCGCACCTGAACCTGAAAACCATTGCGCAGAGCCAGAAACTGGCTTTCCAGCAGCGTTAGCCCTGCACGTTCCGCCCAGCCTGTCAGCTCGGCTTCCTCAAATCCCAGCCACTGATCGCCGCAATGATCGCGGGTCCAGGCCTGATCGTGACGGCACAGCTCCGTCACCAGCAGCACGCCGCCGCGCCGGAGTCGGCGTGCGGCGCTGATAAAACTGTCGCCCGGTGCCGGCAGGTGATGCAGCACCATATTCAGCACCACGGCGTCAAACTGGCGTGGCGGTGCGGCCTGCGGCCATTCTCCCAGCGTCAGTGTGACATTTTGCAGACCGTCGACACTGCCTCGGGCGTGCGTCAGCATGGCCTGCGTGTTGTCGAGGCCGGTCACCTGCTCGAACCGGCCCGCCAGCCAGGCCAGGAACCGGCCATCGCCGGGGCCGATTTCCAGTGCCGCCTCGCCACCGCCGGGCAGGGCTCTGGCCAGCATTTCGGCGGCCAGCTCGCCGTACTGATCAAAATCCGCGATCAGGTCCTGGCGTTCAGCCATGTCATCGGCATGGCGGTCAAAGAAGGCCCGGCTCTGCTCCGCCCGCCGGGCCACCATGCCCGCGAGCCGCTGGGCGACCTCATCGGCCAGCGGCCGGGCATCCAGGTCATCCAGCAGCGCCTGATGCAGTACCACCGATTCGTCTTCCGCCGTCGGCAGTCGGCGACGATAGAAGATGGTATTACCCTCCCGCCGCTGTTCGACCAGTCCCGCCCGCGCCAGTACCTTGAGGTGATGGCTCATGCCGGACTGGCGCACAGCCAGTACCTCACACAGTTCCTGCACGGCGAAGCTGTTGCTGCCCAGCACCTGCAGCACCTGCAGGCGCAGGCTGTCGCCGGCAGCACGGAGCAGGCCGGTCAGCGAATCAAGCGGATCGCCGCCCTCGGGCAGCTGTGGCTGTGGCAGGGTCATAGGGAGGCGAGTGTAGAGGAACACCGACTCTATATCAAAACTTTTTGATATAGAGCGAGTATGACGAGTTGCGTTATATAACGCGATGCGTTATGTTTTGCCCATGGCGATCAGCAACTTCATCGACAGGGAAGCCGAACTCATCTGGTCCGGAGCAAGGTCCAGACGGTTGCCCGCCACAATCCAGACTACAGCCATCCGCATCGACGACCAGTGGCGAATCTGCTTTCGCTGGCAGGCGGGGCATGTGCTGGATGTCGAGATCACGGACTATCACTGATGCAAGATCCACTGATGCAAGAGGGTGCAATGAGCAAATTGCCGAACATTCATCCCGGCGAAGTGCTGATGGAAGAGTTCATGGTGCCGCTGGGAATCAGCCAGAACCGGCTGGCGCGCGCCATGCAGGTGCCTCCCCGGCGTATCAACGAGATTGTTCACGGCCAGCGTGCGGTGACGGCGGATACGGCCTTGCGACTGGCGCGTGTGCTGGGTACCAGCCCCCAGTTCTGGCTGGGCCTGCAGGCGGATTACGACCTGGAGGAGGCTGCCAGCATTGATCTGGAGGCGCTTTCCCCGCTGTGTGCCTGATCGAGCCTGCCCTGCATCTGTCGTGACAGTTTGCCGCCAGCCCCCGCCTGGGCGACAATAGCGCCCCTTTACCGGCGCCCCGGTCTCCACCGGCAGGCGCCGTTCTTGATTGACGATGCATCAGACAGCCCAGGAGCCTGCTACATGTCCGCCACACGCCCCGGTTCTCGTGACCTTGCCAACGCCATTCGCGCGCTGAGTATGGACGCCGTGCAGCAGGCCAATTCCGGGCATCCCGGTGCGCCCATGGGCATGGCCGACATCGCCGAAGTGCTGTGGCGTGGTTTCCTGCGCCATAACCCGGCCAACCCGGACTGGCCTAACCGTGACCGGTTTGTGCTGTCCAACGGCCACGGCTCCATGTTGCTCTACAGCCTGCTGCACTTGAGTGGCTACGACCTGTCCATCGAAGACCTCAAGCGCTTCCGTCAGCTGCACAGCCCCACGGCAGGTCACCCGGAGTACGAAGAGTGTGTCGGCGTTGAAACCACCACCGGGCCGCTGGGCCAGGGTATCGCCAATGCGGTGGGTATGGCGCTGGCAGAAAAGCAGTTGGCGGCGCAGTTCAACCGTGATGGTTTCCCGGTCGTGGATCATTACACCTACTGTTTCCTCGGCGATGGCTGCCTGATGGAAGGTATCTCCCATGAGGTTTGCTCGCTGGCGGGCACCCTGGGCCTGGGCAAGCTGATCGCCTTTTACGACGATAACGGCATTTCCATCGACGGTGAGGTGGAAGGCTGGTTCACCGATGACACGGTGGAGCGTTTCCGCGCCTACGGCTGGCATGTGATTCCGAACGTGAATGGTCACGATCCGGTGGAGGTGCAGGCCGCCATCGAGAACGCCCGCAAGAATCCGGATCAGCCGACGCTGATCTGCTGCAAGACCGTGATCGGCTTTGGCTCACCCAACAAGCAGGGCAAGGAAGAGTGCCATGGCGCCGCGCTGGGTGATGACGAGATCGCCCTGACGCGCAAGGAACTGGGTTGGGCGCACGGGCCGTTCGAGATTCCGCAGGCGATCTACGATGCCTGGAATGCCCGCGATGCCGGGGGGGCTGCCGAGTCGGACTGGAAAGCCCTGATGCATGGCTACGGTCAGCAGTATCCTGAACTGGCGGCAGAGCTGACACGCCGTCTCAAGGGTGAGTTGCCCGCAGACTTTGCGGCGCAGGCCGAGGCCTACATCCGTGAATGTCAGGACAAGATGGAGAAGGTCGCAACGCGCAAGGCCAGCCAGAATTGCCTGGATGCCTTCGGCCCGCTGCTGCCGGAACTGACCGGCGGCTCGGCGGACCTGGCCGGCTCCAATAACACCATCTGGAAAGGCTCGAAGGCGCTCAAGGCCGAGGATGCCAGCGGCAACTATGTGCACTACGGTGTGCGTGAATTCGGCATGACCGCGATCATGAACGGCATGCAGCTGCACGGCGGTGTGCGCCCTTACGGCGGTACCTTCCTGGTCTTCATGGAATACGCCCGTAATGCGGTGCGCATGGCGGCGCTGATGAAGCAGCCCACCATTCTGGTGTACACCCACGACTCTATTGGCCTGGGCGAAGACGGCCCGACCCACCAGCCTGTCGAGCAGCTGGCGAATCTGCGAATGACTCCGAATATGCGCACCTGGCGCCCCTGCGACACCGTGGAGTCTGCGGTGTCCTGGAAGGCCGCCATTGAGCGCACGGACGGCCCTTCGTCGCTGGTGTTCACGCGCCAGGGGCTGCCCTGCATGACCCGCGATGACGCGACCGTGGCGAACATTGCCCGCGGCGGTTACGTGTTGCACCAGACCGGTGACGGTGAGCCGGAGGCGATCATCATTGCCACCGGTTCCGAGGTGCATCTGGCGATGGAAGCGGCGGCGGCGCTGGATGGCGTCAATGTGCGCGTGGTCTCCATGCCCTGCGTCGAGGCCTTCCTGGCTCAGGACGCGGCCTATCGCGAGCAGGTGTTGCCGAGTGCGGTGCGCAAGCGCGTGGCCGTGGAAGCCGCCATTACGGATTACTGGTACCGGTTTGTGGGCCTGGACGGCCGCATCATCGGGATGAACAGCTTTGGTGCCTCGGCACCGGCGGGTGATCTGTTCAAACACTTCAATATCACGGCGGATGCTGTGAAGCAGGCAGTCGCCGAGCTTATCGGCTGATACGGGGCACACCATGCGTGTGGCACTGAATGGTTATGGTCGCATCGGCCGGTCGTTTGTCCGGGCGCTGGCGGAGCGCGAGGCGGGCGGCTGGCAGGCGCCCTTCTCGCTCGTGGCGATCAATGATCTGGGCCGCCCGGAAGACCTGCTGTACCTGACCCGGTTCGATTCTACCCATGGCCCCTTCCCCGGGCTGGCCGCCCTGAGTGCTGACGGCCTGACCGTTGGCCGCCACAGCGCCCAGCTGTTCAGTCAGGACAACCCGGATACGTTGCCCTGGAAAGAACTGGGGGCCGGGCTGGTGCTGGAGTGCACCGGGGTATTTCGTGGTCATGACGAGGCGGCAGCGCACCTGCGCGCCGGGGCGCAGCGCGTGATTATCGGCGCTGTGCCATTTGATCATGCCGATGCATTGCTGGTGTACGGCGTGAACCACGAAACTCTGCTGCCCGGGCAGCAGGTGCTGTCCGCCGCCTCCTGCACCACTCACGCCATCGCGCCGTTGCTGGCCACACTGGACCAGGCCTGGGGTGTGGAACAGGTGCTGATGAAAGAGGTCCATGCCTACACCTCCGATCAGACGCTGCTGGATCATGTGCATCGTGATCCACGCCGGGGGCGCGCGGCGGCACAGAACATCGTGCCCACCACCTCCAGCGCCATCGGCGCGGTCCAGCAGATCCTGCCGCAGCTGGCCGGCCGGATCAGCGGCGGCTCCATCCGCGTGCCGACCCTGAATGTGGCGATGGTGGATCTGACCTTGCGGTTGCGCCACACCCCGGCGGCGGAAGAGGTCAATGGGCTCATGGCCCGGCGCTCGGACGAAGTGCCGTGGCTGATCGGCTACAATGGAGACCCGCTGGTGAGTGTGGACTTCAATCACCGCAGCGAGTCGGCCATTTTCGATGCCACCCAGACCCGGGTGCAGGGCGACATGGTGCGCGTGGTGGCCTGGTATGACAACGAATGGGGTTACGCCAACCGACTGCTGGATCTGGTCAGCTGGCTTGCTGATAACCCGAACCCGTAACCAAGACTTGGGCAAGACGTAAACACAGAGGTAGCACGATGGCCATTCTGCGCATGACGGATCTGGATCTTGCAGGCAAGCGCGTACTGATCCGCGAAGATCTCAATGTGCCGGTGAAAGACGGCAAGGTAACCAGCGACGCCCGTATCCGCGCCTCGCTGCCGACCATTCGCCATGCGCTGGAAGCGGGCGCGCGCGTGATGCTGATGTCGCATCTGGGGCGCCCCGAGGAGGGCGTCTTTGACGAGAGCGCCTCGCTGAAGCCGGTGGCCGATCATCTCGGTGCCTTGCTGGGGCGCGATGTGCCGCTGGTGCGAGACTGGCTGGACGGTGTCGAGGTGGCTGAAGGCGACCTGGTGTTGTGCGAGAACGTCCGCTTCAACAAGGGCGAAAAGAAGGATGACGAAGCGTTGTCACAAAAGATGGCGGGGCTGTGCGATATTTTTGTGATGGACGCGTTCGGCACCGCGCACCGGGCGCAGGCCTCGACCCATGGTGTGGCGAAGTTCGCGCCGGTGGCCTGTGCCGGTCCTCTGCTGGCCGCCGAGCTGGATGCCCTGGGCAAGGCCCTGGAGAGCCCGGCCAAGCCGGTGGTGGCCATCGTTGGCGGTGCCAAGGTGTCGACCAAACTGGAAGTGCTGGAATCCCTGGCGGACAGAGTGGATCAACTGATCGTCGGTGGCGGTATTGCCAACACCTTCCTGGCGGCCGCAGGCAAGCCAGTGGGCAAGTCCCTGTGCGAGCATGACCTGATCGACGCGGCGAAGCGCATTGCGGCGAAGGTGAATATTCCCCTGCCGGTGGATGTGGTGGTTGCCAGCGAATTTTCCGCCGACGCCGAAGCGGTCACCAAGTCCGTGGATGACGTAAGCGAAGACGACATGATTCTGGATGTCGGCCCGAAAACGGCGCATGTGTTTGCAGCGCTGATGAAGGAAGCCCGGACCATCGTCTGGAATGGCCCGGTGGGCGTTTTCGAGTTTGAGCAGTTCGCAGGCGGCACCCGCGAACTGGCCGAGGCGATTGCGGAGAGCGACGCCTTTTCCATTGCTGGCGGTGGCGACACCCTGGCAGCGGTGGACAAGTTCGGGATCACCGAACAGGTGTCCTACATTTCCACCGGCGGTGGCGCCTTCCTGGAATTCCTGGAAGGCAAGACGCTGCCGGCCGTGGCGATCCTGGATCGCTGACAGACAGGATGAACTGAGGAGAATCACATGGCACTGATCAGCATGCGACAGCTGCTGGACCACGCCGCCGAGTACGGCTATGGCGTTCCGGCTTTCAACGTCAACAATCTGGAGCAGATGCGCGCCATCATGGAAGCGGCAGATCAGACCGACTCCCCGGTGATCGTGCAGGCCTCTGCAGGAGCTCGCAAATATGCAGGCGCGCCCTTCCTGCGCCATCTGATCCTGGCCGCGATTGAAGAGTTTCCTCATATTCCGGTGGTGATGCACCAGGATCACGGGACCAGCCCGGCGATATGCCAGCGTTCCATCCAGCTGGGCTTCTCCTCGGTGATGATGGACGGCTCCCTGGGGGAAGATGGCAAGACCCCGATGGACTACGACTATAACGTGCGTGTAACGCAGACGGCGGTGGCCATGGCCCACGCCTGCGGTGTGTCCGTGGAAGGGGAGCTCGGTTGCCTCGGCTCTCTGGAAACCGGCCAGGCGGGTGAAGAGGACGGCATCGGTGCCGAAGGCACGCTGGACCACAGCCAGATGCTGACCGATCCCGAGGAAGCCGCTGATTTCGTCAAGGCCACCAAAGTGGATGCTCTGGCTATCGCCATCGGCACCAGCCACGGCGCCTACAAGTTCACGCGCCCGCCCACCGGGGATATTCTGGCGATTGATCGCATCAAGGCGATTCATGCCCGTATTCCTGACACCCATCTGGTCATGCACGGCTCCTCCTCGGTGCCGCAGGACTGGTTGCAGGTGATCAACGAATTCGGCGGCGAGATCCCGGAAACCTATGGTGTGCCGGTGGAAGAAATTCAGGAAGGTATCCGCCACGGCGTGCGCAAGGTCAATATTGATACCGACCTGCGCCTGGCCAGCACCGGCGCCATCCGCCGCTTCCTGGGCAGCAACAAGGCCGAATTTGATCCGCGTAAATATCTGGCGGTGGCCACCCAGGCGATGAAAGATATCTGCATC
>ERZ869909.899-NODE-899-length-28013-cov-4.947630_pt1 | contig 28013 bp, 29 predicted proteins | sample MGYA00520892_ERZ869909 | MGnify/ENA primary metagenome ERZ869909 (study PRJEB32215, sample SAMEA104723947) | bioreactor metagenome | biome: bioreactor; feature: anaerobic bioreactor; material: water | place: China | collected 2015-03-12 ...
AGCTGGCCAACATGAACCGCAAGCTCGCCCCCGAGCTGGAAACCGTCTTCCTGACCCCCGCCGAGCATCTGTCGTTTATTTCCAGCAGCCTGGTGCGGGAGATCGCCCTGCTGGGCGGCGACGTCAACCAGTTTGTGCCGCAGCCGGTGGCTGACGCCCTTGCCGCCAAGAAGGCCGCACGGGAGGGCTGACACGTCCCCCGCCCCCGGGGCAGTGCCCGGTCGGCCGCCCCGCCACAGGAGCCCGATCATGCGCAACCGCATCGCCCCGTCACTGTTGATGACTCTGTTGATGGCCCTGGCCTGGCCAACACTGGCCAGCGCCGACCCTCAACGCCCGCCAGCAGCCGCCATCGCCAGTGCACACCCCGCCGCAACCCAGGCCGGCCTGACCGTGCTGGAAGCGGGCGGCAATGCGTTCGATGCCGCCATTGCCGTGGCCGCTGCGCTGGCCGTGGTGGAACCGGCTGGCTCGGGCATGGGCGGTGGCGGCTTCTGGCTGCTGCATCGGCAGCACGATGGGCATCAGACCATGCTCGACGCCCGTGAGACCGCGCCGGGGCGCGCACGGCACGACATGTACCTGGACGAGCATGGCGAAGTGGTGCGCGACCGCGCCATCAACGGCCCCTTGTCAGCCGGCATCCCCGGCCAGGCGGCGGCTTTCGTTCATCTGGCCGAGCACTACGGCGAGGTCCCCTTGTCCGTCTCGCTGGCACCGGCGATCGCACTGGCCGAAGAGGGCTTTCCGGTCAGTCCGCGCTATCGCCTGCTGGCGGGCTTCCGTGAGCGCGCCATGCAGCGCTACCCGGACACCGCACGTATCTTCCTGCACGAAGGTCAGATACCGCCCGAAGGGCATGTGATCCGCCAGCCGGAACTGGCCAAGGTGCTGCGCGCCCTGGCTGAAAAGGGCTTCGCCGGTTTCTACGAAGGTGAAATTGCACGTCGCATGGTGGAGGCCGTACAGCAGGAAGGCGGCATCTGGTCCCTGGCGGACCTGCGGGATTATCGTGTGGTGGAGCGTGAGCCGATCATTACCGAGTTTCGCGGCGCCAGGATCGTGTCGGCACCGCCACCGTCATCAGGCGGCGTGGTACTGGCCCAGGTCTTCAACATGCTCTCCCGTTTCAACGACGGTGACATCGACCCGGCCCTGCTGCCGCACCTGAACGTGGAAGCGATGCGTCGCGCCTACCACGACCGGGCCGTTTACCTGGGCGACCCGGATCACGTCGAGATGCCTCTGGACACCTTGCTGGACCCGGCCTATGCCCGCGCGCGCGCCGCCAGCATCCGCCTGGACCGTCCCACCCCAAGCAGCGACCTCGGCCCGCCCATGGCGCAACCGGAGGGCACTCACACCACACACTTTTCCGTGCTCGATCAGGACGGCAACCGCGTCGCGGCCACCCTCAGCATCAACCTGCCCTTCGGCTCCGGATTCACCGTGCCGGACACCGGCATCCTGCTGAACAACGAGATGGATGATTTCTCCGCCAAGCCAGGCGCCCCGAACGCCTACGGCCTCGTGGGCAGCGAAGCCAACGCCATCGCCCCCGGCAAGCGCCCGCTGTCGTCCATGACCCCCACGTTTGTGGAGTGGGACGATCAGGTCGCCATCCTCGGCACCCCCGGCGGCAGCCGCATCATCACCATGGTGCTGCTGGGTATTCAGCAAGCGCTGGCCGGAGAACCGGTAGACGCCTGGGTCAGCGCACCGCGCTATCACCATCAGTATCTGCCGGATGTGATTCAGGTTGAGCCTGAGGTGCTCGGCTCAACACTGGCGAAAACGCTGGAAGTGCGCGGCCACACCCTGGAGTCGGTGGGCCGCGTTTATGGGGATATGCATGCGGTTCACTGGGACCGTGGATCGGACTCCGTCTCAGCGGCTTCCGACCCACGGGGGGAGGGATCTTTTACCGTCATCCCTCGAAGGGATCGGCCTCCTGAGCATTGATCGTGATGCTCGAGCGGCATCCCGGGAGCCCGAACTGCCCTCCCTCGGAAACGTAAAGCTCGATATTGTTCTGCCGACCCGGCCGCAGCAGCAAGTATTCACTATCCGGTGTACGGAAGAAGATGTGCCGATCTTCAGCTGTCCCCTCGTGCTCCAGGTTGCCGTCCTCATCATAAATTTCGAAGTCAGCAATCTGGGTGATCGGCGTGAACTCGTCCTGGCCAGTACGCACCGCCCACACATACTCTTCGGTGCCCGGGCAGGCTTCACCCAACCAGTTATCGACCCAACGGAGCGCCTTGATTTTGGTCAGCTCATCAATGTACGGCGACAGATTACCAGCCTTGACGAGTGTGCCCCGATTGGTACCCGATGCACCGCTTACCGCAACGCTGGCCGTACACTCATCGGTCGTGGTGGTACACAACCCACCAAGCAACTCCAGGGAGTAGGTTTCGTTCCCGACGCGCTGCGTTTCGGCAACAACATGATGAAGCAGGCGAATGCCCTCGACACGCTGATTCTGGGCATCTGCCAGCCCGCGCAAGACCCCGATCAGGGCAGCCTCGCTGGAGACATGCACGGCATCCGGATCAATGGAGCGCAATGCCTCCATGTCAGCATCGGGACCATAACCCACCAGCATCACTCGCCTCCCGACCATCGCCTGGTGCAAGCCCTGCACATCCAGAGAACCGGCCAGGTGCCGACCGTCGGTGATCACGACCGCATCACGCGTCTGGTAATGGACGGGGGACACCGTATCCCCGGAACTGGAGATGGCATTCATGATAGCACTGTTGAGGTCTGTTCCAGGTTCAAAGGCGCCACCGGGCGGCAAGTAGAACCGAAGCACATCATTCAGGAATACAGCTGCCGACAGATCATTGGCAGCCGGGTAGATGTAGCGAGTTTCCGGCCCCTTGTCGAACACCGCAAAATAGTACCGATGATCAAAGTCATTCTGTGTGTAGGCACGGAGATCGAGCAGCGCATTCTGGATGGCCGGGATATGAGGGCTCATGCTCGCACTGGCATCCGTATGCGTAATGATCACCCGCTGCTTCTCGGGATTGGGCTCCAGATGCAGATGCTCTTCATCCCCTTCGGTCACATCCAGCCCGTCACGCAGGACACGAAGGTCCGCGGTGGTCATCGGCCCGGTGTAAGGACCATTGCTGCGAACCACACGCACTGCCATGGAAACCATGGAGGGCTCGGCACCTACCGCCGTGATGATACGCAGCTCGCCGGAGCCGCCGTCGGGATCTGACGGGGTCCCGGGGTCAGTGGGATCAGTCGGGTCTGTTGGGTCGCCTGGATCGCCACCAGGTTCACCGCAAGTGACCTGTGTATCCTGAGTGACGGTTGTGCGGGAGATCGTCGTCTGGCCATTACTGAACCGGCAATCGGCACCGCCCGACGTCGCGGTGATTGCCAGATTATAGCGATCACCGTTGGCCAGCCGCTCGCTGAAGGTCTGGCGACCATCCGTGCTGAACACGATCACCTGGCCACTATCAATGCTGACACTCACACTCTGGCCTGCAGTCAGCCCCGAAACCTGCACCGCCGGGCGAGCAAACGTCACACCGCCATCACCGCTGGATGAACCACCGCAACCGACGAGCAGCAATGCAAATGCTGCACTTAAAACGCCTATCCCCTTCACCGCGCTTACCCCCGATAGGTTTTTGTTTTTTCCCTGTCAGAAGCGCCAGATCAATCCCGCAGAGGGACCTTTCAGACGCAGGTTTTCCGTGTCGTAATACTGTGTGAACTCGAGATTGAGTCCCAGACGTTCGCCCAGGTAGATGTCGACGCCGCCCGCCACCGTGATATCGTCGAACGAACCCGTCACCTCATTACCATTGACCAGCGTCACGCGCTCTCGCACATAGGAATAGCCCACGCCCACATACGGCCGCAACACTCCTACTTCATAGCCCGCCTGGAGCATCATGGTAATGATGTAATCGTGACGGTAATCGCGCACCCCCAGCGATGAGGTGCCGCTTTCGTCGTTGAGCGTCGTACCGATGCGCAACTCCGAGGTAAATATCTCGTTGAGATGGCCGCCGATGCGTGCGAACACTTCGCCCGTCTCATAACGGCCCTGACCGAAAAAACGATCGTACTGCTCCAGCTCTGCATAGCTGATGCCGACATATCCCTGCATGCGTTGCTCGGCATGTGCCGCCGCGCCAACCGCCAACAAGAATCCGGAAAGCAGTATTGCGCCCGCTTTTTTCATTATTGAGTCTCCCGACACGAGGATCTGCTTATCGATTGGCACGTTCAGTGCGGCGCTCCGCACGACGTTGCTCATGTTGCGCAGGGGTGCAACCCAGACAACGCAAGAACGTGGAGCGCGCGGGGGCCTTGACCAGGCGTTCCCCCGCCTCATCAACATTCCCGCCCAGAGCACTGAAGGGCAGCGACGCGGTGAAGGCCACCAGCCCCAGACCCGTGATAACGACCATGACCGGACGCACGAAAACCGCATCACCGATAGTGGCCAGCTCGCCGGGCCGATCTTCGGCATAAACGCTTCTCGCCTGCCCGGAGATCGGGGCCAGTCCCATCATGATCAGGGAAACGGCAAGGATCCCGGACAGCACCGGATGCTTGGCTCGCTGCATGATCAATCCCTCTTCAAATGCGCAAAACGCTTGTTATAGTTAAAGTGTTGCCGTCAGTGTGACAGCTAAGTGGTTAATATAACGACAATTGAGTCACAATCTACACCTTTGGTGCTAGCGCGGCAACCAACCCCCGAAAAGCGCCTGACCCGGCGGCGCGTCAGGTCTGACAGATGGCGCAATAACTGGTGCTGCGCTGCCCGTGGCGAGTGCCCTTCAACACCGTGCCACACTGCACGCACGGCTGCCCCATGCGACCATAGACCGCCAGTGACTGGGTGAAGTAGCCGGGCTGGCCATCGGCACGGGTAAAGTCGCGCAAGGTCGTGCCGCCAGCCTCTATCGCCCGCGCCAGGACTTCGCGGATCGCCTCTGCCAAGCGCAGGTAGCGCGCCTCACTGACCCGTCCGGCGGGCCGCGAGGGGTGAATACCTGCCATGAACAGGCTTTCCTGAGCGTATATATTGCCGACACCCACGACGGTGCGGTTATCCATGATGAAAGTCTTGATGCCTTGCCGACGCCCCCGGGAGCGCTGGTAGAGCCACTCCCCGGTGAAGGTCTCACCGAGAGGTTCGGGCCCGAGGTGATCGAGCAAGACATGCTGCCCGGGGCTCGCCGTCCAGAGCAGGGCGCCAAAACGGCGCGGGTCGGTAAACCGCAGGATCTGGCCGCTATCCAGCACGAAATCGGCGTGATCGTGCTTGCCATGGGGCGTTTCCGCCGGAATGACCCGCAGTGATCCGGACATCCCCAGATGCATCAGCATCTGGCCATCGGGCAGGTCCACCAGCAGGAACTTGGCACGCCGCGCCACCCCTGCGACGGCGACATCCCGCAACCCGGCCACCTCGTCCGGCACCGGCCAGCGCAGCTGGCGCTGGCGCAGCAGCACGCGGCGAATGCGCCGGCCCTCCAGGTGCGGCGCGATGCCCCGGCGCGTGGTTTCAACTTCTGGCAATTCGGGCATGGCGTGGTGTTCACTCCTGTGGCGACGGGCATGGTAGGCTTGCGGCGCTACAGTGTACCAAGGAACGTGTAAATGACATCCTGGCTGGGCGTGGATACCGGCGGCACCTTTACCGATTTCGTGGTGTTGAGTGATGGCGCACAGCGCATCCACAAGGTGCTGTCGACACCGCACGCCCCGGAAGAAGCCATCTTCCGGGGCATCGAAGAACTGGGCCTGACCCCGGCCCTGCGCGCGGGCGAACTGGTCATCGTTCATGGCACCACCGTCGCCACCAATGCCGCGCTGGAGGGCAAGGGCGCGCGCACCCTGTTCATTACCAACGCAGGGCTTGAAGATCTGCTGCGCATCGGGCGGCAAACGCGTCCGGCCCTGTACGATCTGACACCCGACGCCGCCCCGTCGGTGCTGGACACCCAGCCGGTAACGGGCGTGGCGGCACGACGGGATGCCAGCGGGCACGAGGTGGTGCCGCTCACCGATGCGGATCTGGCACAGGTCCTGAAGGCCGTGGACACTCTCAAGCCGGACGCCATCGCCATCAGCCTGCTGTTCAGCTACCTGGATGACGCCCACGAACAGGCTTTGCGTACCGCGTTGGCCGACACGGGCATCTTTGTCTGCCATTCCGCTGAGGTCCTGCCGATCAGCGGCGAATACGAGCGTGGCCTGGCCACCTGGCTGAACGCCTGGCTGGGCCCGAAGGTGGCCGATTACCTGCAGCGTCTTGCGCAGGGTGCCAGCCCCAGCCCGGTCAGCCTGATGCAATCCAGCGGCGGCACCCTGTCGCTGGATGCTGCGGCGCGGCGGGCTGTCAATCTGCTGCTGTCCGGCCCTGCGGGCGGCCTGAATGCGGCCCGCACCATCGGCGAACAACTTGGTATGCCACGCCTGATGACCTTTGACATGGGCGGCACCTCCACCGATGTCGCCTTGCTGGACCACGGCATCCGCCTGACCCTGGAGGGTCGCATCGGCCATTGGCCCGTGGCCGTGCCCATGGTCGATATGCACACCATCGGCGCAGGCGGCGGGTCGCTCGCCCGGGTAGACGACGCCGGCATGTTGCATGTCGGGCCCGCCTCGGCCGGCGCAGACCCCGGCCCCGCCTGCTATGGCCGTGGTGGTACCGAGGTCACCGTGACCGACGCCCACCTGGTCCTGGGCCACCTGCCCGCCAGCCAGAGCCTGGGCGGCTCCATGCGTCTGGATCTGAAGGCGGCGCAAGCCGCCATGGATCGCCTTGCCACACACCTGGGAACGGACCGGGAGGGTGCCGCCCAGGGCGTGCTGGCCCTGGCCAACGAGCATATGGCCCAGGCCCTGCGCGTCATCTCGGTTCAGAAGGGCTACGACCCGGCCGATTTCGTGCTGCTCAGTTTTGGCGGCGCAGGCGGGCTCCATGTCTGCGCGCTGGCCGATATCCTCGGCACCCGCCGCGCGCTGGTGCCTCGCAACAGCGGCGTGCTGTCTGCCCAGGGCCTGGTCCATGCGCCCCGGCAACGTGAGTTGATTCAGGCCCTGCCTGCCAGCGCCGACGCCGCCACCGTCTCCGCACTGGCCGACACACTGCTGGCCAGCGGACGGCAGGCGCTCCGTAAAGAAGACGTCAGCACCGCCGCTTTCACCGAGGCCGTGGACGTGGACCTCTGCTACCAGGGGCAGTCCTTCCCCCTGAGTGTGCCCTGGGAAGGCGACGCGGCCGCCGCCGAGGCTGCGTTTCATGCCTTGCATGAGAGCCGCTACGGCCACCGCCTGCATCTCCCGGTTGCCTGGGTCAATGTACGCGCCCGGGTCAGCGCTCCCTCGTCGCTGCCCGAGCCCCCGCCCCCACCCAGCCAGCCCCCGGGCGAACCCGCCTCGACCCGGGTTGCCGGGCTGGGCGCCGTGCCCGTGCTGGCCCGGGACACGCTGGCCGCAATGGCGAGTGACCGCTCACTCCCCGGCCCGCTTGTCATTACGGAACCTGTGGCCACCACCTGGGTCGCACCGGGGTGGGGATTACGATACCTGCCTTCAGGCGACCTGCTGCTGACCCGGGAACAGCCGCTCTGAAACGACCCGTGCGCCCCCTGCTCTGGCCCCTGCGGCCCTGTGCCCCGACGCCCCTGACAGGTAGACTGTAAAGCCTGTTTTACGATTCATCACCGAGATACGCAGTATGTGGAATGGCTTCTTCTCCCCCTCCGCCTGGCAACTGGTCCTGATCACGCTGGTGCTGACCCATATCACCATCGTCAGTGTGACCATTTACCTGCACCGGCACAGTGCCCATCGCGCGCTGGACCTGCATCCGGCCGTGGCCCACTTTTTCCGCTTCTGGCTGTGGCTGACCACCGCCACCGTCACGAAAGAGTGGACCGCTATCCACCGCAAGCATCATGCCCGCTGTGAAACGCCGGAAGACCCGCACAGCCCGGTTTATCACGGCATCGGCAAGGTGCTGCGCGAAGGCGCCGAACTGTACCGGGAAGAGGCGAAGAACCAGGACACACTGGACCGCTATGGCGCCGGCACGCCGGACGACTGGCTTGAGCGCAAGCTTTACACGCCACATACCTACGCCGGCATCTACCTCATGCTGGCCATCAACATTGCCTGCTTCGGCGCCATCGGCATTACCGTATGGGCCGTTCAGATGATGTGGATTCCGGTGTTCGCCGCCGGGGTGATCAACGGCCTGGGACATTACTGGGGCTATCGCAATTTCGAAAGCAAGGATGCCTCACGCAACATCTCTCCCATCGGCATCCTGATCGGCGGCGAAGAACTGCATAACAACCACCACACTTATCCAAATTCGGCCAAGCTGTCGGTGCGTCGCTTCGAGTTCGATGTGGGCTGGTTCTGGATTCGCGTGCTCGAGACCCTGCGCCTGGCCAAAGTGAACAAGGTGCCGCCACGTCCGGTGCTGGCCGCCGACAAGCAGACGCTGGATCTCGACACCTTGCGCGCGCTGATCACCCATCGCTTCCAGATCATGGCCCGCTACCGCAAGGAAGTGATCACACCGGTATTTCGTGATGAGAAACAGCGCGCCTGCGACGCCACCCGCAATCTCTTCAGCCGCGCACGAAAGCTGCTCTATCGTGATGACACCCTGATCACTGAACGCCACCGTGCGCGCCTGGATCGACTGACGGCCGAGAATGAAACCCTCGCCACCATCTACCAGTACCGTTTGCGCCTGCAGGACATCTGGTCACGCACCAGCCGCAACTCCGCCGAAATGCTTGAAGCCCTGAAGCAGTGGTGTCATGAAGCCGAGCAAAGCGGCATCAGGGCGCTACAGGAGTTCGCCGCCAAACTGAAAGCCTATACCGTAACTCACCCCACCCCCGCCTGACCCGCACCCGTAGGCTGGGCTGAGCGAAAGCGAAGCCCGGCATTACACAACACCCCCTGCTCCATTCTGGACAGCATCTCCCCACCCGGGTTTAATACCCCCGTGCATGAAATAGCACACAGGAAGCAATATAAAAGAAGATGAAAATAATGAACCAGAAGATATTAATTATCGCCTCAGCATTGATGCTGGTCTCTTCCGCAGTCACCGCAGAAGGGCTCTATGGCGGGGTTGGCCTTGGGTGGTCAGACACGCAATATACCTATATCGAGAAAGAAACAGGCTTCGGAAACTTGGAAATCGACTACGGCGCATCTGGTCCAGCGACATCTTTGTTCGGCGGGTATCGACTGAACCTGAACAACGATCTTCTTCTTGCTTTTGAGGTTAATGTCGCCCTTTCTTCTGCCAAAGGCGAAGACAAGTTCGAGGATTTTAGCTTCAAAAGCGAACAGAAAGCAGGCTACGGCATCGCCGCTTTGCTGGGCAGTCGCCTGGGAGACAACCTCATCTATGGTCGCCTCGGCTATCAGATGACAGCTTATGAGGTCACGCTGTCAGAGCCCGGCTTTTCAGAGTCATGGAAAGAAACTCATGGAGGCATTCGCCTGGGCCTCGGGGCAGAACTGCCACTGAATGACCGTGTAATGTTGCGTCTGGACTGGAGCCGCACCTGGCACAGTGAAGAAACCTATTTATCGGAGCCTGGCTTCAGTATTGCCTTCGAGCCGGAGGAAAGCCTGTTCCAGGCTGCCCTCGTTCTACAGTACTGAGTGCCGCTTCATGAAGACGCAGGGCTGCGAGCATCGCTGGCCGCCCTGCCGCTCGCCATATTTCACCCACTTCAGCATGCTGCGCTTGAACGAACATGCTACCTGACAGCACGATGAGGAGCCCGAACGGCTGACATTGCTCAAAAGCGAGTGCTGACGCCCACCATAAAATGGCTTTCACGAGGCTTAATCGTTACTCGATCCGCATCGTCCCGGAAGTAATCTTCACGACTATGGAATGTCTTGCCCCACTCAAGTCGCACATCCGTGCGCTCAGTAAGGGGAATCAGCGTGCCCACGCCGACCCGAAGACCGTCATGCGTCTTCTCATCGGATGCGGAAAAACCATCCACCGGATCAGCATCTCTGATCTTCAGTTCGTACTTGCCGACTTGCCAGCCCACTCTCAGATAGGTGGCCATGCCGCCATTCAGGTTTAGCCCCATCAGCGCGCCCAGACCATATGTCGGACCTGACTCCAGTCTTCCTTCCAAATTGCCTGCCGACAACTTGCTGGTGCCCGCGTTCAGCCCAAGGTTGGCTTCAAGCGCCAGAAAGCCGTGCATGCCTTCCCAACCATATCCAACAAACGCTCCGCCGGCGCCTCCGTCAACAGCCACACTCTCGACACGTGCTTCTGAGTCGCCGGCAACGATCATGTTGATGTCCGTCGCCGCATCCAACCAACCGGCGTGCACACCCATAAAACCACCCTCTCTGGCAACAGCCGAGGGGGCTGCAAGCACCGCCGTTGTCGCTGCAATGAATGAAACTATTCCCTTAATGTTCATGGCATCCTCCATCATTTCCCTGAAGAAGCAATCTATTCAGATCCAGAAATTACACACCATAGCCTCTACGGTTCCTCCAGCACTTCCACTCCATGTATAAGCTGCGGCCTCGTTTGCACTGCGTCAGTTAGAGTAACGCTGCCTTTTCCAAGGGACACTCCAACCAATGAAAGCAGTGGAGACACTACATACTCTAAAATCCGCGAGAGCAGTAACTCAACCGGAGCGAGCACTACTGTCGTCAGCAGATTCAAGATGCCGCCTATTGGCAACGGCAGAAAATCAATCAGGACTGGATCACCAAAACGCAAACGCAAGTCAGCCTGCGAGACCCCTCCACCATAGTACTGAGGATCGAAATAACCTGTTTCAGGTCCTCTAGCTTCCGCTCGCCCGCCTACCAGTTCGGCATTGAAAGTAACCTCATCTGGGCGCCCCGCCAGATTAAGCTCCAAGCCTACCGGAACCCTTAACAAGGCACCGATGGCAAGCTCGACCTGCCCTGGAGAGGAATCCCCAACCTCCGCCGTCCATATATTGGCTACGGATGTGAACACCTGAGTGCGCAATTCGATACGATTGCTCATTCCGGTTGCGCAGTTAGCAGCATCCAGAAAACCTTCCGCCTGCCCTGTTCTAACCAGCAACGGCAGATTCAAGTCGATCAGGGCCGGAAAAATTCCGCCCCCCACAAGGCGTACATTTACTTTAATACCTAACTCAATGTCCGGCGCAGAAAAGCTCGTGACCCACTCGCCAGCTGCATCCTGGCGAGCGGGACCCATGCCCAAACGCGGAGGAGCCCTCACCGACAAAGCCAAGTCGATATTGACAGACGCTATACCGGCAGGCAGGGCCAAGCTGACATTCGTGTCAGGCAACTCAAAAACTGCATCGCCCACGACATTAAGGACTAACGCCATCAAAAGATCATAAAGTGGGAAATTTGCTTCTGGCGGCACAGCCGAGCCGCCAACAATGCTAATTAGATCGGACACCTTCAGGGTGTCTATACCTCCCGCTTCGAGCACACCATCAACGATATCGGCCACCGGACTTAGCCCCGATCCGATCAGGGCTAGCGCCTCGGCCAACGCCCTGCCGGAAACCAAGGGAAGCTGTTCGACGTTATCGAGTCCCAACACATCCAGAAGCTCTCCGACGGACACCAAGGTGCTCGCCAGGCTCCTTAAGTCAGTAGGATTCAGCAGGAATGGTTCCTCCGACCCCGGATTGAGCAAACCTCCTAGCAGCGCGCCTAGAATATTATTATTGTCAACGCTCCCACCTACTATAGCAGTGTTTCCGGAAGGGCTGAGGGTTGCTATAAGCTCTTTCTTCGCAGCCGCTGTAGCACGAAGGGTTGTCGTACCGGCCAGCCGACCCGGCAACAGAAGCGAACGTGGCCGCTCTTCTGTCAGCTCAACATACACTGCATTACTGCGCTCAATATCAGCCACCGGCACGAATCGCAAACGCTGGTCAACCGACTCCATGACACCCAGCAGAACATTGTCGCCCGAGAGCGTCCCGGTGTAACCGGCCCTTGCAGCAGCCTCATTCGCTTTCTGCTCGACCGATTCCTGCGGCACACCCAAACTACCACAAGCTTGCGTGTATTGTGCGGCCCCCAGTGCCGCCGCATCCGCCTGCTGCTGCAAGATACGCTGCTGCGCATACAAGCGCGCCCCATCTGCGGCAAGCGCGAACACCAACAGGCCGCCAGCGATCAGGACGATCAGGAAGAGAAAGCTGTAGGCACCGCGCTGACGGTTTCGCATGGCGTTACCTGCGAGTGGTATCTTCGCGCATGGTTTCGGGAATCGGTCGGCGGAATGTGTCTGCCGAACGACGCTGGGTGTCCACATAGATCGACGCCGGAATTTCACTTTCCTCCGGCTTACCGGAGCGGCGTTGCATCTCGAGCAGACGCGACGTTTCCGTGCGTGGTGGCTTCTGGATCACTTCATCAGAAAAACCGGATTGCGGTGCAGGCGCCTCCGCAGCGGCCGCCAGAGGCAGCGCCAACATGGCGGCGGCGAGAGCCAGGTGCTTCATGCAAGACATCAGCGTGCCCTCCGAATGTCGGCAGCCAGCTGATGCGCGTGCTCTACTTCCCCTTCCGGAATGCGCTGGCTGCGAATGAAGGATTCCAGTCGGTCGCGCTGACCCATCAACAGGTAGTTGGTCAGCAGATTCTGCCGGGCCGGGCCGGCATTGTTGTCACTCAGCTCCAGCGCCGTCCAGAGTTCGCGCTCGGCCCGCTGATACTCGCCATTGAGCATCAGGGCATAGCCCAGATCATTACGCACGCTGGCGGAGGCGGGTAACAGTTCACGGGCCCGTTGCAAATTGCCCAGCCCCTCGCTCAGCCGGTTCGCCTTGACCTGCACCAGCCCCAGCCCATGATAGGTTTCACCCGCGCCGCAACGCCGCACCAGGGTGCGGAAGACATGCTCGGCTTCATCCAGTTCGTTCACCCCCGCTTTCAACTGACCATAGCGCAGCCAGTGAGGCAGCGCCGCCAGCGGGCGGCTTTCCAACTGTGCCAGTGCAGCATAGCGGCGCCCTTCGGCGGCCTGGCTGTCCACCAGTTCCAGATGCACCCGGTCGCTCGGCTGCACCCGATCACTGCAGCTTACCCTGCCGGGCAAACCATCATTCGATGAACTGACCAGGTTGCCCATGCTGGCGCAGCCGCTGATCATCACCGCCAGTATCGGTATCCCTACGCGCTTTATCATCTGCCTCATCGCCTCTGTTCGCGTCTATCTGAGCAACTCGGAGAACGAGACCAGGCCCGGCCCCGCAATCAGAATCATCAGTGCCGGCAGCATGCACAGCACCATCACGGCCGACATCTTGGCGCTCACCTTGCTGGCCGCCTCTTGCAAGCGTGCGCGTTCTACTTCATTGGCGCGCTGGATCAACGCATTGATAGCATCACCCGCACCTGTCCCCAACACGCCCGTCTGGCGCAGAATCACCGTCAGGTCGTACAGCACCGGCACGTTACGGTTATGCCCCAGCTCCGCCAGCGCGCGCGTCCGATCCATGCCAGCATCTATACGCCGGTTGAATGCATCGATATGCCGGACCAGCACCGGCATTAACGGCCCGGCCTGTTGAGCCAGCGTGCGAAATGCACGTTCCAGTGTCATGCCGGTTTCCAGAAACATGCGCATCAACTGACACAGCGCCACAGCCTCCCGATTCATCTGGGCTTCAGCCTGTTCGCCGCGCTTGCGAATAATGCGGCGTACCAGAACAAAACTCAGGGCCAGCGCCGCCAACCCACCCAATGCGCCGTACATCAGCGTACCGAGCAACGCCAGCGCAACAGGCAATACCCAGCACGCCAGCGAGTAGGTCAGCACAATCCGCTCCCGGGACATCGCCGTGCGCGAGAGGGCTTCGTCTACCTCCTTGAAATCGCTGGCCAGAAACCCCGTGCCCAGCGCGCGTTCGGAGAAGCGGAGCAGCCAGCCATCCTGTTCATCACCCGCATCCACATGGGTATGGATATACGTACGCTCCATACGCCGACTGATCCGATCGCGTCGCGCCCAGGCCGGCGCCAGCCACAGGGCCGACCACAGGGCCGCCAGGGCGGACAATAACGACAGCAGTAACCAACCGTCAGACACGTCCCACCCCCTGCACCATGCGATACAGCCAGAAGATACCGACCGCCTCGAACGCCACGGCAATCAGCAGCATACGATTACCCTGGGGCGTATACAGCAGCACCTGGAGATACTCCTCATTGGCGAGCATCAGATACGCCGCCAGCGCAATCGGCACGACCGCAAACAGCACTGCACTGACCCGGGTCTCGCCCGTCATCGCCATGAAATCGCGGCGCAGCTGCTGCTGACCACGCAAGCTTTCCGCCAGCTGCGCCAATACAGATTGCACCGATGCGCCATGGCGCTGGCCGGTGCCCAGCCCGATAGCCATCTGCACCAGTGGTGGAATCTGGTACAGATCCGCGAAGTCCTCGAACAGCGGCACGTAATCACGACCGCCTTCAATAGCGGATCGGACGCGGAAAGCGAGCGGCGCATAGATTTCCGGTGCTTCGTCCAGTGCCTTCATCACCGCATTATCCAGGGTGCGCCCGGCGCTCAATCCGCGAATGATGGCATCCGCAATGCCCGGCAGGGTCTCATTGATCTGCAGCCGCCGGGCGCTGTAACGGCGGAACCAGTACACCCAGAGCCCAACGCCAACCGTCGCCAGACACAACACCGCCGCAATGACGCCCCACACCAGCACGACCAGCACCAGCACGGTCAGAAGCAGAAACAGCACACCACGGAATGCACTTTCACTTACGCTGATATCGCCCCGCAGCATCACACGCTGCAGGCGCGTATCGGTCACCATCAGACGCTGCGGTGCGTCCTCGCCTGCTACCGCACCATAGCCGGAGCCCATGCGTGCGAGCACACGCGCGCGGCGCGCCTGGGTGTCGCGCCACAGCACCCAGATCACCTGCAACAGCGCCACAACCCCGGCCAGCACAGCCAGGGTTATCGCGGAATCAAGAAACCATTCGCGCGTCATCCTCGCTCCGATAGACAGGTTTCAGAACGCAGCGGTAGTGCTCATCCTGCTCCACCGCCACCACTTCCTGTACACGGCGGCGTCCGTCCGGCAGACGCACCAGTTGCACGATCAGATCGACCGCCGACGCGATCAACCGGGACACCGATTGTTCGCTGGCTTCATAACCGCTGATCGCCAGCAGGGTTTCGATACGTACAATGGCGTCGCGTGAACTGTTGGCGTGCAAGGTACTCATGGAACCGTCATGGCCGGTATTCATGGCTTGCAGCAGTTCGATAATTTCACTGGAACGCACCTCGCCCACAATGATCCGGTCTGGCCGCATACGCAGCGCATTGACGACCAGATCGCGGGCGGTAACACGTCCTCGCCCTTCGGTGTTGGGCGGGCGCGTCTCCAGCCGCACCACATGAGGATGATGCAGATTCAGTTCGGCTGAATCCTCGATGGTGATAATGCGCTCATTACGCGGAATATAGTTGCTGATCAGATTCAGCATCGTCGTCTTGCCGGTACCGGTGCCGCCGCTGATGATGATATTGCGGTGCCCTTCCACCGCGCGCTTGAGCACGGTCAGACACTCCTGGCTCATGGAGCCATTGGCCAGCAGTTGATCCGCGGTCAGCATGTCGGCGGAAAATTTTCGGATCGATACCGAGGGACCGTCCAGCGCCAGCGGAGGAATAATGGCGTTCACGCGAGAGCCATCCGGCAGACGCGCATCCACCATCGGGCTGGATTCATCCAGCCGCCGACCCAACGGCGCCAGAATGCGGCGAATGATGCGCATCACATGGGCATCGTCCATGAATCGCACTGCAGCCTTCTGCAGTACCCCGGCCACCTCGATATAGATGGCTTCAGGACCATTCACCAGAATATCGTTGACCCGCGTGTCCTGCAGCAGCGGTTCGAGTGGACCGAAACCCACGACCTCATCGACCAGATCATTGCCCAGCTGCACCAGGTCGCGATTGCTCAGCGGGATACGGCTCTGGGCAATGAACTTGCTGACCGTCGCGCGCACGAATTCCACCAGGCGATCGCGCGCCACCTTGCCCACTTCAATGCCTTCTTCGTCCAGTCGCTCCACAACCACATGATGGGCACGGGCCTTGAGCGCCTGGTACTCGTCGTCAATGCGTCCGGCCATGGCCTACTCCCACAACATAGCGCGTCGGCTCACTCACGCGACTCACGCAACACCGATGTCTGTCTGCGTGTTACCGAGCCACGAATGCGGTCCAGCAAACTGCCGCTCAGGCGCGTTCCCGTAATGCGATCCACCAGCGCCTCCAGCTGACGACAATAGCCAGACCGGGCGGCCTGCTCGCACATGGGCAGCCCGAGGTTCATCGCCTCAAGTCGATGACGCCAGTCCATGGGCAACTTGGCCGTCACCGCCACGTTGCACAGTTCAGTAATTTCATCATCCGTGGGCGTGATACCGGTTTCATGTCCATCCAGCACCAGGCTGATCTCTGCCACGGCCGACAGATGCGGTTTCCAGTCGTTGACCACGGTACGCAGCGCCTGGATCTGATGGACCTCCGGTGTCGCCAGCAGGATCAACTGACGCGCATGGATGCCCAGATGGTGAATCCAGCTGCACTGGCCGGGCCCGCCGGCATTGATCAGCACCACATCAAACACACTCATCAACCGGTTCAGCGCGATGAACAGGTCCGCCGCGCGATCACCGGAAATGCGGGCGCGATCAATGCCGCCATGCAACAAACGCAGGCCCGGTCGGAATTCATCCAGTGCGGTATCGATCAGCTTTTCATCCAGGGATTCCGGATTCGCGAGCAGGTTTTCCAGACCAAAGTCGGTGCGCGCGTCCAGATAGAAAAGGCCGTTCCCTCGCGGTACGGCATCAATAGCCAGCGTGCGCTGCCCGCGTACACGAGCGGCCATCGACACGGCGAGATTCTGGGTAAAAAAGCCGGTATCCACGAGCGAATCGGCCCCGGCGATAATAATCAGATTGCTGACGCTGGTTTGTGCGCTCAGGGCCGGAGGACGAACCAGCTGATGACGGCGCAGCCGTTCACGCACCTCGGCCATGTCCGTGCCCGCACTCAGGCAATCCCGGGCCCCGGCACGCATACACTGCAACAGCATTTCCTGATGAGGGGCCCGGCACACGGCCACCACCGTCACCCAGGGGCGCGCTGTGCTGATGGCCATGATGATGGCCAGAGCCTGATTCAGCCCGGCCTCATCCACTTCCACCATGGCAATGTGGGAATTGGTGGCTTCCAGCATGCGCAGGATGCGTGAAATGTCCGCACGGGAGACATCCTCAAGCCGCAGCGTCTCATCGAAGACGCCCCTCAGCCAACCACGCAGCCCGTCATCATCAAGCACCCCGAGTACTACATCATGATCCCGCATAGCGACAGTCCCGCATGGCGATTACCAACTCAGTCCGTGGCGGACCGGCTTCGATCCGCGCTGAGTCTCCAGCATCATGTCCAGCCAGCCCATGCTGCTGGCATCTTCAGCCGCCCCCGGCAGCGACGGCGGCGGCGCACCCACTGCTGCAGGCGACACCAGATGCGGCGTCACCAGCATGATGAGTTCCTTGTCTTCCCGCTCAATACGGCTGGAACGGAAGAAAGCGCCCAGCACCGGCAGATTGCCAAGCCCCGGCAAACGATCACTGGCATTGATGGTATTACGGCTGACCAGCCCGCTGATGATGAACGTCTCGCCCGGCGCCAGCGATACGGTCGTCTCCGAGCGTCGCACGCGCAGGGCCGGCACCTGCACACCGCCACTGGCGATGCCGGCACTGAAATCCAGTTCACTCACTTCCGGCGCCACCCGCAGAATGATCTGCTCACCACTGACTACGGTGGGGGTCAGTGACAGACCCACACCAAACTCCTTGTACTCGATTTGCGTGCCGGTCGTGTCGGCGCGGGTCGGCACCGGGAATTCACCGCCGGACAGGAACGTCGCGTTCTGGCCGCTCAGACTGGTCAGGCTCGGCTCCGCCAGCGTGTAGGCAAAACCGCCCGCTTCCAGTGCCGAAATGGCGGTCAGGCTGCTACTGCCCACCCGGAAGATATTGAACGTTTCACCGGACAGCGGCGCCACGTTGCCGCCGTCCAGGAAGCCCGCGCCCGGTGGCGCGATCCCGAAGGTGCTGCCACTGCGCGATTTGCTCCACGCGATCCCGGCAGAATTAAGTTGCGTGCGGCTGACTTCAACGATGCGGATATCCGTTTGCACCTGGGTGCCGAAGGGCAGGCGCGCCCCACTGGTGGGCGACACCACCACCGTGGTGCGCTCAGGCCGGTCCGCACCGCGGGGCCATACCGACAGAATCGCAGAACCCTCCGCTTTCCCGGTCAATACCAGCTCACGGCTCTGGCTGACCGTCAGCGCCAGAACATCCGGCTCCGAAGTGGCCACCTTGGCGATACCGTCAGGGTAGAACAGGACTTGCTGCTCGCCACTGGCCAGCCGCAGTGTGTCCTGGTCACGCGCCTGCATGGCCCCGCTCAGGCTCAGGCACAGCACGCCGAGCAGCAGGCGCTGCCACAGCAGATGGGCATTACGGTTACGGGCGTACATTGACACTCCTTGTTTCCGAGCCCTCGATCACTTCCACCTGCTGCCCACGCGGGCGCGGGGCCGCACGCGGAGGAGGTGGCGCCGGGAACAGTTCACGGTAACGCACCAGCCCTTCGCCAGGCTGCACAGCAACCCGTTCGATGCGCGCCTCGATATCCTCGCTGCTTTCGGTGTCAGCCATGTCGATGGCGGAAACAGCACTCAACTTGAGCGAACCGTTGGCCGCCGCCAGCATCAGGCGTGGTACGGATTTTTCCGGCACGGCGAGCACCACCGTCGAGGTACGCCCACGCCGGTCGCGCGCGGCCGGATCGGGCTCAGCACCTTGCAGCACGCCGCCCACGGCCAGCAACTCCACGTTACGCATCAGCACCATGGCACTGGGATCACCGCGCTGGTCTGCGGCATCCCGGAACGTCGCCAGGACATCCACCATATCGCCAGGCTCCAGCAAGCCGCCAACGCCACTGACCTCATCCACTGGCAGCGCCATGGCCCGGAAGCCTGGCAGCAAGGCATTGGCTAACGCCCCACCCGCCTCCAGGTGAAATGCCGACACCAGTTCGCCCGCACGCACATTACGACGTACCGTCTGCCCCACCAAAGGCGTTTGCACCTCGATGGCGCCAGGCACGGCCTGAACGGCGGTCACCTCGACCAGATCATCGCCGGTCAGTTCGGCACCGGCCTCGACCGTGCGTGCAAACGCCCAGTAGCGGTGACGCGACCGGGGATCGTCAGCAGGGGATTCCGTGATCAACAACGGCTCACCTTCCGGCGAGGTCGGCGCAGGCGGCGTCGGTTCGCGGCTCAGGCCAATGATGGCAAGCACGATAGCCAGCACGCTCAGAACGAGCGCCGGCAGCATATATATGGCCCTTGATGAAGACATCATTCCCTCGCTGGCATTGGCTCATCCCTGTTTATATCAGACCTGCCGACATCCACGCTGGACAGGTACACGTTTTTTTGGCTAGAACGGTACAGAAGCTGACCCGGAGATGGTCGTTACAAACCGGCTCACCAACGGAGGACGCCACGCCGGTTCGACCTGGATGGCAATCAATATGACCGGCGCCCCCTCATCAGCTTGTTCAATGCTGATACTGTTCAGGCCTTCCGAACCGGGACACTCTATGCCCTCCAGAGAGCCGACCACGGTACGCGACTGCCGCACCAGCAAAGGCTGCATGACATCGCATGCCTGGGTCCGCATGCGGTCGAGATAAGCGCTCCGACCAGCCTCTCCGGTAAGGTCGAACTGGCTGCGGTCCACCCGAAGCGCCGCATCCGCGCCCGACTGGGCCACAAATACGAGCGAGCGTTGAGTGTTGAACGCGAAAGCAAAATAGAGCGCCCCGAACATAATCAGCAGAAAAACGGGAAGAATAAGCACAAATTCCAGTGCTACCGCACCGCGCTCTCTTCCCCCAAGCCTCCACAGCATGCCTGCCAAACTATCCATTACGGCCTCTGATGTGCTCGCACCGACTCAGGAACCATCACCGCCTTCCAGGAAGCTGGTGATCGAATCAAATGCTCCCTGGATAGGGCCTTCTTCACCGGCGAAAACAAAAAACACACCGGCGATAGCAACCACGAGCACCGCGATAATCATCACGTACTCAATCGCGCTGGCCCCTTTCTGGGACTCTCGCTCCAATCCTGTCCGATCGGCTGCCTTGTGATCGGCAATCCGCTGCCTGTTCATGAACTGCTTGATCATACGCCTAACCCCTTTTACCTATAAGCCGTTAAGCCATTTGTACCACTAACCAGGATTAGTGTAAAGAAACGTGAATAAGTTCACAGTATTGATTGTGTGTCTGTCTCGTCACATTTTCTTGACGCCCTGTGCCAATCAAGCAAACCAGCCTTTCCTTAAACCCTGACACTAATCCGTTCCCAGCCGGTGTCAACAGCGTATTCGCAAGGGGGTACACTTGTTCACCCAGCGCGCTCCGCTTTTGCGCCAGACACAAAAAACCCGGCAGGAGCCGGGTTTTTTGGTAAGCCGGATCAGGCAGGCAACGCCTTACTTGATTTTGGCTTCCTTGTAGGCGACGTGCTTGCGCACCACCGGATCATACTTGCGGGTCTCGATTTTCTCGGGATGGTTCCGCTTGTTCTTGGTGGTGGTGTAGAAATGCCCAGTGCCAGCACTGGATACCAGCTTGATCTTCTCGCGAACTGCTTTACCCGCCATGACTCAGGGCCTCCTCAGACTTTCAGGCCGCTGGCGCGAACGTCCGCCAGAACCTTGTCGATACCGACTTTATCAATGATACGCATGCCCTTGGCCGACACGCGCAGACGTACGAAGCGATTCTCACTGGCCACCCAGAAGCGGTGATAGTGCAGATTCGGCTCGAAGCGGCGCTTCGTCTTGTTGTTGGCGTGCGATACGTTGTTACCCGTAACAGGACGCTTACCGGTAACCTGGCAAACCTTGGACATGATCGTGCTCCAGAGAATCGTGTACACGGGGCGACGCTCGGACTGGCACCGCTCCGGAATGAGGCGGCGATTTATACCAGAGAGGACCCGGCGAAGCAAGGAAGACCCGCCCCGGAGGCCGAAAATCGCCTCAACCCTGTCCAGCCGGCCAGTCATGTTCACGCATCGACACCCAGCGGCCGTCACCGATCACCACGTGATCCAGCACGCGGATGTCCACCAGCCCCAGCACCTTGACCAGCTGGGCCGTGATATGGCGGTCAGCGTCACTGGGTGTCGGCTCCCCGGAAGGGTGGTTGTGGGCAAAGACCACGGCCGCTGCATTATGGTGCATGGCCCGGCGCAGTACTTCCCGGGGGTAGACGGCGGCCGCATTGATGGTGCCGCGAAACAGCTCATCGCAGGCGATAAGCCGGTTCTTGGTGTCGAGGAAGAGCCCGACGAAGACTTCGTGTCGGTGATGTCGCATCTGCGCCATCAGGTAGCGCGCCACCGCTCCGGGGCTCTGCATGGCATCGGCCCGTCGCAGCGGCTCTCCCAGATAGCGCCGCCCCAGCTCCAGCGCGGCCTGCAGCACCGCTTGCCGGGCACTGCCGAAGCCGGCCAGTTGCCGCATCTGCACTGGCGCCAGCTCCAGCAGGGCCCGCAGGCCACCGGTTTCATGCAAGGCCGCCCGGGCCACTTCCACGGCACTGCGCCCGGGCAGGCCCGAGCCCAGAAAGATGGCCAGCAGTTCCGCGTCGTCCAGGCTGCCCGCACCACGGCCCAGCAGCTTTTCCCGCGGACGCTGGTCCACGGGCCACTCATTGATCGGCATGACACACTCCATGTGTCCGGAATCAGGGATGGCATCAGGAAGGCAGACCGGGCAGGGGGCCGTTACTCCATCGGCCATCAATGCTACGCTTGGCGCCTTCCGTGACACCGCTTCGGAGACGATAGGCACTATGGAACGACTGGTCAACAAACGCATCCTGCTGGGCGTTACCGGGGGCATCGCGGCCTACAAGAGCGCTGACCTGGTACGCCGCCTGCAGGATGCCGGCTCCGAAGTGCGTGTCGTCATGACCGCAGGCGCCTGCGAGTTCATCACCCCCCTGACCATGCAGGCACTGTCCGGCCATCCGGTGCACACCGACCTGCTGGACCCGCGCGCCGAGGCGGGCATGGGCCACATCGAACTGGCCCGTTGGGCCGACCTGGTGCTGATTGCACCGGCCTCGGCCAACTTCATGGCGCGCATGGCCCATGGCCACGGTAACGACCTGCTGACCACCCTGTGCCTGGCCACCGGGGCGCCCATCGCCATCGCCCCGGCCATGAACCAGCAGATGTGGGCCGACACCGCCACGCAGAAGAACCTGCTGATCCTGCAGGAAAAGGGCGTGCGCGTGTTCGGGCCCGGCGCGGGAAGCCAGGCCTGTGGCGAAGTCGGCCCCGGGCGCATGCTCGAACCCTCGGAGATCGTGCAGATGGCCGCCGAGGTGTTCGACCACGACCTGCTGACCGGCCTGCATGTGGTCATCAACGCCGGGCCGACCCGCGAAGCCATTGACCCGGTGCGCTATATCACCAACCAGAGCAGCGGCAAGATGGGGTTTGCCATCGCAGAAGCCGCCGCCGAAGCGGGGGCCAGGGTCACGCTGATCAGCGGGCCGGTCAACCTGCCAACACCGACACGGGTCAAGCGTATCGATGTCGTGCGCGCCCGGGACATGTATGAGGCCTGCCTGAGCGCCGTGGACGGTGGCTGCGACATTTTTATTGCCACCGCCGCCGTGGCCGACTACCGGCCCACCGTGACCGCCGATCACAAGATCAAGAAGTCCACTGAAGAGATCCACCTGACCCTGGTGAAGAACCCGGACATCGTGGCCGCCGTTTCAGCCCACGACAAGCGCCCCTTCACCGTGGGCTTTGCCGCCGAAACCCGCGATGTGATGAATTACGCCCGGGCCAAGCTGGAAAACAAGAAGCTCGACATGATCGCCACCAATGACGTGTCTGGCGAGAACGTCGGCTTCAACAGCGACAACAACGCCCTCACCGTCATCTGGCCGGGCGGCCATAAAGTGCTGCCACTGGCGGCCAAACGGCAGATTGCCAAGCAACTGGTCGAACTGGTGGCCATCCGTTACAAGCGTTAAACGCCTCAGCACCGGGACATCACCATGAAATTGCAGTACAAGATCCTGAACCCGAAACTCGGCAGCGAGTTTCCCTTGCCCGCTTATGCCACCGAAGGCTCCGCCGGACTCGACCTGCGCGCCATGCTCGATACTGCGCAAGTGATCGAACCGGGCCAGACCGTGCTGATCCCCACGGGGCTGGCCATTCATATCGCTGACCCGGGCTATGCCGGCCTGATCCTGCCGCGCTCCGGCCTGGGTCACAAACACGGCATCGTGCTGGGCAATCTGGTGGGGTTGATCGACTCGGATTATCAGGGCGAGTTGATGGTGTCCTGCTGGAACCGGGGTCACGACACCTTCACGCTGGCGCCAGGGGAGCGCATGGCACAACTGGTGATCGTGCCGGTAATGCAGGTCGCTCTGGAGCAGGTGGATGATTTCGATGCCAGCCAGCGCGGCAGCGGCGGCTTCGGCCATACCGGCCGCTGACACCGCCATCGCGACCTGGTGCAACATCGCTTGTTGAGGGAAAGCTGGGGGAATAATCATGGCTAAAAAAGAGAAGAAAAAACCGTCGCAGGACAAGCAGGCCAAACCGGCTGCCGCACAAACCGGCGGCATGAACCGGTTCATCATTGCAGCCTGTCTGGCCGCCACCCTGGTGGTCGGCGCCCTGGCGGCCTTCAGCGGCTGGTTGCTGTATGGCCCCGCACAAAAGCACCGCGCCCTGGAACTCGCCAACACGCTACTGCAACAACCGGTTGCACTGATCAACCAGAAAGTCGCTGCCACCGAGGCCCAGCTTGAAGTGCTGGCCCGCAGCAGCGCCGTGCGCCAGGGTTTTGATGGCGACCCCGACACCACCGCACTGCGCCTGAGCCAGCAGCTGCCGGATTTCACCGTCACACTGGTACCGGCCGATGACCGCACCCAGCGCACCACGCTGTCGTTTTCCGCCCGTGACCTGGTCCAGCAGACACGCGCCGGGCAATCTCCGGGGGCCGTCCTGCTAGCCAACCCGCTGCGCCTGGTCGCCGCGCGCGGCAGCGAAGACGGTCGCGGCATCGTGCTGATCGAGCAGTCTCTGGAACCCCTCGTCAGCCAGTTGCGACGCATGTCGCTGCCCGGCGGCGGCATCGAAATCCGCCAGCAAGGCAATAACACCATCCTGGTCAGTATCGGTCAGCCCCGAGGCGACACCATCGCCACCGCCAACGCGGCGGCAGAGTTAACCCTGGCCTACCGCGGCGAACCGGCGCCGCTGAACGACTCGCGTGATCTGTTCCTGATCGGCGCTGGCGCGGCGTTATTGATCCTGCTGGCCGCCCTGGTGTTGATCCAGCGTCAGATCGGCCATCACATCGCCCTGGACGCCCGGCGCCTGGCCAGCGGGGCCAGCAAGGGCTTCACCTTCAGCGCGCTCGGCGACGCAGCCGGGACACTGGCGCAGAAAATCGCCAGCGCCAGTACCAGCGGGACCCCTGTCCGCGCCAGGGCACCAGCCCCGGAAGACGCCTTTCTCGACATCCTGGTCGAAGAAGACGCCGGCCTGCTGATTCGCGACAGTGCGCCGGAGGCGCCAAGCACACCCCAGGTACCGGAAGAAATCTTCCGCGAATACGACATTCGCGGCATCGTCGGCAAAACCCTGAACGCCGAAATCATGGAGCAGATTGGCCGCGCCATCGGCAGCGAGGCAGGGGAGGCGGCACAGCAGACCCTGCTGGTGGCCCGTGACGGCCGCACCTCGTCGGAGGAACTGACGCAAGCCCTCACCCGCGGGCTCCTGGCCAGCGGCCGCGACGTGATTGATCTGGGCGCTGTGCCGACACCGGTGCTGTACTACGGCACAGCGGTCATGGACGTCCAGTCCGGCGTCATGGTCACCGGCAGCCACAATCCCTCCACCTACAACGGCGTCAAGGTGGTCATTGGCGGCGAAACCCTGAGCGGTGACCGCATTCGTGCCCTGCACCAGCGCATTATCGAACAGCGCCTGAGCAGCGGGCAGGGCAGGGCGGACAGCCGCGATATCCGCGAGCGCTACCTGCGCGCGCTCAGCGAAGACATCGTGCTGGTGCGCCCGCTGAAAGTGGTCATCGACTGCGGCAACGGCATCACCGGCATGATCGCGCCGCAACTGTTCCGCGAGCTGGGCTGCGAGGTGATGCCGCTGTTCGCCGAAGTGGACGGCCACTTTCCCAATCACCACCCGGACCCCAGCCGGCCGGAAAACCTGCACGCCCTGATCCAGGCCGTGAAACAGCACGGCGCCGACATCGGTATTGCCTTTGACGGCGACGGCGACCGGCTGGGCATCGTTACCCCCAGCGGCCAGATTATCTGGCCGGATCGCCTGCTGATGCTCTACGCCCGGGATCTGCTGTCACGCTCACCGGGCGCGGATATCATCTTCGATGTAAAATGCAGCCGCGAGCTGGCCAAACTGATCAGCCGCATGGGCGGCCGCCCGCTGATGTGGAAGTCCGGCCATGCCCTGATGAAGGCCAAGCTGCGTGAAACCGGCGCGGCCCTGGCGGGTGAAATGAGCGGGCACATGTTCTTCGCCGATCGCTGGAACGGTATGGATGATGGCCTCTATGCCGCCGCCCGCCTGCTGGAGATCCTGGCACTGGAATCCGGCGACGCCGACAGCGTGTTTGCCCGGTTGAAAACCGGCATGACCACCCCCGATCTGCTGATCCCGGCCAGCGAGCAAACCAAGTTTGCTCTGGTGGAGAAACTGGTGGCACGGCAGGGTGATTTTGCCGACGGCAATGTCAGCACGCTGGATGGCCTGCGCGTGGACTTTGAAGACGGCTGGGGGCTGGTGCGTGCCTCGAACACCACGCCCGCCCTGACCGCGCGCTTCGAAGGCCGTGACAAAGCCGCACTGCAACGTATAGTGGCCCTGTTCCGCAAGACCTTGCAGGACATCGAGCCAAAACTGAAACTGCCTTTCTGATATCCGACGATACGGAGACGACATGGACCAGAACCGGGCCAGCGAAACAGCACGCATCCTCATTGAGGCGCTGCCCTACATCCAGCGCTTTTCCGGTGCCACCGTGGTCATCAAGTACGGCGGCAACGCGATGGAGAATGAAGACCTGAAGAACTCCTTCGCCCGCGATATCGTGCTGATGAAGGCCGTGGGCATGCACCCGGTGATCGTGCACGGCGGCGGCCCGCAGATCGGTGATCTGCTCAAGCGGCTGGGCAAGGAATCCACCTTCGTGCAGGGCATGCGCGTCACCGACAGCGAAACCATGGACGTGGTCCAGATGGTGCTGGGCGGCCTGGTGAACAAGGAAATCGTCAATCTGATCCACCGCAACGGCGGCCGCGCCATCGGCCTGACCGGCAAGGACGGCGAACTGATCCTGGCGCGCAAGATGACCTTGCGCGGCAAAACCGATGACCCGGCCCTGAAAGCCCCGGAAATCATCGACATCGGCCATGTCGGCGAAGTGCAGGGCATTGATGTGCGCGTGCTCAACATGGTCTCCGGCAGCGACTTCATTCCGGTGATCGCGCCGATTGGCGTGGACGAGAACGGCATCTCCTATAACATCAATGCCGACCTGGTGGCGGGCAAGGTGGCCGAAGTGCTGCAGGCCGAGAAGCTGATCCTGCTCACCAATATCAGTGGCCTGCAGGACAAGTCCGGCAACACGCTGACCGGTCTGAACGCCGAAAAGGTGCAGGCACTGATAGATGACGGCACCATCTACGGCGGCATGTTGCCAAAGATTGCCTGTGCGCTGGAGGCCGTCCGGGGGGGCGTGCACTCGGCACACATTATCGACGGTCGCGTACCGCATGCGGTGCTGCTGGAAATTCTGACCAATCAGGGGATCGGGACACTGATTACCCGCAAGTAGAAACGGGAAGGGGCTATGAACGAACAGAAGGTGTCACGCAAGGACCAGATCCTGCAAGCACTGGCACACATGCTGGAAGCCGAGCCGGGCGGGCGCATCACCACCGCCGGGCTGGCGCGGGAGGTGGGGGTCTCCGAAGCCGCGCTGTACCGGCATTTTCCCAGCAAGGCAAAGATGTTCGAGGGGCTGATCAACTTTGTTGAAGAGGCCATCTTCAGCAACGTCAACCGGATCGTCAGCGAAACGCCGGACGCCCTGAATCAGGTCAAGCGCATCATGGACCTGCTGCTGGGTTTCACGGAACGCAACCCCGGCATCACCCGCATGCTCACCGGCGACGCCCTGACCGGCGAGAACGAACGCCTGCGTCAGCGTATCCAGCAGTTCTTCGAGCGGGTGGAAAGCCAGCTGCGCCAGTTGCTGCGTGACGCCGAGTTCAAGCAGGGGCTGCGCACCGAAACCACGCCTACCGCCACCGCCAACCTGCTGCTGGCTGTCGCAGAGGGCCGCATTGCGCAGTTCGTACGGTCCGGGTTCCGGCAGTTGCCGACACAGGGATGGGGCGAGCAGTGGCCGCTGCTGGCGGCCGTGATTTTTCGTGACAACAAGTCGTGACAGTTAAGTCTAGTCGGACGTAATCAGGCGCAAGCGCTCGATGATCGGCTCGAAGTTCTGCCGCACCTGTTCAATGTCCGCTTCATGCTGGGCAATCTCTGCTTCGAGATCACTGATCTGGCGGGTGTAGCGGTCAATCAGCACCGAGGTGTTTTCCGGCACCTCGCGACCGCTGCGCTCGATCCGCGCTGCATTGCTGATTTCCTGATCCAGCCGTGAACGGGTCTGGGATATGTTGCCCCGGGCATAGTCGATATTCAGCTGCAACGCCGCGATCTGGCGAT